>FRDC01005243.1_pt1 | contig 17562 bp, 12 predicted proteins | sample 1106171 | NCBI WGS metagenome assembly FRDC01 (sample SAMEA3930566, study PRJEB13176) | freshwater metagenome | biome: Drinking water system; feature: drinking water; material: water | place: Singapore | collected 2014-12-20 | reverse complement strand
GAAATGGCCTCCGGGAAAACCGGGGCGGTTCACGACCGCTTTTGGCACCTTCGTGACGGTTGACAGGCGAAGTTCAGCGCGAAGCGAAAGCTCAGATGCAGAGACTTGGCGCTGACGAGCGGTTGGTCACTGGCCCTGTCGTACGACAGGCGTAGCTTCTTGCTCTCGCGTCACAACTCGGCAGATCACGAGCGAAACCATTTACAATTAATGGCTTGCGAACGCGTCGTCCGCTTTGTACCGCCGAAGTGCAACAATCAAAGCACGCAGCTATGCGGCCAAATAAGCGTTAGCGTTTGATCTAGTGGAGATCGCATGAGTACGAACCTGTGCCAGCTACCATCCGACTTGCCCCGCCCAGTCGATGATGGTGCGGCAGCGCATCTCGTAGGGTCCGTTCTGCCGGGTGTCGTGCTCCATTCCACGGACGGCGGCATTGTCAATCTGAGCGAGTTGAAGGGCCGATATGTCATCTACGTCTATCCGATGACCGGGCGCCCCGATGTGCCTTTGCCGGACGGATGGGATGGCATCCCCGGTGCGCGCGGTTGCACCCCTCAGTCCTGCAGCTTTCGAGACCACTACGGTGAGCTCAAGGAGCTTGGAACGGGAGTCTTCGGGTTGAGCGCTCAGACAACCGAATATCAGCGTGAGGCCCGGGACCGTCTGCATCTGCCTTTCCAACTGCTGAGCGACAGGGCGCTCCTGCTGAAGGGTGCGCTACGGCTGCCGACTTTCTCCGTCATGGGCATGGAGTTGTTCAAGCGACTCACGCTTGTTGCCGCGGACGGCATGATTCGGAAAGTTTTCTATCCGGTGTTTCCTCCCGATCGTAACGCCGATGACGTCCTCGCGTGGCTCAGGTCAGACGTCCAATCCAGCGCTTCAGCAGACGCGCTCCAAGCGGCGCGCGTCTGAGCTTCTGCGCCGAGACTTTAGGATCGCGCTCCCCAAAGCAGTCATGCGCCAGCGGCGGCGTCTGGCCCGATGAGACGTCCACCGGTCAGCCCTTAGCGGTCATTCGAATTCATTGGACGAAATAGCGGTTTTCGTTGAGTCACGAATCGTAGGGTTCGGCCTCAGTCTCCGCTCGTAGTTCGTTCAGGCATTGCTGTAACTCGCCGTGCCGGCCAGCGAGATCGGTGACGTTGACGTAGTAGCCGCCCCTCACTTTTGCCTCCTGACCCTTGAGCCGCACGCGAGTAGGGAGATTATTCTCCAGAGCGTTGTCTTCTAGGCAGACTGCCCAGCCGACGTTCTCCCGCCAGAGTAGATCGCCGATCTTGTGCGTAATCTGGCGCTCGATTTGGGCCTTCGCCGCCTCGGCCCACAGCGATTGCAGATGGTCCTCGAGATCTCCCAGAATGCGCGTGACGGTTGGCGCGACCGTAGCCAGATACTTCCTCGCATCCTCGATACGAACTTTGCTCAACAGCCCGGCAACGCGCTCGGGACGAGCTGATGCCAGCAATTGCGGTGACGTGAAGACCTCTCGCAGCGCAACCGCTTTGTCGAGGTAGGTGCCGGGTCCGTGCCAGCGGGTTCCGCCGAGCGTCGACACCAGCACCATCCACAGCGTGCCGTCGCCGACGACGTCGCCGAAGATTTCGCTCTGACTGTTCAGGGCGTAGCGCCGCTCCACTGAATGCAGCAGTCCCCCAGCATTCGGGCTTGCACCGCGGAAGAGGATCGAAATCACATCCAGACCCCAACGCTCTGCTAGGTCAGCATCGACCCACCCGCGCTTCTGTCCACGCAGCGCGACTGCTAGGGGGAACGAGATAGCTTGGACCATCTGCGTGGCACTGCAGCGCTCGGCGAACGTCGTCGAGCGTAGTTCGGTCAGGAACGTGGAGATCTGCGTGGCCAGCCGTTCACGGAATCGTGCCTCGATGGGCGGCGCCTCCTGAAGGGGCGGATCTACCGCTTCCTTGCTCTTCGTGCCTTTCGTGCCGTTCTCGGGCGGGTTCATGCCCTCGTCGATTTGTTCGTCTTCAGCGGCCACATCTGCGCCGCGCCCGTCACCCTCGGCGTCGAACAGCATGCGCAGGATTCCTGAAATCGAGAGAGTTCCGGGTCGCGCCTCGCCCAGTAGAGGCATCGAATCCGGCCCGTCGTCGAGATGACACGCCAGATCGGTCGGATTGACCGGTGGGGCGGCGATCTCGTTATCGGGTTTGCCGTCGCCAGCGGTGCCGGTGCCCGGATCCCGGAAGGCTGCGGTGTCGTTGAACAGCGCCTGGGCGACCTCCTGCAGATCTTCGAGCATCTGCCGCTGCTCGGCGGTGGTCGCGCTGTGCTCCAGGCCCTTGAACGGTTCCAGTAGTCGCGCGGACTGGCTCGCGTGGCGCAGGGCGGCGAGATCGTCGATCCAACGCGGCGCGGTCTTCCATGATGAAGCGCCCGCAATGACACGGACGGACGCAAACGAGGTACTCGACCCTAGCCCTTCAGGCACCGTGCAGACCCAATGGCCGGCCGCCTGCGTCTGAGAAGTCATGACCACAGTCTGCGTGCCCATCATCAGCTCGACCGTCATGCCCGCCGCCGGATCAGGGTCGAGTATCGCGCGCACCTGCTGGCTTTCCTTGTCCCAGCGCAGACCCAGCAGACGGTACGGATTAGTCGCTGCTGCGGGTTCCACTGGATCGGTGGTCTTCGGCGGCAGAAGCTCGCTGGGCGTCTGCGACGGCCGCTCGAAAATGGCGAGAACGTGTTGGTAGGCGTCCGCAGAAGCAGTGTCGTAGGCCACCACGGTTTCCACGTTGCCACCCTGTGCAGGCGCGAGGAGCCAAGCGGCTGCCGAACAATTGGCGGAGCCCATGACGGCAGCAGCCCCGGCATTGCCGTCGAACCAGTAGAACTTGGCATGCATGGGGCGATCCGGCGGTGCCGCGATCAGGGTAAGTTCAATCGGCAGATCGGCCAGCTGTGCCGGATCGAAGCTCGCCATCGAGGGTGTCAACGCCACGATGGCGCGGGTGATCCCGAACGTGGTGTGCGCCCAGCGCAGAAAAGCGCCGGACTGGTCCGTAGAGCCGGTCAGGATGCGCACCGTATCGAACTGGCGACCCGCCCAACGCTGCGACAGCAGGCGGGCGAGCGTCGCATCCTGCCGACTGTGGAGCACAGGACTTGTAGCCGCCGTCGGGGTTGTCAGGCTTAGCCAAGGCACGTCGCGCATTCGGCTAACGGCGTCGCGTTCTAGGTCGCTGCTGCACCAGGTTAGTACGTCAGCCAGGAAGGCGTGCAGCCAAGCGCCGTTGTCGGAATGCTCCGGACCGACCATCCAGGCCGTGCCCAACTCCTGATTCCCGCCCCAGCCCGAACTGGTGAGGTTTCCGCTGCCGATCAAAACCGCGCCGTCCTTGGCTCCGAGGCGCAGCATCACCTTGGGATGGAAGGCTCCAACGTGATTCGCGCCGGCGAGCAGGTAGTTCTTGCCGAGGTGCCAGAGCTGACCGGCGGAGACACGTGTTGCCTCAGCGATCTGATCCCGGTCACCGATGGCGAGGATGTCGCCGGAGCGCCCAGCCCACAGATCGGGTAGTACCACCTGCTCGAAGAAAATCGGGTCGAAGGAGTACGTCAACAGCAAAGCTTTGTGGAACGTGCGCTCGCGGCAGAACAGGCGCGGATTCACGCCGCGCCTCCGGTCGCCAAAATCCGCAGCCCGGCTTGCCGCACGACTTCGCCGTCGGCGGTAATGCCGGAGGTATCGATCAAGCGAAGTTGTTCGAGCCAGCCCAGAGCCTGCTGCAGCCTAGAGGCCGTGCGTCCGCCGCCGAATCCCTTGCCGCGGGCACACCACTTGTCGCCCTCCGTCGTCAGGAGTGCAACGTCGCGCCTCAGATCCGCTTGAAGGCGCGACCAAGCAATCTGGAGATGCTGGTGAACCGTGCGGTATGCGAGCTCCGCAGCGATGTCTCGTAGCGGCCGATCCTCGCGATGGAATCGCTCCAGTTCCGGAAGCACGACGTCGCGCAAGCCCAAGCGCCGCCACCCTTGATAAGACAGGTTGCCGAAGTCCTGCCCGTTTTCGCGGACGGCGCTTGCGACACGCATGCTTGCCAGGATCCAGGCCACGACCGCGAGACTTAGCGCACCGGCACCTGCTCTCTGCGCGAGCCCGTAAACCGCAGACTCCATCAGCCCGGAATCCCAGCGCGAGATACCGTGTCGGTGTTCCAAGCCCGGCGCGACCCGCTGTTCCATTCGTGACCACAGCTGCCGGAAGGAAAGGTCGGTCACCGATTCCGAGGGCGCAAGTAACTCTAGCACTTGCAGCGCAGTCGAATGCTCCTCGACGCGTTCCATCAGTGACGAGATGACTGACGCGCGGTCGACGCCGGACAGGCCGTTGTCCGGGCTGGTCGTGATCTCCGTCATCACCGCCGACAGGACTGCCTCCTGAGTGACCGCGACTACATCCCGTACGCAGTAGGTCGTCCAGCCGTCCGCCGCTCTGTCCAAGGTGGGTTCTCCGAACCGGTCTTTGGAACACGCCGCCTCGAATAGGTCTTGTTCGCTTGGATAAGCCTTCAGCGTGCCGGCCAGAGTCAGGAGGGCGGTGTAGGTGCCGATCCGCGCGCGCTCCTTGGGCCGGGGTGCGGCCGGAACAATGCCCGCGAGCAATGCCTCGCGCTCGTCGTCTGGGATCTGATCGATCCGTGCGACGGCCCCGAGTTCACGCAAATCGTCTTGAGAGACCTCGGACAGAGCCTCGTCCTCTATCAAGCGCCGGATCAGCGGGACGGAGGAAAGTCGGCGTTCGACGAGCAAGGCCAGCGGATTTCCGCGTTCGATCACCAAGGCCGGCACTGCGTCGTCGCGTGCCTTGGTGATGCCGAGCTGATCCGAGGGGCCCGCATAGATGGTCGCCGCAGGCGATTTCACGAGAGGTGAGATGGCGACGGAGGGCGTATTGGCCTCTAGGCGTATCACGGCTTGGTCGGCACCAATCAATCCGCCGATGCCACGATCCTCCATCAGATTGCCGATGACCAGCGCGCTTTCGATCCTCAACGCGAAATCGGTGAATCGTCGCCAGCTATCCGGCTGGCCAGTCTGGCCGTAGCGATGGATGAGCCAGGCGCGGAAAGCGATATAGCGAAGTTGTGGCGTCACTGTGGTAACACCGTCCAGCAGCGTGCCGCCAATGATCTGTACTGGCAGGCGAAGGCCCAACAGGTCTAGCCCGCCGGTAATGATCGCTCCGCTATCGATCCACTCTGGGGCTTCTAACCGCTTGGTAACTGGCAAATGTCTTTCCTCATCCCTTAAGCCCGACGACATCGGACTCGGAATCGCTTTCCGAGCACCCGCAATTGTCATTGAAAATAATGCAAGAGGAGTATTTCGGATCCGCCCGAGAGTGCTTCGTCCGAAGTCCGCTTCTGGCACATACGCGACAATCAAGACGAATCATGCAGCCTTCGTTTGCGCTCTGACCGCTGGCCACGATGCGGGGCAGTTATCGGCATCGTGGCACGGTCAACCGCTGGGCAACCCGAGGAGGGGTCAAGCCCGTGCCGGCCTAGCCGGTGATCGCGAGGCGTCGAGCGGCATGGTTGCTGATGCCGATCGTCGGCTCGCGATCAGGCTTGATGCCGCCGGAGGTGTTGCACGAAGTTATGCAAGCAAGATTTATCAAGAATAAACAGTCCTTTACTCCACTGAAGCCCTGAGAAAACTGCACAAATCAGCGCGGCTTAACTACAGCCGCTGATTATTCGCCATGAATCGCCCACAGGCGTCATGCAGCTTTCGTTTGCCTGCCTTCAAGCCAGAAACCACGGCGCTGCTTTTCAACTCCGAGCCGTTTGCAGGCCTTGTGAACGGCGACATCTGAAACCCCGAACTCCTTGGCAACCTCGGAAATCGGCTTTGACGAAATCAGCAGTTCCAGCAACGTGGCATTGGCTGCCACGGCTTTCCATTGGGCCCGCATCGAAGGGTCGTCTGGCTGTCGATCGGCGTGCTCGCTGGCACCCACGGCGTGCAGATTCGCAACCGCGCCGCCTTCAAGCGCTGCCAGTTCCGAAGCGAGTGAGGCCGTCCTGAGGTGCGTGTATCGCGCGAGCATCGCGTCGGTCTTGTGTCCGGTCACGGCCCTGATGCGCGCGTTGTCCCAGCCGGTACGCTCGATGAGACGCGATGTTGCTTCGTGGCGAAGGTCATGAAATCGCAGATCGAGTAGCCGTTCCGGCAGGTCTGACAGCGCGATGCCCGCCGTAACCAACCGTTGCGTCTCTGCGATTGCCGTTCGCTTGAGTCGCTGCCAGGCGCTCGAAATGGCCGAAGCACTGGCCCACACAAAGCCTGAATTTTTGGGCCCCTGCTCGCGAACCAACGCACGCATGGCGAGCCCAAGAGGCACGGTACGGGCACTGTCATTCTTTGAGTCAGGAATCAGCACCGTTCCGCGATCGAGGTTGACGTGCCGCCAATCCATACGGGCTATTTCCGACTTCCGCATCGCAGTACCGACCGCGAACCGGATGATGCTGCCGATGGGGGTATGCGTCAGCGCTTCCACGGGATCGGCAAGCCGAAGGAGCAGTTGTTCTTCGTCCGTAGCCAGCCGGTGGTCACGGCCCTTTGCTTCCTTCAGCCGCGTCGTGGGGCCGATCGGATTGACCAGCCCGACGCAGTGCATACGCGACCGCGCACGATTGAACGTGTTGCTGATCAGGGACAGTTCACGGTTGATTGTGGCGTTGGCAACGTCTTCCTCGCGCTCCTCGATGAATCCGAGGATGTCGATCTCGTCAATCTCGTAGAGGCGCTTGCCCGTCAGTCCCGGGAAATTCTCGATGAGCCGCTGGGTCTGCCGCGCCTGCTCGACGTTGCTCTTCTGGTCGCTGCAAATTTCAAGGCGGCGATTCAGCGCATCGGCCAGCGTGAGGTCGCGGGCGTCGATCGTCTTCGACAGTCGCCCCTTGTCTTCGCCACTTTTGACACCCGCCAGCCACTGTTCCGCCTGCAGGCGCGTCTCGAAGGTCCGATTCTCGCGTCTGCCTCCATGGCTGAAGCGCGCGCAGAACTGATGCGGCCCCCTTTCGGTGATCGACCCGCTGTTCGGTCTTCCTTTCCTTGCCATTCGCCATCCCCTGCTTGTGGGGGACGGTATCCGTGTCGCTCGGAACCTGAATTTAGGCACAAATTTAGGCACAAAAATCCGAAACGGCTGCTGCGCTCAATTCAGCGGGCAAAAAAAAGCCCCTGTTTTCAGGGGCTTTCCCACCAATATGTGGTGGCCGAGGACGGAATCGAACCGCCGACACGGGGATTTTCAATCCCCTGCTCTACCAACTGAGCTACTCGGCCAACGTGCTGCTGAAGCGGCCGCGCCGTAACGCGGAGCGCGATTAGACGCGAGCCGCTTCCGGGCGTCAAGCGTTTGTGTTCAGGCCCGGCGCGGGCCGGCCGGTGCCGGCGGCACGTAGCCGGTCGGCGTCAGGTCGCCGCCGCCATAGAAGTACTTTTCGAGTTCGGCCATCAGGAATTTGCGCGACTCCGCATCGGCCAGCGAGAGGCGCATTTCGTTGATCAGCCGGGTCTGGTGCGCGAGCCAGTCAGCCCAGGCCTTTTTCGAGACCTGCTCGAAGATTCGCTGGCCGAGGTCGCCGGGGACGGGCGGACGCGGGAGGCCTTCGGCTTCCTGCCCGAGCTTGATGCAGTGGACGGTGCGGGACATGGGTCGGTTGCGCTCGTGGGGGCGGAGGTCGGGACGGAGTAGTAACGGTTCAGGAAACCAAGCACCGGCGCTGGAAGGCCGATGCCGGCCAGGGCGTTGCCGCTGCGGGCGCTGATGGTAAGCCAGCGCTGGTCCGGGCGTTCGCGGGCTTCACCGGCGACGGCGTCGTCGTCGATCACCGCGCAGAGCAGCGGCGTCAGTTCCAGCTCGAAGTGGGTGAAGGCGTGGCGGAACGCCGGCAGCGTGTCGAGCGGCTCGATGCAGACGCCGTGGCGCGCGCGCAGCAGTTGGTCTGCCGATTCGCCTTCAGCGGCCACCGGCAGGCTCCACAAGCCGCCCCAGACGCCGGCCGGCGGACGCCGTTCGAGCAGGATCGCGCCCTGCCCGTTCTCGACCAGCAGCAGGGTCGCGCGCCGGTAGGGCCGCGCCTTCGCCGGTTTCGGTGACGGGAATTCGGCCACGCGGTCATCGCGATGTGCCACGCAGTCATCCGCCACCGGACAACGGACGCAGGCCGGAGCGCGGGCGGTACAGAGCGTGGCGCCCAGATCCATGATCGCCTGCGTGTAATCGGCCAGGCGGGTCTGCGGCAACCGCTGCTCGGAGATCGCCCAGAGCCGCTCGGCGACCTTCGGCGTGCCGGGCCAGCCGGCAATCGCTGCGTGCCGGGCCAGCACCCGTTTGACGTTGCCGTCGAGGATCGCATGCCGGGCACCGAATGCCTGAGCGAGGATCGCCGCTGCGGTCGAGCGACCGACGCCGGGCAACGCCTGCACGGCTACCAGATCGTTCGGCATTTCACCGCGATACAGGGACGCCACCTGGCGAGCCGCCGCATGGAGGTTTCGGCCGCGCGCGTAGTAGCCAAGGCCGGCCCACAGCGCCAGCACCTCGTCGAGATCGGCAGCCGCCAGGCTGTTGAAATCCGGGAAGCGGGCGACGAAGCGCTCGAAGTACGGGATGACGGTGGCGACCTGCGTCTGCTGCAGCATCACTTCCGACAGCCAGACGCGGTAGGCGCTGCGCGGCGATTGCCATGGCAGGCCGCTGCGGCCGTGAAGGTCAAACCACGCCAGCAGACGGTCGGCGAACGGGGGCTCGCCGGCCGCAGGCTTTTCCCCGCTCAAGGCGCCGGCGCGGGGGCTGGCGCCGCCTCCGCCGGGGCCGGCGCGGGCGCCGTGTCGGCCGGCTTTTTCTTCTTGCCGAACAGCGAATTCAGGCCGTCCTGCAGCTTGCCTTTCAGCGCCGGATTGTTCTCCAGTTCGCCGCCGAGCTTCTTTTCCAGCTGGGTGTCGATCTTGTCGCGCAGCTTGTCGCCCTTGTCACCCACCAGCTGGTCACGCAGGCCCTGGGTGGCCTTCTGGGTCAGCGCCGCCTTCAGGTCGAGCGAATACTTGGGCTTATCAAACGTGCCGCTGACCTTGATCGGAATGACGATGCCGGCGAGATCCGGCAAATCCTTGCCGCCCTGGCCGCTTGCGGTGTTCACGATGGTCGGCTTGGCGGTGTAGTCGATGGTCTCGGTGACCAGGTTGACCTTGCCGGCGCCGTCGACGCGGAACAGCGGGCTCTTGGCATTCAGCGCATCCGACTGCAGCACGCCGTTGGTGATCTTGGCCGCCGCGGACAGTTCGGTGAAATCGGTCTGCACCGGCGCGCTGTCGTTGAACTGCTGGCCCTTCAGCAACGCGTCGCCCTTGCGCAGGATCTGGCCCAGGTTGAACCCCTTGACCGCGCCGTTCAGGAAGCTGAACGACAGATCGCCGTTCAACGCCTGCTTCAGCGCGCCGATGGTCTTGCCGGCCGTGCTGACCTCCATCGCGAAGTTGCCGCTGCCGGTCATCGATTCCTTGCCGGTGAAGTCCTTCAGCAGCGGGCCGGCGGCGATCGAACTGAGTTTCAGCGATTCGACATAGCGCGGCGTGGCTCCCGGCGTGATCCGCGTGGTCGAGGCGATGCTGCCACCGTACAGTTGGGCGCCAAGGCCAACGGTCTTCTCCTGACCCTTGAGCGCGTTGACGCGCAGCTGCACCGCGTTCATCGGCACGTTCTTCAGCTTCAGCTTGCCGATGTCGACGCTGCCGACGACGTTCAGCGTGTCGAGCACGTCGGACGGCACCTCGGTGGCATTGACCGCGGCCTTCTCCTCCGGGGTCAGCGGCGCTTCCTTGACCGGTACGGTCGGCGTCGGCAGGTAGCGGTCGGCATCGATGCTGTCGAGTTTCAGCGCGAATTCGGCCGCCTGGGTCTTGAAGTCGCTGATCGTGGCATTGCCGGTGATCGTGCTCTGGTCGAGCTTCAGGTTCAGGTCGGTGATCCGCGCGCTGTTGGTCGAGGCATCGAACTTGAGCCGCAGCGCCAGCGCCTTGAGCGTTTCCGGATCGTGCGTCTCGAGCTTGATGTCGAGCAGCTTCATCAAGTCACGCGGATTCAGGTTCTTGATCGACAGCGGGCCCATGAAACGCGGCGCATCGGTGTTCAGGCCGCTGCCATCCAGGCCGAGCGCAACTTCCAGGCCGAGGTCGGCCGCCTTCAGCTCGCCGGTGGCCAGCTTCAAGGTGCCCTTGGCGCCGTCGTAGATCGCGTCACCGGTGAAGGTCGCGGTCTGCTTGCCGCCGGGCAGCTTGTCGCCGGTGGCGTTCAGCGACAGCTTCAGCCCCTCCGCGCGGACCAGCGGTGTGCCGTAGTCGGCCGACACGCGCACTGACAGGTCGGCATCAGCCTTCAAGTCCTTGAGCGCCGCCTTCAGCTTCACCGCCAGCTTTTCGGCCAGCGCCGTCTTCTTCGCCAGATCGGCGGATACGCTGCCGTCGAGCGCGATGTCGGCCGTGCCGTCGGCGGTCTTGGCCTTGACCTTGAGGTCCAGCTTGTCGGCCTGGGCGATCTGCTTCTTGAGATCGGCCGACAGGTCGCCACTGAGATCGATGTCGGCGGACTGCGTCGGCAGCGTCGCCAGCAGCTTCAGCACCAGCTTCTTCGCGCTGTACGCCTGCGCTTCGAGGTCGTACTCGACGCGGGTCGACAGCTTCACGTCGGCCTTGGCCTTCTGCGCTTCCAGCGTGGTGACGAAGGCCAGCTGCAGATCGAAGGGGTCACCAGGGCTGATCGAGCCGGTTTCCAGGTTCAGCCCGGCCACCTGATAGGCCTGCCCGCTCTGCTGGTCGCGGTAGCTGACGTCGGCATTGGTGATGGCGATGCCGCCGATGTCGATCGACTTGAGCCCCGCGCCCTGGCTGGCCGGCTCGTCCGGCTTGGCCTCGTCGGCACCGCCCTTGGCCAGATCGTCCCAGTTCGACTTGCCTTCCGCATCCTTGGCGAGATTCGCCTTCAGGCCGTCGAGCGCCACCTTGCCAACCACCAGCTCGCGGCGCAGCACCAGCGGCAGCAGGCGCAGTCCGACATCGGCCTCGGCCACCTGCAGCATCGGCTGGTCGCCGAAGCCCGGCGCGTTGCTCAGCGACACGCCCTTCACATGGGCGCCCAGCACCGGATAGATGCCGAGCTTGATCTCGCCGACCGTCAGTTCCCGGCCGGTGGCCTTCTTGGCGGCGGCCGTGATCTGGCTGCGGAAATCATTGGGGTCGAAGAACAGCGCGAACGCGCCGACCGCCAGTACCAGCAGCAGCAGCACGGCACCGACGATGCCGAGAACGATCTTGACGAGCTTGCCCATGAGGGACTCCGAGAGCGGGTGACGTGATGGCCAGCGCTAGTCTATCGGCGTGCTGCCGGCCTGCGTGCTTGCCGGATTGGGACCGCCGGATCCGGCCTGGGTTCGCTGGTGCGGCCGGCCACCCCCGAACAGGTAAAATGCGGCTCTCCCCGCTTTTCCCGGTGCATTCATGCCCGCTGCCGCTGCACGCCCCCGCCGCAAGACCGCTGCCGTTGCCCCGAAGTCCGCGCCGAAAGTCGGCTTCGTGTCGCTGGGCTGCCCGAAGGCGCTGGTCGATTCCGAGCGGATCCTCACCCACCTGCGCGCGGAAGGGTACGAGCTGGCGCGCAAGCACGACGGGGCGGACGTCGTCATCGTCAACACCTGCGGCTTCCTCGATTCGGCGAAGGCCGAATCGCTGCAGGCGATCGGCGACGCGATGGCCGAGAACGGCCGGGTCATCGTCACCGGCTGCATGGGCGCGCAACCGGACGAGATCCGCGAGAAGTACCCGAACCTCCTGGCCGTCACCGGCCCGCAGGCCTACGAGTCGGTGGTGGCCGCCGTGCATGAGGCGGTGCCGCCGGCCCACGACCCGTTCCTCGACCTGATCCCGCCGCAGGGGGTCAAGCTCACGCCGCGGCACTACGCGTATCTGAAGATCTCGGAGGGCTGCAACAACCGCTGCACCTTCTGCATCATCCCGAGCTTGCGCGGCGACCTCGTCAGCCGGCCGGCCGGCGACGTGCTGCGCGAGGCCGAGAAGCTGGTGAAGGCCGGCGTGAAGGAACTCCTCGTCGTCTCGCAGGACACCAGCGCCTACGGTATCGACACCCGCTACGCCACGAGCCTCTGGCGCGACCGGGAGGTGCGGGCCCGCTTCTACGACCTCGCCAAGGAACTCGGCGAGCTCGGCGCCTGGGTGCGGCTCCACTACGTCTACCCCTACCCGCACGTGGACGAGGTCATCCCGCTGATGGCCGAGGGCAAGATCCTCCCCTACCTCGACATGCCGCTCCAGCACGCGAGCCCCTCGGTGCTCAAGCGCATGCGCCGGCCCGGCAACCAGGAGAAGCAGTTGGAGCGCATCCGGCGCTGGCGCGAGACCTGCCCGGATCTGGCCATCCGCTCGACCTTCATTGTGGGTTTTCCCGGCGAGACCGAGGCCGAGTTCGAGGAGCTGCTCGGCTGGATCCGCGAGGCGAAGCTCGAGCGCGTCGGCTGCTTCACCTACGAGCCCGTGAAGGGCGCACCCGCCAACCACCTTGCAGAGGCGGTGCCGCCGGAGGTTCAGCAGGAGCGCAAGCGCCGCTTCATGGAGGCGCAGCAGGGCGTGGCCCTGCGGCTGCAGAAGGCCAAGGTCGGCCGGCGCCTACCCGTGATCATCGACTCGGTCGGCGGCAACGTGGCGGTCGGGCGCACCAAGTACGACGCGCCCGAGATCGACGGCAGCGTCCACGCCAGCTTCCGCCGCCCGGTGCGGCCGGGCGACATCGTCACGGTGAAGATCGAGGACGCGGGCGCCTACGACCTGCGCGGCAGCGTGGTCTGACGCGCGCTCACGCGTTCTTGCGCGGGCGGTGGTTCGGGTCGACGCCGCCCTCGCGGGTGGTCTCGTTCTCGACATCGCCCTCGAAGGTCGAATCCGCCTCCAGGTCCTCCGGGTCGCGGCCCGTCATGCCCTTCGAGGCTCCGATCCCGGGATTGCCCTTGAGGTCGGCGTCGCTCGGGGTCTCGGTCTTGGCGTGCTTGGTCGACATGCGGCCTCCATTGTCGGTTGCCGGGGTCAACGCGGTGCGCGCGGGGCGGTCACGGCGCTGCGGCCGTTCGCCCCGATCGGCTCAGGCGATGTCGGCGAGCCGCACGCGCCCGATGCCGGCCTGCCCCATCCGGGCCCAGGCGGCCGCGACCGAGCCGTCCCGGTCGATGCCCCGCACGGCGTCCGCCACCACCACGGCCTCGAACCCGGCGGCGCGGGCGTCGAGCGCGCTCCAGGCGACGCAGAAATCGGTGGCGAGACCACAGAGCACGACCCGGGTGAAGCCGCGCTCGCGCAGGTAGCCGGCGAGCCCGGTGCGGGTGGTGCGGTCGGCCTCCAGGAAGGCCGAGTAGCTGTCGATCGCCTGGGTGTAGCCCTTGCGGATGACGAGTTCGGCACGGGCGATGTCGAGGCCGGGCGCGAAGGCGACGCCGGGCGTGTCCTGCACGCAGTGCTCCGGCCAGAGCACCTGCGGGCCGTAGGGCATCGCCACCGTGCCGAAGGGCTCTTGGTCCGGATGGCTGGTGTGGAAGGAGGCGTGGCCGGCCGGGTGCCAGTCCTGCGTCAGCACCGCGTGGGGAAAGCGTGCCAGCAGCGCGTTGCAGGGTTCGACGACGGCGTCGCCCTCGGGGACCGCCAGGGCGCCACCGGGGAGGAAATCCACCTGCACGTCCACGACGAGCAGGACGTCGGTCTCGCGCACGCTCAGCATGGGACTCCCCCAAGTCCTGGATACCCAAGGGCCGAGCCCTTGGGCGGGTCCGGGCAGAGCCCGGGATCTTGACCCGGGATCCAAGGATCCCGGGTTCGCCGGATCAGGGCAGCATCACGGTCGCGCCGGTGGTCTCGCGGCCGGCGAGATCGCGGTGCACGGCCTGGGCCTCGGCGAGGGGGCGCTTGGCGTGGACCGGGATCTTCACGGCCCCGCTCGCCACGACGCCGAACAGGTTCCGGGCCATCTCCTCCAGCACCGGGCGCTGGCTGGCGAAGGTGAAGAGCGTCGGCCGCGTCACGTAGAGCGAGCCGCGCGGGGCGAGCAGCCCGAGGTCGAGGCCCTGGATCGCGCCCGAGGCCGAGCCGAAGCTCGCGAGCAGGCCGAGCGGCGCGAGGCTGTCCAGCGAGCCCATCAGGGTCGCCTGGCCGACGCCGTCATAGACCACCGGCACGCCCTTGCCCCCCGTGATCTCGCGCACCCGCTTGGCCACGTCCTCCTCGCGGTAGAGGATGACGTGGTCGCAGCCGTGCTGGCGGGCGAGATCCGCCTTCTCGGCCGAGCCCGCGGTGCCGATCACGGTGGCGCCGAGGTGCTTGGCCCACTGGCAGGCGATGAGGCCGACGCCGCCGGCGGCCGCGTGAAACAGGATCGTGTCGCCGGCCTTCACCCGGTAGGTGCGGTGGAGCAGGTACTCGGCGGTGAGACCTTTCAGCATCATCGCGGCGGCGGTGGCGTCGTCCACGCCCTCCGGGATCTGAACGCAGCCGGCGGCCGGCACGATCATCTCCTCGGCGTAGCTGCCCTCGGCCGAGGCCGTGGCGACCCGGTCGCCGACCTTGAACCCGGTGACGCCCTCGCCCACCGCGTCGACGGTGCCCGCGCCCTCCTTGCCGGGGGTGAAGGGAAGCTGGGCCGCCTTGTAGGCGCCGGAGCGGAAGTAGATGTCGATGAAGTTCACGCCGATCGCCGTGAGCTTCACGCGGATCTGGCCGGGACCGGGCTCGCGCCGCTCGACATCCTCGTAGGCCATCACCTCGGGGCCGCCGTATTCGTGAACCCGGATCGCCTTGGGCATCGTCTCGTCCTCGGATGAAGTTTCCCCCGCGCCCGAGATAACGGACGGCGCGCCCGGCGCAATGGTGTTAGGGAGGGGCCCAAGACCCATTCGGGACCGATGACCCATGCGGGACCGATGCGAGATCCGGGAGACGACGATGTCCGACGAGGCGCTGTTCGAGAAGGGCCTGCCGATCCGCCGGGCGGTGCTGGGCGCGGACTACGTCGATGCGTCGCTGGCGAAGGCCGACCCCTTCATGATGGCCTTCCAGCGCGCCACCACGAGCTGGGCCTGGGGCTGGGCCTGGGGCGACCCGACGCTCGACCGCCGGACGCGCTCGCTCCTCAACCTCGCGATGCTGACCGCGCTCGGCAAGCCGGCCGAGCTGAAGCTCCACGTCAAGGGCGCGCTCACCAACGGGGTCACGGTCGAGGAGATCAGGGCGGCGCTCCTGCACGCGACCGCCTATTGCGGCATCCCCGCGGGGCTGGAGGCCTTCAAGGCCGCCCACGAGGTGCTGGTGAAGGAAGGCGCCATTTCCGCCGAGTCCCCCGCCGAGACCCCCGCCGCGCCGGCGGCCGAGTGATCGCCCGGGAGCGGCCCGCATGAAGACCTGCCTGATCCTCGACGACTACCAGGACGCGGCCCGGCATTTCGCCGACTGGGACCGGCTCGCCGGCCGCGTCGGCGTGACGGCCCTGCACGAGACACTCGCCGACCCGGACGCGCTCGTGGAGCGGATCGGAGGCGCCGAGATCCTGGTGATCATGCGCGAGCGCACGCCCTTCCCGGCCTCGCTGCTGGCGCGGCTGCCGACCCTGCGGCTGCTCGTCACCAGCGGCATGCGCAACGCCGCCATCGACCTCGCGGCGGCGAAGCGGCAGGGCGTCACGGTCTGCGGCACGGCGAGCCACCCGGCGCCCCCGGCCGAGCTGACCTGGGCGCTGATCCTCGGGCTCGCCCGCCGGGTCGCGCCGGAGAGCGCGAATCTGCGGGCGGGCGGCCCCTGGCAGGCGAGCGTCGGCACGGATCTGGCGGGCGCCCGGCTCGGCATCGTCGGGCTCGGCAAGATCGGCACCCGGATCGCCCGGGTGGCGCGGGCCTTCGACATGGAGGTCGCGGCCTGGAGCCCGAACCTCGACGACGCGCGGGCGGAGGCGGCGGGCGTGCGGCGCGCGCCCTCCAAGGCGGCCCTCCTGGCGGAGAGCGACGTCGTCACGCTCCACCTCGTGCTGTCGGAGGCCACGCGCGGCCTCATCGGGGCGGAGGATCTGGCCCGGATGAAGCCCACGGCCTTCCTCGTCAACACCGCCCGGGCGGGGCTCGTCGATCAGGCGGCCCTCGTCGCCGCGCTCAGCCAGAACCGCATCGCGGGGGCGGGACTCGACGTGTTCGAGACCGAGCCGCTGCCCGCCGACAGCCCGTTCCGCACCCTGCCGAACGTGCTGGCGCTGCCCCATCTCGGCTACGTCAGCGCGGCCAATTACCGGACCTACTTCTCGGAAGCGGTTGAGGACATCGAGGCCTGGCTCGCCGGCGCGCCGGTGCGGGTGCTGGCCTAGATCGGCGCCCGCCCTCCGCGCGCGCCTCGCCTTACCGCCGCGCCAGGGTCTGCGGCTCGCCCTGGCCGCCGGGGCCTGCCTGCCCGGTGAAGGCGTCGCCCGCGCGGCCGAGCTTCTCGCCGTGGGCGTAGAGCGCCTGCATGTAGCGCTGGTCGAACGGGCCCGGCGCGGTCGCGGTGAAGCGGCCGTCGATCTCGGCGACCTGCAGATCGAGGCCCTCGCGGCGGCCGAAGGCGCCCGAGAGCGCGAGCGCGTCCTGCAACTGCGCCTTGATCGCCGCCGACATCGCCCGGCCGAGCACCGAGAGGGTGGTCGGGCGCGCCATCTCGAAATGCGGCCGGGTGCTGTTGTTGACCACCACGTAGACCGTGCGGGCCGGGATGCGCACGAGCTGCGCGCCGGTGAGCGCCGCGGTCAGCGCCCGCTTCGGCGCGAGGTAGAACGGCGCCGTGGTGCCGCCGTCCGCGTGCAGCTCCCGGATGGCGCGCCCGTCGGCCAGGGTGGCGTCGATCGCGACCGGCGGGAACACCCCCGGCACCGCCGAGGAGGCCAGCACGATCGACCGGAACAGGCCGAGCGCCTTCGGGTCGGCGCCCTTCGGCCCGGCCGAGGCCGCGATCGCGCCGAGGTCCCAGAGGACCGGGCGGCCGCTGTCGATCTCGGTGGTGGCCACCAGAAGCCGCCGCCCCTTGGCGTGCTCGGCCGCGACCGCCTGCAGGAGCGCCGGCGTCACCGCCCGGTCGATGCGCCGCTTGAGCGGCCAGGTGTCGGTGAGCGCCACGTCCGAGCCGCCGAACTCGAACACGTCGGCCGCCGTGATGGTGGTGTAGGCCTCCCGCAGGGGGGCGTCGCCGGGCCGGCCGACGAAGGCGAAGGGCGCGATCAGCGCACCGGTGCTCACGCCGGTGATCACCCCGAAATCCGGCCGGGTGCCGGCCGCGCTCCAGCCGGCGAGCAGCCCGGCCGCGAAGGCGCCGTCCTCGCCGCCGCCCGAGAGCACCAGCCAGGGCTCGGCCGCCGCGGGGGCGTCGTCGATCAGCGCCTGGAAGGCCGCCGGCTCGTCGCCCGGGATCCGCACCGGGCGGTCGAGCCCGGCGGGCCGGGCCGCGGCCATGTCT
>FRDC01004719.1_pt2 | contig 17577 bp, 19 predicted proteins | sample 1106171 | NCBI WGS metagenome assembly FRDC01 (sample SAMEA3930566, study PRJEB13176) | freshwater metagenome | biome: Drinking water system; feature: drinking water; material: water | place: Singapore | collected 2014-12-20 | reverse complement strand
CTCCCATCTTCTAGTGAGCTAGGCAGGATGCGGAGTTCGGTCTAACCTCGCAACAGTCAAGGTTGACGTTTGCCGCTATCCCGCGTGGAGGGGACCTTCGCTGTGATACTCGTTCTGGCCGATTCAACCGATCCCTGGGCGATGCTCGTTGATCGGGAAGCCAAACGCACCGGGGGCGACGTCTTCTGGATCGAACCGCGCCACATCCTCGATCGTATCGCCATCAACTGGCCGGTTGTGTCGGATGCGGCGATCCTGCCCGGCTCGCTGGCGATCGATGGAAGAACCGTACCCTTGAACGACATTTCCGGCGTGTTCGTACGTTGCCCATGGCCGCTCCCGCTTCGGCTCGAGGATATGTCACTCGAAGACCGTGACTATGTCGTGAAGGAAACCTCGGCTGCGTGGTTGGCCTTGTTGAGTGCGTTGCCTTGTGCCGTCGTCAATCGTCCGATTCCTGGCGGACGTCCCGCGCTGCTGGCCGGGAATCCGGATCAACGCCGAATCGTCGCGGAACACGGCTTCCTGCTCTCTCCATCCCGCTGTACTTCCAGTCAAGCTGATGCGCTCGCACACTATTCGGCCTGGCAAGGGCGTGCCTATGTCAAACCTCTTGGTACCGACGAATGCGGGGCCGATCTTCATCCCATGAACGGTGTCGAGCAGATTTGCCAGATCATGGAGCAGTATGCGGTGGCCCTGCAGGCTGTCCCGTTCGGGCAGCGCATCACCGCGTATGTGGCGGGCGGTCGGGTGGTGGCCACAGTTGTTCAATCAGACGGGAGGAAGAGTGAGGCCGCGGAGCTGCCGTTCTTACCAACGGAACAGTTCGGGGTCTTGGTGAAGGCGCTCGGAATGTCGTTCGCCGAATGCCACTTCGTCGTCACCCCGGAGGGGCAAGCCTTCTGTCTCGACGTGAGCGGGTCACCCAACTACTGGCGCTGCCCGCGGGACGTGCAACAGGTCATCGTCCAACGGCTGGTTGAAAGTCTTTCGGAACTAAGGAGTGTCGCCGTCCATGATTCTCTTGATGGGGCCCCTGGCCGATCCGGTGCTGGCGAACGTCTGCGCTAGGCTGGCGGCGAAGCAGGAAGATCTCATGCTCGTCCATCCGGAGTCCGAAGTGGACAACTGGAACGTGGCGTGGTCTGCCGAAGGAGGCGTCGTCGGCGATCGCCTTCGAATCGGCAAGCGGTCTGTGGCGGTGGCCGACATCCGCTCTGTGTACCTGCGCTCCGTCGGCGCGCAGGATCGTTCGAGCCTCCATTCTCGGATGGTGACGGCGTCATTGTGGGAACTAGCCGATAGTCTGCCCGTTCTCGTGGTCAATCGCCGGCGGGCGGCGCACAGCAACATGTCGAAACCTTATCAGCAACGGATGATCGCCCAATACGGATTTCGAGTGCCAAAGACACTCGTGACCATGGTTCCGGATGAGGCACGGGCGTTCTACGACCTCTGCCACGGCCGCGTGATCTATAAGTCTATCGGTGCGGATCGATCCATCGTCAAGCCCTTGACCCCCAGCGACTTTCCTCGCTTGGAGCAGGCCCGCCATTGCCCGGTGCAACTTCAAGAAATGGTTCCAGGGGTGGACCTGCGGGTCCACACGGTCGGCAATCGAACCTTCGCAACGGAAGTGTGGTCTGACAGCGCCGATTACCGGTACGCCTACCAGGAGCAGAAGCAGCGAACCCTGCGGGCAGTCGAACTTCGTCCCGAGCTCGAAGCCCGATGTCTGGCGTTGGCCAAGGGATTGGGCGTGAGTGTGAGCGGCATCGATCTTCGGCGGACTCCCGAGGGGCATTACTACTGTTTTGAGGTGAACACCAGTCCCGGGTTTACGTTCTACGAAAACCATACGGGACAGCGGATCGGCGATGCGATCGCCGACCTGCTGCGGACGGGGAGGGCTTAATCATGGGATGTGCGCAGGGCGGAAGAGGAGGAACCTGCATTATGACGAGACAACCGTTCATTACCGCCGATTTGAGGCCCGATCTGTCGATCAAACCTGATCAGACATTGCCCAAACTGACTGAACAGGCAGGGTCGGCGCAATTGGTCGATGCGGCTCGATCCGTGCTCTCGGAGGAAGAACGCCAGCAGGTCGATCGGAGGATCGCAGACGGGCAGGAGACACTCCTGGCGACCGTGCCCTGCCCGAATCCCAACGTGCAAGGCACAACGCTCGACGGAGAGACCGTCCTGCTCGATCTCGCCACGGGACGGTATTACACACTGAACCGTGTGGGAACGGCCATCTGGGAACGTTGTACGGGATCCGCTTCCTTAAAGGATATCCACGCGACATTATGTTCCAAATTCGAAGCTTCTGCGGAACGAATCGCAGACGACCTCTTTGCGCTGGTGACGCAACTGGGGCATGAAGGGCTTCTCAGATTGGAAAGGAAATAACGGGGCGTGACATTCCAGCAAGAAAGGAGGTGAGGACGAATGGAGAGAGAGCAGAAGCAGAAGGAGTCCTATACGGAGCCTGTGTTGGTGTCGCACGAGTCACTGCGCGACGTCACAGGGGTGAAGTATCGGGAAAAGATCAACGACAAAGCCGGGGAGAACTACTAAGCATATCTCCTTGTTTGTCGCTGATTATCAGGTTCATGGGCCGCCGGTCCCGAGGATCGGTCGGCCCATGATCCGAACCGCCGCGAGACGACCGATGAACGAACTAGAGGGGTAGGCGATGGACACAGTGACGACCAGACGTGAATATCTGTTCTCGCTACACGGAACGAGAATCCGCTATGAGACGTCCACCCATGCATTTGCGGAATCCATTCTGTCGTTCCTCCGTCATTTCCACACCGACTCACTCGGTGTCGAGCCGGAACTGACAATGCGGTTTGAAGAGGTCGCCACTCGGGCGGATGTGCCGGTCACGGTCTCCCGCGATGCCAAACTGTTGTTCTCCGGAACGAGACCCTCGATGGGAGATTCCTTGCGGTCGATTTGGCGGTGCGAGATTCTTTCCGATGGAGGCCGCCTCATCGCCGACTTCCACGACCAGGGCGTGCTCCTGATCGACGGCACCCAAGGGCGGGTAGAAGGGTATTTCATCAATCCGGGCGCGATGCATCCCGACGTATGCCGGAGTTTCTTCCACTTCGGCTTGGTGGAGTTGCTGAAACGGCGGGATCTGTTCACCGTCCATGCGACGGCGCTGGAGTATCGGGGACGCGGCGTGCTGATTCCCGGCTACAGTGGTCAGGGGAAAACGACGTCGTTCTTGTCGCTCTTGCGCGCCGGATTCCGGTACCTGTCCGACGATTACCCTTTGCTCAGGGACCGCGGGGGGCAGATGGAATTGTTGCCATTCCCAATGAAGATCGACGTGACCGATCGGACCATCGAGTTCTTCCCCGAGCTGCGAGACGCCGTGCCGGGTCTGCTGCAGCAAGGCGTCGCCAAGAAGTATTTTCAAGCGGAAGACCTCTATGCGGACTGCATCGGCGGGGTCTGTGCACCGGCCATGATTCTTTTCCCGCACGTCGTGGACATGCCGCACAGCTGTCTCGAGCCCATGGCAAAAAGTCGAGCGCTTGAGGCGCTCTTGCCTCAAGGTTTGCTGGTCTACGACGGGGAGGTCGCGCGGCGGGAGTTTCAGGCGCTCGCTCGGCTCGTGCAGCAAGTCGATTGCTACCGGCTGCATTTCGGTCGCGACATCCTCGAACTGCCGAAATTGATCGCTCCATTACTGGAATTCCGGAAAACGGCCTAGGCCGATGTCGCTCGAGCCGATTCAGTGGCTGCTCGAACGCATGGCGGAACAGGCCTTTGCCTCGTTTCGGTCGTGGGAGAGTTTTGCCGCCGCGTTGCGCACGGTTCCAGGCCTGTTCGTCGATTTCACCCACGGGTTCGCCTGGCCCTATCTGCTTTCGAGCTTGCTCTTGGCCTGGTGCATCTTTGTAACAGCCCGGCTGAAGGGAGATCCGGCCGTTTCCTTCCGTGAATTCGCCTTTCCCGGGCGGTTGTACCGACATCCTTCTGCGACGCTCGATTTTCGGTTCGTCGCCGTCGATATTCTCCTCTATGCCCTGCTCTATGTGCCGATCCTCACGGGCATCAATCTCCTGGCAATCAAAGCAATCGGCGCGGCCCTCTCAGGGGTGGCCGCTTGGGAGCCGCCGCGCACCTGGACGCCGGTCGGCGCCGTGGGGGCAGCGTTCCTCTTTCTCTTGCTCCACGATTTCATCAGCTACTGTGCACACGCGCTCTATCACCACGTCCCAGCGCTGTGGGCGTTCCACGAAGTGCACCATTCCGCCGAGGTGCTGACGCCTGCGACAGCCTATCGGGTGCATCCCGTCGAACTCATTGGCGTGGCCATTTTGAATGCGCCGGTGATCGGACTGGCGGCATGGCTCTACCAGAATCTGGCCGGCCCCCCTGTACAACTTGCCACGGTCTTTGGGCTGAGCATCATCGGCCTTCTGGGAGGGCATCTCCGTCATTCGCATATCTTGTTTTCGTTCGGTCCGACGGTCAGCAGGATCGTACTCAGCCCCGCGCAGCACGTGATTCATCACAGTACCGATCCGGCACATTGGAACAAGAATCTCGGCATCAAGTTTGCGATTTGGGACTACCTCTTTGGGACCTTGTACGTACCCAAGCCTGGCGAAACGGTCCGGGTCGGTCTGCCGGACATGGGACGTCAGAAATTTTCATCCGTCCCAGGGCTATACCTCCTTCCTTTCGCGAGGGCGATGGCCGGGATTCCTGGTGGGCGAAGGAGAGGGGCGTGAGCCGCGCGCAAGCGACTGGCATGCCCTTTCGAGGAAATCCCGAAGGGATCGGTCTGCTGTCCGACAACACTCCGCGGTCTCCGGAAGCCCAACTCCTCATTCTCTGTGCCAGATCCACTGTCTCGAATCGGGACAGAATGCGGATGGCCGAGATACTCCGACAGAACGTGCGTTGGCCGGTTGTCCTTGATCTGATCCAATTCCATGGAGTCGGGCCTCTGGTGTCCCACAACTTGCAAGGGTGTGAAGCGAAACGTGTTCCGGGGGACCTGCTCGAAACTCTGTCGCAACAGGCGCAAGCCGTCAAGCTCGTGAACCATGCGCTCTTGGGGGAACTGCTTCGGCTCTGCCGGGCCTTCGAGTCGCAGGGCGTTCAGGTGGTTCCGTTCAAAGGCCCCGTCCTCGCCGTGATGGCTTACAGAGATCTGTCGCTCAGGGACATGGACGACCTCGATTTCTTCGTCCCCCGATCCCACCTTGCCGAGGCGGAACGGGTCCTTTGGTCTCAGGGGTATCGGCCTCGCCGCCAGGTGTCGAACCGGGTGCAAGGGACGGAAGCCGGGTATTGTTTCGTCAAGAAGGACAGCATGCTCCGCGTCGATCTTCAGTCCAAATTGGACGACGAGAGGTTGCCGTTCCGATTCGACCGCCGCGGGTTTTGGAAGCAGCTTGCGCCGATCGGTCTCAACGGTTCGTATGTCCGAGGCATGGCACCGGAGCAGTTGCTCGTGGCGCTCTGTATGCACGGAGCCGTGCGTGCTTGGTCTCGTTTAAAATGGGTGGTCGATGTGGCCGAACTGCTGAAACGGCAGCGCCTGGATTGGAGGCGCGTGTTCGCTGCCGCGGCGGAGTGGAAGAGTCGTCGGATGCTGTTGTTGGGGCTTGCGCTGGCACATCGCATGATGGAGGCCCCGTTGCCTCATGACGTACGTTGGGACCTGCAGCACGATCCGGATGTCCCGGTTCTGGCTCCACGAATGCCCGCGACGTTGTTGTTGCGCCGGTCTGAAGCCGTCGACGAAGTGCAGGTGTCCGCCATGTTGCTTTCCCTTCAGGACAGCCGTTGGAACAGGTGGTCGTACAGTGTGGCACTCGCTCGGGCCAATCATCCGATTCTCGTGCGCCCTCCCGGGTGGTGCCGGTTCGACGGCACGTTGCGATGGGCGAGTCGGCTGGTGGAGGCCCTACGGCGTCCTGCTGTGGTCAGAGTCCCCGTCAAGAGCCTCATCCAAACCATCGATCGAATTCGCGCCTCGGCCCGTTGAAAGGCGCCTTCCGTCCCGTTGCCCCTGAAAAAATCTGCATGGTAGGATAGCTCGCTGAAAGTGTTTGAGTCGTGAGTTCTGCGCAAGTTCCCATCACCTAGGACTCAGCACCGAGCACTCAGTGTTGCTTCAAGAAACGGAGGCTGTCATGAAACGTCTGGTGTTGCTTCTCATCCTCTGTCTGTTTCCGCTTACCGCGGCTCCGTTTCTGTTGGCCGCCGGCTTCTTCAAAGTCGGAGAAAAGGCTCCGGCCTTCGCTCTCACGTCGATTACGGGTGACGCCATATCGTTGGAAGCCTACAAAGGAAAAGTGGTGGTGCTGGGCCTCTTTCACATCTGCGATCCCTGCATGATGCAGGGCACCAACCTGCAGAAAGTCTACGACGCGACGCAGGGCAAAGACGTGGCGGTGATCGGTGTCAATTCGTCGGGCAACAGCAAGAAGGACGTCGGCGAGTTCCTCTCGGCCTTTCCGGTCAAGGTGACCTATCCGTACCTGCTGGATCCAGGGAAGGTGACAGACAAACTCTACGGCGGAGGGAAATTCATTCCGAACGTGTATGTCATTGATCAACAGGGCATCATTCGCTGGCAGCGCGTCGGAAACATGGACTTGGCAGGAGCGGAGGTGATTGTCGCCGAAGTCGAGAAGTTATTGGCGGGTGGGGCAAACAAGATGTAGCGGGCGCCGGGCCGCTACGCGGCCGCGAAATGAAGAGAGGACGTTTCTAGCATGGACGAGACGGAAGAGGGAAAACAGAAATTTATGGAGGTGGTGAAAGGCGTGGATGCCACCGTACAGGTGGTGATCCCGGTCACGCCGTCCAACAGCATGTTTCTGATTTCGTTGACCAAAGGATCCAACCGGAAATTCATCACGATTCCCGAGGACGACCTCATCGATCTGCCGCACGAAACCGGCATCGAGGCCAAGGTGACGAAAACCGTGCGTGATGCCGTCGCGGCTCTCTGAGCCTCGCCATGAAGAATCTGCTGCCCGGCATCTGGCAATGGTCCTGGTTCTCCGATGAGAAGCAACTCGACTTCAACGGCCTGTTCCTGCATGTAGGGGAACACCGTATCCTCATCGACCCACCGCCGATGACCGCGGAAGCCTCAACGCTCATCCGGCGGCAGGGCGGGGTGGATTACATCATCGTTACCAATCGGGACCATGCGCGCGAAGCCACCGCCTATCAGACGGAGTTTCGTTGCCACCTGCAGGTGCCGGAGGCCGATGCCCCCCAGATGGGACTCCAGCCCACGAAGACGTTCAAGGACGGGGAGCTCTTGCCCGGCGGCATCTGGGTGATCCACTTGAAGGATCAGAAGTCTCCGGGCGAATCGGCGTTGTTCATCCAGCAGGGGAAGGGTACGTTGATTGTGGGCGATGCGCTGATCGGCAAGCCTGCCGGGTCACTCCACCTGCTGCCTCCCGAGAAGTACGTTGATCCGGCCAAAGCCAAAGAGTCGCTCCGCCGTCTGCTCAAGTACAACTTTGACGCCATCCTCGTCGGTGACGGGGCCTCGATCCTGACCGGCGCCAAGCCGGCGGTCGAACGCGCCGTGCAATAGCGGTCGATCATGCCCCTCAGGAACGGACTCTCGGAAGAACTGAATCGCCAAGGCAACGCGCATTTCTCGCGCGGACACTATACCGACGCCTATACTTGTTATGCCAAAGCCTTGGAATGTGACCGGCTGACCGGCGATCAGCGTGCGCTTGCGGCGACTCTCGGCAACTTGGGAAACATCTGCGCGGTGAGCGGCCGGCGCGACGCGGCGCAGGAATATTACCAGGAAGTGCTGGAGTTGCAAAAAATCTTCGGCGACGAGAAAGGGATCGGTACGACGCTCGCCAATCTGGGAAACTTGCGCGCGGACGCGGGCGAATGGGATCGAGCGAGGGCCTACTACCTCGAAGCGCTCGATTTGATGACGAAGACGCAGGATGATGCGGCGAAGGCGGTGCTGTATTCAGACCTCGGACTTGTCGCCCGCGAAACCGGCTTCTACGAGGAGGCGATCGTGCAATATGAGCGTTCGCTCACTCTGATGCGCCGGCTGGGCAACGAGGGCGGGATGGCCGATGCCTGGCGGATGATGGGGCGGACCTTTCTCGTGCAGCAGCGGCATGAGGACGCGATCGCCTGCTGCCAAACCAGCCAATCGATTGCCGAACGCGCGCGGGACGACCTGCGCATCGGCGGGGCGCGGTATGTGCTGGCCCAATGCTACGAGGAGCTTGGTCGTGTCAGTGAGGCGGCCGACTTGCTCGAGTTGGTCGTCGAGATGGATCGGAAGTACCACTTGCCGAAATTGGAGGAGAACGTGATGCGGCTTGAGCGACTTCGCGAACGTCTGGTGGCGGAGGGGCGGACGACCGGAGGAGAGCCACGACCGTGAGCGAACCGCCTTCCTCCCTGTGGCCGGAGACCCGTACAGCATTGCTTCAAGCGTTCCCTCAGCTCTATGAGTTGGAGCCCGGCGGTGCCCTGGCGCTCGACTTGGGCCAAGACGGGTGGTTGTTGGAAGTCAAGCCGGAAGGAAGGGTGGTCTGCCAATACGGTGTCGCCATGGACGACGTGATGAGTTTGATGTCGGACGGGACGCCGGAAGATTTGGGAACGGACGAGGTTGCCAAACAAGCCAAGTACTTCATCCAACCCGCCGTCGCGAAGTACCGTGCGCTGCTCCTGCAGTCCGGGTTCGCGGAGGAATCGGAAATGAACGAAGACTACGTGGCCGTGACCTTCGAACGCCCGGCGAATTTCGAGAACCTTGCCAAAGTACAAGAGCTCATTCGGTGGTGTTGCCGACAGATCGGGAGCACGGCATGAAGCCGATCGCTTCATTTGAACAGTTCCGGGACAGTGTGGCCGCCTATCGCCTGCCGCGGGTCATCGTGACGGCGCTCGAAATCGACTTGTTCACGGCTCTGGGAAGTCAGCGGTGGACGGTCGAGAATCTGGCCCGTGAACTGAAGGTCAGCGAACGGGGGCTCCGCATGCTCTGCCGAAACTTGGCGATGGCCGGTCTGCTTATCAAGCGGGGTGAGCAGTATTGGAACAGCCGGCTGGCCGCGACCGCGTTGAATGCCGCCCACTCCGGTTACCGCGGGCACTATTTGGAGCTGATCGCCGGTCACTGGAAGGATTGGAATCGATTGACGGAGGCTGTGCGGTCGGGAAGGCCCCTGGATCAGGAAAAGCCCGACGAACCGGAGTACAGAAGGAAGTTTACCTGGGCGATGCATCACAGGACCATGGAAATCGCCCCTGGAATCGCGTCACAGATCTCACTAGGGGGAGTGAAGACGCTGCTCGACCTGGGCGGTGGTCCTGGTACGTATGCCATGGCGTTTCTTTCCAAGAACAGGGGGTTGCAGGCGACGGTGTGCGATCGCCCTGCCGCGCTCGAAGTCGCAAAGGAAATTGCGGAGGGGCATCCTGCGGGGAAACGATTGGCCTATCTTCCGCTCGACTTGCTTTCCGAGGACATCCCCGGCCGCTACGATGTGGTGTGGTACTCGAATGTCTTGCACATCTATTCATCGGAGCAAAACCAGTCCTTGTTCAGGCGTGTCAGCGCGTCGCTGAATCCGGGCGGGCGGTTCCTGATCCAAGATGCTTTCCTCCATGATCGCGAGGGGCTCCAGCCGGACGATGCGAGTCTCTTCGCACTGTCCATGCTCCTCTTCACGGAATCGGGAGATACGTACAAAGCGGCAGATACCAGCCGATGGCTGCGGGACGCCGGATTCACGTCAGCGAAGATACTGAAGTTGAAGAAGGGGACGGAGGATTGGGAGGACGGGATCCTGGAGGCGAGACTGCCTGCAAGGTCCGCACAAAAGCCAGCCCCCCGAACACGATCAACAACAGGTTTGACAGGCCGCTTGCGGCGCTGAGCGGCAGAAGTCCCGTCACTGCGTGTCCGCCCACGAGAATCCCGGCGACGGTCGTCAGATCGAGTGCCAAACCGATAGTCCCATACACGACGCAAGCCATCGCAGTCCAAGCCCATCCCGCCCACACCAGCCCCGTGAGTGCCACTGGGATCACGGCTAAGAAGAGTCCCCAGGCCACCCATCCCATCGTGGTGCCGGCAGGCTCGGAGACATAGCTCAGCGTGGCCGAGCCAATCAAAGTCTGCATGGCCAGGACGGCGAGCAAGTGGCCTTGTTGAGGCATCCCCCGATCATACAGAGGGCAGCCGGACCGAACAAGCAGGTCGCTATGAACTGTGTACATTTCTGTCCAGCCGGCGGCTCCCCCCTTTCGGGGGTTGCTTGTCTACGCATGGGGAATTTATTCTCTGGCCTCTCGATGTGACACTGAGACCCAGGTAGAGCGGAGAGCGATCAAGAATATCCGGTTGCGGTCTTGGGAGGTGAGGAAGATGCTCGAAGGACGATGGACTCTCGTTCCTCGCTTGGCGGTCTGCTTCGGGCTCTCTGTCACGGGCATGCTTCCCCCGGCGCTGGCTTCCAACGACATCTCGTCAACCGGGCGAAAGGTCGTGGCGGCCGGTTTTGGCTTTCAGAATGCCGAGTCATCCAGCATTACGGTCAAGACGTATGATGCGGAAACCGGCGAAGTGTTGTCCGACGACACCTACGAATTGGATATCAAGGAAGAAGTTTCAGCGGCGGTCGGCCAACCCCGCGATCGTGTATTCGCAGGCGGTGTCGGTCTTGGGTCCGATGGGTTGTCCGAGTTCACGCTCCGTGTCTACGATGCCGCGAACGGCCGTTTCCTGTGGGAAGGCCGGCTCAATCTTTCCGTCGCGGCTCCTACGGATAGCTTCGCGGTCAAGGTCTTGGCGCAGGTTCGGCCGCGACTCGTGCTCAGGCCGGTGTCTCAAGCGGAATTGCCGAGTGGTCAACCGTTCTTCTACATCCGTGCAGTCGATCCCGAAACTGGTCAGGTGATGTGGGCGGATCAGTTTTCGACCGACGGCTCGGGTCCCATTCGTGCGGAGCGGATCGGGCACCCGCAGATGGCGACCGAGCCTGTTGAGGTACGAGAAATCGACTTCAGGATTCGGATGTTCGACGGAGGCAATCGTCTCTTGCTGTGGGAAGACCGTGTGACTCCGGCAGAGGTTGCTGAAGGTCCGGAGGCAGGATCGGTAGGCGAAGCCGCGGCAGGCTTTATTCCCGGTGCGTCGACGGTGTGGGAGGCCGATTCGGCCGAGATCTGAAGCCGCTATCCCTTCTTCGATTCCTCTTTGAACTGATCCACCCAGCGGGACTGGAATTGCTCGTAGGACAGTGAGAATTGCGATTGCATGGCGACGGCCAACGTCTGCCGGGATTTCAAGTGCGCCAGCAGTTGGTTGACGCCGTGCAAACCGTAGCGATTGATCAGGTAATGCACGGCGGAGTTGGCCTCGAGATACGCGACGGCCGCCGCATCGTGCGACAGCCCTCCCCAAGCCCCTTCCAGAGCCGTCAAGGGAATCACGGTCGTGTCCCGTACAGTGGCTGCGTGAATCTCAGCCCAATGGTCTCCTGACAGTTGCATCGCGAGACCTTCATTGAGCCAAGTTGGTACCGCGGTGCTGCCCGCCCCCTGGAGATCGTGGAGGACTGCGTGAGCGAACTCATGACGCAGGACTCGTTTCAGCCAGTTCACATCCGTCAAGGCGCCCTGAGTCGGGACCTGGATCCGGCCTAAGACCGGATCGAACAGCCCGTCGGCCCAAGCCGGGCTGCCGGTTTCACTTTGGAACGCCGATTTGGCGTGCAGCACGACGACGATCGGTTTGGAAGGAAAGTGTCCAAACTTTTGCCCGATTTCTCGATAGGCTTCTTCAAGGATGTCCTGCACGGCCGTCCAAGTGGTGGAGTCGGACTCGCCGTCGAACTTCACGGTGAAATGGGCACTCTCGCGACTGGTCAAGTGCGCTTCCGCCTGGTCCGTCTTTCGAATCTTGGCGGCGACCGTACGCAGATAGGTTTGGACGGCGGGATCGCTGCTTGCCCGTTGCGTGGCTTGATCGAGATGGCGAGCGGCCTCTTTGAGGCGATCCTGTTCTTGCAGCATTTCCGCCATCGCAAGATGCGGAAACGGCTCGTTCGGAGCCATGGCGATGAGACGTTCCACGAACTCCATGGTCATGGCCGGGTCGCGCAGTTCCCAATAAGCATGGGCCAGATTGAGTTGGATGACGGGGTTCTTCCGATCAATGGAGGCCGCCTTCTTGAACGTCCGGACCGAAACCTGCGTGCCTCCGACCTTTTCCTGCTCGATCCCGAGGTTATTCCAGAGAATGGCGATATAAGGACCTACAGTCGGGTCGTTCGCCAGCGCGTTCGGCAGGTTGCCAAGTTTCGATTCGACCAACTGTAAATTGCCCTTTTCCAGCTCGTCACGAATCTCCGACAGCATCTCTTGATATTTGCTGTCCGGGACGACGCTCGGATCGATCAGCCGAGTCTGTTTGATCGCGGGTTCAACTACTTCATCAGGCGGCGGCGCCGACGGATCGGTCCGTTCCTGACTTTCGACGGCCGGCAAGTCCGGCTGAACCGGGATCGGCGATTTGATAAAAGTCGGCCTGATCCAGGCGCCGTAGAGAATGATGAGGGCGACCACGATCGCCGTCTTGTACAACAGCGGCGAGATATTTCGACGGTACATGGGCGACTGTGCTCCTGGTTCGAGAGTGTAGCACCGAGGCCCTGCTCGACAAAGGATTGTAAGGAAATCTACAGGGCCGCGCAGCCTCGTTCCGGCGCGCGCGTCGTTGAGGAGGGGCGGGGCCTATGATACGATCCCAACCCTTATGTGGCGCTCGCCAGAGCCCAAACCCCTCGAACCCTTCCAGCAATGGTTGGACCGCGTGGCGCGGCCGATCGAATTCGCCAGTCGTGACGCCTTCGCGCATTTGCCGGCGGTCAAGAACCTCGACAACTTCGTGGCGTCCCAAGTCATGCAGACATTGTCTCAGCGGGTCTATCCTCGCGCCGTCGAGGCGGCCCTCCTGAAGCTGCGCGAGCTGTTCGTTGAACAACAACGTATCTCCGCCAAGGACCGTCAAGCGCGTCTCATCGAAGCTGCCTCGATCGTCAGAGCCCTTCGGGCCATGGACCTGACCTCCGCACGGTCGGATGGTCGGTCGGAACCGATTGCCGGCCTTGCTGCTCCCGGCCTCGCGCAGGTTCCGCGCGAACTGTGGTCGATCCCCATTCGATTCGTGAAGGGAGTCGGTCCCAAACGGACGGCCTTCCTTCAGCGGTTCGGGATCGACAACGTCGAACAGGCGCTGTGGACGGTGCCGTGGCGGTACGAAGACCGCTCCGTCATGACCCCGATGGGCCAGCTGCTGCCCGGATTGCAAGCGACCGTCCACGGCACCGTCGTACGCAATCAAGTGAAACGGGCCAGGCATCGCCGGTTGACGATCCTGGAAGTGGTCGTGGAGGATGCGACCGGTCGGATGCAGGCGGTCTTTTTCAATCAACCCTATCTCGAAACGGTGTTGGCGGTTGGTGTGAGGGTGATGATGTCCGGCCGAATCGTCGCGGGGACGAGTGGGTGGATCGAGACGAGGATGGAAGTCTCCCAGTACGAAGTGTTGGGGCCGGAGACCGAAGCGACCGTTCACGTCGGCCGCATCGTACCGATCTACCATGAGACGAAAGGCTGGACGTCACGCCAGATGCGCCTGCTGATCAAGGGACTGCTAGACAGCTACGGAGCCGAAGTGCAGGAGGTCCTGCCGATCACGGTTCGCGCGCGGTATCGGCTGCAGCCGATACAGCAGGCGATCGAAGAGGTGCATTTTCCGCGGGCCGGCACGCCCGCGTCTCAACTCGAGCGCGGGGTCACCCCCGCGCACAAGCGGCTGGCGTTCGAGGAGTTGTTGTTGCTCCAGCTGGCGTTGGCGACGAGGCAACGGTCGATGAAGCAGGAGGCCAAGGCGCTGCGGTTCAATGCCAAATCGCTGTTGTTGGCGAAGTTCGCCCGATCGCTGCCTTTTCCACTCACCGCCGCACAGGAACGGGTCGTTGCGGAGATTTTGGCTGATATGGCGTCTCCCAGGCCAATGAATAGACTGGTCCAGGGTGACGTCGGCTCGGGAAAAACGATCGTGGGCCTGCACGCGATGGTCATGGCCTGCGGATCAGGCTACCAGGCGGCGTTGATGGCGCCGACCGAAATCCTCGCCGAGCAACATTATCGCACCATGAGCAAATCGTTGGAATCCCTCGGTCTGTCCGTCGTGCTCGTTCGCGGAGGCGGGCGCGCGGCCGACAGGAAGGCGGTGCGCGAGCAGATCGCGTCGGGCAAGGCGCATGTGGCGATCGGAACTCACGCGCTGATTCAACAGGGCATCGCGTTTGCCAAGCTGGGGATCGCAGTCATCGATGAACAGCACCGGTTCGGTGTGTTGCAGAGAAAGACGCTCATCGACAAAGGATACAAACCTGACGTGCTCGTTCTGACGGCCACGCCCATTCCTCGCACGCTCGCCATGACCGTATACGGCGATCTGGACGTGTCGATCATCGACCAGCTGCCGCCCGGGCGAAAACCCGTCCGCACGTTTTTGTATCTCGACGCCCAGCGGCGCCGGGCGTATCAAATCGTCAAAGACGAATTGCGCGCCGGGCGGCAGGCGTATGTCGTCTATCCGTTGGTCGACGAATCAGAAAAGCTCGACTTACAGGCGGCGATGCAAGGCGCGGAACAACTGCGAGAAGGGGAATTGTCGGAGTTCACCGTCGGGTTGTTGCATGGTCGCATGAAGTCGGACGAGAAAGAACGCGTGATGGCGGCGTTCAAAAAAGGCGAGATCAGGGTGCTGGTGGCCACGACGGTGATCGAAGTCGGCGTGGATGTACCGAATGCGAGCGTCATGATGGTCGAGCACGCCGAGCGATTCGGGCTGGCGCAACTACACCAGTTGCGCGGGCGCGTCGGGCGCGGCGCACAGCAATCCTACTGCCTGTTGATGGCCTCACCCGGGATGAGTCTCCGGCAGGCTCAACCGAAAGCTTCCGGCGAATCGGGGTCCGTGGCCAAAGAGCGGCTGGAGGCGCTGGTGCGTTCGAACGACGGCTTCGTGATTGCCGAGGAGGATCTTCGACTCCGCGGCCCCGGGGAATTTTTCGGTCTCCGGCAGTGGGGAGCGCCGGAATTCCGTGTGGCCAATCTCGTCCGCGACGTGGAGCTGCTGCAGCAGGCTCGACAAGAAGCGTTCGGGTTGTTGAAGATCGACTCGCAACTCCAGGCGCCGATGCATCGAGCCTTACGGGACGCGATGTGCAGAAAATGGCAAGCGAAGTTGGACTTGGGATCGGTGAGTTGATCTCGGCGAAGGGCAGGCCTCGTGGGACTGTTGCAGCGGTTGAAGCATGACCTTCGGGCCGGGTTGGCCACGTTGCGGCTGGGGACCGCGCAGGCGGCCACACGCGCCTTGGAGGAGACGGAGTTGCTGCGCCTGCGTCTCGAAGTCCGGAAAATCGAGCAGCAGTTGAACGACCTGCACCGGGACGTGGGTGAACGGGCTGTGAACCTGCGCGAAGCCGGCGAGCCGGTCGAGCGGGTGTTGTACGATACCGAGGTCGGGCGCTTGGTCAAAGAGATCGATCAGCTCAAAGCCGCCAGCCGGAAGCTGGAAGACGAAATGGCGGAGATCCGCAACGTAGAATGACGACCACCCGCCTGGCCGGTATCGATATCGGCACGCTCACCTGCCGGCTCTTGATCGCCGATTTCTCGCCCAATGCCCCACTCAAGGACCTCCGGTCGGAACGCCGGATTCTTCGGCTCGGTGAAGGCGTCGATCAACATCGACGGCTCAGTCAGGGGGCGATGGACCGCGTCCTTCAGTGCCTGAGGGATTGGCGCCAAGTCATCGATAGTTATCGGGTGGACGCATCCGCGGTCGTTGCGACGAGCGCGGTGCGCGATGCGATGAATCGACAGGAGTTCCTGGATCGTGTTCGGGACGAGGCCGGATTTAGCGTCGAGGTCATCTCCGGGGACGAAGAGGCCCGGCGCACGATGCTCGGCATCCGATCGGGGCTTCCATCCGGCGTCACCGCGATGCTCGCACTCGACATCGGCGGCGGCAGCACCGAGTTCATTTGGGATCGGCCAGGGCACCCCCCGCTGGTCCGTTCGATCGACATCGGCGTGGTCCGGTTGTGCGAGCGGGTGCTCCGTCACGATCCGCCGAGTGCGAAAGAAGTGCACGGGGCCCGCGAATGGGTCGTGCGAGAAACCAAGTCTGCCCTGGCCGGCATGAGCAGCTATGATACCGCCACCTTCGTCGGCACAGCGGGAACGATTACCAGCTTGGCGGCGATGGCCCAGAAACTTCCCGCCTACGAGCCAGCCAGAATCCATAACTACAGGCTCACGCTCGAGACGGTTCAAGAGATCGAGCAGCAGCTTCTGAGCCGAACGAAGGCTGCTCGCGTCGGGATGCCGGGCTTGGAGAAAAACCGCGAAGAAGTCATCGTCGCCGGCGCCATCATCCTGCGCACGATCATGGAAACACTTCAACAGCCGGCGGTCCTGGTCAGCGATGTCGGGCTTCGTGAGGGAGTGCTGATTGATCTCGCAATGCGCCGGGCTGGGTCCTAGCCTGGCGCTGGCCTCCATGTCGGGACATACCATGGGCGACGATGCTTCCATCCTTCCGTCGGAGACGAGTGGTTCCCCATCGCTACGCGAGCGGGTACTGACCTTTTTCGGTCCCTCGAGCGCTGACAATCCGACCAGGGTCGCGTTGGCCGATCACCTGCACGCGTTCGTGAGCGCGGAGTCCTTGGGCGACCGGCTCGACGCCTGGCTGCGCCTCATTCACTGGACCCGAGTCGGCACCAGCCGGACGTTGCAAGTGCTCGGTGCCCGTATGCGCTGGCGTGAGGCGTACCTCTATTGGGAACTGCTGTTGGATCTGCTGGAGCAGGAGCCGTCCGTGCGGCAAGAGGTGCAAGCCGCCGTCGGGCGCGTGATCGCCGAAACCGAAGCGGTCAACCTGGTGGGTGAAGCCGGGTTGCCCTGTGACCGTGGTTTTCTCGTCGAGATCGGGAAACGAGTACTCAACAAACTGCTTCCCTCCATCAGAAACGATCGGGATCTCACTCACCTGTTCCAGCGTCAATACCGCAGCCCGGTGGAGGTGCAATGGTTTTCGCGGATCCCCCCACGCCTATTCGCGCGGGCCTTACAGGCGCTGACGCCTCTCCGCGAACCGAATCACCCTCACGTGCTGGCGCGTGCCTTTGCCGACGGATTCCGGCTGTTGGCGATACGCGTTCAAGGGCAGGGGTTATCCGAGAAACTGCGTGCCCGCAGCCGGCGGCCGGCCTTGGTGCTGGAGTCCCCTTTTTATCGGTTGGCTCAGTTGAGCGAACAAATGGCCGCATGTTGGCAGGGCGGCGGCGACTTGACGGCAACCGAAGAATCGTGGCGGCAGGCAGCCGTCGAGTGCCAAAACGAAATCCGGTGGATTCGCCGCGAACTGGAAACGGCGGGCGTCAGCATCGACATCGTCTATGGGTTGGAGGTCCTCCAGCATTG
>FRDC01002017.1_pt1 | contig 17599 bp, 19 predicted proteins | sample 1106171 | NCBI WGS metagenome assembly FRDC01 (sample SAMEA3930566, study PRJEB13176) | freshwater metagenome | biome: Drinking water system; feature: drinking water; material: water | place: Singapore | collected 2014-12-20 | reverse complement strand
CCGGGATCACCAATTAACTCATTGTCCGAACGTAAGACCACCAACTTAGAATCCTCCCCTGATGCCCTTCTCGTAAGGACATACAGGGGAGTCTTATTGTCGCCGAGGCTTTCCTCACGCACCAGCTTGAGCTGATGATTTGGAATGTCCTCCTGACCCGCCAGGAGCATATACATTTTCAATCCTTCCGGGGTCACAAGCACCTGCTTGAGAGCCCGCCGGATCAGCCGCTTTTTCATGGCTCCTCCGGCCTTCTTAAACCCACGCGCAAATCCATGCAGCCTTTCCGAAATCTCTTGCGTGGACTCGGAAACAATTTGAGTCCGTTCCGGCATTTCCTCTAGCTGTTTGAGTTGTCGCTCCAACCCTGCAAGCTCTTTGGTCATAGCCTCGAACATTTTTGCCATTTCCTGAAGGGCCTCTGCATCAGTTGAGTGTCCCTGCATTTTCAACAGATTCTCACGACGTACTTTCAAGCCGTTGATACGCTCCTTAACACTTTTCTTTTCCCGCGCAACATCAAGGGATCGCACGTTGTTCATTGATTTGATGTTCGTCTCAATGCGGCTCAAGTAACCCGCGTCCTTTGTCGCATCCCAGAGGTATTCAAGCACGGCGGCCTCGACCTCTTCAGCGGGAATCCGCTTATACCTGCAATCGAATTTTGCTCCTGCGCGGGTGTGTCCGTAATATCTGTGAATCGACTTCTCTCCATGTGCTGCTTGGCCCACCAAGGGATGCCCGCAGTCACAGCAACGCAAAATACCTGATAAAATATAGAAGCGATCCTCTGCACCTTCTAACCTGACTCGTTCCAATTTTTGTGCCTCTTGGAGCAGGCGTTGTGCTTCGTAAAATTCAGCCTCTGGCACGATTCCAGGCCACGATGCTTTGACCAACTGATAACGCTGGTGCAATTTTAGCGTATCCTGATCCGCGTTCTTGTTAGCCTTATTGACCTCGTGAAAGCCGATATAGGCGGCGGAGCTAAGAAGACCGCCCAGCGTTTGCGAAGTCCATTTCTCATCAATTTTCAGAGAGCCATATTTGCGGCCAATCTTCGGTTCGATCCCTTCTTTCTCTAATTCCTGAATTGTCTTTGCCCGCGATCCCGTATTGAGGAAATGTCGGAAGATTTTTCTTACAGATTCGGCCTCGTTGTCATTCACAACATACGTCCCAGGCTTATCTGGATTTTTATCAAGCCCCAAAATCGGGCGGGCACCATTCAATAGACCCCGCATACCCCTGGCGTAAACCCCAAGAGAAACTCGCTCCGAAGTTTGCTCACGCTCGAACTGAGCAAGAGTAATTACCAAATAAACCATCAGGCGACCGACCGACGTGCTCGTGTCGAACTGCTCTTTGATCGATAGGAAATTTGCCTTGTGCTTTTCTAGGAAATTCAGCAATTCGCAAAAATCCAAGAGATTGCGCGACAGGCGGGAAAGGTCAGACACCAAAATAAAGTCGATCTTCTTCCGCTTGAGGTCTGAGATCATTCGCTGATAGGCGGGGCGTTTGGTGTCCTTCGCGGAATATCCGTCATCGACGTAAAACTCAACGATGGAACCCCATCCTTTTTCTTGAGAGTTCTTCAGGTCAACATAGCTCTTAGCCCGATAGCGTTGGTTAGCAAGCGAGCCCTCAAAAGCACTCGCTTGCTCTTCTGTGCTTACGCGAATATACGCACCGATTTTACGCTGCATCTTCTTCTCCCTTCGCGGCCTTTCGAGGCCGCCCGCGCTGATGGGACATTTCGATCATCTGCGCGATAAGGTTCTTGGCCTCTGAAATCCTTACTTCATTTGAAACTGAGTCATCCCTTAAAAACACGACTTCGATCACCTTTGCGTTTCGCAACGTCTTTGATTCGCGTTGCTTCTCTCTCCTGCGTCTACCAGCTATTTACTGTCTCCCGATTTTCGATTGACGTTCAGCTCGATTTTCCAATCGAGTCTCGCGCCAATCTGGATCAATTTATCAATCGTCGCTCCCTCTCTGCCATTGCAGAGGTTGGTGAACTGAACGCGATGCAAGCTAACCGCTTCGGCGGCTTTAGCTTTATTGCCGCCGAAGCGATCCTCTACTTCTTGAATCAGTTCATCTAGGAGCCTATTCCGAATTTCTTCTACAATGTCTCGATGTTTCCTCATTAAATATAATGATAGTAAGAAATTTCTTACTTATCAAGTTATTTCATTATTTATCGCACTGTTTTCTTTCTCAACGTGCTGCACTTTCTTCCGGCCAGGACGATTCTGGCCGAGGCTTCTGGCAGCCTCTTGAAGAGCACGCCGCCTTGCTTCTGGATCTTCGATCTTCATGGCCTCCAGAAGGCATTTGCGCTCGTTAAAATGCGCTTTACAGAGCGCATCCTTCCTCTTTTGGAAGTAACGGGCAAAGTAGTCGGTGACGATCCAGTTAATCAGACGGGAGGAGTTGAGGCTCGTCTTGCCGTCGGCTCGTGCTGCCTCCAACATCTTGTCGTGGGCGTCCTTGCCTGCGCCGACGAGAACAATCCTTAGCTCATCATTCACCGCTGTTCTTTTTCTTCCGGCCTTGAGTCTTCACCCACTCAGGCGCACCAATGATCCGCGACTCGCAATGAGCTTGAACGAGTTTGTTTCCCTTGATTTCCGTGTCGAAGCAATCAGTTTCGACGTTCGGATTTGCAATCCCATATTCCGATTCCATGCCGCTGCTCGGGTGCGACACGTTGAATTTGTCCAGGTTGAAAAGTGTTTCCTTTCTGATGCGAGCGTCACGATCTTCCATTCCGCTATGGATGAAATACGCTGTGATTCCGCCGACGGCGGCACCGATCAAAGCGCCACCAAGTTTTGCGTCCGATCCCGAGCGGTCCACAACAGGGCCAAGCACCAATCCTGTCACGGCTCCCGCTCCCATACCCGTAACCAGGGACTGCTTCATAGATGCACAGCCTATAACTCCGATCATTGCTCCAACCAACACAATCCGTACTAACTTCCCTATGCGTCCTCCTTCATTTTTCCCTCGTCACTCGTCTCAAAAATAAAAATCCTCATAGCCCCATACTCCTTTTCAAAATTCGATTTTCAATCCAATAATTCCAACAACTTGCAAGTTTAGGTCTCCTGCATCGGCAGGAGACCCGCAGGAGGCCACTTACGCCCATCATTCAAGTGTGATGGTGTCTCCATTGAGATTCTTGAAAGTACATTTCTCATTTGATTGCAGCACATCCCCCAAGAGTGCGTAGAAGCATCGGGGTCGATTCGATCCCATGACGGCGGCTTCTGCGCGAGCGACGACCCGTTGGATAGCTGGGCTTCGGCAGACGTACAGAATGACCGCAGTGTGCGAGTCCGAGTAGTAGGCGAAGAGTTTCTTGGCATAGCGATCAAAAGCCTTTTCGCTTCTCTCAAATTCCAGACCCACAATTGAGATTTTTCCGTTCTTTCTGATCTCTAGTGCAACGTCCGTGTTTTGTTTCGTGAACGCAGACAATGAATCCATGTCAGAGAAATCATCGCACGCCTGAAGCATATTCTCAGTGTAGTAGGCCGCCACCGAGCGAAGCGGATCAATGCGACCGCGCACGTTCACCAACTCCACGTCGTGCTCGACAGAATCGCTTTTGCAATACTCTTTCATGATCCGAAAGGGATACCGAGCCTTCACGACCTCAAGGGCCTTTGGCGTAACCGAATACACTGGAAAGTCACCCATTTCAGTCGAAGAGACGATCTTTCGATCCAAGAATCCATAGTGAACAAGCTTCGAGAGGCGAGCAGCAAATGTCTGCCGAGCCACCTCTGAAAAGAACTCCGTGCCGATCTGATCGGCTGACATGACCCGATTCTCAAAAATCCGAACAAACAGCTGCTTGTCACGCTCGACAAGCACGATTCGTTTTTGATTTCGACTCACTGCTTAGGAGGCAGACTCGATCAAATGATCCTGCACTTGGTCTGCTTTTGCTTTTTCCTGTTTTTGATCCACGACCATCTCTTGCAAACACTTTCTTGCACCGGATGAGAACTCCTCCTTGAACAAAGAAATTTCCTTCTCGATCATAGATTCCGAAAGAAAAGGCGTTTGCACCTCGACAAAATCATTCCCGCAGTTCCAGATCGCTCGCCCTTTGATGTCGGGCAGTTCGTAAGCCATCTTGTTTCCTAGTACCGTGTTGGAGCCTTGAAGGGTTCCAACACGGAAGCAGATTCGGCCTCCAATGTTCTCTTGCACATCCGTCTCGATAGTCTTAGTCGTCACCTTTTGTGTGGCAGCGATCAAGTGAATCCCTGCGGCTCGTCCCAGCTTCGTGATTTCATCCGTCAGCTCGCGAGCAAGCATGGTAGCCTCTTTTCCGCTGCGATCTCCGTTTTTCTTTTTGTAAAGTACGGATGCCTCATCGACGCCGACCACGATCAAATCCTTCTTGTCGCGAATCGGGTCAATAAGTTTACGTCCGGTCTCTTCCAAAAACTGAAAGCGTGCTGTCATCTCCTTGACCACGGCTTGCAGGAGTTTGACCGCTTCCTCGGCGTCTTTGGCAATCCGCACGTTCGGCAGATCGCTATATGCCTTCACTTCCACGCCCAGCTTCAAATCCAAAAGATAGAGCTGAATGTGTGGCGAAGTTTTCATCAGGCTAATCAAAGTCTGATTGAAGAAAACGCTTTTCCCGTTGCCGCTCGTTCCCGCGATCAGAAGATGCGGGAGAGAGCGAATCGGCTGCGCAATCACGCCACCCAAAGATTCCCCAATGAGGAATGAATGTGGCTCCGTGAGTTTGGAGACACATTCTTTATAGCTCACCATCGTCGGCAGCTCCTTCTCAGCGAGCGATATTTCAACCAACTTGCGGCTTCTCGGAGAGACACAGATTCCTTCGACAATCGCGCCGAAGCTAGATTCCAAATCCGATTTCTTACTCAGGTAGTGGTCAACACCAATTCCTTGGCTCGCGATTATGATCTTTTTCTTGAACGGTGCGGGCTCCTCCACATCAACGACCTTGGGCTCACTCCCAGTCGCAGATTTAAGCCCAATGTGTTTCAATTCTTTTTGATATCTCACTAACCGAAAATAATGTGTGAACCCCAGCACCACTCCGAGAGGCACGATCAACAACATCGCCAAAATCACAAACTGCGAGAACTGCGACACATGGAGCACTAGGAACTGCACTAGGCCTTCCGAAAACATCGACGGAAATGCCCAATGCAAAAGCGAAAGGTGCGACCAATTCCGGTAGACTAGCGCGAACGGAACCGCCATCAGGATCACAAGAAAGAAGAGACCTTCTGTCTTCTTGAACAGCGTTCGGCTGAACCCATGCCAGCAAATCCGTGAGATAACCCAAGCAATCTTGGCCAGGCCAACGGCGAAGTTCTCTAAATTTTTGCTTCCAGGACTTTTCTTCGGTGAATCCATCACTGCTCAACGTAGGCTTTCGTTAAACTCACGACCATATCCGTTCCGGCATCTACTGTGACATACTCCTGTTCTTCGCCGATTGCCTGGGCCTGCCTTGTAGCTTCATCCTGTGCGACTTGCGATACTCCGTGCATGACGGCGTTCTTCATCGTCGCTTTTGGCGTGACCGTTCCCGATTGCAGGACACCACCACCCAATGATTCCTTTTCCGTCAAGACGTCGCTCATTCCGGCCACCATCGTAAGCCCCAAGGTCGAGGCAACCCGCAAATCCGCGTTGCCGTGAAATTCCCCCAAGACACCTGGCGAGTAGTCGCCGGAACTCAAAGCTTGCGCTTCCATCGGAAATTCCTGACCGCTTGGGAAAATTCCCTTGCTGAATTTCACAAAGACCTTATTTCCTTTTCCACCGTAGCTTACTTGTCCGAAGACAATCGAGTTCTTGGGAATCTCGCCGCCACCAGCGAAGCGCCCGCCGTAAGGAAGAAGCACTTTCACCAATTGATCCGCTTGGCGCGTGTCAATCGTGGTGAGGGTTTTCCCTATGAGATTTGTTCCCATCGGGATTGTTCTCGCCGGATCAAACGCGCCCTCGCTCACTAGCACTTGCTTTGCACGGTAGTTGACCTGCACACCGCCGCTACTTGGCCTTTTCCGTTGTTCGCCAAAGCCTCGCGTCTCCGAGTTCTTGAGAAGGCTTCCCACCTTGGCGTCAGTCGCAGGTGGGCTGGCTGGTGCTTGATTGTTAGCAGAGGAAATGGGCTTGTTTGCCTTTCCAAAGAAGCTCGTATCATCCTGACTGCCCGTAAAGAGGGCCACGCACACGCCAACAAGAATCACCGAGCCAGAGCACAGCAGAACCCGCGTCGTGTGAAGAACTTCTTTCCCGCCGTCCTTGACGAGAAAGAAATTCCGAATGGCAGCTTTAATCTTATCGAAGCGCAAAACCTGTTTGATTTTACTCACAAGAATTTGCGACCCAAAATGACCTTGCCGCCGTCGTTTCCGAATTTGGCCTCAATCGAGCAGTCCGCTTTTTCATCAAGTTTAAGCACAAGCCGCAATTTAGATTTCTCACCAGGCTTGAGCTTATCCTTTTCTAAAACCACGTCTTGCTTTTCGATGTTCTTTTCTTTCTTGGTGGCCCGAAGCTTCAATTCTCCAAGTAGAATTTCCGTCTTGCCGACATTTTCCACCGCTCCATCGATGAGGTAGAGCCCAAGGCCAGGTTGAAACTTCACAGCTTCAATCGCGACCTTGAGCGCCTTTCCGACTTTGAACGAAAGATTCGGATGAGTTTCCTTCGCAGGCTTTGTGTCCTCACGCGAGGGGGCTCTTTCTTCCATTTGCCGCCAGCGCACGAAAACCAAGTCGTCATAGCGTTCTCCTGGTGTCAGAAGGAATCCGTAAGTGTGCCCATCGGTGTAGACGAAAAGGTTTGTCGCAACGGCTCCGAGGGGCTGAATCGCCAGATCGTTCTCAATGAACTCAAGACCATAGTAATTTTGATTCCCAACGACGACCTTTCTCGGTTTGTCAGAAAATCTCAACACCGTGGATTTCCCAAGCCGCAGATAGATCGGAACCATCGAGCCGTTATTGACACCGATGGTTCTAACAGTTCCCGCGAGCGCCCCTTTGCCGAGCAAAAGGGTCAACGCCAGAATCAAGCCCCTAATCTTTCGTCCCTTCGTGCTCGATCAATCCGTTCACATAGAGGCCCATCGGATTCCAGCGAGTTGAACTTCCGCGAATGATGTTGAACGCCATCTGCGTCGGAATCACCAGTGACACGCCGTTGATCTTGAGCACCTTCTCGAAAGAGGCGATCACTTCCTTGGACGTCACCTGAATTTTTATTCGCACGATCTCTTGCGAGAGCGTTTTTCCCTTAAAATCTTTTTCCACCTTCTGTGAGAGCTCAAGCCGTATGCGATCCAAGAGGCCCGAGGTTACAAGAGGGGAAACCTGCCGGAGAATGACCTCCGGCGCGAGCTGGTCCCAGTTGAAAAGTTGATCCATAAAATCCCTCACGAAATTCTCAACATCCTTTTCCGTGATGGAGTCGGCTTTCCTCTCTGTTTGGTGATAGTGTTTATCAAATCCATCCGTGACAATCACAAGCGGCGACTGAAAGCTCATCACCACAATCACGATGATGAGTATGGCCACCACGCCACCAGCCACCGCGTTTAAGATGCGGTGGAGATGGAGCATCTGGTTCAATGCAAGCCACTGGTCAACGGGCTTTCTTTCCTCATTTTTTGTTTCTATCGAATCTCCTTTTCTTGACGTTCTTCGGGTCCATTCCCAAAGTTTTCCATTGCTCTTTCATTTGCTTTGCCTTGGTCGTCACGGGCTGCATACGCGCCCGCATCTTATCTAGCTTTGCTCCTGTCCAATTCTGCGCAGGCGCACTCAGGAAGTTCCCAGCCGCAGCGCCTTTCATGGCGAGCTTCTTGCCCGCCGAAAGTGCCGCAGCTTTGATTGCCACCCCAGCCGCCATCGTCGGCACTGCCGCAAGAGCAGAGGCCGCGCCTTGAAGCCCATCATTGATGAGGGATTTCGTGGCGAACGGGATAAAGAGCATCGAAACCCCTATGCAAAGGTTGACGATGATTGACATGAGATAATCTTCCATTCCGATCACTTGCGGATTCATCGCCATCTTGAGCAAGAGAACGCCCAAGATGCTGTAGAGGATTTTCCAGGTCACAACCTGAATCAGCCCCGTGTAGAGGCTTTTCGTTACATGAGCCGTACCCTTCGAGACGTACATGAGGATCATCAATGGCGAGCAGATATAAAGTACTGTCCACACGAAATGAATCAACGCCGTCGCCACGAAAAAACCCAAGTACGCAATGATGTAGGCCGCGATGTTGAAGAAGTAGATCGCAGTCTCACGCAGGTTAAACCACTCTCCAGACGAGCCGTTGTAGTTCGGACCGAGATTCTTCAGCACGTCCCAGAGCTTTTGAATCCCATCAATTCGCTCCGTGATCCCATCGCCGACCATCGCAATCGCGTTGATGACGTAATCAAACGAATAGAGCATGATAATCGACACGACAATTCGGCGCAGGATCTCTTTTACATTCGGCGGTTCCTCTTTGAAAAATTCCAGGATTATCAGAAGGACAACGAACGGGACGAGCAAGGTCCAATAGACCTCGATCAGCTCGCCCCGAAGCTGCCTTCCCACGTCGGGAAGATAATCAAACACCTAGAATTGCACGAGCCCCATGTCCGACTTGAATCCCTGAAAGCTTCGGCCAAAATCCTGATTCACTTTCTGGAAATTGCCGACGCTATCTTTCCCAGCCTTGTTGTGCATGGCGAACTGCTCGCTCTGCATCTTGAGCATTTGCGTGTTGAGCCGAATGAGCTGCGAAAGGCTTCGCAGAATCTCAGCACTTGTTTCGGCCTGCATCCTGGCAGCTCCTTTGGGTGAGGCCTCGCGGCTTTGGGCTGCGATCATAATGGAGTTTTCCTCCTGTTTTTCTGAATACTCCTTAAACGAAGTAATCATGCGAAGGCTCTCCGCAATCGTTTGATCGTGGAGAGCTTGCATGGCTGCTTCCTTGCTCTTAGGAATAGTGCCGTAAACGTCGCTGATCTTCTGAACCGCTCCCTGGAACTCACGAAGCTCGGCAAGGATTTTCTCATCCTTTACCGGAAGCGATTGCAAAAGACCGATGGAGTTTTCAATCCCAGAGTTGAGGTTCCGCAAAAAATTCATTTGGTCCTGACCCTGACCGATGATCTCCTTCAGTTGGTAATACTGCTTGATACTTTCGGCCAAGATTTGCGTCAGCACCGCAACGTCTCCTCCGAAGAGGTCAGCCCTCGCGGGCTGACCTACCGAGAACAACAGAAGTACAAACCCAAGTTTTCCAAAGCTCATCAAGCTGCCTTTCTTTCCTCCTGGTCGCCAAAGGCGAGTTTCTTCAAAATCTCAATCTTCGGTAGACCTGGGTGTTTCTGTTCCATTTCCAGAATCCTTGCTTTGTCGTTTCCGTCCGTCGTGCAAATCCAATAGCTCAGAGGCTCCGGCACCAAGCGCAAGATGGCCTGGTTTTCATCCTGCATATAGAAGAACTCCGAATATTTTCCTTTCACGATCTCAAGGCTTTTCACGGCCTCCACTTGGGCATCGTTGAAATCAAACGCCTCTTGGAAGTCTTTCCAGTCGATCTTCCGCTGCCGCAGAATGATGACGCTCGTGGTGTTCGGCAGAAGAGCATCGGCAAGCTCTGGGTCAGAGAGGAAGTCCCGATAATTTTGGCTCAGGCAATAGATGCTCGCTCGATACTTCCTCCACGTTCGATAGCAGGTGATAATGAACTGTTTTGAAAGCTCGCCACTTTTGAAGAAACGCTCTGCTTCGTCACATATCATCAGATAAGGCCGGGTCATATCGCTCGCCGCCGCATCCTGAATGAAGGAAGTCAGTAGCAAGAGTAGAATGTCCTTTAGCTCGCTGTGGTTCGTGAGCCCTTTGATCTCGATGGTGACAAGATCGCGGCTCAGGCGAATATTCGTAGGCCGGTCAAGCATCTTCCCATAGGCCGTGTTACCAGTCCAAGAGAAGAGGATTTGCGCGAACCTTGTCATTTCCCGAACGGAATGTGCTTCAAGCAATGCCTTTAGGTCGCTCAAAACAGGAGTCCGGTCGGATACTCGCCTGTAGACATCGAAAATCGCCTCTTCGAGCAGCGCCTTCTCGCGTTTCGGCAGCCCCTTTTGATCTTGGTCTTTCAAGATTAATTCGAGAACTGCGAGAATGAGTTTAATCTTGGCCGACGAGGGTCCTTTTTCCCCAGGCTCCAGGTCAAACATATTCATGGTGATTCCCGATTCGATGGTGAGGTCGATGAACTCGCCATTAAGCACTTCAAGCAAACGCTCCGAAGACGCGCCGTTGTCGATCCACACGATACGAGGGCGCGGCGTCTGTCCGTAAAACTGAAGCATGAGCTGGCACAGGGTAAAGCTCTTACCTGATCCCGTTTGCCCGAAGACCAATCCGTTCCATGCCGGAAGCCGACTGAAAAACGGATCTATCGAGCAAAGTGCCCCCTCACGGTTCGGCAGCACGCACACCGGACGATCATTCCCACGCCATCCCGCATAGAGCGGCATCAGGTGAGCGGCGTTTGACGATTTCAGCTTCTTATGGCGAAATCCAGCGCAAACGCTGGGAGCCGCGTTTAAGAAAGCATCGAATCCTGCCAGCGTTTCAACCAGCCCTTCAGCTTGATTGAGATTACGGAACGCCTTTAGCACCTCATCTGTTTTCTCTTCAAGTTCGGAAAGATCGCTCGCCCAGAGGATGACGTTAAAATCCATCGACACCAAGCGCTCGGAGCCTTCCAAAAGTTCACGCAGTAATTCTTCGATCTGCGAGAGCTTGGACTCGCTCTCAAGATCGGAGACGTTCTTTGCACCACTTGCCATTGAATGAGCCACGCGGCGGCTCAGTTCTAGTTTTTCGACTTCCTTTCGTTGATTGAGAATCGTGAGGTTCTGGCTAATCCAAAAGTGAAATGGCAGCTTTGTAAACTCATCTACCATTGCGGCCATCGTTTTTCCTTCGGGCAGCGTCTTCAGCGTCAGCACCCGAAAGAAGGAATCGCAAATCTGAACCGCGTTTCGCTTCACCTCCGCGTCGGTCAGCACAAGCTGGCTCACGATGGATTGCGAAAGTGGACCAACTGACTCACGCAGCGTCGGAACACCAAGCGTTTCCGCCCTCGAAAAATTGAGGAAGGAAAATACCAGGCTGAACCATTCTTCTTTTACCACCCTGACAGGATCGACCTTGCAAGTCTTCAGCGAGGATTCGAGCTGTGAGAGGAGTCGCAAAAACTTCTCCTTGTGCTCCTCATAGCGGTGGCGCGTGACCTGCTCAAATTGGGTTTGTTTCTCAAACAGTTTCTTTTTCTTAAGAGTTAGTGGTTCGCTCCGCACGAACAGGTAAATCTCAGGAACGAAAAAGCCGTTTTCCGCTGCTGTATTTCTCAAGAACTTGATTCGAGCTTCGCGCACTTCTTTGTAAACGGGCTCGCAATCCTTGGACACCTCCTCATGCTTGTTCAAAATTGGATCGACGTTGGGCGAAAGCTTGTAAAAAAGTTGAAGCCTGATCCCTTCGGGGCAAGACACCAGAAGATGTTCGACGTTCCGACTGAACTGGTTAATCTCCTCTGGGCTCGCACATGAAATGTCATACCCACCAAGCCGGAATCCAGCCCCGAGCGATCCGTCGTTGAAAACGGTCAGGTCGTCGTCCAGATGCCAGAATGGAAGCCTCTCCGCGAGAGACTTACTTACCAAAAATAGGGTTCCTCATTTTTTCCTCTAATTTCGATTCTTCTCCTGCGCTAAAAAAGCCTGGCGTGAGGTAAAACCTCGCCAGGTGGATCATAAAACCGTCGGGCTTGTCCCGCTTCCCAATATAGAGAACCGCCAGCATTACCGAGGGCAGGATGAGCACCAACGGAAGCGCCAGGCTAGTCCTCCCAAAAAACAAATTCATCACCGCCGCGAAAATCAGTACGAAGAGAAGATCGGGGGCCTCTAGCCCCGCAATCTTCATCTTCGCATCGAGTTTTCGGTGAACGCTCGATGTCTGAATCTCCATTAGCCACCTGTTGCCGACTGCAACCAGTGAATGAACAAGGGAGCTAGGAAGCCCACCACGCAAGCGATCACCACGAGCACCATCCTGGATTTGCTACCTTCATCGCCCATCGCAGCTAAGATTGCCGCATAGACAAGGCCTAAGATGGAAACTGCGGGTAAGAGTACGTTCACAAGGTTTTGTGTGAGCCCACTCATTCGGTTCTGAAATTCGCCGCCACCGTAGTCGGCGAAGGCCAAATCAGGAACTAGAGTCACGACAGCGGCAAAAGCAACCACCATGACAACAAACCAAATTTTGTCCTTAGTCAATTACGCCGCTTCGACTTGCAGAGCTAGGCAACGATTGAATGGCCCAACGTCCATGTAAATATAGCCGCCCGTGTTTTTGTCCATGTAGCCAGTGCCGATCTCGGCTCGGCGAGCGAACTTGCCCTGGCTTTTCACGACCACTTCCACGCGGTAGTTCACACGATCTTCGGAGCCGCTGATCGGCTTTGCGAAATACTGTTTTTCATCAGAGAGCGCGTCAATCTTGAGGCGAAACTCTCCGTATTCGGGAAGATGAAATCCAACGCCAGCGGGAAATTTTTTTCCCGTCTGAGTGTCGATCCAATAAAGATTCAGTTTTTGATTTTTTTGATTTTCCATAAAATTCCTTAAACGCTAAAAAACACATTCCATTTCATTCCAGGGATTGAGCTAGATTGTTTCAATATCCACCTTCGTAAAAAAGCTCGTCTCCAAAATGTAGGGCTTCAGCACTCTTTCGAGATAGGAAAGGGCCGTGAGGTATTTAGTGCGCGTGTGCTCTAGCGATAGGTCCAATGTCTTTGCGATTTCTTCCATCATTTCTCCCTCCCAAAATTTCATAAACACAATGAGGCGCATATCCTGCGGTAAATAGGACACGGCCTTTCGCACCATCAAGCGTTCGCGCTCACGTCTTGAAATTTGCTCAATCGGAATCTCGGCTACCGCTTCAAGATCACGTTTGAGAGCGGCTTCGTTCACGACTGACACGAGCTGCATCAGTTTTCGCCTCATCTCCAGGTCAATGACCGTCAAAATAACCCCGCGCGCAGGTACTTGAGGCGCATTTCCATTTGTATTTCCTCGACCTTGCGGTGGTCGATTTGTGCGATAAAAAACTTGTAGTAGAGACGCGAAGACTTCACGCGCTCCAATGCTTTACCAATGGCTTTCATAATCATGCCGTCCTTTCTATTTTTTGCAGCTGGCTCGCAGCGATTTTCTCCGGCTCTTGCTTCGGGAAATGCTCGCGGTAGGCCAGCTCCAAATTATTCATCAGCCCACGCTCGACATATTCGGCGCAGGTGTCCCAATCGCAGTCACAGCAGAATTGACCCACCCCTTCGTTCAGCAGATTTGCGGAACAGCATTTCGGGCAGTGATCGCGCTTCGGCAGCGACTTGCGCTTTTCTTTTTCTTGTCTTTGTTGCAATTGTAGACTCATCATTTTTTCGCTCCTCCTGACTGTCTCTAGGGCAGGAAAAGTGCCAAAGTTTTTCGAGCATCGAAAAGTGATCCTAAGTGTCGGATGTCGAATAGGAATTTTCTTTTTCGCTTTGAATGGCGGAAAATTATTTTCGTTCGGAAATCCGAACGGATGTTTTGAGAAAATGACGATGCTTCAAACGCTTAGATCAGCGTTCAAGAAAAATATGGGTGTTCGGAAAACCGAACGAATACTTAGTCGCTTATGATTGGGAAAGATGCGATCAGGTCTTTTGAGAGGAGCTTGCAGCCAGTGGCAGCGCACACGGATTGAATTTCGGCCTCATACGCTCGGCCTGTGACTAAAACCGCGTGGAAGGGATTTGGGAGCGTCTGGATGGCACCTAAACCCGTGCGCTTGTCCTTCCCGAAATCATGGTCGATCAGGAAACGGTCATCAGGGCCGAACTCGGATGCCGAAGGCAGTTCCTCCGTGGAGGCATAAAATTTCGTGCGCCCAAGCAGCTCCTTCGGTAATCGCAGTTGCCAGGCTTGAAGGATGTAGGGCTGATCGTCGCAGATATAAAGCGTCCCCCTCATTGGAACCACTAGCCCATCACAATACCAGATCGGCGTGGGCTCCTGCGGAAACATGAGATTAACCTTGGTGCCTTTGCCTAGTTCGGATTCGATAGTCAGGGCACCCTTGGCCTCGTCCATGAGTTTTTCAGCGTAGTAGAGGCCAAGGCCTGAGCCGTTGGCTTTGCCGTGCGTGAAGCCCTTTTCACGAACCCTATGCAGGATTTCCGGCGCAATGCCTTTGCCGTTGTCCTGTATAGAAGCCGCAATGAGGTGCCCATCGGCCTCGATCTCAAAGAAAATATGACCACCGCTGGTCACGGCTTGAAGAGCGTTGTCCAAGAGATTTGAGAACGTCGCTTTTAGTTCTGGGCTATCAATGCGCGTGAAGGCGCAAGACGCGTTGCTCTTGATTGTGAGGTTAGCGGTAGTTCGGGGGAGCGATTTTTCTTCAACGATTTGGCGAGCAAGTGCCACAACGTCAAAAATCGCAACAGGACTTTGCTTCGCACGGTCTTTTGAATCTGGCTCGTTGCCGTCTTCCATCTCTGAGAGAATTTCCTCGATTCGGTGGGCGGCGCGATGGCCTTGGTCTTTGAGTGAGACCGATTCTGTAGAAGTCGCCGTAAAGTAGGCTTTGAGCACCGCCAAGGGGGAGCGGATATTATGTCGAACCTTTCCCACCAAATCTTTAAGGAGCTTCGAGTTTTGGACGGCAATTTCTTTTTCCAACTCTTCACCAAGTTTTTTCCTGGCGTTTCGTATGGGAGCCACAATCAGGACGACAATAGACAACCACGCGAGGGCTGCATAGCCCGCAAGCTCAAAGCGCGAATAAACAAAGGCGACCGTGCCTATGGGAGTTTGCTGTGTATCATCCAAATGAATGACCGTGCGAATCTCAGCAAGCCAAATTTGTTCAAAGAGCCCTCTATCTTTGAACTCGATGGGGGCCACGGTTGGGGGGAGCGTTACAATTCTGCGCCCTTCTCGGTCATATTGCGTGATACTCCGAAAAGCCTCAAGACGGACACCGTTTAGAATTTGCAGCTCGCCCCTTGTATCGCCCGCCTGGAGCGCCTTCCGAATAAAAAGTGCAGCTTGGTCGGCAAGTTCCTGCTTGATAGAGTTGTTCCAAAGCACTGATACGCCAAGGAGCGCAACGAGAAGAAGGCTCGCCGCCACGACATAGCGGCGGATCAGGCGCTTAAAAGCGCGATCTAAGTCCGTGAGTGCCTGGTTCATGCCAGAAACTCCGGTTGATGATTTTCTGTTTCCGACGAGTATCGCATGAACACCAAGGGGCAATCTTCCAGAGTGCGATCAAGTGCAAGAGAGTGGAATTTTCCCTCGGGCAGATCGACGACTCGCTGTGGTTGGCTCAAAGAAGTAACGAGCCTCCGAAAATAAACCGGATCACGAAAGAGCGCCTGTCGATCTTGGGCCTTCGGTTTTTCGATCTTCCGAAATTCTTCCTCACTTAATGAGGTGGGCTTTGTGTGAAGAAAAAACTCCAAGCTCCTCAGACACTCCAAAAGGGCTTTCTGTTTTGCCGTGTTTATATTCAGGGAAGCGCCGAGCCCCAGGATGCCGCCGAAAATGGGATGAGCCCTGCCGCCTTGAGCGAGGCAGAGAACGACAAAGTGGTTTTCCGGCGAGACGATGCGAAAGAAACCGATTGAAACACCGCGAGCGTTGTAATGCTTAAAAATGTCTGACTCGGCATGAGCTAACGGTTCGAGGTGGATTTTGTTTTCGATTTGGTAGCTGAAGCTCGTTCGTTCGATCCACTCAAGCCGTGCGTTCTCGCCTGCAAGCTCTGCGTTCAAATGCCCAGCGACACCAAGCGAAGAAATGCCGTGATGAAAACAAACAGATCGCTCCACAGCCTCACAGACCGCCTTCCCAAGAGCCACATTGGAATTTCGGTCAGAGCCTCGCCCGACAAATTTCTCACCAGAAACAGAAATCGAAACTTGCAGGTCATGCCAACCAGGAAAAATGTTTGTGATCCATGAGAGTTCTTGCACTCGCAGATCAAGCCGCTCGTCATTTTTCAGAATCCATGTGGTTAGTTTCTCTTGACGAGCCATATCGGATTATTTGCAAAGAGCTGAGAAAGTTCGATCTTCCATCCTTTGCGGGCCAAGGCCACATACGGACAGGACGCAAGCGGCATGAGTACGCCTGTCTCAAGTGATGTTTTGTGAATCGAACGAAGCATTTCAAGTCTTTCTTCTTGCCCTGGAATCGCCATATACTTCGCAAGCCATGTGGCTCGCTCTTCTTTAGTCATGCCGAATGTTCCCGACACGAGCATATAGGAAATCAGGCTGATGTCCTCGTGGTAGCCCGTATCCGGCCCACCGATGAACACATGAGGTATATCGCTTTCTTTTTCGTACTTCGAGAAAGCTGGGACGTTAGCGCCTTCTTCGACGGTCAGCCCAGGGACAGCTTTCTCAATAAGCGAACGAAGTGCGCCCATATCGCCCACGCGAACAGTCGCAAGTTTGAGTGGCTTTCCGTGAAGATTCAATTCATCCGTGGGTTCGTTAGCTTTAATTTTCTGAATAGTAGCATTGTCCAAAGAGCCGTAGCTGAAGGACGGAAAATATTGATCGGCGGATTCGTAACCAGGGAGCTTTGAGAAGTATGGCCAGAGTGCGTTCTTGACTTTCCTTCCAATCAAAAGGCGCTCGTGATTCGACAGGTCTTTGAGGCCGCGTTCGGTGAATACCAGAACGATGGTGCGAATGTTCGCAGTCGTATGTAGCACAGAATCAGAATGGTTTTTTGCAAATGTAATTACGTCTTCAGGCTCTACAGCGTCGATGGTTGTCACGAAATCGACATCGCCCTTTTCAAAGAGCTTGAGCGAGGCCGTCTTGTCACCTTTATCGACTGGGACAAGGCGAACTGTCTCTGGTATGTCCTTGTTAACACGGTAGTGATAGGGATTTGTTTTGAGAATGATCTTTCCGTCCTCGCTATCGGTCAGAACATAGTAAGGACCGGAAGTGTTGCGGTAGTCCACAATGTCGAGTGTTTTAGGATCGACGGACTTTTTCGGTATGATCGCAAAGTCGATGCCTGAAAGCATCGGCAGGATGAAGGCTGATTTTCCTTCAACCTTGATAAAGAGTTCATTTCCTTTCGTCCATAACCCGTCACACTTGTCTTCAACACTCTTGATTTCCGAGGCTCCGCAAACGAGGCTCTGAAAATTCCCGTGTGTGTTTCCGGTGCGAACGAGAACGCGCTTCAAAGAAAACTCCGCGTCCTTCGCCGTAACGGGAACACCATCGACGGTTTTGAGACTGTCGCGGATTTTTAACGTCAACACTTCGCCATCCCATTTCCAACTCTCGGCGACGCCCGGCAAAAGGCTTCCATCTTTGGGCGAAACTTCCACCAGAGGGCTGAAAGTGTTTTCTAGGAAAATGTATTCAGGCGCTAAGTGGATGCGCGTGGGTTCATAAAATTTCGCT
>FRDC01003483.1_pt1 | contig 17600 bp, 24 predicted proteins | sample 1106171 | NCBI WGS metagenome assembly FRDC01 (sample SAMEA3930566, study PRJEB13176) | freshwater metagenome | biome: Drinking water system; feature: drinking water; material: water | place: Singapore | collected 2014-12-20 | reverse complement strand
ACTCCACATAATGCGCAACGTCACATAACATAACCACCCAAGTGGTGATCCGACGCCGAGTCAGGAAGACCGGGTGCTGACGGATCGACTCGTCCGTGCAGGCGACATCCTCGGGATTCGCGTGTTGGATCATATCGTCATGGGCGATGAGCGCTATGTGTCGTTTGCCGATTCTGGCTGGCTGAACGCTCATGAGACTTTTGCGTAGTGATCATGCACACACAGAAAGAGGCATACATGACACATCCTTCTCACAAGAACTCACCCAACACCAACTGTTTAGAAGGCTGGCACTGCCCGGATTGCCACAGCTGGGGACCCTTCACGGTTGAGGTGACCACGTACGTGTTGCTCTGGGATGACGGATCAGATCTGTCCTCCGATCATGGCAGCCATGCATATGACGACGCTTCTGTGGCGATCTGCAAAGCCTGTGGGAAACACGCCACCGTTGGCGACTTCCACCACGAGGAGGTGTGAACCATGACGAAACGAGCACAACGTCAATTCGTTGGCGATCTGTTGAGAAACATTCGAGCCGATATCATGCGCGCTATTCATACCGGCCTGATTCCAAAAGAGTGGGATGGGATTGAGTTGCGCGAATACATCGCGGACAAGGCCCAGCGATCCCGCGCGGCTCATGCACTCGTGGGCCGACGAGCCAAGGACTACCACAACCACATGATCATCACGGCAGGCTTATAAATCAGGAAGAGAAAGGACGGGGACATGAATCCAGAGACCATCTTTGTGACGCCAGACGGCGACGCAGGACCAGAACACGAACTGATTCCGAGCCTCAGTATTGCCAATCTGTTGCAACAACGGGAGGCGGTCATGACCTTGTTTCAGGAGGCGCTGGCAAAGCTGGAGCAGGCGCACGCCCTGGCGAACGCGGCCCGGATTGGCTTTCCAGATATTTCATTATCCCGTGATTGGCGAGGTCACGGCATCCGCGTCACGGGTGAGGATGCCAACCGGACGACGCTGTTGGAGACGTTTCAGGCCTCTGTGGACGCCGGCGGATGGATGACGCTATTGAACGACTCCGGTCTGCGCTCGCTCATGTGTGCCTCGAAGCGCAAGGCAGTGGATGAGCAAATCCACGGCGGGAAGGTGCCGGAACTGACTCGTGAGGCGATAGTGAGTACCTTCTCGACGCTCCACGAATCACGTGAGGAGATGTTTGACCAAGGCGTGATCGAGTGTTTTAAGCGGCTCTCATGGGATTACACAACCAACCAACCGCAGAAATTCGAGAAGCGGATCGTGATGACGTATCTGACATCGTACGGCAGTGCCAATCACACCGCAACCGATCACCTCGACGACCTGTTGCGCGTATTTCATCTGTGCGACGGCAAGCCAGAGGCTGACTACCGCCATGCGTCCTACAGTCTGATTTCAACGGCGATGCAGGCGTCGTCAGTCTGGCCGAAGCTTGCCGAGAATGACTATTTCTCCATTCGGCTGTTCAAAAATCAGAACGGACATGTGACCTTCAAGCGTCCTGATCTGGTGACACGACTCAATCGGATCGTCGCCAAGCATTATCCCCATGCGTTGCCCGCGCCGAAAGGCTGAGGAGGAATGGCGCTGGTGCGATGGGACAGCAGGTGAAAGGGGAGGAAATCACGACGCTTTCTTTGATCGCGTGTCCCGCCCCTCACCCACCACGGGGCGGGGACGCCCGATTCCGAGTGCGGCGGATGGGGCGTTGCAGGCGTGCCAGCGTCCGCCCTGGCGCACTTGCTCGCCCCATGAGCCGCCCCGTCGACAGCTGCTTCATGGGTCCTGAACCCCTCCTGATCGGAGGGGACTCGGGGCGTGTCTCCGAGAGCGGGCGGACCAGTTTGCTGTCATGAGCCCGAAACGTCTCATAGCCGAACTGAATCGTACCTTCCTCCTGCAGCGTGCTCCACATCATCGCGAGCGAACAGCCATCCTTCAGTGCTTGTTCGATTTCGTGCCGCAGGGCCACGATCTGCGCTCGATTGCGTGCGGCAGGGGAGACCCGTTGCGCTCGTTCTTGCACCCTGGCCGACACACTTTTCTTCGCTCCCATGTCTCGTCCTCAGTCGTGTCTGGATATTCGTTAGCAACGGAGGATCCAGGAGACGATGACCACTGCCAGCAGCATCACCAGCGCGGCGAGGAGATTCAGGTACCCCAGGGTGGTGGCCCGGCGTATCCTCGTCTCACTCTGTTCCAGCACACCGGTGACTTCGTTCCGGATCGATCCGGCCACGTCCGTGGTGTGTGCCGCCATCTGTGCCTTCATGGTCTCGGTGCTGGCGGTGAGCGACGCCGTGACGATCCGCTCCGCTTTGGCTTTGATCTCCACGCCCCATCGATCGAGCAAGGCTTCGAGCGTCTTGCGATAGTCCTCGAGCAGGGCCTGTTGGGTGTGCTGGCTTTCAGCCAATAACCGTGCGTGCATCGTCTGCACGATCAGAATCGGGTCCGCTCGGTCCAACGCCACGCCATGCTTCGAGGCAATTTCCTTCAGCAAGTCATCGGTGGGATCGTCGCCCATCACAGCACCGGCACAGCAGAGAACTGTTCAAAGAGCTGCTTCTTGATGATCGACAACCGTTGCCGTGCCATGATCGTGATCGAGGACGACGCAAGGGCTTCGTCGAACGTCAAATGGTTCTGCAGCATGTCGCTGAGATCGCGCCCAAACGTTTCTTTTTTGAGATCGGGAAGCCGCACAATCGCCGAGACCCGATCCTTGTGCGTCGTATAGGCTTTCATCTGCTCGAACGATTTGCCCTCCAGCTCAATCGGCCCCCAGTAGGGATTCAGCCACACGACGAATTGCACGTCAGTCGGAAATTGTTTCACGAGCTGGGCAAACCCGTGCACCGTGTCCGACAACGCTTGTCCTCCCGTGACCACGGTATGCACGACCAGCTGATGCCCCATGTCACGCAGCAAGGTCGGAACCTGGTTCGTGATTACATAGGCCGAGAGCGGCACAAACGAACTCGCCCCATTGTCGATCACCACATCCTCTTTGGCCTTCGCCACGAGCTCCACGAGCTGATCAAAACTGCGCGGATCGATCTCATCGCCCTGCAGGATGGTGAGGCGGTGTACCTTCAAGCTCTGATAGGCCTGAAAGGACGCATTCACCGGGTCGGTATCGATGCAAAGCGGGCGCTTTCCTTTTGCCAGTTTGTACTGGGCGATCAAGGCTGCAATCATGGATTTTCCGACGCCGCCTTTGCCTTGTAAAATGAGATGAATCGTGGCCATTAGAATAACTCCTCCTTGTTCGGTACGGGGTTGAAGACGAAGCCGCTCGAAGAGGCTGACGGTGCGGACGGAGGGCGGTCTTGAGTCGGCGGCAGTGCTGCACGACCATCAGCGGGCTCTTGCAACAGCCGCTTCACGTGCGCCCGAAACGTGTCATAGCTACACGTGAGGGTCCCTTCTGTCTTCAGCGTCTTCCAAATCAGATGCCTCGACCATCCATCCTGGATGGCCCGGCGAATGTCGGGGGCCAACGCCAAGATCCGCACCCGGTTCGTGGAACGCGGCGCGGTTTTGTTCGCGAAGTCGAGGACCCGCGCCGACAGCGTTCGCGCGTTGTTCGTAGAAGGTTTAGCACCTTGTGGGATATTCCTCCGCATTCCATGCTTAGATTATACCGATTAGATCAGAGAATCTACATGATTTATACAAGATCAATGATGAGTTCACCAGAAGAAAGTATTCTAGACTCCAAATATTATTAGAGCTAAGATGCAGGGCAGGATAGGTGAAGGGGGCCCACCAGTGACCTGGTGAGCCACCCTTCACAGGCCCCTTCTTCGCGCCGGCGCGCTCAACGGGGTGCCTATCCTGCGGAACAGACAGATGAAGGCAAAAGAGTCGAAGAATCGAAAAGACTACCAGCCGATCAAAGTCTATTGTTTCCCGGACGAGCGGCAGACCATCGAGCAGCAAGCCCGCTCAACCGGACTGAGCAAGTCGTCCTATCTGCTGCGCGTCGGCATGGGCTATCCCATCCGTAGCATCGTGGACCACCATCAAGTAGAGGAGTTGGTCAAAATCAATGGCGATCTTGGGCGACTCGGCGGACTCTTAAAATTGTGGCTCTCGAACGGGAAACCCGCTCCGGGGATTGATGCCCGGACCATCCGCGAGACCTTGAAGAAGATCGACCGGACGCAAGATCAGATGCTGGCACTGATGCAGAAGGTTCTTCGGCCACAGACCGACCCCATGACGAGTTCAGACACGAGCCAAAGCACGAGTTCACCGAAGGACGACGGCACATGATTATCAAGCATGTGCCGATGCGAACCCTGCGGAAGAGCAATGTCGTGTCTCTCGTGGACTATCTGACGAACACTCAAGGCAGACAGGAACGGGTCGGGGAGATCACGCTGACGAACTGTCAGAGTCACCGGCACGACGCCGCGTCACTCGAAATGTTGAATACCCAATCGCTCAACACCAGAGCTCAGTCGGATAAGACCTATCATCTCATCATCAGTTTCCGGCCCGGTGAGCTGCCCTCGACTGAGACCCTGCGAACGATCGAAGCCAGAGTCTGTCACCGATTGGGATTCGGAGAACATCAGCGGGTGAGTGTACTCCACCATGACACCAACAATGTGCATCTACATCTGGCCATCAACAAAATTCATCCGACCCGCTACACCCTCCATGAGCCGTACAAAGCCTATCGGGTCTTCGGAGAACTGTGCGACAGTTTGGAGGAGGCCTTTCATCTCGAGCAAGACCATCATCAGGTCCGGAAAACCGGCGGGGAGAATCGGGCGTCAGATATGGAGCGGCAGGCGGGCACCGAAAGCCTGATCGGCTGGATGCAACGAGACTGTCTTGGTGAACTTCGGTCCGCCCAATCATGGTCAGAATTGCATCAGGTGCTTCATCAGCATGGTTTGGCCAGCCAACCACGCGGACAAGGGCTCGTCATCACAGATGGGCAGGGGACCTTTGTTCGAGCCAGTTCAGTGGCGCGGGATCTCTCCAAGATGTCCCTCGAACGCCGTCTCGGTCGGTTTCAACCACCCGGTGTCGTGCAGACCGCGAAGCCCACACGCCGCTACGAACCGAAGCCGGTTCGCAGCCGCATGGACACCACAGTGCTCTATGAGCGGTATCAACAAGACCGGCTGGCCCGCGCTCACGGGAGGGCCGTCGCGATGCAGGAGGCGCGGAGCCGGAAGACGCAGCACATCGATGCGGCCAAGCGAGCCGGACAGATGAAACGAGACACCATCAAACTCACCATGCGGGGACGGATCACGAAGAAATTGCTCTACACGAAGGTGTCGCAGTCGCTTCGGTCCGATCTCCATCAGATTGTCGATCGACATCGACAGGAATGTGCCGCCATCACGGCACGCTATCAGAGACTGACATGGGCTGATTGGCTCCGACAGCAGGCGCTAGCGGGTAATACAGAGGCGCTGCGTGCGTTGCGCGCCCGAGAGGCCGTACGCGGTCTGAGTGGTGACACCATTGCGGCGGTTGGCACCAGACTGGTGAACGCCGTCGTGGGCGCGAAGGAGGATTACATCACCAAACAGGGCACCATCATTTATCGGGTCGGGCTCTCGGCCGTCCGTGACGACGGCACCCGCCTCCAGGTCTCGCGTGAAGTCACGAACGAGGGAATCGACGCGGCGCTCCGGCTCGCCGTACAAAAGTACGGGACCACGATCGCCGTGTCGGGGTCCGATGCATTCAAGACTCGTGTGGCACAGGTAGCCGCTCATTCTCATCTCACCATTCGCTTCGATGACCCGGCACTGGAGCACCAGCGCCAACGTTACGCGCGGGACTCGCGACGACGATCCACAGTAGAGACTCCACCGGCCACACCTCCGGCGCAGGCCGCGCCATCACTCATCCCGCCGAGTGATGCCGTGCTTCGCCATCTTGCGGAACAGGAACGAAAACGGTTACAGATCATTCGGACGCCGACCGTCAGACGCTTCGAGGCACGAGACCAGGGGATGGTGCAGTTCGGTTCTGTTGAGAAAACCCAAGACGGATCTGTTGCGCTCGTTCACCGTCAGGATGAGATCTTGGTGCTTTCCATTGATGACGCGACATTCAAACAGTTCGCCTCTTTGAAGCGGGGTCATTCACTCCGGGTGTCTTCCACCGGATCGATCACGCTTGGGAGAGGACGGCGGCGATGAGCAGCACCTACAACAATGCGGTGGGTCCTCAAGTCCGAGCCCCACAGCCCAAACCAGGCCTGGTGATTCCCTTTTTGGCCTGTGCCTCGCTCGTCGTTGGATTGCAGTCGGCCACACAATTTTTCGCCGCTACCTTCAACTATCAGGAGGTGTTAGGCGACCATTTCGGTGGACTGTATAAACCCTGGGCCATTCTTGAATGGGCCTCCCGTTGGACGAGCGACTATCCACTGCAGCTCCGACAATCCGGAGGATTCGGCATGATCGTGGCGGCAAGCGGGTTGTTGTGTCTCGCCATCGCTCGCACGGTCCAAGCGTCACGGCCTCGACCGAATCCATTCCTGCATGGCTCGGCACGATGGGCCAACCGAGAGGATCTTGAAGCCGCCACGTTGCTGCCTCGCGCTCGCACGGTCATGGATTGGGTGAAGGGCACGCCGCACTGTTCAACCGATGGTGTGTACGTGGGCGGTTGGTTGGATGCGAAAGGCACGCTGCACTACTTGCGCCACAGTGGGCCGGAGCATGTGTTGACCTATGCGCCGACTCGATCCGGCAAAGGGGTCGGCTTGGTTATTCCGACGCTGTTGTCCTGGCCGCATAGCGCCCTCATTGCCGATCTGAAAGGGGAGTTGTGGGAACTCACGGCAGGATGGAGACAGCACCACGCGAAGAATAACGTGTTACGCTTTGAACCGGCTGCGGCACAGGGCAGTGTGCGGTGGAATCCGCTGGATGAAGTGCGGCTCGGGACCGAACACGAAGTGGCCGACGCCCAGAATCTGGCCACGATCCTGGTGGATCCAGACGGACGTGGCCTGGAATCTCATTGGCAGAAGACAAGCCAAGCGTTGCTGGTTGGCGTCATGCTGCACGCGCTGTACAAGGCCCGACAGGACGGCACGATCACCTCCTTACCCGCTGTCGATAGGATGTTAGCCGATCCCCAACGGCCCATCGCCGAGCTGTGGAAAGAGATGACGACCTATGGTCACGTGAACGGGCAGGTGCATCCGGTGGTGGGAGCCGCCGCTCGAGACATGATGGATCGGCCCGAGGAGGAAGCAGGCTCGGTCCTCTCGTCTGCGAAATCCTACCTCGCGCTGTATCGCGATCCCCTCGTCGCCCACAACGTCAGCGCCTCAGAATTCAAGATTCGAGATCTCATGCACCATCCCAGTCCGGTGAGTCTGTACCTCGTCACGAAGCCGAATGACAAAGCCCGGTTGCGTCCGCTGATTCGGGTGTTCGTGGCCATGGCGCTACGCTTACTCACCGACACGATTGCCTTTCATCGTGAGACCGCGCCCACATCCTGGTGGAGTCAATTGTGTGAGGGAATGGGTGTCCGGTCCACTCAACCACAGCTCACGACTCACGCAGCCTATCAACATCGCTTGCTGGGCATGCTCGATGAGTTTCCGAGTCTGGGGAAACTCGAGATCTTTCAAGAATCCCTCGCGTTCATGGCGGGCTACGGGCTGAAGTTCTATCTCATCTGTCAGGATATCAACCAACTCAGAAGCCGTGAGACCGGGTACGGGACCGATGAAGCCATTAGCTCCAACTGCCATATCCAGAATGCGTTTCCGCCGAATCGCCTTGAAACGGCCGAACATCTGTCCCGTCTCACCGGACAGACCACTGTCATCCAAGAAAAACTGACCGTCAGCCGACGGCGCATGAGCGCCATTCAGGCGCAGGAATCGCGCACGCACCACGAGGTGCAACGGCCATTACTGACTCCCGATGAATGTCTCCGGATGCCGGGGCCGAAGAAAGACGCGCAGGGACAGATCATGGAAGCAGGGGACATGGTGATCTACGTCGCAGGATTTCCGGCGATCTACGGCCGCCAACCACTCTTTTTTCACGATCCTATTTTCGCGGCTCGGGCGGCGATTCCACCGCCAGCAATCAGCGACAGGCTCTGTGATCCGCACGTGCCACAGACCGTGAAGATCGAGCTATGACGACCTGGGAGAGCCGCTTCCGTCACCCGATTGTGATTGCGGGTCTCTGTCTCGCACTGGGCCTCGTCCTGGCTCATCAATCAGGTCTTCGTTTCAACACCACGCGCAGCATTCCGCTTGGGCTCTACAAGATGTCGAACCATCCGATTGCAAAAGGTGACTATGTGTTGTGGTGTCCACCGAAGCGACCAGAGTTTGACTTGGCGAAGGAGCGAGGCTACATCGGGGCGGGATTCTGCGCTGGCGGATACGGCTACATGATGAAAAAAGTCCTCGCCGCGCACAACGATGTGGTGAGCGTGACGGATGAAGGGGTGATAATTAACGGGACGATTATCCCAGCGAGTCAACCGTTTGAAGCAGATTCGATGGGACGACCACTCCCACAGTTTCGTGTCACCGATCATGTACTGGCAGCCTCGGAACTCTTGTTGATGTCGGACACCAACAGCCGTTCTTACGATGCTCGATACTTTGGTCCCGTGCATCGAGCGCACATCCAAAGCCTCATCTATCCTGTGTTGACATGGTAGACACACCAGCCTGAGCTGGACGCCCCCGCACGGCACCAACCACGAGACCACCAGCCGGTCTCAGGTGTGCAGCACGCGATGGTCGTGGAAAAACAGGGAAACATCCACGCGCGTTTCGTTTCTATAGTGACATGCAACACGTGGCCCGTTACAGTTCGGCGTGATTCGCAGTTTTCGCCATAAGGGGCTGCAACGGCTGTTTGACGACGACGATCCGCGGGGAGTGAACCAAGAGCATTCTGGCCACGTTAGACGGCGCCGACCATCAAACATATGAACATGCCGAGTCACCGGCTGCACCCTTTGAAAGGCGCATACAAAGGATCTGCGCTGTCACCGTGCGAGCCAACTGTCGGGTGATTTTCCGCTTCGACCACGGCGCACACGACGTGGAGTATCTCGATTATCACTAAAGGGAGACAGAGCTATGAGCATGAAAAATCCGCCGCATCCCGGCCTGGTCGTGTTGGGGGAGTGTATTGAGCCGTTTGGTTTGAGCATTACCGATGCGGCGACGGCTCTGGGGGTCACGCGCAACACGCTATCCGAACTGGTGAATGGCAAACGGGGCATTTCGCCGGAAATGGCTGTGCGGCTGGCCAAGGTATTTGGAGGGACCGAGGACGGGTGGCTCGTGCAACAAGCGCACTATGAGCTAGCGCAGGTCCGACGCGACCAGATCAAAGTCCGACGCCTTCACGTCGCGTGAGGGCCGTACCCTCGCGAAGCCCGAACACAGGAACGTCCAGGTATGCTCTTTCAATCACATCCGCTCGGCCTCTTTCAACGACACGTGAATGAGGGTAATGGGGGGGAAGCTGCGATGAACATCGCACGGCACACGTTGCTCGCGAACGGACGGTTGTTGACAGCTATACGCAATTAACGTATAGTCGGGAATAGGCGATGCAGACCGTCATCGAAACGGAAGAGTATTTGAAGGATGCGAAGCGAGTCGGTCTTTCAGAGCAGGAGCGAATGAGCATCGTCGAGTATTTTGCCCGTCATCCCGACGCGGGAGATGAAATTCAAGGGACAGGTGGTGCGAGAAAAGTACGCTTCGCCGGAAAAGGCAAAGGAAAACGCGGAGGATATCGGGTGATCACGTTTTTCAGTGGAACCGATATTCCGGTGTTTCTCCTCAACGTGTTTGCGAAAAATGAGCGGATAGACCTCTCACAGGCCGAACGGAACGAGCTCAAGGTTATCTTGGGAACGCTGGCTGCAGCCTATCGAAGAAAGAGGGCGCGATGAAGAAGCACACACCATCGGCAGGGCGGCGCATGATCGCGAGTGCCAAGCAAGCTCTGGACTGGGTCAATGGACAAACGCATCGATACGTGGTCCATGTTCCTCACGAGATCGATGTGGCCCGCATTCGGAAGAAAGTAGGGATGAGTCAGAGCGAATTTGCCAAGCAGTATGNNGCTTTCGGACCGTGCAGCAATGGGAGCAAGGACGAGCCATCCCTAGCGGCGCGACACGCGCCTATCTTCTGGTGATTGACCGTGAGCCGGAAGCGGTCCGGCGGGCGCTCGTGAATTATTGAATACGTCAAACACACATCCTCCATGGGTCGTGGTCGAAGGGACGTTCACCTGGCGGGGTGTCATCATGGCTCACGCTCCGCGCGCATGATTCCCGTCGTTGTCTGCCTCTAAATCACAATCCGCTCCACCTCATCCAGCGACACCTGATCGGTGCGCCGATCATAGAGCCCCGTCGTGCGGGCGCTCTCGTGATTCGCCATCTGCTGGGCAATTTCCAGCTTCCCGCCGTTGCGAAGATACTCCGTGATGCCCGTGGCGCGAAAAGAGTGATTGCCGATCTTTGTGCGGATGCCCACCGCTTCCGCGCGACGGCGAATCATGCGGTAGGCATCCGGCTGCGTCATAGGCTGATCAGAAAGCAACCCGGTTCGGCCACGCATCGTCCGAAAGAGCGGGGTCTTGCCCTCGGTGAGCTGCGCCGCCTTGAGGTAGGCGTGCAGATAGTCTTCAAGATGGTGGTGGCAGGGCATCGCATGGAGCTTGCCGCCTTTTTCATGCAACCGCACCCAGGTGCGACGGCCTTGGATATAGATATCCTCCACGGTCATCGTAATTGCCGCACCAATGCGAGCAAAGGTGTAGACCATCAAGCCGATCAACGCGCGATCCCGTAATCCTTCCACCGTCTTGCTGTCGATCGCATCGAGGAGGAGACGAGCTTCGTCGGCCGTGAGCACCGGCGTCTTGCCTTTCTTCGTCGAGTACCTCGGTCCACGGACGGAGCTGGCCGGATTGGTAGGAAGGACCTGGCCGACCACGAGCCAATCAAACAACATGCGAATCGCGGCGAGATGTTGTTTCACGGACGGAGCGGCCAGCCGGCGTTGCAAGGTTTCGATATAGGTGGCCACATGCACCGGCTCGATGGCCTGCAAGGAGAGCAGCCCATGCCGCTCGCACCAGGCGGCAAATTCAGCGACCGCCCAGGTATAGGCTTTCCGGGTGTGCGGGTTGCGGATGTTGGCGGTAAAGAATGCGACGAACTTCTTCGCTGCGTCGGGCGTCGCTGTGAAGAGGGCAGGGAGTGTTCTGGTTCCCGGAATTGCGAGCTGTATTTCATGTTTCATATTTGTCCCCTGCTAACCAATAGCGTATGATAACGTCCTTTATCATATCTTTTTTTTTAGTTATGTCAATTGAAACAATGATATGTAAGAGTCACTCCATGTCATAGTTGACACAGATCCTCATGTGTCATACACTTCCTACACGTATCACATGTGCTACGGAGGTGTGATGGTCTCCTTACGATTGGGGAAAAAACTGGAAGACCGCTTAGAGCAGCTTGCCGAAGGGACAGGCCGGACCAAGACCTATTACATCCGACTCCTATTAGAAGAGCATCTCGACGAGTTGGAGGATCGGTATATCGCGGAACAGCGATTAGAAACTCCAGGGCCCCGACTCAGCTCCGACGAGATGAGGCAGGAACTTGGCCTGGACCATTGAGTATGACCGGCGCGTGCTCAAAGATCTGAAGCGGCTCGACCGGCAGGCTCAACAGGCCATTCTGGATTATTTCGATGATCGAATTGCGCCCACTGACGATCCCCGCGTGTTTGGTAAACCTTTGAAAGCCTCGTTCGCGGGTCTGTGGCGCTATCGGATCGGCGATTATCGAGCCATCTGCCGGATCGAAGATAACAGAATGGTGGTCTTGGTAGTGCGGGTGGCCCATCGGAGCACGGTGTATGAAGACTGAATCTATGAGCGCCCTGTTGATTTTCGACGACACGGGCTCGACATGAATCGAGGGTGAACCCATGGGCGGCACGAATCGCAGTGGATATCTCTATGATCTGTTGAAACGTGAACAATGGCGAATCTTGGAACAAGCCGCGTTGGAAGCCAATCGTGATGAAACGCATGACCCGGCCTATCAGAAGGAGTTCGCCATCTGGGAGCGGACCCTGACCGATGGGTTGGAGCCCACATCGTCACCGAAACCCCACACGTAAGGAAGCACAAGAGTATGCACAACAGCGAAGATACCCAGACCACAGACCGTGAGACCTGGTCAGGCAATCTCTTTACTGATCTTGGGCTTGATGACGCGGATGCACTCTCTACTCGCACCGCTCTTGGTATTCAGGTGATGAAGACGATCAGGGACAAAGACTTAAGCCAAAAAAGAAGCCGGGAAACTGCTGGGGCTGAAGCAACCAGACGTCTCGGCCGTCATGCGAGCTAAATTCAGCCGCTTCAGTCAAGAACGCCTGATCGGCTTTCTCAACAAGCTGGAGCAGAAAGTCACGATTCAAGTGAGCCGTCACCGCCGTGGCGAACCGTATCAACAAGTTACGGTCGCGCGATGATGCCATGCCCTTGAATCAAGGAGGTCCCACCACGCGCTATGTCTCAGCGCGTGAGGCCAAACAGAGCTTGGGCAAGGTCCTGGATTCCGCACAACAGGAACCGGTCACGATCCGTCGTCAGAACCGTGCTGTGGCGGTGGTCTTGTCGGCTCAAGAGTATGCCCGGGTTTGTGCGCAGAACCGAGAGGAATTCTTGCGCTTTGCCGATCGCCAGAGCCACCAGGCGAAGGCACGCGGGCTGTCGAAATCAACACTCGACGAGATCATCGCGGATGAGGAATAGCAAGCGGGTCGTTCTTACGTCCAAGGAAGTGGATTCGGCGTACCGTACTGTCCCCTTGTCAGTTTGGGAGGACCGGCGAACGACCCCATTTTCCCCATTTGACGGCTCACCAAGCCATACCGTTCTCAACAGAGTAAAGGCGAAGACAAACCAATCGCAGGTAAAATCTCTGCTCGCGACTCATGGGCTCCCATGAGTTTGAAGAGAAGGGAATGGCCCCTCAGTCAAAGGAATGGCTCGGTACGGGAGGAAGAAAAGTCATGCGTTGTATGATCAATGCAGTGGAAGAGAAAAGTCCGTTCTGATATTAATACCGCCCAAAGAATGACTACGGGGAAACATGAAGCTGATATTGTCTAGCTTCGGAGCAGAGTTCTCTCCAACGTCTTTTCGGGCGAAGAGGCTCAAGTACAACGATATAGATGAATTCAAGACGCTTAGAGAAAGAGTGAAAGGTTCATGGTTTTTATACAGAAGGACATCAGAGTGTATCGCTCATGAAGTTATAGGTATCCCACTAGATGGGCATGAAGCTCTAGATGGTGAGGATATCGAACTCCTTACGAATGACAATCTCACCGTACTCTCTGCTTTACTTAAAGAGCGGCTCCCACAAGTATTACCTGACTCCGGCATGCAATATACCCGTGAGGGGCTTTTGATCATTGATAGGACGCGCGATCTTGTATCCTATGCCTTCAAGCACATTCATTTTCCAGTTCCTACCCAGCTCGTTGGCTTCCATAAGTATAAGAAATCTGAACTAGACACGAGAGTAATTGCAGTCAGGCCGGGTAGTGCACGCGTCGTTGTTTCGGTCAATTTTGGTAAGTACCATGAAATTGACCGTACTCTTCTGGAAGTCGTCGAGCAAGGAATAGATGTCCGCGGTCTTTGTGCAATCGATAGAGTTAAGGAGCCTGGCCCTCGCTTTATTGGGGAAATTGTAGCCGTCGAAGGAGAGAAGGCGATTTTTGAGGTTGGATCCAAGTATCAAAGTATTCCAGCATCTGAATGTTTGCTGGAGCCGTCGTTGGATACCTTCACCGCGATATTTAGCAAGATCCTTGGAGATAAGAAGAAAGCCTATGATCAAGCAGAGTGGAACGGCCAAGCCACTGTAGTAGCCGCCCCATCATATCTCGAAGAACTGAAAGATTTGAAGGGCCAGATGTTGGGATCTGAATTAAAGATTTCCCGTGACATCACCGTCCGGTTCTCTGAACTTGTGCAAATGGAAAATAGACTGGGACACGAATCAGTGATCAACTTTGGTCCTATTCAATTCTGTTTCGACTCTGATCGAAGTAGAAAACATCGTTTCCCTTCTGCGGGACTTGAAGAGAACGGTCCTTTCGATCAGGAAAGTTTCGACAAAAAGACTCCGAGGATTCTCGTAGTGGGCCCAGCCGACGTACAAGGAAAGGTAGAAGCTTTCGTAAAGGAGTTTAAGGAGGGTCTTGGGCCACAGGGACAAAAGAGATATAGCGGAGGGTTTGGAAGACTCTATAGGCTGGTGAATCCGGTGTTTAGTGTCATATCGGCAAATCTGGCAGGGGCAAACGCAACTGCTGTGGGCGGAAGATATCGAGCAGCGATCGAAAGTCACCTATCCCAATTTAGCCACACCTATGATGCAGCCATAGTTGTTCTTAAGGATGAGCACGCTTTTACGGAACCTCAGAATCCATACCTCATTAGCAAAGCCTATCTTCTCGGACAAGGCATACCTGTTCAAGAAGTAAGACTTAGCAAAATAGGTAGGTCGAAGTATGACCTGCAGTATATCTATGAGGATATCTCGGTGGCTCTCTACTCTAAACTTGGGGGCACGCCTTGGACGGTTATGCCGGCCCAAACGGTGGCTCATGAGATCATCTTCGGGATGGGCACTGCCGAGATTGGAGGCAGAACTGAAGCGAGGAGGAGATATGTTGGAATTACCACTGTATTCAAGAGTGACGGGAATTATCTTCTCTCGGCGTCCACCAGGCAGTGTCGATTTGAAGAATATCCAGAGGCCCTGAAGTCTGTAGTGGAAGAAATTTTGGATGCGCTTAAGCAGGAGCATAGCTGGCGAACTGGTGAAACAGTTAGACTGGTGTTCCATAGCTATAAGCCATTACGAAACACGGATATCGCAACGATAACCAAGAGTGCCCTTGACAGAATGGGCACAGATATTCTGTTCGAATACGCATTTCTCGATATCAAGGAAGATCATCCATTCCTTTTGATGGATCTTGACCAAAATGGAAGGGAGTCATGGGCAGAAGAATTTTCTGGGAACAAGAGTAAAGGGGTAATAGGGCAACATGTTCCTCCTCGAGGTTTATCTGTCGAATTAAGTCGGTATAGGAGATTACTCTGCGTGAATGGGCCGGAGTTAGTGCGAAGACACAAAGAGCCACTCCCTAAGCCCCTTCTGATAGAGATGCATCGCAAATCGACGTTCACTGATATGACTGCGCTTACAAGGCAAGTTTTCTACTTTACAGGGTTATCCTGGAGATCAATGCGCCCATCACGTGAGCCTGCCACGATATTGTATTCTGCCCTCATTGCCAGACTGATGAGCAAACTGGGCACAGTGCCTAACTGGTCTCCAGACTTGCTGAACACGAAGTTACGCCGCAGCAGATGGTTCCTATGACCGAGAGCATTTCATCTCCATTAGGGGACGCGCTGGCGGCAATTCGCAAAGCAAATACGACCTGGCTGATGAGCGATCCTCCTAGCGTGAAAGATGGATTGCTTACGTGGCTGTCTCACAAACTCGGTTTGAATCACACCCAAAGCTTAATCAACTATGTTAAGGCCACTGACATAGATGGCTCGAGAACTCTAGAAGCCCCATACCTAGCTGCTCTAGGGCTCTATATGGATTCTGATCATATCCGTGGAGACGTTGAGCAGTTTTCCTGGTCTGATAGCCTCCAAGTGATCCTTAGTCGTGAGCCTTTCACATCCGATAGGCGCGGAATAGGCCACAACCCTCTGGTGTTACTTGGGCTTGTCCCCCTTACTTTACGTGCCGAAGTTCCAGAATCTACGAAGTCCCGTCTCAAACAAATTTGTGCTGATTCGAGAGCCAATGATGTCGCTGAATTGCGAAAGTGGCTATGTGTTCAAATAGCTGCATGGAACCTTGGTGCCAAGACTACACCATGTAGAGCAGATCAGAATCTTTCCGATCAAGCAGATAGGGCCATGGCGCTTTTGACACATGCACTTTTCCCGGTAGAATCTTCAAGATGTTTGCCAGCAATCAATATGGCGGCAATCAGGAAAGATCTCCTGAGGCATACTTGTCTCCAAGGAACCGATGAGCAAAGTGGTTTTGAAGCTCTATTGATACATGCGGGGGTAGAGCTGTTAATCAACCAGATGTTTCCACGTGAAGCTGACCCATTGGGTACAGTACGGTCTATCCTGGAAGGCTTTGAATCTGCAATGGAGCGCTGGATTTGGGACTCCCCTGGAAAATCTCGAGCGGTGAGGTGGAAAGTCGATAGAGAAGAGCATATTCAAGCCATCTTGTTCCTTATGCTTAGACCGCTTTTCCCGGACCTAGTCTACGAGGACCCTGTAGCCAAAAGTGGTGTTCGTTCAAGTCGTTTGGACTTCGGTATAAGGTCTCTCCGGTTAGGAATTGAAGTTAAGTACGTGCGACAACAAGGAGATTTTGGGAAAGTTCAACAGGAGATAGAGGCAGACTCTGTGGGTTATTTTGCCAATCACGGTTTGTATGATCAGTTTGTAGTATTTGTATATGATGCTTCGCGCTGCACAGAACGCCATGCCTCATTAATATCGGGAATTGCAAGACTTGAGCGTGTCGCTGGAATCTACGTTGCATCCGCCCCGGGCAAGATGATTGACACCTAATCTTACTAATAGCAGCAATGGACGGACCATGCCCCCTGAACAGGTCCAGACACTCAACTATTGCGCCCACGCGATCGACGCGCTGCACGACCTGGAGCGCAACTGGCAACATGTGGCTCCAGAGTCGGCACAGGTCTGTCGATCGTTAATCGACAAGCTGCACCAGAGCGTCAAGTTCATCTTACCGAATGGCTGTCAGCTCATCGACCCACAGGAATTCCGGCAGACACATCTGGACCAGATCCGCCTCCCCTTCCCCTGTGTGGCCTTTGAGGCCCCTTGGGAAACGGAACATCCAGTCCAGCAGCCCGGCGAGTTCACCCAGTGGCGTGCGACCAAGCGCATCGCGTTGTGCTGGGAAGCGGGTCCTGATCATGAACTGCTCCCGGGACACAACCGCATCCTCACGACCTTCCCAGAGGGGGGTGTGTTCGTGGTCCCAATCTATTGGTCACCTGAGGTTCAGCACTGGACGGTCGCATTTGGTGGAGCGTTCGTGCCCTACCACAACACGGTGATTACCCGAACGCTGGAGGAAGCCACGCCGTCATCTCGCCTCGCGGCTGAGGCATTGATCACGGCTGGACGGGCGACACCCACGAGCATGCAATTTCAAGCAGAACCGTTCGTCCTGCTGCCCGAGGGCTACGCAGAGATCTTGGAGAAGCATGATGGCAACCGGGAGGAGGTGTTCGCACAGATCATGCTCGACTCACACGATGAGATCATGATGTTAATTCAGGCGTGCAGCGTCATCAACTGCGCCAACGTCAGCATGGCCGACATCGGCGCACCAGCTGCGCTCAACAAGAAGCGCCGAGAGAAGGGCAAGCAGCCACTGCTGTCCAAGATAATCTGTCCTGCGAT
>FRDC01005216.1_pt1 | contig 17609 bp, 11 predicted proteins | sample 1106171 | NCBI WGS metagenome assembly FRDC01 (sample SAMEA3930566, study PRJEB13176) | freshwater metagenome | biome: Drinking water system; feature: drinking water; material: water | place: Singapore | collected 2014-12-20 | reverse complement strand
AACGACGTGGCGACGCGGGCCGTGGACGGCGATGCGGCGACGGCGTGGAAGGCGGCGGCGAGCGCGCAGAGCCTGACGCTCGATCTTGGCTACGAGCGCGAGTTCGGCGGTCTGACCCTGCGCTGGGCCAACGGAGCGGCGGCGACGGCTTACCGGGTCATGGCGTCGTCGGACGGGCGCGAGTGGCGGGGGCTGACCGCAGTCGAGAGCGGCGACGGCGGGACCGACTGGCTGCGCACGGCGGAGGCCTCAGCGCGCTGGCTGCGGCTGGACCTGACGGCGGGGCAGGGTGCGGCCTACGCCCTGAACGAAATCGAGATCGAGCCGCTGAGTTTCGGCGAGACACCGACGAAATTCATCGAGGCGGCGGCGCGGGAGAACCGGCGCGGCCTCTATCCGCGCGGCTTCATCGGCGAGCAGCCCTACTGGACCCTGGTCGGCGTCGACGGCGGCGGCGAGAGCGGCCTGATGGGCGAGGACGGCGCCATCGAGCTGCGCCGCGGCGGGCCCTCGATCGAGCCCTTCGTGGTCGAGAACGGGCGGCTGTTGACCTGGGCCGATGTGCGGATCGAGCAATCCCTGCGCGATGGCGACCTGCCGATCCCGAGCGTGACCTGGACGGCCGACGACTGGACGCTGAAGGTGACGAGCTTTGCGCAGATTGCTCAAGGGCGGGATGCGCGGCTGTATGGTCGCTACGTCCTGACCAATACGTCTTCTCGAACGCAGGCCCTGTCATTGGCGCTGATGGTGCGGCCGATGCAGGTCAACGGGCCTGTTCAGTTTCTCGCGGTTCCCGGAGGTGCGGCGCCGATAACGAAGCTCGTTCAGCGGGGAAGCGATCTGGCGATCAATGATTTGATCGGCGTCAGCTTCACGTCCCAGCCGAGCAGAATCGAGATGTCGGGCTTTGCGGCCGGAGCAGATCCGCAAGCTCTGTTAGCCGGACACCGATCAACCAGAGATGTTGATCGTCTGGAGGGCGCTGACGGGCTGGTTGCGGGGGCAATTATCTACGACGTGACGCTGGCCCCCGGCGAGACACGCGAGTTTGGCTTCATCTCGTCGCTGTCAGACACGCTTAGGGTCTTCGGCACGCCCTATTCCACGCAATGGCAATTGGGCCCGATTGAAGACACGGTCGCCGCCGCCTGGCGCGAAAGCCTCGACCGCGTCGATCTGATCCTGCCGCCCGAGGCGCAGCGGATCGAGGATGTGATGAAGACCTCGCTGGCGCACATGCTGATGTCTCGCCAGGGGCCGGTGCTGCAGCCGGGGACGCGCAGCTACAACCGCAGCTGGATCCGCGACGGGGCCATGATGGCCGAGGGGCTGAACCGGCTGGGCCACGCGGAGCTGTCGGGAGACTATCTGCGCTTCTACGCGCCGTTCGTGTTCGAGAACGGCAAGGTGCCCTGCTGCGTCGACCAGCGCGGGGCCGATCCGGTGCCGGAGAACGACAGCCACGGCGAGTTCATCTTCCTGGCCGCCGAGACGTATCGTTACACCCACGACGAGGCGCTGTTGCGCGCCGTCTGGCCGCAGGTGCAGAAAGCCGTCGCCTATATGGACGAGCTGCGCGCCTCGACCCGCACGGCGGCGTTTCAGACGCCCGACAAGGCGCACCTGTTCGGCCTGTTGCCGCCGACGATCAGCCACGAGGGGTATTCGGACAAGCCGGCGTACTCCTACTGGGACGATTTCTGGGGCCTACTGGGCTATCGCGATGCGGTGTTCATCGCCGAGGCGCTGGGCGAGACCGAAGCCGCCGCGCGGTTCCGGGCCGGGGAGCGGCAGTTCACCGAAGACTTCATGCGCTCGGTCGAGGCCAGCGCCGCCTTCCACGGCATCGACTGGATCAACGGCGCGGCGGATCGGGGCGATTTCGACGCGACGTCCACCACCATCGGCCTGTCGCCCGGCGGGACGATGGACGAGCTGCCGCGCGAGCTTCTGGCCCGAACCTTCGACAAATACTGGGAGAACTTCGAGACGCGTCTGAGCAATCGCGAAAACTGGGACGCCTATACGCCCTATGAGCTCCGCGTCATCGGCGCCTTCGTGCGGCTGGGGCAGCGGGAACGGGCGCTGGGCGCGCTGGACTTCTTCTTCGCCGACATGCGGCCCCGCGCCTGGAACGGCTGGGCCGAGGTGGTGGGCCGCGACCTCCGTGAGCCCCGCTTCATCGGCGACATGCCCCACGCCTGGATCAGTTCGGACTACATCCGCTCGGCGCTCGACCTGTTCGCCTACGAGCGCGATCGGGATCACGCCCTGGTGCTGGCGGCGGGGATCCCAACGGCCTGGGTCGAGAGCGACACCGGCGTGGGGGTGCAGGGCCTGCGCACCGCCTATGGTCCGTTCAGCTACCTGTTCCGGCGCGAGCGTGGGGCCTATGTGCTGAGCATCGAACCCGGCGCCAGTCCGCCCGGCGGCTTCGTCCTGCAATGGCCCGCGGGCGAGACGCCGCCGCCCGATGTGCGCATCGACGGGCAAGCGGCGGTTTGGAATGATCGGGAGCTGGTCATTCCTTCCACGGCCCGGCGCGTGGCCATGAGATGATTTCCTTCTCCCCTCGAGGGAGAAGGTGATCGCTTGAGCGATCGGATGAGGGGGCTGGGTCCGCTCGCTCATTGTCAGAAAGTCAGCCTTGATCTGGCAGCCCCCTCATCCGGCCCTCACGGGCCACCTTCTCCCCCGGAGAGGAGAAGGGAAGTGATGCCGTGGACACGACTCCCTCAGTCCAGCATAGACGCTTCGTGACCTCTCTCTCGGCCCGCAGATACGATCTGGACTGGATCCGGGTGAGCGCCTTCGGGCTGCTGATCCTCTATCATGTCGGCCTCGTCTATGCACCGTACGACTGGCACATCCAGAGCGTCCACACCTTCGAGTGGATGCGGGAAGCCGTGCTCATCACCAATCCGTGGCGGCTGACGCTGCTGTTCCTGGTGTCGGGCGCCGCTCTGCGGTTCATGACGCTGAGACGCACGCCCGGACAGGTGGCCAGGGCGCGGTTCGAGCGGCTGGCGCCCCCGCTGGCGCTCGGCGTGCTTCTGCTGGTGCCGATCCAGTCGTGGATCGAGGCGGTCGACAAGGGCGGCTGGCGGGGCGGCTTCGCTGGCTGGTGGTGGCATGAATTCAACTGGGCGGGCCTGTCGAACGGCGTGCCGACCAACCACCTGTGGTTCGTCATCTACATCGCCGCCTACAGCCTTGTGGCCGTGTGGCTGATGCGCCGGCCCGAGGCGCTGGCGGCGATGGAAGAGCGTCTGGAGCGGCTGCTGCCCGGGTGGCGGGTGCTTTGGGTTCCGGTGGTCTATCTGGTCGTCATCCGGGTGCTGCTGTTCCCGATCTTCGGCGTCACCAACAAGCTGACCTGGGACTGGTACAACCACGCCCTGTCGCTGGCGGCCTTCCTGTTCGGCTTCCTGATGGCGCGGCGCGAACAGGTCTGGCGCGATCTGGAAAGGGTTCGGTGGGTCGCGCTCGGGCTGGCGGCCGTGTGCCTGCCCGTCATGATGGCCCAGGTGGCGCATCCGGGCGGCGGAGCCTTCCTCGGCGTGCCGCGCAACGTCGTCTTCGCCATCGACCAGTGGATGGTCATCGCGGCCATTCTGGGCTTCGGCAGCAAGCATCTGAGAGGCGCCGATGGGCCGACGGTCCGCTATCTGACCGACGCGGTCTTCACCTGCTATCTCGCGCATCAGACCATCCTGGTCGCGGCGGTGTGGTTCATCCGTCCGCTGAACCTGCCGGCGGCGGCCGAGGCGCTGAGCCTCGCCTTCATCACCATCGCGGGCAGTCTGGCGATCTATGAGATCGTGCGCCGGGTGGCGATCATCCGGCCGATCTGGGGGCTGAAACCGTCCGCCATGCCGACACACGCGCACCGCCGGGCCTTCCTGACCGTGGGGGTGGCGGCACCGCTGCTGGCGCTGGCGGCGGTGCTGATCGCGGTCGCGGTGCATCCGAATTACGACCACGCCCGCCAGTATCTGAGCGAGCTGGGCGCGCCCGGCGCGCCGGCGTCGATCGTGTTCAACGGCGGCGTTCTGATCGCCGGGCTGATGACGATCCTGGCCGGGATCGGCTTCGGGCTGGGCATCCTTGCGCTGTCGAAGGCGCGGGTGGCGGGGGTGCTGACCGCCCTGGCGTTCGTGTTGGCCGGGATCGGCCTGGTGGTCGGCGGCGCGGTTCCCTATCCGGATCAGCTGCACAACGAGGCGATGAACCTGGGGCTGGGCATCCAGCTGGCGCCGCTGCTGATCCTGTGGGGGCTGTGGACGCGCAAGGACATGCTGCGGCTGAAGATCTTCCTCGCCACCGTGTTCGTGCTTATGGCTTTCCTGACGGTGCTGACCAAACACCTGCTCTGGCCCGGCACGGTGAACGATGCGAACGTCGGGTGGTGGGAGCGCGGCTATGCGATCTTGCTGGTCGGCTGGGTCGGTGTCGCCGCATTTGTGCTCGAAAGACGTCTGAAGCGCGAGAACGCGGGGGCGGCTTCGGACACCCCTTCGCCTTAATCGAGAATTCTGCGTCCGATCACCATTCCGTGATTGAAAATCTCGGAAAAGTGAACGACATTGTGCGCGTGCTGCATCGCAGCATCTCCTCCCCCGACGCGCGTTCCCAGGTACCCCATGTACGGTTCGGATAAACTGGTTTCCCAGTTCGACGACGTGTCGGACGACGCTGGCCGCTGGGCCTGGCTGCCGGACGAGGCCGCGCTGGAGATGCCGCGCCAGAACGTTGCCGAGGATGCCCCCGCCATCCACGCCGTGCTGGAGACCTCGCCCGCCGACGTGGACCGCCGTCGCCTCATCCTGACCGTCTCGATGGTAGTGACGGCGATGCTGGCGGGCATCGCGCCCTTCATTCTCTACGCTCGCCACGGCTGGGACGCGCTTGAGATTCTGGCCTTCGCCGTGTTCGCCGTGCTGATCACCGCCATCGCCTGCTGGTTCTCCAGCGCCGCGGCCGGGCTGTGGGTGCTGCTGACGGGCAGGGAGCAGGCCGACCTCGACTTCGCCGACCAGCCGCCGGCGCCTACCACGCGCACGGCGCTGCTGATGCCGCTTTACAACGAGGACGCGAAGGCGGCGTTCGCGCGTCTGGCCGCCATCGACGCCTCGCTGGGCCGCCTGGGCGTTTCGTCGGCGTTCGACTTCTTCGTGCTGAGCGATTCGACCAGGGACGAGGCGGCCATGGGCGAACTGTCCCAGGCGCTCAGCTTCCGGCCCCAGGCCCACAGCCAGGTCTATTACCGCCGCCGCACGGACAATGTGGAGCGCAAGGCCGGCAACATCGCGGACTGGACCACCCGTTTCGGCGGCGCCTATGACTTCATGATCGTGCTGGACGCCGACTCGACCATGGCCGGCGAGACCGTGCTGCGGCTGGTCGATGCCATGGAGCGTAATCCGGGCGTGGGCCTGATCCAGACCGCTCCGACCATCGTCAAGGCGTCCACCCTGTTCGCCCGCGTGTCGCAGTTCAGCGTCCGCCTGTACGGCCGCGTCGCCGCCGCCGGCCTGGCCTGGTGGGCCGGGTCGGAGGCCAGCTACTGGGGCCACAACGCCATCTTGCGCACCCGCGCCTTCGCCGACTGCGCCGGCCTGCCGGTGCTCGAGGGCAGGAAGCCCTTTGGCGGGCATATCTTGAGCCATGACGTGGTCGAGGCCGCCCTGCTGCGCCGCGCCGGCTGGGCCGTGCACGTCACCGCCGCCCTGGACGGGTCGTGCGAGGAGACGCCGCCGACCATCACCGACTTCATCCGCCGCGATCACCGCTGGTGCCAGGGCAACCTGCAGCACCTCAGCCTGATCCGCGCGAGGGGGTTGAGCCCCATGAGCCGGATGCAGCTGGCGATGGGCTGCATGGCCTATCTGTCGTCGCCGCTGTGGTTCGCCTCTCTGGCGCTGGGCATGATCATCCAGCTGCAGTACCCGACCGACTGGGGCTCCTTCGCCTATATGCTGCACCCCGAGTTCAGCCCCTTCATGCTGGCGTCGCTGCTGTCCGGCGTGCTGCTGATCGGACCCAAGGTCATGGGCGCGGTGCTGGTGATGAGCCGGCCGGCCGAGCGCCGGGCCTTCGGCGGCGGGCGCACCGTCATCAAGGGCATGGCCATGGAGATTTTCCTGTCGGCCCTGCTGGCCCCGATCCTGATGGTCGCCAACACCAGGGCCGTGGTGCAGATCCTGTCTGGCCATGACGCCGGCTGGCATACGCAGCAGCGCGACACGGACGGCCTGGCCTGGTCCGACGCCTTCCGCGCCATGAAGTGGCAGATGATCACGGGCCTCGCCTTCTGCGTCGCCCTGGCCTTCCGCCCCGATCTGATCAGCTGGTTCGCGGCGATCGTCCTGCCGCTGCTGTTCGCCGCCCCCATCGCCGTCTGGACCTCGCGCCGTCGTCACGGCGACGCCGCTGCCGCCCGTGGCTGGATGGTCATTCCGGACGAGGACGGCACGACCTCGACGGCGCCGATCATGCCGATGGTCATGGCGGAAGAGCGGATCGCGGCCTAAGCCGACACCACGGTTCGGACGGGGGCGTCCTGGACCGGCGGCCTGACCTTCGGGCTTGATAGTTTACTGGGGCGAACGGACGACGGCCGTCTCAGCATGAAAAAAAAGGGCGGCCCCTCCGGACCGCCCGTCTTCACACCGATCCTCCAGCGATCAAGCCGCCCAGAGATCCGTCAGACTGTCCATCGGGACGGGGTCGTACCCGCCGTCCAGGCCGGCCATGTGCTTGTCGGAAGCGGAAAGCAGCAGCGACAGACGGTGATCAAGGCCCGGATTCATATCGAAGGCGTCGAACGGCTCGAAGCCGACGTCACCATCCGCGCCGGGCAGGATCTGCGGGCCCAGTTCGATATCGGCCTTGCCTACCAGGAAGGCGTCGTCGAGACCCAGGTCCATGCCGCCCGGCAGGATTTCGGCCTTGGCGGTCAGCATGATGTCGTCGGCAGCGCCGGGCAGGATCTGCGGACCCACTTCCACTTCGGTCTTGCCGAGCAGGAAGTCGTCGATCAGCCCGTCGTCCAGACCGGGCAGAACGAGCGGCCCGCCGTCCTTTGACGGGCCCTGATCCGCCGCGCCCGGTACGACCTGAGCTTCGCTCTTGTCGACCGGCTCCGCAGAGGTCCCGGCCGAGGCGAAGATGAAGTTCGCCGCGGTCAGATTCGCCATCGTCGTGTTGTGCAGGACGATGAAGTCGCCTTCGGCCAGGTTGATCGCGCCGTTGGCGTTGACCTGGCTGAACCGGGTCTGGATCTCGGCGAAGCTGGTGAAGCCGAAGGCCGAGACGTCGATCCGATCCTCGGCGATGTTGAAGTCGCCGATCACGTCGCCGCCCGTCCCTCTCCCGAACACGAAGGTGTCCCGGCCCGCCTCGCCGAACAGCACGTCGTTGCCGGCGCCGCCGTTGATCGCGTCATCGCCAGCGCCGCCGAGCAGCCAGTTTCCGGAGGCGTTGCCCGTCAGGGCGTTGTTCAGCTCGTTGCCGACGCCGAAGGCCGTGGTCCCCATCAGCACCAGGTTCTCGACATTGGCGTAAAGGTAGACGCCGCCATTCGACGTGCGCACGTCCGCATAGACGGTGTCGATGCCGCCGCCCACGGCCTCGAAGGTCAGATCATCGCCGGTGTCGACATAGTAGATGTCATCGTCGGCCCCGCCGTCCATGCGGTCGTAGTCGCCCAGACCGGTGTCGCCGCGCAGGATGTCGTTGCCGGAGCCGCCCACCAGAATGTCGGTGAAGAAGCCGTCGCCGCCGACCAGGATGTCGGCGCCTTCCTCGCCATACAGGGCGTCGGCGTCCGCGCCGCCGTTCAGGGTGTCCGTCCCGTCACCGCCGACGATATAGTCGATGCCGGCGTCGCCGTTCAGGATGTCGTCGCCGTTCCCGCCGTAGATTGAGTCGTTGCCGGCGCCGCCATGGACGGTGTCGTTGCCGTTGACCGCGACCAGCAGATTGTCCGACTCGTTTCCGGTGATCAGGTTGTCCTGACCGTTGCCAGCGCCGAAGATCGCTCCCGCCCCTGCCGCAAGCGTCAGGTCCTCGATATGGGCGTAGAGGTAGAAGTTGGACGTCGTGGTCACCGTGTCATGACCCTCTCCGACATTCTCGAACACCAGGTCGCCCTGGGCGTCGACGAAGTAGCTGTCGTTGCCCGTCCCGCCGTACAGGCGGTCGATGCCGGCGCCCCCGTCGAGGGCGTCATTGCCTCCGTTGCCGATGAGAATGTTGGCCGCGGCGTTGCCGGTGATGCGGTCGTGGCCCTCGCCGCCAGTGGCCCGCTCGATGGTCACGCCGTTGGCGATGGTGAAGCCGCTCCAGGCGCCGAGGGCGAATGACATGCGGCCGCCGCCGCCCTCCTCGTACTGCAGGGTCGCGGCGCGCAGGTCGATGGTGGCGTCGCGCGAGCCGCTGTAGCGGATTTCATCATCGCCACCGCCGTCCCAGATGGTCGAGTAATAGGTTCCGGCGGCGTTCACGTCCTTGATGACGTAGACGTTGTCGCCCGTGGCGTGCTCCTCGTTGACCCCGTACTTGTCCTGAAGGACCGCGATATCCAAAGCGCTCAGCGTGCCGACCCAGCCGAAGTGGTCGACCTCGGTGCCGGTGATGCCGCCCGAACGGGGACGGCCGTGGCCTTCCGGCGCGAAGCCGGGGCCTTCGCCTTCATACCAGCCGTCATTGTAGGACATGACCGTATAGACCTGCTGGCTCAGGCCGAAGTCGCCGTACTGGCCGCCGATGGCGCCCTCCACCGGATCGTCGCTCGGCTCGGCGCCGCGCATGACGGACGAACGCCCGCCGTTGTCGTGCGGATGAGCCATGCCGTGGCCGTGGGCGAGCTCGTGCAACAGCGTGGGGAAGTAGAAACCGCCCTGTGACACGCCTTCCTCAGTCCAGCGCACGTCGCCGGTGTTGATCTCCATCTGGCCGGCGTTGTTCTCGCCCGGGGGGCTCATGCGGCCCAGCAGGCTGGCGCCGACGCCCGGCGTGCCCTCATAGGTGATGATCTTGATGTCCGCCTGGGCACGGTCGTAGACGCGCACATAGACGATGTCGGCGACGGACTCGTAGATGTCCCAGCACTTCTCGAAGGCGTCGATCTCCCACTGCTGCATGCCCTGGGCGACCATGAGGTTGTCGGTGGTGCCGACGGTGGTGGGGTCTTCGCTGATGAAGATGTCCCCGGCCTCGGCGTAGTAGTAGGTGATGACGTTCTTGCCGACGATGCCGTAGGGGTTGTTGGCGATCGGCGCGCCGCCGTTCGCGACGCCGTTGTCCGAACGGGTCCCGTTGTCGCCGTCCGGATTGCGCGAGGTGCGGCTGAACTGGCTGCCCCAGTCCAGCGAGTGGAGGGGGCTGTCGGGTGAATAGAAGGGCACATAGGCCGTGGGGTCGCTCGTGACCTCGGTGACGGAAAGTCGGTAGTCGCCGATGGCGTCCCCGGTCGTGCCGTTGGTTGGGTCCTGATCGAAGGCGCGGGCGTTGATGTAATAGGTGCCGGTGTCCCGAGCGGTGAAACTCAGCACCGCGTCCAGACCTTGGGGATCCGCGCCCCCGTCAGCCGCAACCAACAGGGTGCCCTCGCGGCTGTAGAGTTCGAGATACGAATCCGAAAGCGGGATCAGGCTGGGACCGCCCGTGACCATTGACATGCTGAAGGCGTAGGTGTGGCCGGCCACCAGCTCCACGGCGTAGAAGTCCTGGTCGCCGATCGTGTCGATGGTGGATGTCACCGCTACGCCGTTGACGGTCAGGGTGGCGGTCGTCGTGCGGTCGCCGGGAACCGTGTCGGTCGTGATCAACGCTTCGGGAGACGGGGGCTGGACGGCCGCGCTGGGCGACCCGTCGCGCACGACCGCGCCGGTCGTCTTACGGACACCGGCAGACGTGGCCGGGATCGGGGCGTCGACCGTCAGGGTGGCGGCCGCCGCATTGCCGGTCGAAGGGGCGCTTCGCCGCGTGGTCAGCGGCTCCAGCATCCAGTCATCATTGAAACCAAAGACCCGCGAGTGGGACACCGAAGCCATGAAACCCTCCTGTCTTGATCGCGTCCGCCGTGGAGCGATCTGATTGCTCAACGAACGACGGAGTGGTTTTCATCCAACGCCGACGTCGGCCGGACCGGATGTCCGGCGAGTTGCGTCTGGGAACCGGCGGCGGACTCCCCGCCATCCGCCGATCCGGGCTCTTCGACAGGGATGCTTAACCGTCCCGTCCGAAGCAGGTTCCCGGAGGGGACCGCACGGCTCAGGGCCGGGACTGGAAGTCGCATCGGGAGAGCCGGCGTCAGCATTCAGGGCCGACGAAGGATCATCGGCCCTGATGCGTTTGGGTTAAGCGCTTCTCGGGTGGCGGCCTCACTGAGGCCGGGGCGTTCCGGCGGTGCTGTTGTGTTCGATGCGGCCGTCCTCGACCTCGGAGCGGGAGAAGACCTCCTCCTGGCCGGTTTCCAGCAGCTCGTCCGCGTCGCCCCCGCGACCGCCGAGCGCGATGCCCTTCGGCTCCGGCGGACGCTGGTCCGGCGTGTCCCTCGCCGCCATGCCGGGGGTCGCGGGGGCGAGCTCCTGCGCCTGGGTCAGGGGCGGCAGGGCGTCGGCGTGCTGCAGGCCGTCGTCTTCCACCTGCTTCATCTCGATGATCTCTTCGCCCTCGCGCATCAGCGGCGAGGCGGCGTCGGCCGCCTGAACGTCAGTCGGGGAGGGGACGCGGACGGTGCGCGTCAGGCCGTCGCGGCGCAGGGTGATATCGTACAACTTCATCGACATGGACGGCTCCTTTGGATCGGCGCCCCGGTCGGCTCGTCAAAGCCTCCAGGACAACAGGACGAGGGCGGTGGCGAAGGAAAACACGCCCGTGGCCGTCACGAAGGCGACCAGCAGGCGTTGTAGCGGCGTAAGAATGGGCTCGCGGTTCTCGGGGGTGATGTCAGCCACGCAGCTCGCGCTCCACGTCGTCGGCCATGGAGCCGACCTTGCCGACGGCTTCGCGCAGCCGATCCTGGCTGACGCCGAACTTCTCCGCCCAGTCGCGGACCTCGTAGTCTTCGCTGAGGTTGATGCGCTTGCGGTCCTGCCCGCCGGATTTGGTCTTGTCGTCGCTCATGGATCGTTCCTCTTTTGGCTCGAGACCTTCAGACCTCTCACCAACGCTTTAGCCGCGCGGCGGTTGTGTCGTGCGGCCGACATTTTCTCGGCAACCTCCGGGAGGATCGTCCGGCGATCTCGCGCGTTCCGGCCGTCATGGAGAATGCGATGCGGTCTGTAGACGTCCTGGCGAGCATGGGCGCGTTCGGCGACGCGGACCTTCGCGAGATCGCGATGGCCGTCGAGCGGGCTGGGCGAGGCGAGCTGTCTGAAAAGGCCACGCTGGAGTTGATCGCCCGGGTGGTCCGCCGCCGCACCGAACCCTCGGCCGACATCTATCAGAAGCCCCTCGGCTAACCCGGGGCCGTGAACACCGCGCCGACGACCGCGATCCGTTCGACCTGGGCATAGGCGGGCTGGCGCAGGGTTGCGCTGAAGACGTCCGGGTCGATCTCTTCGTATCGCAGGTCGCAGCCGTGGGCCTCGGCGAGCTTCCCGGACTCCTCCCGGATCGCGTCGCGCCCCCTGACGATGGCGCTGCCGGTGTAGAGCACGAACCGGCCTCCGGGTCTCAGGCGAGGCAGCCCCGCGCGCAGCCAGTCCAGCGTCACGGCCGCGCCCAACCGGTCGCCGCCGTCCCGATAGATGCGTCCCTCGTTCCCGGCGATGTAGGGCGGGTTGGCGGCGATCACGTCGAACGTCGCCGGTTCCGACGGCAGGCCGTCGCACTGGCTGACGCCCAAGGTCCGTCCCGCCGCCTCGGCGTTGAAACGCGCATAACGCAGGGCGGCGGGGTTGATGTCCGAGGCGAAGACCGTAGCCTCCGGCTCGATCGACGCGAGCGTGAGGGCGCCCACCCCCGCGCCCGCCCCGATGTCGAGCGCGCGTTCGAACCGCGCGCCTTCCAGAACATCCCGCAGCAGCCGCGCGTAGCGGTAGCTGTCGGGGCCCAGGAAGACCGCGTCGCCGGCGTCGCTCGGCGCTGAGTGCACATAAGGCGCGCCGTCCACCGTGCTGACGCGAACACGCGAGCGCAGCCGGTCGCCCTCCTGCTCGATCAGGCCGGCTGCCCGCAACGGCTCCAGCAGCGCCGGCTCCAGCTGCTCGGGCCAGAATCGCCGGGTCCAGCCGAAGATGTCCCGCAGGGCGTCTTCGCCCGCGTCATGGCGGTCCCGGACGAGGCGGACCGTCGCCGGCGTCGGCGTGATGAACGCGTAGCCGCATTCTTGCAGGCGCCCAAGCAGTGTCCGCAGGGCGACGTCCTCGGCGGCCTGCGCCGACAGGTCGTACATCAGGCCGAGAGCAATTCGGGCTGCACGCCCCACAGATGATCCCGATACGCCTGGTAGCAGCGCGCTCCGCACATCAGGCGCATGATCGCCCCCTCGGCCAGGGCGCGGGCGCATTCGGGGCGCTCCTCGACCAGGGGACGCAGGACCTCCTCGTTCCAGGTCCGCGAATGCTCCACGTCCAGTGTCGCATGCAGCGCGAAGTACTTGCGCTCGGCGCCGACGCCCAGCCGCTTCAGGCCTGCCGCCACATGACCGGCCCGCCACGGCGCCGTCAGTTCGACCGCGCCCAGCGCGCCGAGCGCGTGGTAGGCGTAGCGACGCGTGGTGGAGAAGGCGACCAGGGTGTTCCCCAGCGCCAGCGACGGCCAGACCGTTTCGGCGATCGTCGGGTGCAGATCCAGCGCGACGGCCAGCTTCTCCAGCATCGGCCCGTGCATGCCGCCCTGGTTTCCACGGCCCATCTCGTCCCAATAGTTCCGCGCCAGTTCCAGCTTGGGCCGGGTCGGCATCTTGACTTGGGCCAGGGCGACCAGATCCTCGAACCCGGCCTCGCCCGCGACCTCCTGCAGCAGGAACCAGCGCATCTCCTCCAGCGTCGCGTGTTCGGCCAGCCAGGGGAACAGCGCGTCCCCTTCGCCGGGCCCGTTTCCTTTCAGGGCCTCGAACCAGGCGATGAAGCCTTCCGCGTCGTCGGGCAGATCGGCCAGATACGGCGCCGCCTCGGCGCGGAAGCGCTCGATGAAGCCGCCTTCGACCAGGATCATCTCCGCGTCCTCGGCCGCGTCCCCGGCCCATGAGTCATAAGGCAGTCCCGGTTCGAGCCGCCGCGCGTTCCACCGCGCCAGCCGCCGGTGAAAGGCGGCGGGATCGGCGACATCCGAGACGGGTTTTCGGGACGGTTCAAGAAACATGCGGCACTCCTCGCGCGGAACGGCGAGAAGCGGATACGCGCGGGAAAGCAAGGGGTTCCTCGCCCAGAACTCTTTGTTTGAACTGTAAAAATGTCGGGTGGGACACACAGGAACCGGGATGGTGCAGCCCACGTTCTCACCGCCTGAACAGGAGCTCTGTGTGGAAAACGACGGATATCACTGGACCATCGCCCCCGAGCCTTCGGGCGAGTGGCGATGGTCGATCATCAGCCGCGACCAGGGGGTGGCGATCCTCGAGGGCATGGCGAAGTCGCGGGCTGTCGCTGCGGCCTATGTCGTGCGCGCGATATCCCTCGGGATGACCAGCCCCCTTCTGCAGGGCCGCGCGGCATGACCCCTGACCAGCCGATGCGCGTGGTGGAAACCGGAGTCTATCGCGGGCCCCATCTCTACAGCCATACGCCGATGGTCCGGCTGCAGGTCGATCTGGGCAGGCTGGAGGCGTGGCCGACCGACACCCTGCCCAGCTTCACCAACGCCTTGCTGGAGGCGCTCCCCGGCCTTCACGAACACGGCTGCTGCTACCGGGAGCCGGGCGGGTTCGTGCGCCGTCTGCACGACGGCACTTGGCTCGGCCATGTGGTCGAACATGTCGCCCTGGAGCTGCAGAAGCAGATCGGCGCCCACGTCACCCGCGGCAAGACCCGCTCGGTCAAGGATCGCCCCGGCGTCTACAACATCATGTACGCCTACGAGGACGAGGCTGTTGGCCTGCTGGCCGGCCGTCTGGCCTTACAGCTGGTCGACGCCCTTCTGCCGCCTGGCCTGCGAGGCGTGGAGGGCCTCGACCGTATCGTTTCCCCCTCGGACGAAATCGCGGCGGCCACCACCCCGGCGGCGGCTCTGCCGTTGCTGAGACAGCAGGCGCGGCGCGGCGCCTTGGGCCCAACCACCGCTGCGCTGGTGGCGGCCGCACGGCGCAAGGGCATCCCGATCACCCGCCTGAACCGCCAGAGCCTGATCCAGCTGGGCTGGGGTTCGCGCCAGCGGCGGCTGCGCGCCAGCGTCACGGATCGAACCGGGCTGATCGCCTCGGAATCGGCCGGCGACAAGTCCGAGGCCAAGGCCCTGCTGGACGCTGTCGGCTGCCCGGTCGCGCGCGGCGTGGTCGTGCGCTCGGTCGAGCAGGCGATCACGGAGGCCAAGCGTCTGAAGCCGCCGCTGGTGGTCAAGCCGCTGGACGGCAATCACGGTCGCGGCGTCACCACCGGCCTGCGAACCGAGGCACAGATCACCGCCGCCTTCGCTCGTGCCGCCCAGCACAGCCGCCGCGTGATCGTCGAGGAGGAACTGCCCGGCCGCGACCATCGCATCCTGGTGGTGGACGGCAGGGTCGTAGCGGTCGCCGAGCGGGTTCCGGCCCATGTGGTCGGCGACGGCAAGCACACCATCCGCGAGCTGGTGGGGATCGTGAACGACGACCCCCGCCGCGGCGACGGGCATGAGAACATCCTGACCCGCATCCGCCTGGACGACGCGGCCCTGGCCTGGCTGGAACGGCAGGGGTTCAGCCCGGAAACCGTGCTGAAGAAGGGTCGGATGGCGACGCTGACCTCCACCGCCAACCTGTCCTCGGGTGGCGAGGCCATCGATCGCACCGACGAGATTCATCCGGAAAACGCCGCCATCGCCCGCCGGGCCGCCCTGGCGGTCGGGCTCGATGTGGCCGGGATCGACATGCTGGCCCCGGACATCACCCGCTCAATCCGGGAAACGGGCGGCGGCATCGTCGAAGTCAACGCCGCCCCTGGCCTGCGCATGCATTTGGCGCCGTCCAGCGGCCAGCCGCGCGATGTGGCCGCGCCGATCATCGATATGATGTTCCCGCGCGGCGCACGGGCGCGCATCCCTGTGCTGGCGATCACCGGCACCAACGGCAAGTCGACCGTGGGCCGGATGGTGTCCCAAATCCTGCGCTCCACCGGCCTGACAGTCGGACTGACCAACACCAGCGGCGTCTACATCAACGACGAACGGGTCTACGCCGGCGACGCCAGCGGACCGCGCAGCGCGCGCATGGTCTTCCGCGATCCGACAGTTGACGCGGCGGTGCTGGAATGCGCCCGGGGCGGCATCCTGCGCGAAGGTCTGGCCTTCGACCGCTGCGACGTCGGCGCCCTGCTGAACATCCAGCCCGATCATCTGGGCATCAAGGGGATTAACACGCTCGAGGATCTGGCCGCCGTCAAATCCGTGGTGACGGAAAGCGTCTCTCGTCGCGGGGTCAGCGTCATCAACGCCGACGATCCCCTGACCATCCGCATGGCCCGTCACGCGGGCGGCCGCCTGTGCTGGTTCTCGATGCGCGGCGGCGATCAGGCGCCGGGCTTCCTGCTGAAGCACATCGCCGACGGCGGCATGGCTGTGCTGCATGCGCCGGACACCGGCGAGATCACGATCCATGATCGGAGGGAAGCGATGGCCGTGTGTCGCGCCGCCGACATCCCCGCGACCCTGGGCGGCAAGGCGGCGTTCAATGTCCAGAACGCCCTCGCCGCGGCCGGCATGGCCTATGCCGCCGGGGTCGAACCAGCCCGGATCGCGGCCGCGCTCCAGCGGTTCGCCTCGACCTTCGAACAGAACCCCGGCCGCCTGAACGTCCACGACGACCACGGTTTCCGGGTCATCCTGGACTACGCCCACAATCCCGAAGGCGTCCGCGCGCTCGGAACCCTGGTCCAGTCCCTGAAGCCCGAAGGCGGCCGCAGCATCGCCATGCTGAGCATTCCCGGGGACCGTCGCGACGAAGAGATCATCCAGGTCGGCGCCGTCGGAGCCGAGTTCTTCGACAAGCTCGTCTTCCGCGAAACCCCGGACAACCGGGGCCGCGCGCCTGGCAAGGTGATCGAACTGATGACCCAGGGCGCCCTGTCGGTCCACTGTTCTCCTGACCGCATCATGGGCATCCACAAGGAGGAGGAGGCGGTGCTGGCCTGTCTGCGCATGGCCCGGCCGGGCGACCTGGTGGTCCTGACGCCCACCCGTGTCGAAGCGGTCTGGAAACAGGTGCTCGACTACCAGCCCAAGGCGCCCACGACCGGCGCCGCCTCGCCCTTCGACGCCGTTCTGGAGCCTCCGCATGGCTGAGACCGGTCCCCTGATCATCATCGGCGGTCACGAGGACAAGGAGGGGGAGCGAATCATCCTGAAGGAGGTCGTCCGGCACATGGCGGGCGACAAGCTGGTGGTCGCCACCGTCGCCTCTCACCAACCCGAGGGCTACTTCGACACCTACCGTGAGGTGTTCGCCGCCCTGGGCGTCAAGGAGCTGGTCGAACTCTACATCGAGGAACGGTCCGAGAGCCGTGACGAGGCTGCGCGGGACATTCTGAAGGATGCGGCCGGCGTGTTCTTCACCGGCGGCGATCAGCTGCGCATCTCCAGCCAGATCGGCGATACGCCGATCGAGCGCCGCATCCGCGAACTGTATGAGAACGGCGCGGTCATCGCCGGCACCTCGGCGGGAGCCTCGGTGATGAGCGAGACCATGCTGGTGAAGGGACCGAGCGCCGAGTCTTACCGTATCGGCGAACTGCACATGGCGCCGGGGCTCGGCCTGGTCCGCGACATGATCATCGACCAGCACTTCGCCGAACGGGGCCGCTATGGCCGTCTGCTCGGCGCCGTCGCCCACAACCCGCGCCTGCTGGGCGTCGGCATCGATGAGGACACCGCCATTGTCCTGAAGGGCCGCGACTTCCGGGTGATCGGCAGCGGGGCCGCCTATGTGGTGGACGGGGAACGCGCGACCCACTCCAACATCGCCGAGGCGCGCTCGGACCACGCCCTGTCTATGTTCGACGTCCGGATGCATGTGCTTTCGAGCGGCGACTCCTTCGATATCGACCGGCGGAAACCGACCGCGGGCGATCACGGCCATGGGGCGAAGCGGCCTGCGGGGTCCGAGTGATGCGCCGGCCAGGCGACGACGCCGCAGCCTCCCCACCGCACCTCGCACAGGGCCAGGGCGTCTGGGGCATGACCATGACCATCGTGGGTCTCGCGTTCGGCGCGGCACGCGCCCCCGCCGCGGCCCAGGCTGAGGAAGCGGTCGCCGATCCGCGGCCTTCGTCGCCTGCGCCGTATGGAACCGGCGCGCCCCCGAATGCTTCACCCTTGGAAGGAGATCGCCTATGACTGACACTCAAAATCCGAGCCCCGCCGACGACAAGACCGAAGGACTGGGCCAGCAAGAGCCAGGTCAGATCGGCTCGGAGAAGCCGGGCATGGAGGAGGGCGCACCCGCTTCCGGTGGCGAGGGAGCGGCC
>FRDC01004347.1_pt1 | contig 17655 bp, 15 predicted proteins | sample 1106171 | NCBI WGS metagenome assembly FRDC01 (sample SAMEA3930566, study PRJEB13176) | freshwater metagenome | biome: Drinking water system; feature: drinking water; material: water | place: Singapore | collected 2014-12-20 | reverse complement strand
GCCGACAAGATGATCGAGAACGTCGTCGGCGTGATGGGCCTGCCGGTGGGCCTGGGCCTGAACTTTCTGATCAACGGCCGCGACTACGTGGTGCCGCTGGTGGTCGAGGAGCCGTCGATCGTCGCGGCCCTCTCGTCCTGCGCCAAGCTGGTCCGCGCCTCCGGCGGCTTCACCGCCGAGATGGACGAATCGCTGCTGATCGGCCAGATCCAGGTGGTCGACATTCCCAACGTGCCGCGCGCGCAGTCGGCGCTGCTGGCGCGTAAGGCGGAACTGCTGAACCTCGCCAATTCGCTGCACCCGCAGATGGTGGCGCGCGGCGGCGGCGCCCGCGACGTCGAACTGCACGTCTACCCGCGACCGGACGGCCACGGCGACATGCTGATCGTGCATCTGGTCGTCGACACCTGCGACGCGATGGGCGCGAACCTGGTCAACACCATGTGCGAAGGCCTGGCCGCGCTGGTCGAGCAGGTCACCGGCGGCAAGGTGTTCCTGCGCATCCTGTCGAACCTCACCGATCGCTCGCTGGTGCGCGCGCGCTGCGTGATTCCGGTCGACAAGCTGGCCGGCAAGGGCTTTTCCGGCGAAGAAGTGCGCGACGGCATCGTGCTGGCCACCGACTTCGCGAGCGTCGATCCCTACCGTGCGGCGACCCACAACAAGGGCGTGATGAACGGCATCGATGCCGTCGCGCTCGCCACCGGCAATGACTGGCGGGCGATCGAGGCCGGCGCCCACGCCTATGCTGCGCGCAGCGGCCGCTACACCTCGCTGACGCGCTGGTACAAGGGCGACGACGGTGCGCTGGTCGGCGAGATCGAGATTCCGATGAAGGTCGGCACCGTCGGTGGGCCGCTGCAGTCGAACCCGACGGTGGCGCTCAACCACCGCCTGCTCGGCGCCCGTTCGGCGCGCGAACTGGCGATGGTGATGGGCACGGTCGGCCTGGCGCAGAACTTCTCGGCAATCCGCGCGCTGGCCACCGAAGGCATCCAGCAGGGCCACATGACCCTGCATGCGCGCTCGGTGGCGCTGGCGGCCGGCGCGTCGCCGGAGATCTTCGAGACCGTCGTCGAGCGGCTGATCGAAGGCGGCGACATCAAGATCTGGAAAGCGCAGGAAATCGTCGTGCAGGTGCGCAAGGCCTCGCGCCAGGAAGCCGGCGAGCCGGAAGCGGCGTCGAATGCGCCGCGTTCGCAGGGCCACGGCAAGATCATCCTGCTCGGCGAGCACGCGGTGGTTTACGGCAGCCATGCCATCGCCGCGCCGGTACCGCTGGCGATCGAGGCATCCGTACAGGATGGCGACCGCAACAGCGCCAATCCGGGCGTCGACCTGATCATTCCGCGCTGGGGCGTCGAGTCGCGCCTCCACAAGGACCCGGCGCACCGCGATTCTTTCCAGCGCAGCCTCGGCATCGTCTTCGACAAGCTCGGCCTGACCGAGAAGAGCCTGCGCATCGAGGTGTTCCCGAACGTGCCGCGCGGCATGGGCCTGGGCGGCTCGGCGGCGATGGCGGTGGCGGTGATCCGCGCGATCGACACCCATTTCAAGCTCGGCCACACCGACGAGGAGATCAACCAGCTCGCCTTCGAGTGCGAGAAGGTGGCCCACGGCACGCCGAGCGGCATCGACAACACGGTGGCCACCTACGGCAAGCCGCTGCTGTACCGGCGTGCCCACGAAGGCAAGCCGCTGCTGATGCAGACCTTGTCGCTGGCGCGGCCGATTCCGCTGGTGGTCGGCATTTCCGGCAAGGAAAGCCTGACCGCCAAGACCGTCGGCGGCGTGCGCTCGGCCTGGCAGAAGAACCCGGAGCTGTACGAGAACATCTTCCGGCAGATCGATGCGCTGACGCTCCAGGGCGTCGAGGCGATCCAGAACTACCAGCTCGAACGGCTCGGCGATCTGATGAATGTCTGTCACGGCCTGCTCAACGCGCTGCGCGTGTCGAGCTGGGAAATCGAGGAAATGGTGCAGATCTGCCGCGAGCAGGGCGCGATCGGTGCCAAGCTGACCGGCGGCGGTGGTGGCGGTTCGATCATCGCGCTGGCCCCGGAACACCCCGAAAGAGTCATCGGCGCGCTGCGCGACGCCGGCTATTCGGGCATGGAGGTGCGCATTGGCTGACAACACGGCAGGCATGAAGAACACGACGCTGAATCCCGGACACCAGATCGTCTCGTTCGACGACGAGCCGCTGATCCTGGTCGACGAGCAGGACAACGAGGTCGGCTTCCTGCCGAAGGCCGAGGCCCACGTCGGCCACGGAACGCTGCACCGGGCGTTCTCGCTGTTCGTGTTCAACAGCGACGGCGAACTGCTGCTGCAGCGGCGCGCGGCCGGCAAGCGGCTGTGGGGCCAGTTCTGGTCGAACACCTGCTGTTCGCATCCGCGCCGCGGCGAGACCATGGACATCGCGATCCACCGGCGGCTGAAGGAGGAACTCGGCTTCGAGTGCCGCTTCGACTACCTGTTCAAGTTCCAGTACCAGGCGCAGTTCGACGAAACCGGCGCCGAGCACGAGCTGTGCTGGGTCTACGCCGGGCGCAGCGACGTGCAGCCGGTGGTCAACGCCAACGAGATCTCGGCGGTGCGCTACATCGCGCCGGACGCGCTCGATGCCGAGATCGAAACCCGGCCGGAGCAGTTCACGCCGTGGTTCAAGATCGAATGGGCGCGTATCCGGGCGCAGCATGCCGGCGTGTATGCGCGGCAGCCGGCGGCGTCTTTGGCATAAAATGCGCGATTCGCGGGCTGTTTCGAGTCGAACCTGAGCCGCAACATTGGCGCCGGTGAGCCTTGGCTCGCCGGCCTTCACCTGAAGCCTCGCAGCCACGCGAGTGCGCTACCGCAATTCGGAGAACACATGGGCGTTCCGCTTATCCAGCAGGTCACCGTCGCGCGCTACCTTCTCGGCAAGAAGCTGAAAGGCGAGAAACGCTACCCGCTGGTGCTGATGCTGGAGCCTCTGTTCCAGTGCAATCTGGCCTGCGCCGGCTGCGGCAAGATCGACTACGAGAAGGACATCCTGCAGCAGCGCGTCAGCGTCGAGCAGGCGCTGCGGGCCGCCGAGGAATGCGGCGCGCCGATGGTCTCGATCCCGGGCGGCGAGCCGCTGATTCACAAGGAAATGTCGCAGATCGTGGCCGGCCTCGTGAAGATGAAGAAGTTCGTCTACCTGTGCACCAACGCGATCCTGCTGAAGAAGCACATCGACGAGTACACCCCGAGCCCGTACCTGACCATGTCGATCCATCTCGATGGCATGGAAAAGCGCCATGACGAGTCGGTGTGCATGGAAGGCGTGTTCGTCAAGGCGGTCGAGGCGATCAAGATGTGCGTCGAGCGCGGCTTCCGCGTGACCATCAACTGCACGCTGTTCTCCGGCGAACCGCCGCAGGAAATCGCCGATTTCTTCGACTACGCGATGAGCCTCGGCATCGAGGGCATCACCGTATCGCCGGGTTACAGCTACCAGCACGCGCCGCGCCAGGACGTGTTCCTGGGCCGCACCGCGTCGAAGCAGCTGTTCCGCGACGTGTTCAAGATCGGCCGCGAGCGCAAGAGCCAGTGGAAGTTCAACCAGTCGCCGATGTTCCTGGACTTCATCGCCGGCAACCAGGCCTACCAGTGCGAACCTTGGGGCACGGTGACCTACAACGTCTTCGGCTGGCAGAAGCCCTGCTACCTGCTGGTCGATGAAGGCCATTGCAGCTCGTACAAGGAGCTGATGGAAACCACCAACTGGGAAGCCTACGGCGTCGGCCGCAACCCGAAGTGCGACAACTGCATGGCGCACTGCGGCTTCGAGGGCACGGCCGTCAACGACACCTTCGCCAACCCGCTGAAGGCGGCCAAGGTGGCGCTGCTCGGCCCGGACATCGATGGCCCGATGGCCCCCGACCTGCCGGTGCTGTACGGCAACCGCGCCGATGCCTCGGCGGTCAAGGTGCCGGTCAGCGCGATCACCGTGAAGAAGAAGGCCAAGCCGGCAACCGAAAAGGCCGGCCACTGAGCACGACGGCCGTCGCGCACTGCGCGGCGGCCGATGCTCGCTAGCAATCGCCATGGATTTCGCGTTCTGGTTGGCCGTTCCCGCGGCTGTCATGTGGTTCGGCCTGTGGCTGACGCCGTGGCGGCCGTGGAGCGTTCGCGAGCAGCTCGAGCCAGCCGCTCCCGGGCCGGCGTCGCGGCTGGGCCCGGCGGAGCTGGACCAGGTCACCGTGCTGATTCCGGCACGCAACGAGGCCGAGGTCATCCAGCGCACGCTCGACAGCCTGCAGGCCCAGGGGGCGGGCCTGAAGATCGTCGTCATCGACGATCAGTCCGATGACGGCACCGGCGACATCGCCCGCCGCTATCCGAATGTCGAGGTCATTTCCGGTCAGCCGCTGCCCAAGGGCTGGGCCGGCAAGCTGTGGGCGCTGGAGCAGGGCAAGGGTCGGGTGACCACCGCGATGACTCTGCTGCTCGATGCCGACATCGCGCTCGAACCCGGCATGCTGGCGGCGCTGCTGGCCCACAAGCGGGCGACCGGCGCGCACTTCGTGTCCCTGATGGCCGATCTGCGCCGCACCTCGTTCTGGGATCGTCTGCTGCTGCCGGCCTTCGTCTACTACTTCAAGCTGATCTACCCGTTCGCGGTGTCGAATTCGCCGTCGAAGTGGGTGGCCGCCGCCGCTGGCGGCTGCGTACTGGTCGATACCGCCGCCCTGCACAAGGTCAACGCCTTCGAATGCCTGAAAGAGGCGCTGATCGACGACTGCACCTTGGCCCGGCGGATCAAGGATGGCGGCCACAAGACATGGATCGGCCTGTCCCGCGGCGTCATTTCCCTGCGCCCCTACGGCACCCTGAAGAGCGTGCACGACATGGTCGCCCGCTCGGCCTTCACCCAGCTGCGCTATTCGAACCTGTTGTTGCTGGTCGTCACCACGCTGTTCGCGATGGCTTACTGGCTGCCGCTGGTGGCGCTGGCGCAGGGCTCGTGGCTGGCGGCGGCGGCGCTGCTGGCGATGTGCGCGGCCTATGTGCCGACCCTGCGTTATTACGGCCTGTCGCCGGTCTGGGCGCTGGCCTCACCCCTGATCGGGGCGCTGTACCTCGCGATGACCTGGAGCTCCGCGCTGCGCAGCTGGCGCGGCGTGCGCTCCAAATGGAAAAACCGCACCTACGAAGTCCACTCGTGACCGACGTCGGGCGCCTGGAGAAGAGAGAAACAACATGAGCAAGGCAGAGTTCGGCATCAGTGCTTTCGCAGCCTATGTGCCGCCGTACCGTGTGGACCTCCGTGAATGGTGCGAGTGGACCGGCAACAGCTGGGACAAGACCCGTGCGGTGATCGGCGAAAGCTTTCGCGTGCCGGGTGTCGAGGAAGACGTCTACACGATGGCCGCCAATGCGGTACTGGCGCTGATCGACCGCAATGCCGTCGACCCGGCCAAGATCGGCTATCTGGCGCTGGGCACCGAGTCGAGCGTCGACAACGCCACCGGCGCAGTGATCGTCCGCGGCCTCGTCGATCGCGCGCTGGCCGCCAAGGGCAAGCCGCGCATCGCCCGCGACTGCGAGGTGCCGGAGTTCAAGCAAGCCTGTCTGGCCGGCGTCTACGGCATCAAGGGCGCGATTCGCTATCTCGCCCACGACGGCTACGACCGCCAGGCCGTGGTGGTTGCTGCCGACATCGCCGAGTACGAGCGCGGCTCGAGCGGTGAGCCGACGCAGGGCGCCGGCGCCGTGGCGATGCTGCTGGAGCGCGACCCGAAGATCGTCGCGCTCGACCTGCGCAACGCCGGCAGCGCCTCGACCTTCCGCGGGCTGGACTTCCGCAAGCCGTTCCAGCGCTACGCGGGCCAGACGCCAAGCGTCAGCGGCCGGCTGTCGGACTTCCCGGTGTTCAACGGCAAGTACTCGACGGCCTGCTATGTCGACGAGACCATGTCGGCGCTCGACCAGCTGCTGACCAAGCACGGCGGCGCGCGCGGCCGCTACTTCCGGGAGCTGGAAGCGGTGTTCATGCACCGGCCTTACCACAAGATGCCGGTGACGGCCTGGGCGATGGGCTACCTGTTCGCGCTCGGCGCCGATGGCGCGCTGGGCGTCGACGAGCTGAACGACTACTGCGCGCGCGCCGGCGTCGACCCGGCCGCCGTCGCCGCCGAAATGGCCACCGTGCCGACCCGCGCGTTCGAGGCCGATTTCGACGGCACGGTCGCCGAGCCGTATCCGCTGACCGCCGCGCTGCTCAAGGCCTTTCGCGAAACGCCGACCTACAAGGCGGTGGTCGACGACAAGATGCGTCTCGGTGCCAAGCCGATGATGGCGATGGGCAACCTGTACTCGGCCGCGCTGCCGGGCTGGCTGGCGGCGGGTCTGGAGGAAGCCGCCAATGCCGGCCGCGACCTGGCCGGCCGGGAAATCCTGCTGATCGGCTACGGCAGCGGCGATGCCTCGGAAGCGATTCCGGCGCGCGTGGTGCCGGGCTGGCAGGACGCCGCCAAGCGCATCCACCTGGCCGGCGCGCTCGCCAGCCACGTGCCGCTGGCGCAGCCCCAGTACGAGGCGCTGCACGAAGGCCGTCCGGCGCCGGGCCTGTCGCCGGCCTGCACCGGCGTGCGCATCGACCACGTCGGCGAGCGCCGCACCGGCGCGCTGCAGGATTACGGCATCGCCTACTACACGCTGCCGGTCTGATTGCGCATCATCCAGGCCGGTCGCCGAAGCGCGCGCGGCTGTCACCGAACTGTCATTCGGCCGGTCCGTGTTGCGCAGGGGCGCGCCCGCAGCCGCCGCGAGATGCCTTGAAAGCACCGTCCTTCAAGGCTTTCGTGGGCTTGTAATGATTCTGTCATCGAAGCGCGAAAGACTGCACCCATGCCGCGCTTGCACACGCTCGACGGCGCGCGCCGGTTCGGGCGCGCTCGGGCGCAGGATCGTCGCCGTGGTGGCGATGGTCGGCGGCATGTCCCTCATATCCGGAGATACACCTTGAGATTCCCCCGCGCAGCCCTGCTGCCCAGCCTGATCGCCAGCCTGCTGACGATCGCCGCCTGCTCGAAGTCCGCCCCGACTGCTCCCGCCGCCGTTGCCTCAGGCGACAAGGACATCTCGGGCGCCGGCTCGACCTTCTTCTACCCGATCGCCTCGAAATGGGCCGATACCTACAAGAAGGAAACCGGCACCGGCCTGAACTACCAGTCGATCGGCTCCGGCGGCGGCATCAAGCAGATCAAGTCGAAGACCGTCACCTTCGGTGCGTCCGACAAGCCGCTGAGCGTCGAGGAACTCAACGAGGCTGGCCTGATCCAGTTCCCGGCCATCATCGGCGGCGTGATTCCGGTGGTGAATCTCGAAGGCGTGACCCCGGGCCAGCTGGTGCTGGATGGCAAGACGCTGGCCGCGATCTTCGTCGGCAACATCAAGAAGTGGGATGACGCCGCGATCAAGGCGCTGAACCCGGACGTCAAGCTGCCGTCGGCCGATATCGCCATCGTCCACCGCTCCGACGGCTCGGGCACCACCTTCCTGTTCACCGACTACCTGTCGAAGGTCGATGACAACTGGAAGGCCAAGGTCGGCGCCAACTCGGCCGTCGAATGGCCGGCCGGCATCGGCGCCAAGGGCAACGAAGGCGTGGCCGGCGTGGTCAAGCAGACCGCTGCCTCCATCGGCTACGTCGAATACGCCTACGCCAAGCAGAACGCGATGTCGCACGTGCGCCTGAGCAACAAGGCCGGCAAGGTCGTCGAGCCGGGCATCGAGTCGTTCCAGGCTGCTGCCGCCAATGCCGACTGGGCCGCCGCCCCGGGCATGAACCTGGTGCTGACCAATGCCGAGGGCGACGCCAGCTGGCCGATCACCGGCGCCGTGTTCGTGTTCTTCCACAAGCAGCCGGAAAAGCCGGAGAACCTCGCCTCGGCGATCAAGTTCTTCGACTGGGCCTACACCAAGGGTTCGGCCGAAGCCATCGCGCTGGACTACGTGCCGATGCCCGAAGCCGTCACCACGCTGGTGCGCCAGCTGTGGAAGGACAGCCTGAAGGATGCCGCCGGCCAGCCCCTGTATCGCTGAGCCCTGCGGTCGCGCAAGGGAGGCCGGTGCGAACCGGTCTCCCTTCTTTGTGTAAAGTCTCGCCCGGACCCCTCCGTGAACCAGGTCGCCTCAGTGGCAACGCCCGCCCCCGCGAATTCCATCACCGCGTCTGCGCTGCGTCGTCACACCCTCTGGGATGCGGTGCTGAAGCACGGCACCCGCTCCGCCGCGATCACCGTGCTGCTGCTGCTTGGCGGCGTCATCGCCACGCTGGTGCAGGGTTCGTGGCTGAGCCTGTCGACCTTCGGCCCCGGCTTCCTGACCACCGAGAAATGGAACCCGGTGTCCGAGGAGTTCGGCGCGCTGGCGCCGATCTACGGCACCCTGCTGACCTCGCTGATCGCGATGCTGATCGGCATCCCGATCTCGATCGGCATCGCCATCTTCCTGACCGAACTCTGTCCGCCGCGCCTGAAGCGCGCGATTTCCACGGCCATCGAACTGCTGGCCGGCATCCCGTCGATCATCTACGGCATCTGGGGCCTGTTCGTGCTCGCGCCGTTCCTGCAGGCGCATGTCCAGCCGCTGATGATCGAAGCCTTTGCCGGCGTGCCGCTGCTCGGCAGCCTGTTCGCCGGGCCGCCATACGGCATCGGCATCTTCACGGCCGGCATCATCCTGTCGATCATGGTGCTGCCGTACATCACTTCGGTGACGCGTGATGTCTTCGAGACCGTGCCGCCGACCCTGAAGGAATCGGCCTACGCGCTCGGCTGCACGACCTGGGAAGTGGTGCGCAAGATCGTGCTGCCGTTCACCTCCACCGGCGTCATCGGCGGCATCATGCTGGGCCTCGGCCGCGCGCTCGGCGAGACCATGGCGGTGACCTTCGTGATCGGCAACGCCCACAAGATCGCTGGCTCGATCCTGGCGCCGGGCACCACCATCTCGGCGTCGATCGCCAACGAATTCACCGAGGCCGAGACGGCGCTCTACACGTCAAGCCTGATCTCGCTCGGCCTGCTGCTGTTCCTGATCACCTTCACGGTGCTGGCGATCGCGCGGCTGATGCTGCTGCGCCTGCAGCGACAGGCGGGGAAATAAGGCCATGCAGAACTTCGACATGGGCCGCTACCACCGCCGCCGCCGGCTCAGCAGCCTGCTGATGATCGGCTCCTGGTGCGCCGCCGTCGCCGGCCTGGCGATCCTCGGCCTGATCCTGTTCACCTTGTTCTGGCGCGGTGTCGGCGGCCTGAACCTGGCCGTGTTCACCGAATCGACGCCGCCGCCGGGCGCCGCCGGCGGCCTGCTGAACGCCATCTTCGGCTCGGTGATGATGACCGTGCTCGGCACCGCACTCGGCACGCCGCTCGGCATCCTGGCCGGCACCTGGATGGCCGAGTACGGCCGCAACTCGCGGCTGGCCACCACCATCCGTTTCATCAACGACATCCTGCTGTCGGCGCCGTCGATCGTCATCGGCCTGTTCGTCTACGAGGTGATGGTGGTGACGATGGGCCATTTCTCGGCCTGGGCGGGCGGCTGCGCACTGGCGCTGCTGGTGCTGCCGGTCGTGGTGCGGACCACCGAGGACATGCTGCTGCTGGTGCCGGACGGCCTGCGCGAAGCGGCCAGCGCGCTCGGTTCGCCGCGCTGGATGGTGATCTCCAAGGTCTGCTATCGCGCCGCCAAGGCCGGCATGATCACCGGCGTGCTGCTGGCCGTGGCCCGCGTCACCGGTGAAACCGCGCCGCTGCTGTTCACCGCGCTGAACAACCAGTTCATGTCGACCGACATGAACGCTCCGATGGCGAACCTGCCGGTCGTCATCTTCCAGTTCGCACTGAGTCCGTATCCTGAGTGGCAGCAGCTGGCCTGGACGGCGGCCCTGCTGATCACCGTGACCGTGCTGATCCTGAACATCGTGGCGCGCGCGCTGTCATCGACCCGCCTCAAGAAAGACTGAAAACGCCTGCCATGAATGAAAGCGCCCCGATGACCGTCGGCACCCAGAGACCGCACCTGCAGCCGCGCGATCCGATGGCCAACCGCGCGTCGCTGACCGAGAAGATCTCGGTGCGCGACGTGCGCTTCTACTACGGTGATTTCCTGGCGCTGAAAGGCATCTCGATGCCGATCTACGACAAGAAGGTCACCGCGCTGATTGGCCCCAGCGGCTGCGGCAAGTCGACCCTGCTGCGGATCTTCAACCGCATGTACGACCTCTACCCGAAGCAGCGCGCCGAAGGCGAGATCCTGTTCGAAGGCAAGAACCTGCTCGACCCCAAGCAGGACCTGAACCTGCTCCGTGCTCGCGTCGGCATGGTGTTCCAGAAGCCCACGCCGTTCCCGATGTCGATCTACGACAACATCGCCTTCGGCATCCGCCTTTACGAACGGGTGCCGAAGTCGGAGCTCGACGATCGCGTCGAAACCGCGCTGAAGCGCGGCGCGCTGTGGGACGAGGTGAAGGACAAGCTGAACCAGAGCGGGCTGGGCCTGTCCGGCGGCCAGCAGCAGCGCCTGTGCATCGCCCGCTCGATCGCCGTGCGGCCGGACGTGCTGCTGCTCGACGAGCCGACCTCGGCACTCGACCCGATCGCCACCGCCAAGGTCGAAGAGCTGATCTACCAGCTGAAGAGCGACTACACGATCTGCATCGTCACCCACAACATGCAGCAGGCGGCCCGCGTCGCCGACTTCACCGCCTTCATGTACCTCGGCGAGCTGATCGAGTTCGGCGAGACCAGTCAGGTCTTCACCAAGCCGAAGCAGCCGAAGACCGAGGACTACATCACCGGCCGTTTCGGCTGAGCGATCCGCGCGCGGCGCTCACCACAGCGCCGCATGCTCCTCGACCACGCCGTAGCCGGACACCTGCGCAGCGCCGATACGTCCTTCGAAGCGGCCGAACGGCTGCGCGAAGCGGCTCTTCAGCAGCAGCGCATTCAGGTGCTCGGCGCGCTGGCCATCGGGCGTGAAGCGCAGGTCGACGACGCCGTCGACGGTGCTGACCCGCCACGGCCGGGTCAGGTCGCGGCGGTCGTAATCGAAGCAGGCCTGGGTCAGCGGCTGCAGGTCGCCGTCCAGCCACAGCGCGTTCTCCAGCCCGTTGTTGAAGTGGGCGACCAGGTTCAGGCCGACCCGGCGGCCATCGTCGGTGTGGCCGTCGAGGCTGGCCCAGTTCCAGATGGTGCTGCGCGGCGGGTAGCCGAGCGTGAAGTCGACGGCGCTGCTCGACGGCGTTTCCAGCGTCTGGCCATCGACCGTGAAGCGCAGCGTCGAATTCAGCGCGCACAACTTCCAGGTGTGCGCGAACGGCCGGCCCGGCGCGCTGCTGACGGCGGTCAGGCCGTCTCCGCCGGCATCGACGTCCAACTGCAGCTCCAGCTGCGGTCCGCTGTGCTGGCAGCGCCAGCCGCCGTTGCCGCGCGGGCTGATCCGCCAGTGCCGGCCGCGCTGCGCCAGCTGCCAGTCGCCGCGCCAGTCGGGTGCAAAACCGGCCGGAAAGCCGAACGGCACGGCGGCCTTTTCCTCGATCAGCCGTCCGGTCTGGCGATCGAACAGGTAGACGAAGGCCGTAGCGACCAGCCCGGCGTCGACGATCGCGAAGCCGACCGCATGGCTTGGCGTGCTGGCCGACAGGTACATCCAGCCCTTGCGTTGCAGCCGGCGGCGGCCACCGCGGTCCCAGGCGGCCGTCGACAGGTCGGCGATGGCGCCGCGATAGCGGCCGGACGGCACCGGCCGGCCTTCGCCGGCATCGAGCGCGGGCGGTGCCGGTGGCAGTTCGGTGGTCATCTCAATGGGTCTTGGCGACGATCGCCGCGCGGATCGCCGGCACGGCGGCCAGCGCCGCCTTTTCGCCGGCCAGGATCGCCCGCTGCTTGGATTCGAAATCGGCAGCCTTGATGCCGTGCACGTCGGGCGCGATCACCACGTCGGCGGCCGGCAGTTCGGCGCGGCGCAGGCTCGAACCCATGATGTCGAAGGCTTTCAGCACGGTGCCGAGCGTGGAGTCCTCGCGGGCTTCCTCGACCGGCGCCGAGACATCGACGGCGATCACCAGATCCGCACCCAGATCGCGGGCGAAGCGCACCGGCACCGGGCTGACGGTGCCGCCGTCGACATACTCCTCGTTGTCGATTACCGCCGGCTGAAAGACGCCGGGAATCGCCGACGAGGCGCGCACTGCCAGGCCGACATCGCCGGCGGTGAACACCGCCGCTTCGCCGGTGCGCAACTTGGCGGCAACGGCGGCGAAGCGACGCGGCAACTGCTGGATCTTGCGCCGGCCGACCTGTTCGTTGACGAAGTTCTGCAGCTTCTCGCCCTTCAGCAGGCCGCGGCTGAACAGCTGCCAGTCGGCGAACGCGGCGCGTTCCAGATCGAAGGTCTTTTCCTGCAGCTCGAAGCCGTTGTAGCCGGCGGCGTACAGCGCGCCGACCACGCTGCCGGCGCTGGTGCCGATGATCAGATCGAACTTGATGCCCTGCGATTCCAGCATCTTGATGACGCCGACGTGGGCGAAGCCGCGTGCCGCACCGCCGCCGAGCGCCAGCGCGATCTTCGGCGGTACCGGGGCCGGCGCGATCAACGGGCCGCTCGGCACTTCGACGACCGGCGGTGGTGAGGCCGGCGGCGTGCTGCTGCAGGCGGTGACGATCAGGCTGCCGATGGCGATCAGGGCGGCAAGCAGGCGACGGCGAGGATTCATGGCAGGCGGGAGCGGGGCAGGGCTGCAGTGTAGACGCGCCGCGCGGCGTACCGGTTGCTGCGCGCGCCTGCAGCCGCAGCGCCTGTTCAGGACAGGCCGAACACCCGCCGGGCGTTGGCAGTGGTCTGCGCGGCCACTGTTGCCGGTGGTTCGCCGCGCGCGGCGGCGACGGCGTCGAGCACGGCCGGCAGGAAGGCCGGCTCGTTGCGGCGATCCTTCGGCTTTGGTTTCAGCGTGCGCGGCAGCAGGTACGGGGCATCGGTCTCGATCAGCAGCCGCGGCGCTGGAATCTGCCGCACGACGTCCTGCAGGTGGCTGCCGCGCCGCTCGTCGCAGATCCAGCCGGTGATGCCGATGTGGCAGTCGAGCGCCAGATAGTCGGCGCAGGCCTCGGCGCTGTCGGTGAAGCAGTGGACGATGGCGTCGGGCAGCGCCGCGCGGTGTTCGCGGAGGATGGCCAGGAAATCGGCATGCGCATCGCGCTGGTGCAGGAACACCGGCTTGCCGGCGGCGATCGCCAGTTCCAGCTGGGCGACGAAGGCTTGGCGCTGGGCGGCGCGCGGGGACAGGTCGCGGAAGTAGTCGAGCCCGCACTCGCCGACCGCCACCACGCCCCGTGTCCGCGCCAGCTCGGCGATGCGGGCGCCGAGCGCGTCGTTCCAGTCCGCCGCATGGTGCGGGTGCAGGCCGGCGGTCGCCTGCAGGCGCGGGCCGCCACCGTGGTCACGGCCGGCGAGACGGGCCGCCACCTCGTTGCTGGCCGCGCAGGAGCCGGTGACGACGATCGCCTCGACCCCGGCGGCCATGGCGCGCGCCAGCACGGCATCGAGATCGGCGGCGAAGCTGTCGTGCGCCAGATTGGCGCCGATGTCGATCAGCGCCATGGGCGGCGCGCGTCGGCTGTCTCCGGGGCGGCACAGCGAGCCATCATCGTGCTCACTTGCCGTCGCTGGGAACGGCGAAGCAGCCGTGCCGCCACAGCACGTTCTGCTCCACCTTCGGCGTCTCGCCCGGCGGCACCGAGCGCTCGAGCATGTAGATGATCTTGAAGGTGTCGAGCTGCTGGCCGTCGCCGTGCGTGCTGTTCCAGTTGCGGCACAGGTAGCGGCCGTAGTGCAGCCGGTTGTTGGCGAACTGCGCCGACCAGATCCGCTCCAGGTACTTGTGCCAGCGGATGTTCCGCCACTCCAAGTTGACCTGCGCCGGCTTGTCGTAGCTGACGCCGCTGCGCTCCGGATGCAGCAGGTCGAATTCGGTGCCGTCGCGGAGCCGCGCCGGGATCACGAACCAGCCGTCCTCGCGCGACGGGAACGGCGCGAACATGTCCCAGTACTGGTCGAGCCGCACGGCGCGCAGCGGCGGTGTCAGGAACGCGTAGAGCCGCTCCGGCAGCCAGTGGATGGTGCAGAAGTTCCAGGTGCCGAGCACCACCAGCGCGAAGCCGGCCATGAACTGGGCGACCGGGCCGGTCTCGAACGGCCGGTCGTGGAACGGCAGCAGCGCACCGCTGAGCTTGCCGAAGCCGCCCCGGTTGCGGCCGACGAAGTCGTAGACGGCGTTGCCCGGCGGCACTGCCCATTGCCCGGACAGCAGCAGGCCCAGCGGCGCAAACAGCGGCGAGCGCTTCAGCAGGATCACGAAGGCCGGCCACTTGAGGTAGGCGCGGTCGTCGTGATCGATGATCACCCAGGAATAGTTGTCCTCCAGCAGCTTGCGGGCTCGCGGCGTGTCCTGCGCCGGCGCGATCCCGGCCCGGCCGAGCAGCAGCAGTTGCTTGAGGATCAGCACGCTCTTCAGGCAGAAGCCGCAGTCGCGGTCGTAGTAGATGCGCAGGCCGTGCGGGCCACGGCGCGCATCGCGGCGGGCGCGCCAGTCGCCGAGGCTGTCCCAGATCCAGCCGCCGGCCAGGGTGGTCAGCGAGGTCAGGCTGATGTACGGGAACGGCCCGAGTTCGAGACAGAAGATGAAGCCGGTGTGCATCAGCATCAGCTGCAGCATCACCGCGAAGCGCAGCGTCCGGCTGAATACCGGCAGGAACACCAGGATCGGGCCGAGCAGTTCCAGCCAGTACACCCAGTGGCTCAGCGCGGTGGTCAGCAGCGGATAGCCCTTCAGCCACTGGCCGAGCGCGGTGGAATAGCCGTCGATCGACAGCGCGTAGTAGACCGCCGTGCCGTTGTGCCAGTCCGCACCGCTCTTCAGGATGGCGCTGAAGAAGTACACCGACATCACTTGCAGCAGCACGCCGGCCGAGGCCCAGGAGCGGTGCCGGTTGTCGACCGGCGGCGGTGTCTGCGACAGCGCGGCGTCGAGACTGTGGCGCGCCGCCATCGGCAGGAAGATGGCCCAGAACAGCAGGCAGGTCAGCAGGATGTCGCCGCCCAGCAGCACCATCGGGTTGCGGTTCAGCAGGCTGGCGTTGAGCACGAAGGCGACCACCAGCGCCATCCGTGTCCGCCAGCCGACCAGGATCGCCAGCGCCGCCAGCATCTCCGCCGCGAACAGGGCGGCGATGAACCAGGTCTCGCCGTTGGCCGAGTGGAAGCTGATTCGCCACAGGCCGTTGACCGCCAGCAGCCAGTCGCGCGGCATCACGCCGACGTCGGTGTAGAAAGTCCGCAGGTCGACGGCGCGGTTGCAGAGATCGACGAACAGCACGCCGCCGAGCAGCACGCGGAACAGCGCCAGGGAGCGCAGGTCGACGCTGAAGAGCGAGTCGAGTCGTGCTTTGAGCCAGTCGGAAATCATCGGAAAGTCTTGCGAGGCGCAGGTTCGGTGGGGAAAACGAAAAGGGAGCCTTGCGGCTCCCTTTTGCTCAGCTTGACGTCACGTCAGTGCAGCGGACGACCGATCAGGGATTCAGGTCGCCCATCTGGCCGGTACCGCCATCGAGCCAGCGCTGACGCTCGAGGTCGCTTTCGCCCGGGATCTGGCCCTGGGCGCCGGCGAAGCCGCCGCCACCCAGCAGACCGCCGAGCAAACCACCCAGCAGACCGCCAGTGGTGCCGCCGGTCGTACCGCTGGTGGTCGCGCCCGGACCCGGGTCGCGGCTTTCGTCGTTCTTCGACACTTCGTAGATCAGGTAGCCGAGGCCGGCGACGCCGACGCCGAGCAGTGCCACGTCGAAGAACTCGATGCCGCCCGAGCCGCCGGCTGCCGGCGCGTCGCCGCCGCCTTCACCGTCGTTCTGCTTCATCGGCGGACGGATGCGGGCCATGAACGGCACGCCGCCGACGGCGCCGACGCGGTTGCCGCGGGCATCGAAGTCGAGCTGCGCGAGCGGCGGCAGCGCGTTGCCGGTGGCCGACAGCAGGCGGTTGTCATACGACATCCGCAGGCCGTAGTGCAGCGGCGAGAACGTGGCCTTGGTCGGGTTCGGGTGACCGAAATCGAGGCTGAGGTAGGCGTTCGCCGAGGGCTGCGTGCTGATTCCATCGTTCTGGCCGGCGATTGCGGTCCAGGTACCGGTGAGCAGCAGAGCGGCTCCCGAGATCACGGCGAGCTTGCGCATTGCATCCTTCTCCCTGTCTGGTTTGATTTGTGTGAGCGAGAAACGGAAGGCTCCTAGGCCATTCCGACCGGCGGACTATAGGTTTGCGGTCCGGGGGCTGCAAGTTTGTTGCGCCGGCGCTGCAGCTGTCGTGCGGTTCATGATGGGAAGGCCGGTGCCGGATCAGCGTCGACGCTGTGCAGCTACCCGACTGCGGCCGACGCCTGGTCTAGACTTTCGGCCATGCAAGCCATCCCCGAAGCTGCCCTGAAACCCGGCGCCAGCGCCGATCTCCTGCTGTCCGGCCCGGCCGGACGCCTCGAAGCCCTGATCGCCTCTCCGAAGGATCGACTGCGCGGCGTCTGCGTGGTCTGTCACCCGCATCCGCTGTTCGGCGGCACGATGACCAACAAGGTCGTCTGGACGCTGTCGAATGCGGCGCTCAAATGCGGCCTGCGCACGGTGCGCTTCAATTTTCGCGGGGTCGGCCGCAGCGAAGGGCTGTTCGACGACACGCTCGGCGAAACCGCCGATGCCTGCGCCGTGGCCGAACAGCTGCAGGCCACGGCGCCCGGTCTTCCGCTGGTCATGGCCGGCTTCTCGTTCGGCGGCCACGTGGCGCTGAAGGCGGCGGCGCAGCTGGATACTGCGGCTCTCGTGACGATCGCACCGCCGATGGGCCGCTATCTGAAAACCACCGAACCGCCGGCCCATCCAGGTGTGCCCTGGCTGGCCGTGCACAGCGCCGACGACGATGTCGTGTCCTACGCCGAAACCCGGGCGGCGCTGGCGACCTACGACCCGCCGCCGCATTTCGTCCATTTCGATGATGCCGGCCACTTTTTCCACGGCCGGCTCGGCGAGGTGGAGGCGGCGGTGCGCGACTTCCTCACGCCCTTGCTGGCCGCCCCCTGAGCAGGAGCCGTTCCCGGTGCTGAACCGTCTGAAGAACCTGCTGGCCGCGCCATCGGCGCCGCAGCCGCCGTCCGAAGCCCTGTCGACCGCACTGCTGCTGCTGGAACTCGGGCGCGCCGATTTCTCGTTCGACGACGTCGAGATGGCCCGCATCCGCGAGGTGCTGCAGGCGCACTTCGCGCTCGACGCGGCGGCGCTCGATGCGCTGCTGGACGAGGCCCGCACCCGCGCCCGCGAATCGGTATCGCTGCATGCCTATGTCGGCACGCTCAACGAACGGCTCGATGCCGACGGCAAGCGGGCGCTGATCACCATGCTCTGGCAGGTGGCCTGGGCCGATGGCCAGGTCGACAAGTACGAAGAGCATCTGCTGCGCCGGCTCGTCGACCTGCTGTACATCCCGATGGCCGACTACATCCGCGCTCGCGAAGCCGTGGCGGCAGCGGCCGCAGCGCGCGACGAGCCCGGCGCGTGAGCCCGCAGGCGGCGGCACCCG
>FRDC01000661.1_pt1 | contig 17659 bp, 23 predicted proteins | sample 1106171 | NCBI WGS metagenome assembly FRDC01 (sample SAMEA3930566, study PRJEB13176) | freshwater metagenome | biome: Drinking water system; feature: drinking water; material: water | place: Singapore | collected 2014-12-20 | reverse complement strand
GCTTCTTCGGCAAATTCTTGAAACTTTGCCAATTTTACATGGTCAGCCTTATACTTAAACTCTAGCTCATGTACTTTAATATCAAACTGTTCCATAAAACACCAGTCCAATGGTTGCAATGTACAATACTGCAATAAGCGTTAGACAAAGTGCAGCTACGACCCTTTTAGACTTACCCTTTCTAATAAAAAGCAATAATTCACCCATAGCAGGGATGTTATTTACGTTTCTTCTTTTTGTCAACTTTTTTCTTGGTTGTTGATTTAGGCTTAGGTAACATAGCCACAAATTCAGCTTTTCTTGTTTCCAGTCGTTCGACCTGTCTAACTAGAAAGTCCTGAGAAGGCATAGGTGGATCATTAATTGCTCGTTTTGTCAGTCTAATCATTACATCCAGTCTCTCGATTTCGTATTTTAGCGTTTCTGTATTCATTAGCCCACCCTCCTGTTTTTGTAAAAAGTACCACTTACAGTCCTACATTGAACTCAGTGGTTCTAGGTATGTACTGTACCCAGCCTATCTGGTGTTTTTAAATATGTGGTTCGATTTGGCTCGCCAGGAAGCCTTATCGACCATCCCTACCCAGGTCTATAGCCCTTTGCAGGGAAACAACTAAATGGATTACATACGACCCACTTAGGATTTGTGGCGACCAGATTACTCCAGGTCCACATATTCAATATAGCAAATTTTGTATGTTTTTCATAGCAAATAATTTATATGCAAAAAACTTAAATAAATCAATAAGTTAGGCCAAAAACTTAATAATAAAGCTGGTTGGGTACATGGGTATCCATTTGGACAGGTAAGGACATATGAAGCATTGCCATGAGTGCAATAAGGACGCAAAGCGTCTTATTAAATCTAAATGCAATACATGTTATGAGCGTAGTCGCCGCTCGTCCTTGCCATTATTACAGTTAAATTGTAACCAATGTGGTCCAGTAAATACTAAAAAATTAACAAATGGCCTGTGTACTTCGTGTTATATGAAGGTTCTTAGAAGTACAAAAACAATTCAAAATACCTGTACAAATTGCCACTCGTCTTTTAGTGATATCTGTAACAATAACATCTGTGCATCTTGTCGTGCAAAAGATTGGCGATCTAGATCTTTAGACAAAATTAAAGATTATAAACAAAAAAACAAAGATCGACTGATAAAAGCTGTTCGTGAATGGACTGTAAAGAATCAAAAAAAGCGCAATGCACAGCAGGCCTATAGAAAGGCATTACAACTTAAAGCAACTCCAAAATGGGCTGATATTGGTAAAATTAGAGAGATATACCAGAACTGTCCATCTGGATATCATGTTGATCATATTATACCCTTAAGGGGTAAAAATATATGCGGATTGCATATAGAAACAAATTTACAATATTTACCAGCACAAGAAAACCTCAAAAAATCTAATAAATTCGAGGTGTTGCTTGGCTAATGAAAGAAAATGGTTCGCCGTATCTGCTTTATTTGCAGCTGACGGCACATTGCAAGGGAAAATCATAGTTCCTGACGTTGCTGGGTTTTATGTAAAATCCCAGGTTAGAATTGTTTCCAACACCCAATCACCACAACTACTTGAAATTAAACGAATTGAAGGCACTACAGACATCTATGTAGGCCGTCCAGGTGAGTCGATTGATGACCGTGTTGATATGTCTGCTTATATATTGGCAGATTCGGCTCAAATCATTCTTAATGAACAGCGCATCCCAACAATCAAAGCCGAAGATATCCAACAGGCTATCTATGCTCGTGAACCTATTGTTGCACTAAGAAACATCTTAGTTGATCGATATGGTCGATATTACGATGCCTCAAATCCGCTACCAGTCAATGCTTCGTTCTCTGGAAGTGTAACAATTGCTCTTGATGCCTTAACACCTCCTAATAAGGCTACTCCAGATAACGTATTAGTATCTGGATCTGAAGACGGCACAAAGGGTGGAATTAAGAGACCTGTAAGAGTTGATTCTGCCTTAGACTTGAGAGTTGGTATTAGTAATGGTGCCAACAAAGCAGGCGTCAATGCTAGTGGTGAAGTTTCGACTATTGATGCAGGTGCCCAGTCTTTACTGACTTCTGCAAATGGCCTTTTAACCAATATCCAGACAATTTTGACGGCCATAGATGCAGGTATTCCAGGTGCCCTTGGCCAACAAACAATGGCTGGCTCTATGTCTGTAACCATTGCAAGTAATCAGACAGCAATACCTACATCTGACACGGCACTCCAGACACTTGCTACTGCTGCTAATCTATTACTGAGCAATATCCAAACGATATTAACCGCCATTGATGCAGGGATACCTGCCACTTTGGGATCTGCACCGATGGCTGGATCAATGCCAGTAACTATCGCAACAGATCAAGGTGCGGTTCCTGTAACTGGTCCCCTAACAGACGCTCAATTAAGAGCTAATCCTGTTCCAGTTACTGCCACACTAGCAGATGAACCGATTAAGATTTCTGGAACAGAAAACGGTCAACCTAATGGTACAGAATTTACAATCGTAAATAACTTGCGATTGCAGATTCTTGCAGCAAAAGACAGGGTTCAAAGCATCACATATGCAGATTTTGGAACAAAAAATCAAAGGGTTACACAGATTGATTATACGGCACCTAGTATAGGTGTTGGTCCAGGATTTACAGCGAGAAAGTCATTCACCTACACTTTGGTAGGCGTTAATTATAGAAGAGATTTAATTACTTGGTCACTAGTTTAAGGGGTAAAAATGAAATACGTTAAGGCAGATCTTTTAGCAGATATCGTTGGGACATACGATCAGACTAAAACAACAAGACAAGGCAGAGCAGATACTAAAACTGTTAATAGTCAAACGGTTATAGGGCCTCCTCTGAATCGTTTTGTTGATACATTCAACGATACGGCATCTTCTTCTCAGGTAACTCCAATACTTTCTTACCTGTCACCTAACGGCAGACTATTTTCTATCGGCGCTGAAGCTGGTGGGATATCACCAATAAGCCTCCATACTGTGAATTTAGTGACTGGCGCTACTGCTTACGTTGGAACCATAAGAGTTGCACTTGCAGATGTTGCTGCCACTACACATACATTTAGAGGTTTTAAGATTATAGATACTGGAACTACGGGCTGGAGAGTTTTCATTGTCACCACTGGTTCTGTTGCTATTAATGGCGGTTTGTATTGCGTCAATAATGTTGACTTAGCAGATTTTTTAGCTGTAGGTCCAGGAACATTATTCCCATTTGCCACTGGTTCAAACCAAAAAGCAAGCTATTTTCTCCAAGATCCTTCAAATATTGGGGTTGGACAGTTAAATATTGCATCCACAGGTATATCTCTAGATGTTTCTAATAATCGAATATATGTCCATAATGGTGTTTCGGCAACACATCAGTATTATGTTTATAGTACTAATGCAACCTTAAATTGTCCATTAACTCTCGGTGCCACAATAAGTGACGTTACAGATAGAATTACAATTACTGCACATGGATATGCTGACAATACTCCTATTTTTTTAACAAATCTCTCAGGTGGTGCTGGTCTTACAAACAATACGGTGTATTTTGTTAGAAACTCAACTGCAAACGATTTTCAAGTTTCTGCGACAAGTGGAGGTGCGGCAATCAACATAACTACCGCTGGTACTGTTGATATATGTAGAGCTTTTGGAACAACTGGAGATGCTTGGGTTCATAAGACGGGAAATTTACCAGCATTATCAGGTACGTTGATTAATTTAGATTCAGAAGATTACGCTCTTCCAGGTCATACGGCGAATTCTGGATTCCCTTGTATCTTCTTTTGCACAACAACAAATTTATATTTGGGTAGAATATCGGAACTGACATCTGGTGCGGTAACTTGGCCTTCTCTCGTAACGTCTAATATTTTAGGAACAGTAAATCAAATTACTGGACCGACTCTTGCACAAGCTAGTTGGAGTAATGTATTAGATAGGGCTGTGTATTTAACTAACTCAAATATTCTTATTATGAAACAAGTTATCAATAACTCTATTGAAAAAATATTCGGCAGGGCGAGTAATATATATCGAGAAGGTTTTCCGTCCTCAGATACTCAAGGTCTTGGTGGGTTAACTTTTTCAGCTATTGATATTGAAGATGGCTGGTTAATGTTGACATCTACAACAACTGGACAAAGAGGGAACATAATAGCCGATTTAAGATCTGATTCGATGTTTGATTATTCTTATGTAGTTACTAAAGTTTTAGATACACCATTAGCTGTTTATAAATTTTTATCATCTTGGCGAGAATTAGCTGATCAGGCAAGCGCCCTCTCTATTTATTATAGGACTAGTGGTTTTGGTTCTTTAAGTGGTGGATGGACTGCTATACCTTTTGCTGCCGACATGTCTAGTATCCCCACTGCAAATCAAATTCAATTTAAGATTGCATTTAACACCTTGTCTCTAGGTGCATCTATACCAGCTCAAATTAGAGAAGTGTTTTTAGGTTTTGAATCGCAAATTAGCATATCTGATAACTGGGAGTTCAGTGATGATTTCTCAGATAACAATGTGCCTTCTAGATGCGCTTTTAGATTAAAAAAGGCATATACTTCTGCAGTGCCTCAGTTATATTTCAGGGCTTATGACCTATCCGATGCCTTATTGGTAAATCATAACACAGTAGCACAAATAGCACAATTTGAATATTCTACAGATAATGGAACGAGCTGGCTTCCTCTTGGTACAGTACCGAATGTAGTAGGAACACTACTGAGATACACTTTCACTTCTCCTCCTGGTGTAGACATCAGACCTGGATTGAAAGAGAGCTAATCCATGCCAAATATATTAATTAATAATAATTTTTACCAAGGGACTAGTCAGGCCTGTATAGTAGACCTGACTCCTCCCACATTTGCTGGAATTACCTTTCTTGATGTAGAGTCAAGAGGTCAAATCAGAGCTGGATGGTCTGCTGCCACAGACGCAACAGCTCCTATTAGGTATGAAGTATATATCAAAGCGTCTACCGCTACTGGTTTATTTAACACGACAAATATTATCGCAGTAACGCCAAATTTACAATATGATATATTTACGATGCCAGATGGATCTTTTCTTGTTAATGGTACTACTTATTATGTTGGTGTTAGGGCTATTGACGGAGTAAATAACAGGGATAACAATGTTGTATCTATGAGTGTTATTTCTACTGGCGTACTGACTTCTATTGATGTTTACGAAACCCATGCTTCTTGGTCTATAGATAACCTGAATCAATTTAGAATTACAATGTGGGCTGATAAAAATGAAAGTTTGGCAATTGCTCCTAATGGAATTTTAGGAACCGCCTCTTATCAAGTATACGATAAGTCTGGTAATGCTGTTGTAGGGATGAGCGGTTCTGGAATTGCTGCAAACGGTCAAGGTCTTTACGTTGCCACTGCAGTGTCTAATTTGTTGGTTGAAGAAGCAGAGCATTATGAAGTTAAGGTTACTATTGTTATTGATGGTGAAGCCAGAACGAACATGATTCCGTTAATGGATGAGAAGCCAGAATATAAGATTGGCGGACTTTTCTTTGTAAACGTCCAGAATAATTTTGATGGTAATTTCTGGGTATCAAAAAACGAAATCATCAAAACTTCAAATTTAGGCACGGGTTCATATCAGGTATATGACGACCAAGGTTCTCCTATTTTAGGAATGAGTGGTTCTGGTATAACACCAGATGTTAATGGTATATATAAAATAACCGCCATTCCTTCATTATTGGCAGAAGATTATCCAGGATTTTCTGTAAAAATCACCCTAACTGTTGATGGAGTGTCAAGGTCTCAGTTTGTAGCATCAATGTCCCCACCAATTGAGTATAAGCCAAAAGCTCAGTTTTCCATTAATGCGTCTAACCAACTTCAAGCTACTTTTTGGCTTGAGCATGAAGGTGGCGTAGAGATATCTGGACTTGGTACTGCTAATTACACTGTTTATGATGTGAATGGTAATGCAGTGGTTGGACTTACTCAATCCGGCATTACGGCAGATGTTAATGGTCGTTTCCATATTACTCCGGTTAGTGCTGCCTTACTAACAGACTTAACACATTATTCTGTAAAAATAGGTATTTTAAATCACGGAGTCGAACGGGTCGCATATAAAGGGTTTACTCTTTTAGGAACTTAAGATGGCAATTATTAGAAAATGGGTTGCACAGCATGACAGTGAGGAAAATCAATGGTTGAAAATTGACCATGCCTCTCGGTATATTGTCAATCATTCTCCAGAATGGCAGCCCATTTTTAATGTTAATTCTACATTGAATAATAGTAGTCAAACATTAAAACTTGCTGCACAGCTAGACACTAATACTCTAGATAAGATTAGAATAATTGGCTATTTATATAATACCAATCAAGGGAGTGTTGATAATGCTGCATCAATCTCTTTTAAGATCTATAGGGTTGCAGATATTACTAGTCCGAAATGGGATGATCAACTAATTACTACCTTAACTGGAGATTTACAATCAAATAGCTATTTCTTCAAAGATATTAATATTAGTTCCCTTACTGGAACAAGTCTAGATGGCGACACAACACTTATGATTGAAGGAGCAGCCGTGAGGTTAGGTGTAACCTATAGGGATAGGATTTATGTTAACCATCTCGGTGTTTATAGCAGCATTATAAGATTAAGACAAGATGTTGAATTCTTAGACATCACTAAGCAGGACGAATAAAAATGAGAACTTATGCTTTAATTAATAATTCGGTGGTTACTTCTGTGTTGGACTTTGAAGAATCAGAGTATGATTTATATGTGAAAATGAATCATATGGTCATAGACGTAACAGATTTAGATCCAAGGCCGCAGGTTGGGTGGGTGCTAGTTGGCAACACTTTACAATTCCCAGTGGGAATCTCCGACAGAGAGAAGATGGAGATTGCCCTTAATAAACAAAAAAGATTATTCGGTACAGCTTTGTCTAACGATGCAATTGATCGTATTGGAGCCAGAAATAAAATCCTCAATAAAAACGGAACTCAAGTAACTACACTTTTAACGCAGCTAATGGGTGTTAAGGGATTACTGGAGACTGGCGCTTTAGGGACTGCTAGATATAGTTGTATTCAATTAAGGGCTGTATATACAGAGTATGCTGATATTTTTGATTATGTGGTTAACGAGATTAATGTTTTTGAAAATAGCTTTGGGTTGTAAAAATGGATATAAAACTATACTACCTATTTTCCAGGAACGAAAAAATAGGCTCAAAACTGATAGCTTGGGCTAGTGGACTCCTGGTTAAAGATCTAGAGAAGGTCCCGTCTCATATGGCATTACTCGTGGAAATTGAAAACAGTAGTACGTCTATGGTTTTAGAATCTGTTTTGGATAATGGAGTTAGACTGGTTCCATATTCTAAATGGCAAGAGATTAATGAAGAGTGTTATAGGATTGAATGTAAAGAAAAACGCACACTGGAAGAAATTTTTAAGTGGTGTCATGAGTATTGGGGAAAGAAATATGACTGGCCAGGTATCGCATACTTTGCATGGAGGTTTTTCCTTCATCTAGTTTTTAAGCTGGATTTCCCCAAAGAAAACGCCTGGCAATCAGATGATAAGTACTTCTGTAATGAGCTTGGCGGCGAAATAGCAGGATATACGAAATATTCTATGGTTACACCTGCTAAAATGTGTTCTGATTTTTTAAAAATGTAAGGATGGTTTATGAGTTTAATTGAGAAATGGAAAGAAATCGTATCTAAGGCTAACGAAAAAGGTGTTCCTGTCCCTACCGCTCGTGATCCAAAAACTAAAGAAGGGTCTGCATCTTTTTCATTATTGGTCGTATCAGCTGGATTATGTGTGATTTCTATCCTCATGATGCTTGGTGTAGCGATCAGTAAGCTGTCGGGAGTTTTTACAGTTAATGCAGATACTCTCAATTCTGTTCAAAATGCATTTATGGCTTCCTTACAGTTTTTCGGTGCTTGCGGTGCATTGTATTTTGGTCGTAAGTATCAAAAAGACGGTAACAAAATCGAATTAAGCCAAGAAGACAAAAAAGAGTAGACACGGTTTAAAATATTTGATAGGCTGTCTTTATCAACGAGGACGGCCTATGATAATCAAACAATTATGGTTCAATGGGGAAATGCTCCCCGATCAAAAAGCCCGACAAAAGGGTTTCTACGTCACACTCCCACAAATCTATAAGTGGGGTATCAATGCACCTATTTCAATTGGTGCCGCCAAACTCAACCAGCCAACATACGGCCAGTTAGAACTCAAAATCATTATTTTGGGTTTTGGCTTCATTTACAACGAGAACTGGGACAACTAGGAGTACCTATGGCTCGATCTCTTGCATCGATCAATTCACTTATTGGTGAAAGGTTCGGTTATCTAGTTATTTTAGATTCAGGTTTTGTGTATAAAAAGAACCGCAAGGTTAATGTTAAGTGTGATTGTGGAACACATAAGGCTGTTTTTTTACAGAGCTTACTGCTAGGTAATACCGTGAGTTGTGGTTGTTTTCGTAATAAAAACAATAAAATTCTTGCCAAAAAAAGATATTTTGTGCCAGATGATACTTCGGCTAAAAATATATTACTGTCTCATTATAAAACAGCTGCACGGAGGCGTAATGTTTCATGGAACATATCTAATGAAGATTTTTTTGAATTGACTCGAAATAACTGTTTTTATTGCAATAAAGCCCCCTCTCAAATACAAAAAACAAAGTATAGATCGTTAAATTATTTATATAATGGTATTGATAGGATTAACAACAATGAGGGATATAATAAGGCAAATTGCGTATCTTGTTGTGGGCATTGTAACAAAGCCAAAGGAATTATGACTGTTTCTGAGTTTTATAATTGGGTAAGTAGTGTATTTCAGAATATGGAGAAGCAAAAATGAGTCTTACTAAGGGAAGAGTAGCTTATGCACCTATTATTTATGAAACTGCGATGGAATATTGGTTAAAACAACAACAAGCTTTTTGGTTACATACCGAAATCAATCTTCGTGCTGACGAACAAGACTGGCATACTCGCCTGACAGATGCCGAAAAAGCTTTGATAGGTCAAACACTTAAGGGTTTTACCCAAGTAGAGATCGTTGTCAATGATTACTGGCGCAGAGTGGCACAATGGTTTCCTCATCCTGAAATAGCTATGATGGCCGCTGCTTTTTCTAATATGGAGACAATCCACACAAGAGCTTATGCGTATCTAAATGATACACTTGGCCTTACCGATTTCAGTGCATTTCTACATGAACCAGCTACAAAAGCTAAAATTGACAATCTTATTGACACCAAAGCAACAGACTTGGAATCACGAGCCAAGTCGCTGGCTGTATTTTCTGGGTTTGCCGAAGGTGTTAGTTTATTCAGCTCTTTCGCTATATTGATGAATTTTAGTCGATTTAATAAACTTAAGGGTGTAGGTCAGATTGTAGCTTTTTCAGTTAAGGACGAAAGCTTGCATGCAGAGGCAGGTAGCTGGCTTTTTAGAACTTTAATCAGTGAATATCCTAAGATTTGGACAGACGATTTTAAAAAAGAAATATATGAAGCAGCAAGGGTCGCCGTGAAACTAGAAGACGACTTTATTGATAAGGCATTTGAAAGCGGAGTTATTGAAGGATTAGATCCGCATGATCTTAAAAGCTTTATTAGATATCGTGCCAACACAAGACTTCTTGATCTAGGTCTGAAAACAAATTGGAAGACTCTTGACAAAGCTTCTGTTGAGCGTGTATCGTCTTGGTTTAGTATGTTTACGAGTGGAGTTGAACACCAAGATTTCTTCGCTGGTCAGCCTGCTTCATACAGCCGTGGAACAGTAGATTTTAACAATATTTTTGAGGACGATAATGAATCAAACGCCAAAGACAACACATAGAAAACAGCCTACTGAAGCTGATCAAACCAAGCCTTCACCAAGTCTTAATCAGCGCAGTGGCAGGAGTAATTGTTACACTCACCAGTTAAATCGTCAGGCGTATGTTGGCACTACTATCAAGAAGGGGCCAAAGACAAAATGAGTTTTAAGTACAAAAGCAATAAGAGTCATAAGTCGCAAGACATCATGTTGGACAGAAATAAGCCGTACTCCATCGTCGATGTCAGTATTTTTATTGGTAAAAGACAGGTTTTAGTAAATACAGCATCTAATCTTGTAGATAAAAAAAGGGCTGGTAAATAATATGACACTCAAAGATTTACAGCAAAATAACGCAGCTCCATCTTGGCTTACAGAAGAAGGATATAAAACATTAACAGAAGGTTATCTTCTTGAGAATGAGACCCCACGAGAAATGTATAAACGTATCGCAAGGGCAGCTGCCAAACACTTAGAAAATCCACTATATTGGGAAGGTGAGTTTTTTGATGCTATGTGGCGCAATTGGCTGTGCCCTTCTACTCCAGTTGCAGCTAATATGGGAGCTGGTCGTGGTCTACCAATCAGCTGCTTTGGTTCTTATGTTCCTGACTCTTTGAGTGGTATCTTTGACACCGTTAAAGAAGTCGCTACTATGTCAAAATATGGTGGAGGTACATCTGGCCATATGAATGATATCAGACCAGCTGGAGCCCCTATTTATGGTACAGGCGGTCAATCTAGCGGAGTCTTGTCTTGGGCTAAGGTTTTTGACTCAACTATTATGTCTGTATCTCAAGGCTCAACTCGTCGTGGTGCGACAGCATTATATCTACCAATCGAACACCAAGAGGCATCGGCTTGGATGCGCATTCGTCGTCCCGAAGGTGATGTGAATCGTCACTGTCCTAATATCCATCATGGAGTAACTATCAGTGATGATTTTATGCATAGAGTCCAAGGTGGTGATAAAGAAGCACGAGCTTTATGGATGGAATTACTAAAACATAGATTTGAAACAGGCGAGCCATATATTTTCTTTAGTGATGCCGCACAGAAAGATAATCCAGAATACTATAAACAAAATGGACTGAAAGTTAATGGTTCTAATCTCTGCACTGAAATCTTCCTTGCAACCAATCGAGATAACTCTTTTGTATGCTGCCTATCCTCTCTAAATCTTGCACGTTATGATGAATGGAAGGCTAGCAATATCGTTACAGTTGCTATTACCTTTCTAGATGCAATTATGACTGAGTTTATCAATATGGCAAGTCTACTGTCTGGTATGGAAAAAGCTGTTAATTTTGCAAAAAACTCTAGAGCATTGGGTTTGGGTGTGCTTGGATGGCATTCATTATTGCAACATCGCAATATCCCATTTGATAGCTTTGAAGCAATGATGCTGAATAATGAGGTTTTTAGATATATCAGACAACAAGCTGATATTACAACAAAGTCATTGGCAGCGACCTATGGCGAACCCGAATGGATGAAGGGCACAGGCCGTAGGAATACACATCTTATCGCTGTAGCTCCCACTGTGAGCAATAGCACTATTTCAGGTAATGTGAGTCCTGGTATTGAGCCGATTCCAGCAAATGCGTATGTAAAGAAAACTGCTAAGGGTGCATTTATTCAATATAACCCTATTCTCAAAGAGAGATTGGCAGAGATTGGCTTAGATACAGAAGAAACTTGGAATAAGATTGTAAAAAATAATGGCAGTGTACAGGATTTAAGCATCCCAGATAAGCTTAAAGAAGTATTCCAAACAGCTAGAGAGATTAATCAATTTGCTATTATTAAGCAAGCAGGTCAACGTCAAAAATGGATTGATCAAGGTCAGTCGGTAAACCTATTCTTTGCAGCTAATAGCGATCCCAAATATATACACAAAGTTCATATGCTGGCATGGGAGTCAGGATTAAAAAGCTTGTATTATTTGCGTAGTTCGAGTATTATTAGAGGCGATATGGCAACAAGATCAGAAGCTGAATGCAAGGCTTGTGAGGGATAGATGAATAAAAAATACGATCTAGACGACTTTGACGAAACACATATTAGTATCTGGCCAGAACTTCCTAAGCTAGAAGAATTAACTGGCCCTTGTATTGATTTCCAACATGAATATTCCGTTAATTTGACTAGAGAACAGATGATCAAAGTTATTGAGTACAACGAAGGAGCTGAGTAATGATTGCAAATATAATTCTAGTTGCTTCGCTCTTGTTAAATATAATCCCTACCATTGCACTTGCAGATCGTCGTTCTGAAGATGTCGGTGCTGCTTATATAGTTTGGGGTGTACTGATGGTCATTGGTGTTGTTGGGCATTTGATCATTTCTAAATTTATCTTAGGTTGATATGGCAAAAATCAAACAAGTTCTAGTGATTAGAAAAGATTTGAATATGCGCAAGGGTAAGATGATTGCTCAAGGTGCGCATGCCTCGTTGTCTGCCTATACTCTAGCCAGTTACAACAATAAAGATCAATGGCTAAGCACTGGTCAGACTAAAATCTGCGTAGGCGTTGAAAGCGAATCGGAATTGTTAGAGCTATATGAAAAACTCAAAAAGACTGATGATTTAGCATGGACATTAATCCAAGACGAAGGTCGTACTGAATTTAAAGAGCCAACTTATACAGCTATTGCTATTGGTCCTGCAGATGCAGAAGAAATAGATAAGTTGACAGGACACCTTAAATTATTGTAATATGTTTTTGAGAGAGTAGTTTGTAGCCATATCTTGGTAGCTTAGCTGGTAAAGCCCTGGTTTGTTACCAGGAGATCGGTGGTTCAAGTCCATCCCAAGATAAACAAGCACCCATCGAACTTCGAGCGATGATGGCGGTCACAAGACAGATCAGATGTCCAGTTGTGGATGAGAAGAAGGGTCTGTTAGGAAAACCGTGAAGGAATAGGCGACCTTCCCTCTCAGCTTTTATTATGAAAAAGTCTATTAGCCAGCTTAAGAAAACACTTGAGAGAGGGCATGGAGGGGTAGATGAAATTATTACATGACGCTATGGAAGAATTTCAAGCCAAAGTAAAAAAGGGGACTAACTGTCCATGCTGTGGGCGTTTTTCAAAACAATACAAAAGAAAATTAAATAGCGGTATGGCTCAGATCTTAATAAAAATCTATAAACTGTTTAGCAATGAATCTGTACATCTTCAGAATGAATTTTTACATTTCAAAGATATTGCTATCAGGAATGAATACTCAAAACTGAAACATTGGGGTTTGTTGGAGCAAGGGCAGTTAGGTTATTGGCGTATTACTGATTTAGGGGTTCAATTTGTTTTAGGGCATATTGAAATTCCAAGACATATCATCCTTTTTAATAATGAATTATTAGGATTCAGTGGCGAAAAAGTGACAATTCAGCAGGCTCTTGGTGATAAATTTAATTACAACGAGTTAATGAATGGATAGCTATGAGCAACTCAAAAACCGAAAAACAGATGAAGGAAGTGCTGAAAGAGCTTAAATACAAAGCCCCTCGCACTGGTGTCATCCATACTAAGGTTGTGCCCGACAAAACAAAGTACACTAGAAAAAAGAAACACAGGAAACAACATGAAGGATAATCCAAATCTTAAGAAAGACAGATTAGATCTAGCTTACGGTAACCCAGCATTTCTTCAAGAAATCTTTGCAAACTCAGTGGCTTTACCTGTTCCATATTCCAATAAAATGATGCCATACGCTATTGGCAAACAAAACCTCCAATCTCTGGAAGACGAGATCATTGCAATTCATAAAAAACAAAAGAACTGTAAGATCACAAAAAAGAGCCATATCGTTGTTACTGTTGGTGCTGTTCAGGCACTCCAGGCAGCTTTGTATGCTTATCGCAAAATCCACTACCCAACTTACCTATATTCCCCAGCTCCTTATTGGGGGCGATTTGAAGAGTTCGCTGCAGCTCAAAACTACAAAATGACTCCTTGGCTTTTACAAGAAGATGATGTAGAGAAACAACTTACAGCGGTCGATAAGCAGCCCATTGGAACCATCGTTAAACTTTTGACCACGCCAAACAATCCAGATGGTAAACTTTACACAAAACATAAAGCACATATCAGAGATGCTTGTTATAACTGGCCACATTACACCAAGAAAGTCACCAAACTGGATGACCCTGTTGTAATTTTTTCATTATCCAAACTATCTGGTCATTCCTCTACTCGTATTGGTTGGGCTGTGGTTCAAGATGAACAGATTACTATGTACATGAGAGAATATGTGGAACTTTACAGTTCTGGTGTAAGCGTTGAGGCACAACACCACGCTGCGATGATTTTACATAGTATCAACAATCCCTCTAATGAAGTCATGGAATCATTTTTTAAGATTGGTCGTGTGAAATTAGGTATTCGTACCGCTATCTTAGAAGATTTGGTTAAAAAATATAAATTACCCATCAAAGTCCTCTCAGAGCGTGGAATGTTTTGGTATATCGAATGTCGTCCACAAGTTATCTTTGATCTAAAAATCAAATGCTTTCATGGTTCTAACTCTGGTGACAAAAAACCTGACCGATACCGATTAAATATCGGGGTATCTACCTATGATTTTGAAGAGTTGTGTCAGAGATTAGAGAATATCGGTAAAAGTTACAAACAGTGGGATGTGTAAAAATTACCAATTCCATTCCAGTTTAATAGATTGTTCTTTTGTACTTCCTTCAAGAGACCAGTGTTTATTTAGGTTTATACGACCTTTTTGTCCATTCGCCAATAATACAAACGGCATCGTGTAGGGTATAATGATATCACTAACTACAGGTCCAGCCATATCTTTAGCTTTACGTTCTGTAACTTTTACAAAGTCTTGAAGTTGTTGATTTTGAAGATAATATGCCCTTGGAGCCTCACTACAATTCCAACCTCCAACACATAAGCCTATAACAAAAAATTCTAATCCACCCATATATAAATAGTAGCACAATAAACGTGCTTAATCAATTCCTTTTTTATTGAATAAATTCGATAGTTTAGACCAAAAACTTAATAATGGTGTATCCCTTCCCCTGCCTCTACCCTTTAATCCCAAACAGGTTAATATGAAAAAACTCCCTGATATAGTGAAATACTATGATCTTAACTGCATTGGCGATATTACTCAAAATAATTATCGTGGTGGGTTTCGCTTCAAAGTAATTCTGACTCATGATGAACGCTTTAAGATCGAAAGAGCGTATAAACAAATGCTTCCTAATGATATTGGTGTAAACCAAGAGATTACTATTAGGGCTGCAGGTATTGCAGAGCTTGAGCAGCGAATTGTTGAAGCACCTCAATGGTGGAAAGACGCCAGAAACGGTCGAGATCTTGTAGATAGTTCTCCTATCTATGATTTGATCGTAGCGGTTGAACAGCAATACAAGGCATGGCAAGAAGAACTCGGTAAGGTAGCAGAAAGCACAGATGGCTCTAATCAATAATCAGATCATTAGGAATATACGACTGGTTGCGCTGGATAACATTCAGAGCAATTCTATTGAATGGTATGTCGAGCAGGCAATGCGGTACTATTCAAAAACGTATATTACACCTTTGGCTGAAGTTCGTAAAATGAACCCAATCGAAGTCTTGCAGATATTCCTTGAAGATGAGGCCAAAGATATACCGCCTGAAGAATTGCAAGAATTACATAAAAAGATACTCAACAGTCCACAACCTCTATTGGACTTAGAACAGTATGAGCGACCAGAAGAAGACGAAGGGCTAGACGACGATGCCTGGGTTGCTCAACAGATTGCTGAAGCCGAAAGACGTGAGAAGCAGGCTAAAAAACAGCCAGCTAACAAAGTTTCTTCATCAGGGCCAAGTATGGCTGATGCAGCTATGCAAGCACATAAAGCTATTGAAGGATTATACAAACAACTCAACAAGCCTCTGCCTACAGGGGATGATGAGATCAAATTTGAAAGTGAAGATTAATGAGTTCTCAGGACTTAGTTAAACAAATCATCCTTAAGTTCAAGTCGGAAGGCGCTGATCAAGTCAAGAAGGCTGCTGATAGTATCAGTAAGTCTATGAACTCTAGAGAGACCGACCGATTCCTTAAGAATATGGAAAAGGTAAATACTTTGTTCGGTAAGACAGGTAAAGAGCTGTCAACCGATATGAAGAAGGTTACTGAATACTTTAAAGAATTAAACAACACTCATTTCCAAAAATCAGAACGTAATCTGGATCGTCTTGGGCGTCTAATTCGTAGACAGATTGAAGATCTTGAAAAGCTTAAGCGTGAAGGTGCATCTGCTGATGTAATCAAACAGCGTGAAGCTACGTTAAATAGAACCTCTGAAGCATTCAATCGTACCGCTGACGCAACCCCAGTTTACAGACCAACCACTATGGGTGGACGTGTAGCTGAAGGGCTTCGTGGAATGTCTCGTGTAGGCGGTATGGGTGGTGCTATTGCTGGTGGATTCAATCTGGCTGGCGGTGCTCTAGGCGTTGGTGCTACAATAGCCAATGCAGTTCGTGATTATGTACTTACTGAGTCCCAAAACAGACAAACTGTTGCTGGGCGATTCAAACAAGATGCCTACCAAGTATTTAACGGTAACCTAGAAAAAGCCCTTTTATATTCAGACCCTCGTCGAGCCAACGAGATCAATCGTCGAACCAATGTTGCGAATCAAGCAGGTGATACTGCTAATAAGCTCGCTGTTGGTGCAGGTGCTTTAGGTGTTGCTGGTGGTGGTATCGGTCTTGGTTCTGCTTTATTGGGTGGAGCCGCACTGTTATCTGCCCCTGTACTTTTAGGTGCTGCAGCAATTGGGGCTGGTGCTTATGGAATTAATAAAGGCTACCAATATTTTAAAGGCGGCGGTCGTGAAGCTCAACGAGTGGAAAACCGTGAATCTGCTGAACAATATGCACGTGCTACGACATTCAACTCAGAATATTACAATGAGTTCGCTGGTAAAGCCGATATGCGTTATGAATACCAACGTCAACTCCAAATGGGTGACAACCAGGCACTAGAGTTTAGAAAACAAATGCGAACCAATGGTGTACTCGATGAAGGTCAGATGGCAGGTCTTGCTACCAGCTTCAGGCGTTTCGGTACTTCTAATGCTCCACGAATGGCAGTTGATACTGCTCGTCTGGCTAAAGCATATGGACAAGATGTAAATACTACAAGTGGTCTTATGAATCAAATCGCTGCCGCTAATCGTGGTGGTGCAAAAGATGCCGCAAAAGATCTTGAAGCATTGTTTACAAGAGCTATCAAAGCTGGTATCAATGACTCTAGTTTGATTGAAGAGTATCAAAAGCAATCTGCTTCTATCCTAGAGATTAGCAAAGGCAGAATGACAGGCGACGAAGCAGGTCAGCAATTGAATAAGTTTTTGATGGGTGGAGCCAACGAGAGAGATCTTGCTGGAGCCCGTGGTGCTATTCAGTCATTCGGACAAACACTGTCTGGTACGTCTGCTTTAATGAGTTCTAAAAAAACCGCTGGTATTCTTGATCTTGCCAAGGACGATACTGGTAAGGTCGATATGCTTACATATCAATACCTTTCACAGTTGACTCCTGAACAATTGGCTACTATGAGTGATTCTCAGCTACAAGGCATGGGAATCAGTAAAGACAAGTACAGCAAGTTCGTTAAACAACAGACTCAAGGTACAAGACGTGCCAATATGGGCGCTAAGGAGTCTGAAAAACTTATTGACAAAATTAAGAGTGGACAAGATCTTACTCCTTTTGAACAAGAGAAACTGGCTATTTCCTATGGTATGCAGAACGTACCAAGT
>FRDC01003602.1_pt1 | contig 17660 bp, 17 predicted proteins | sample 1106171 | NCBI WGS metagenome assembly FRDC01 (sample SAMEA3930566, study PRJEB13176) | freshwater metagenome | biome: Drinking water system; feature: drinking water; material: water | place: Singapore | collected 2014-12-20 | reverse complement strand
CCCGGACGGCTGTTGCGGGAACAGAGCATGTCGGGTCGGATAACTGTCGGCTAAAACGAGCTGCTTGCCGAGCTTTGTGCGGGGATTCATGAGGAGAGGTCCGCGGAGATTCGCCGTGACCGAGGCGGGATCTTCCGACGGGATCGTGAGGATGACGGCGACCGAGAGATCTTCCGACGCGTCGCCCTTTACTTCTGCCAACGCTTCCGGTGTCAGCGCGACGGAATACCCCTCCAGAAAGTCGGCCGGATCCATGATGACGAAGGCCAACCCGGGATCGTCCACCGCCTGCAGCCATTTGAACGGCGCGTCGGTATCGTGGTCGAGAATCACGTAGCGGGTCTGCTCGTGGAAGCCGAGCAATCCGGACGGAAAAGTCAGAATGCTCTCGTCCTTGACGTCGTATGAACCGAATCTGGCGCTGTGGCACTTCATGGTGCGGTTACGTGGTCCGGCGCTGTTTGGACTGCATCAGGTTTCGAAAGGCCTCCAACGGCACGATCTGGGGGCGTGCCGCCAACCGGTTTTCGTCTTGTATCCTCGCATACACTTCGTCACGGTGGACCTCGACCGTAATCGGCGCTTCGATGCCTAGGCGGACTTGTCCGCCCTTCATGCCGAGAACGACCACCCGTATGTCCGGACCGATCGTGACGCCCTCGCCACGTCGCCGCGTCAACACCAGCATGCCAGCCTTCCTTGGCTGAGTCGACTGGTCAGCCCACTGCCCCCGTCGTGTTCACAACGCTGGCTGCAGTCTGGTGGACCAGTCTGTTCACTACCCCTCACCTCTCTATCGGCCGGCTCACGCAGAACTTGACCGCCGACGACGGCATCAGAGGTAGTTCAACAGGGAGTTCTCGAACACCTTGGTGAGTGTCCGGCTGGCCGCTTCGAGCGCGAACTGTTGCAGCGTCAAATCGGAGATGGCCTTTGCCAAATCGATGTCTTCCGTCTGCGACAGGGTTTGCGTGAAGAAGCCTTTCGCCTCTTCGAGTTGAGCCGTGCTGGTTGTCAACCGGTTGGACAACGCGCCCACTTCGCCATGTACGGCGCCGATGGCGGCGAGGCTCCCGTCGATGCCCCCGAGCGAGTTCGTCACACCACGCCGCTCGTTCGTCCGCAGCGAGGTGACCAGATCTTTGATCGTTGCGAACAGGTCGGCGGTCGGAGTGGCAAACATCCGATCACCCGAGACGTTGGTGGCCACCGACTGGTCGTTGCCGACCTCGATGCTGTGCAGGCCGCTGTCGCCCTGATACTGGACGCCCGTCACGACGGAGAAGAGGTCTCCTGAGGCCGGAGCCCCGGTGTCGTTGGCGAGGGTGACGCGAAGGCCGTCGAAGCTGATTGCTCCTCCAGATACATACGTCTGGTTGGCCAAAACCGTTCGAGGCGCGAGGCTGACGGTGAACGTATCGCCGGCTTGGGGCCCTCCCTGTTGTCCGGTGGCCACCGTCACACGCAGTCCGTCGAACAGGATCTGATTGCCCGCTACGTACGTATTGCCGGACGAGAGGGTGCTGCCCGCGGTGACGTCCACGACCGAGTATTGGGTCGATGAGGTGAACTGGATTTGGTACTGGTGCAGCTTGAGTTGGGACGGATCCGCAATGCCGGCGTCCGAGACAAACGCCGCGCCGCCGTTGGACGCACCCCGGACGATCGTCGGCGGTACCGTCACGTCCAGGACGTCATATGCGGTCACCGAGGTAAACCGGATCAGGTAGTCATCCATCGTCACCAAGTTCGCGTCGCCGATGCGGCCGGCGCTCGCCAACACACCACCGGTATTGCCTGCCGCTCGACTGACGGACGCCGCCAGCTCGAACGGGCTGGCCCCCGTGGTGACGCTGCCTCCCGCCAATCCCAAGGTTAAGCGGGCCGTGCCACCCGTCACCTCGACGGTCGACTCGGCGCCGTAGTGGTCCGAAGTGAGGACCAAGTGATCCCCGGTGAAGGCCACCGTCACCTGTTTGCCCGCTGCCGACAAGACCGGGTCAAGGTTGATACGGCTTTGTACCAAGGCCGCGAGTTCGGTTCCGGTCGCAGTGGTGTTCGCCGACACGAGGTCGATGGTGCCTGACGTGACGCCGTCGACGCTCACGACCAGGGTATCGTTTGAGCCGTTCGTCAACGTCACGGGTGTCGCCACGGCGAGGCCCGTGGTCCGCCCATGTGTACTCGTACCCGTGAAGATAGCCTGTCCGTTCAGCTCCGTATTGGCGAACAGCTGGATCTGCGCGAGCAACTGCCGTACTTCACGGGCACCCACCGCCCGTTCCGTCGGTCCGTTGGTATCGTTGCCGAACTGCACGGCCAACTGCCTGATACGGGACAATACGTCCGTCGAACTGCTCAGCGCTTTGTCCGATAGATCCAGGCGGGTCTGCCCGAACGTGATGTTGCGCATCCGCTGATCGATCATCGCAATGGACGCCTTGTCCAGCGCGATGTGATTGTACGTGCCGGGATCATCCGAGGGCCGCAGGACGGCCTTGCCGGTGGACACCTGCTGCTGCAGTTCCAGTAAACGGGCGCGCGAACGCTGTAGGGTATTGGCCAGCACCCCGAACGTCTGTTGTTCCGTCACCCTCATAGCCGCACCCCGTCGGTTAGCGTTTCAAAGAGAGTAAAGTTTCGAACATCTCGTTGGTGACCGTCACCAGCTGGGACGCCGCTTCGAAGCCGCGTTGGTACCTGATCAGGTTGACGAGTTCCTCGTCCAGCGACACACCCGATATCTGCGCGCGCATCGTCTCGATTTGATCTTTGAGAATCTCTTGCGCCTCGTGGTCGCGGTTGGCCGCCTGGGCCTGTACCCCGAGACCGGCCGCCGTATTGCGATAGGCATCATGAAACGTCCCGCCGTTGAGCGCCCGGTGCTGTCGATGCTGCAAGGCCACGAGTGCCAGTGCGTTCGTATCGTTGCCCGGCAGACCCGTTCTCGTGGAGGACGCCGCGATCGACGACGGACCGGTCAGCGCGACCGCCAGCCGCTTGGCGGCGTCGTGGTACGAGTTGGCCTTCAGCACGTCCCCCGCAGCGGGAACGCCCGTGACGGTGACGCTCAACCCGTCGAACGTAAAGGTTGTCGGACTGCCGTAGGTGCCCGACGCCGCCGTCGACGTTCCAGCGGCCAACCCCAACGACGTTCGCGCCGTGCCGCCGGTCACGTTCACGCCCGAGGTGGACGCGGTCGAGTTGGAGGTGATGACGAACCGGCTCGTGGTCTGGTCGAACATCACCGAGACCGTTTTCGCTGCCGTTTGCAGCGTCGCATCCCCGTTGATCTTGCTTTGGAGTTCCTGAGCCAACGCCGCGCCGGACGTATAAGGCAACCCGGGTGAGGCGGCGCCCGCCAGCGTGATCGTGCCGGAGGCGATTCCGTCGACGGTGACCGTCAAGGTATCGTTCGAGCCGGTGACAATCGACAACGGGGCAGCCGTCGAAGGAGCCGTGATTTGTGTGCCGGTGTAGTTGCCCTTGATCGTCGCACCGGTCGTGGCGTCGACGATGGAATACGCGTTGGAACCGGAGAACCGGATCTCATAATCGTGCTGGGTCAACAGACTGCTGGCCGTCACGCTGCCGGCGCCGACCGTCGACGCGCCTTGATTGAGCGGGCCGTTTTCCGTCGTCACGACGAGCGGGCTGAAGAAGTCGCGACCGGTGGACCCGTCCAGCCCGAACCCTTGTCGGTGAATTTGATTCACCTCGTTGACCAACGTGGCAGCCAAGCGATCGAACGACTGCCGCATGTCCCGGACGGTCCCGTCGCGCAAATCCAGCAGACTGCGGATCTGGCCGTTCGAAATCAGCGCATCGATCGTCAGCGGTCTCGTCCCGCCCGTCAAATATCCCACACCGACGAGCCCGTGATTGGCGGGATCTTCGACCGCTGCGAGTTCTCGGACCGTTCCGCTCTCGACCAGCACCTGTCCCCTGGCGACAAAGACCGCCAGCGCTCCCGACGTAGACTCGATCGTCGTCACGTCGATGCGTTGCGCCAGTTCGTTGACCGCGGCATCCCGCTGGTCGCGCAGATCATTGGCGTTTTGCCCGGAGACTTCGGCCGTAACGATTTTGTCGTTGAGTTCCGCTATCTGCCTGGCCAGGCCGTTGATCTCGGTGACCGTTTGCTTGACCTGGAAATTCAGCGACTGCTCTGCGGTATTCAGTTCGGACGACGCTTGATTGAGGCTGGAACTCAGTTGTGTGGCTTTCGCGAGGAGCACCGACCGTGCGGTGAGTTCGTTGGGATTGGTGGCGACGTCCTGGAATCCCTGGAACAGATCGCTGATACGCGCCGCGATTCCTTCATTGTTGCTGTCTTTGAAAATGTTCTGCAGCCGGAGGAGTTCGTCGCGGGAGACCGAGAGACGCCCAAGGTCTTGACGGGATGTCGTCAGCTGGCGATTCACGAATTGGTCCACGAACCGCCGGATCGCCACCGCCTGCACACCGGTTCCCACCATTCCCGGCGTGCCGTTGACCGGAGGACGTTCGGACACCACCGTCTCTTGCCGTGAGTACCCGGGGGTGTTCAGATTCGCCACGTTGTGGCCGGTGACGGTGATCGCCTTCTGTGAGGTGGTGAGCGCCGTCCGGGCGATATCGAAAAGGACGTTTAACGACATGGAGTTCTAGACCCGCTGCCGGACGAACGCACCGCCGGAAGCACGCATTCCCCTGTCTCCGTTGATCGAATAGAGCCCGTCGGCCGGGGCTGTCTCGGTCCAAGCCGATAGGACTTGGGTCACGAACGATTGGATCGCCTCGATGAGCCGGGCGTTGAACGCGATCTCCTCCCGGACCGTGCGCAGCTTTCTCGCCAGTCTGGTATAACGCTCATCGAGCCCCGGTGAAGCGGGAGACTTCAGGCGTTCGATGATCGCCTGCAAGGTCAGCCGCTCCTCGGACACACCCCAGCTCTGGGAGAGTCGGCCCATGACCAGCTGCCGTTCGGTCTCCAGGTGCTCGAGTGAGGCGAGTACCTGTCCCCGCTGCTCGTTGATCGCCTGAAAATCATCGATGGCCAGCCGCCGGATGGCCGTCCGCTCTCTGTGGAGAGTCGACAAGAGTTGATCGCAGGCGGATTCTTCTCGATTGAGGATGTCGGTGAGCGGAGAAAGGACCGAATGTGCGGCGCTCATGTGGCTCTCCCTGCCAGCGCGTCTGGAATTCGTTGTCTCGTTCAGTCGCCTCTCGCCAGCCGGGAGAAGCGAACTACAGTACTGTTTCCGTCAAGGCGTGACGGATGATCGCATCGCCCACCTTCCGTCCCTCGACGCTATAGGTCCCATTGTCGATCGCCTGACGGATCCGCTCCACCTTTTCGGCACGCGCCTCATCCGGCTCGCCCGTGAGCGCCTTGATCCGTTGCAATTCCTTGGCTTGGTCCGAGATCTGAACCCGGTCACCCTGCCGCTGAGGCTTCGCGCTGTAGCCGCCCGTCGCGGGCCCCGCCTCCTGCACCCCCAACAACAGTTTTGCGAGATCAGTCGCTCTCCCTCGCCCTGAGATCTCCATCGTCATTCCCTCCCCTCATGCTGTGCCCTTAAAACCGGAAGCGAGTTTGCGGGAGTCCCGCCCTCACCGGAACCGTTATCGGCATCTGGGATTGGAAACTTGAGCTCCCTGCTGTCGGTTTCTGCATATTGTTGTCGAATATAGGCTTCCACCATGGCCCCGACCCCAAATCCCCCTGCCTGGGCGGCTCTCCGGCCGATTTCTTGGTCATAGAAGGACTGAAACATCTCTCCGGCTTCGTTCTTGAGAAGCCCGGCATGCACCGTTTCTCGCATGACTTTGAGGAGATAGGAGACAAAGAACCCCTCGAACTCCTGGCCGGCTTCCCGGATTCGCTCGACATCGTGACGACCTTCTGCCGACCGTAATGCTTTGATCGATCCTTCGTACTGTGGATCGAACGACTGGGCTTGGTTGGTCAGCGGTAGTGAGAAGTCCATCTTTTCAAGGCCTTAGTAAGGTTTATGAACGCTATCTGATTCCTTTGAGCCGCCTCTCCTATATAAAGGAGGCTCTAGATGACCTCGAGCGCGGCCTGAAGGGCTCCGGCGGCCTTCAGTGCCGACAAGATCGCGACGAGGTCCCGGGGGGTGACGCCGACGGCGTTGAGCGCCTTGACCACTTCGCCCAACGTGACGGTTTCGTCGACGACCACGAGCCGGGACTCCTGTTCTTTCACGTCGGTCTGGGTGTCCGGTGTCACGACGGTCTGGCCACCGGTCGAACCGATGATCGGCGCGGTTGGCTGGGACACGTTCAACGTGTTCTTCACCGAGATCGTCAGATTGCCGTGTGAGATCGCGCAGGTCGAAATTCGGACATGTTCACCGAGCACGACCGTACCGGTCCGCTCGTTGACGACCACCTTGGCCGGCACGTCGACCGCGACGTCCAGGCCTTCCATCGTCGCGATATACTCTACAATTCGTCCTTGAAAACTCGACGGGATCGTCGACTTCACCAATCCGGCGTTGACCGGCAGGGCGGTTCCCTTGCCAAATACGTTGTCGATCGCCTCGGCCGTGCGGATGGACGTCGTGAAATCCGCCTGGCGCAGGAGAATGGAGATGGTTTCCCAATTCTCGATATTGACGGCCAGTTCCTTTTCGACGATCGCGCCCCCCGGCACCACACCGGCCGCCTGATGGTTCTTGGACACCGTTGATCCGCCCGCGCCGCCGACACCTCCCAAGAATCCGCCGATCGACACAGGCCCCTGCGCCACTGCGAACACCTGTTGGTTGGGCGCTTTCAAGGGGGTGAGCAGCAACGTGCCGCCTTGCAGGCTCTTCGCGTTGGCCATCGATGAAACCACTACGTCCAGAGACATGCCGGGTTTCGTGAACGGCGGGAGTTTGGCCGTGACCATAACGGAGGCGATGTTCCTCGTCAGCAACTGAATGGGATCGATCACGAGGTTGATGCCCATCTTGTTCAGCATGGACATCATCGCTTGGATGGTGAACTGACCGCCGATCACCTGGTCGCCGGTTCGATCCAGTCCGACCACCAGCCCATACCCGATCAGCTGGTTGTCGCGAACACCTTCAATCGAGCCGATGTCCTTGATCCGGACGGCTTCCGCCGAGCCGGCCCAGAGTCCGACCGCCAGCGCCGTCGCCAGTGCCATGAACCTGATACGTACTGTCACCGGTGCAATCTCCATATGCCCTTCATGGTTTCCCTGGAAAAGAGATCCGCGATGCGCGCCACCAGATACTGTCCGGTCTGGCTGATGACCGGCTCGACCGTTCCGCTCGAGTCACGAGGTTGTTGACGGACTTTGATCGACCGCGCCGGCCGCGGTGGTTTATAGTCCGCCAAGCGAACGACTCCACTCATGACCATCATTTCTACGGTGTGCATCGCGGCACCTCCTGTGGAGCCGGCACCTCTCCGGCTGGTGCCTGTCCCCTCGCCAAACGAGGTGTCCCGGCACCGGCTCAGCGCACCAGCTCGCTTAGAACGGATAGATCCAGTCCAAGATTCGGACCAGCCATCCCGGTCGTTGTACGTCGTCCACCACTCCCAAACCGGAGTATTCGATCTTGGCGTCGGCGATCGCAGAAGAGAGGACGGTGTTCTTGGTGTCGACATCCACCCGCCGGACGACCCCGCTCAACATCATGATCTGTTTCTCGCTATTGACCGTGACTTCCCGCCGCCCTTCCATTCGCAGATCGCCGTTCGGCAACACTTCGGTGACGATCGCCGAAATGGTTCCGGTCAGGGTATCTTCTCGATTGGTAGCACCCTTCCCGCCAAACTTGCTTTTCGCACTGGCGTCGATCCCAAGACCACGCGTCGCTTCCGCTCCGAGGCGGACGCCGGGAATGCCCAAGTACCCGATGCCGGTGCCGGTCAAACTGTTGTCGACGGTCGACTCTCGTTCCGCTTTGGTATCGGCCGACTTCGAACCTTTATGTTTCTCGACGATTTTGATCGTAAGGATGTCGCCGGGCCGCATGGCGCGCATGTCTTCGTAGAGGTAGGCACGGCCATTTTCCTCTTGCCACAACGATCCGACGGTTTTGGGCGGCGGCAACGGCGGCACGATCAGTTTGCCGCTGACATTGGGGCCGGAAGCACAGCCCGCACAGAGGGTCAGCATCGCCAGGCTCCCGATCCAACCGGTTTTTCTTGACTTAGAATTCAACCCGCACCAAACCGGGCGAAACGACTTTCGCCCGCAATTCTTTCCCCGAATCGCTGTTCGTCACCGTCACCATCTGCCCCTGTTCGGCGGAGGCCTTGGTCACGCCGACCGCCTGGATGGAAAGCCCGCCGCTCCGGGCCTCGATGGTCACTCGATCACCCTTCTTCACTGCGTACGGTTTCTTGAGCGAGGCAAGCCGGATCGGCAGCTGTGATTGCAACGGCCTCACGGCACTCTTGCCGACGACCTCGCCTGGATCCGTGATGAACTGTTGGCGCAAGTCCATCAACTTGATCCGCGAGAGAGTCACATCCTCCGGTTCGATGATTTCATCCTGTTTGATCAGCCGGGCCGGCACCACGACGTCCGCATACCCCGTGACGTCCGACAACACTTCGACCGTTTCCACCGGCCGCCCGTTGTGCGATAACTGCACGTTGAACACTCGGCGGCCGAGTCCTTCGTCGAGTGGGCTCGGGAGCACGGCGATCTCCGCCCGCCCCGACGGCATTTGAATCGGCTCCTGGGGTTCGATCACGGTCACTTGGACTTCCCGTACTCGGCCGGCGAGCGACTGTTCGAGATGGCGAACGATGGCCCGCCGAAGTTGCTCAGGCTGCACGAGCGACCGGCTCCGCTGCGGCACGTCGCCCGTCCGCGCGGCAGAAGCCACGTGCGCCGCCTGCTCCCCGCAGAAGCCCGCGTCAGGCAGACTCGCCGCACCGATCGCCAGCGACAACCACGCCGCTCCGATGGATCGATAACTCATCATGCTCGTGTCACCCTCCGTAGTTACCGCCTTAGGTTGTTCGCGATCGCCATCATCTCGTCGGATGCCTGGATCGTCTTGGAGTTGATCTCGTAGCTCCGCTGGGCGATGATCATCGCGACCATTTCTTCGGCCAGATTCACGTTCGAACTCTCCAGAAAGCCCTGTTGAATCGTGCCGAATCCCGTGGAGAATCCGCCCGTGCCTTGGAGCGGAGGCCCGGACGCAAAACTGTCGAGGAAGAGGTTGTTGCCCATCGCAACCAGGCCCGAAGGATTGTCGAACTTCGTCAATTGAATCTGTCCGACTTGTGAGGCCTGCGTAACGCCGGGCAACAACACCGACACCGTCCCGTCCTGGCCGATGTCGATCTTCAGTGCGCCGGAGGGAATGGTGATGACCGGATTGAGCAGGTCGCCGTCACCCGTCACCAGGTTCCCAACGTTGTCCCGCTTGAGGGACCCGCTGCGCGTATACATGATGGTGCCGTCCGGCCGGGAGACTTGAAAGAACCCCGGTCCGTCGATCGCCAGGTCCAATTCGTTGTTCGTCTGACGCATGTTGCCTTGCAGCCATTCTTTCGCCACCGTCACCGGCCGCACGCCGGCGCCGATCTGGATGCCCACCGGATACACACCCACGTTCGAGGCATTCGTCCCCGGCATCCGGTTGATTTGATACAGGAGGTCGGAAAACTCGGCCCGGCTCCGCTTGAACGAGTTGGTGTTGACGTTGGCCAGATTGTGCGCAATCGTGTCGACGTTGATTTGCTGCGCCGTCATACCCGTTGACGCGGTCCACATCGCTCGAATCATATCGAACCTCCTCTAACTGACGCGTATTTCGTGAAGCGTCGTTCGTTGCGGGCTCTCACCACCGCTTTCCGAACGGCGCTTCACGCTCTTACAACACTCGACCCACGTCTTGAATGGCCACTTCGGACATGCGGTCGATGGTTTGAATCATCTTCTGCGCGGACTCGTAGGAACGCATGCCTTGGATCATCTTCACCATCTCGCCCAACGCATTGACGTTCGACTCTTCGACGTGCCCGTGCTGCAACATGGGATGGGCCATTACCTTGCCCTTGCCGCCGGCAAACAGGCCGTCTTCCGACTTCGCGGGCATTTCGTGCTCCGCAAACTCCAGGACTTTCAATGCGCCGACGGTTTTTCCGTCGACTTGGATCTCACCGACGCCGTTGATGTGAATCGTGCCGGACGGGACGGTGATCTCGCCCTTGGTCCCCATGACGGGTAACCCGGTGTTGGTCACCAGCCTCCGTTTGTTGTCGAGCGAAAACATGCCGTTGCGCGTGTACCGGATACCGTGGGGCGTCTTCACCTCAAAAAAGCCGTCGCCTTGGATCGCCACGTCCAACGGATTGGACGTGATCCTGGCCCGCCCCGTTTCGAACGTGGTGCGTGAGAAGTGTGGGGCCGCATAGACCCGCTCGCTGGGACCGGCCGGCGTCATCGTGATGTGATGCGCGAGGGTGTGCACTCCTGGCACTGGAGCAGGTCCTGCGATGCGGCGCGACATCACCGCCCGAAACCCCTGCTGATCTTGCTTGAAGCCGGGCGTGTTCACGTTGGCGATGTTGTTCGAGAACACCTGGAGACTGCGCTCCTGCGCCAAGGCTCCCGACAGCACCGGATAGATTGCACGATTCATGACGTCGTCCTTTCACACATGGCAACCGAACTTCGAGCAACAAATATGCCATTCCATCCCTCGCCGAAAAGCCGCGACGTGAGCGGGCCCGTCCGCCACACACCGGCAACCTCTGCCGACTGAGGAAAATTGTTCCCGGCGCCGATCATCCCAGTGCCTCCATCGCCACCTTCAGATGCATGACCGCCTTCGTGTGGATCTGGCACACGCGCGATTCGGTGACTTTCAGGATCTTGCCGATCTCTTTCATCGTCAACTCTTCGTAGTAGTACAGGGTCAACACAGTCCGCTCCTTTTCCGGCAGCTGTTGAATGGCCTTGCCGAGGCTTTCGCGCTCCCGCTCGTTCACGATCATGGACAGCGGATCGGGATGTTGTTTGTCCGCGAGCATCTTGAGGATCTTGTTGCCGTCCGGCTCCTGGATGCCCAGATCGTCGAGGCTGATCAAGACCGCACCGCGGGACCGCGACAAGAAATCGTCGAGTTCCGAGACGGACATCTTCAGCGCGGCCGCCACCTCCTCGTCGGTCGCCGGCCGGCCGAGCCGATTCATCAGGTCGGTTTGCGTCCGCTGCAACTGCGCGATCCGTTCGTGCACCGAGCGGGGAATCCAGTCCATAGACCGAATTTCGTCCAGCATCGCCCCGCGGATACGGAATTCCGCATAGGTCTTGAACTTGGCCTCACGCGACGGATCGTATTTCTCCATGGCGTCCATCAGGCCGATCACGCCAACCGAAATCAGGTCTTCCGCGTCCAGATAGGCCGGCAACCGGAAGGCCAGCCGGTGCGCGATGGCCCGAATCACGTGCGCGAACTCCTTGATGATCTGTTCACGGGACGTCTCGTCGTCGGCTACGCAGGTCGTCTGCTGTCGCTGGTGTGTTTTGTTCATGATCCTCTCGTCCGATGAATCTGAATAAAGCCCCTACCGCAGGAGATGCTGCCACAGGAACTGCACGGTGCCTTTGGGATGCCTGGGCGGTTCCCACTTGGCGACCGCCGCGCCCAGCTGCAGGAACGCCTTGCTCGACGGCGCCTTTGGAAACAGATCCAGCACCGCCCGCTGCTCCGTGACGGACAGCGGGAGGTAATCGTCCAAGGGAATGAATCCGATCGCGTCGAGGGACAGATGGAGAAACCGCTCGGCGGCCCGATCCAACTTCCGGAAGACCTGCACGGCCTCTCGCTGATGCTTCGCCATGTTGACCAGAATCCGAAATCGCCGCTCCCGATGTTGCCGGGACAACACCTTCATGAGGGCGTAGGCGTCGGTCAATGACGTCGGCTCCGGGGAGATGACCACCACGATTTCGTGAGCGGCACTCGCAAAAAACGTGACGTTCGAGGAAATTCCTGCCGCGGTATCGATCAACAAGACGTCGTACGCCTGGGTTACCGCTTCGACTTCGTCTTGAAGATGCAGCAGCTGTCGCTCCGACAGGGCCGTGAGTTGCGGCAGGCCGGAGCCGGCTGGCAGGATCTTAATGCCCCCCGGGCCGTCGAGCAGAATGTCTTCAAGCCGCTTGCTTCCATCGAACACGTGCTCGATGGTCCACTGTGGGAGCAGGCCCAGCAACACGTCCAAGTTTCCCAATCCGAGATCGGCGTCCAGCACGAGCACCTTCTTCCCTTCACGCGCGAGCGCCATCGCCAGATTGGCGACGACGTTGGTCTTGCCGACACCGCCTTTTCCACTCGTCACGCTGATGACTTGTACGGGAGGCCGCTCGACCACTGCCGTCGACGTCCCAGCCCCGTACTCTTGAACCGAATCCTTCATGAACCGATCCTCCTTCATCTCGATAAAGTCCGGCGTTATGCGGACGCCCGATCGGGCTCGAATTCGATGCTCTCGCTGACGATCTTGCTCAGGGTCTCCACCGGCATCCTTCCGTCTTCGACCTGGCCCCCCGCGAGCAGATCGGCCACACGATCGGCACTCGCCAATTCCATGTCGTGGGGCACGCAGGGTCCGGTGCTGAAATAGGAGAAGGGGATTCGAATGTGGCGGTGCAGCGTGAGCAGGCTGCCGATCCCGGTGGTTTCGTCGAGTTTCGTCGCCAAGAGGCGGCTCACCCCGTATTCGGCGCAGCGGCTCGCCATGCTCAGCAGATCTTCTTCTCGCGTCGCAGCGGACAGGACGAGGTGCGTTTCGACCGTATGGTCCACCCTCGTCAGCCATCTGACGTCGGCGAGGTACTCGCGGTCCTGCAAGCTGCGCCCACCCGTATCGATAAGCACCACGTGATCGCCGGCATACCGCCGGAGAGCCTGCGCCGCTTCATCTCTGGTGCCAGCCGCTTCCATCGGAAGATCCAACGCGGCGGCATATCCTCGGAGTTGCTCCACCGCTGAAGCCCGGCACGTGTCCGTGGTGATGAGGGCGACGGGCCGCCCTTGCGCGGTGAACCGCGCCGCCAGTTTGGCCACAGCCGTCGTTTTGCCCGCACCGGAGGGCCCGAAGAATACCGCCACCCGCCGCGCCTCGTCCGATTTCAACAATGGCTCACCGTCCTGCATCTGCTGTTTCACCAATTCGCGCAGCGCCATACGCACTCTCGCCGCATCCCGCAGTTCCTCCGCGGTCAACCGGTCGTGCAGGCTTTGCACGAATGAGACCGCGGTGGGCGCCGCAAGTCCGCGGGCGACGAAATCCCGGTACCAGACGGTCATCGGACCCGGTACGTTCTTCGGCACCACGACCGTATCCTCAGGATAGGTTTCGAGAAGGTGTTGATGCAGTCCCCGCAGTTCGTCTCGGACACGCGCCAGCCGAGGCGAACCAGTCGGACGGCGCAGCTCCTTGAACCGTTGGGCGGGAGGCGCAGTGCCGCGCTTCCCCGTCAACTTTGGCGCGAGGGCGTCATGGGTCGCACCGTCGAGGGCCTCCTGAAACCGCGACGCCGGCACGAGTGCGGGATTGGGCGCAGGCTCCTGCGCCGGATGAGGCCGCTTGGTCGAAGGCGGATCCGAGACAGGCCGCGGCTGCGCCGCCCCCTCGTCGATGGCCGCCGTCACCTCGATCAAAGGCCGGCCGAACCATTTGGCGACCGCCCCGCGCTGCCGGACGTCTTTGGTTGAGAGGATCACGGCGTCGGGCCCGAGTTCGGCCTTGATGGCCTGAATCGCCTCCTGCATCGTGAACGCATGAAACACTTTGACTTGCATCGCGCAGCTCCGGATTATGCGTTACCCAGTTCTAATCGCACGGTCTCGATCGCCTGCAGCCTCGCAGCGCCGTCCACTTCGTTCATGCCCAAGATGGGCACGGAGTGGAGGACTCGATCGGTCAGTTTCCGCAAGTACCGGCGGGTGGCGGAAGAACAGAGCACGATGGGCTGGTGCCCTCGCGTGGCCACACGCTCCGCCGCCTGCTTCAGCGCGACCACGACCTGCTGCGGCAACCCCGGATCGATCGAGGCCGTTGATCCGTTGGGCCCAGGAGTGGCGTGATCGGCCAACGTCCGGTCCAAACGCGGATCCAGGCTGATGATCGACAAGGTCCCGTCCGGTCCCAAATACTGGCGCGTGATCGTGCGCGCCAGCGCCTGCCTGGCCGCTTCCGTCAACACCTCCGTGTCCTTCGTCGTGTGGGCCTGATCGGCGACCGCCTCCAAGATGGTCCGCAGATCCCGGACCGGTACGCCTTCCTTGAGCAGGTTGGCCAGAATCCGCACGAGACTACCGAGCGACAACACGGCCGGAATCAGTTCTTCCACGAGCTTGGGATGGACCTTCGCCATTTCATCGAGCAAACCCTGCACCTCCTGCCGGCCGACCAGTTCGTACGCATGGCGCTTGATCACCTCGGACAAGTGGGTCGCGATCGCGGAACTCGCATCGACGACGGTATACCCCGCCATCTGTGCCTGCTCGCGGACGGCCTCGGGCACCCACAAGGCCGGCAATCCAAACGCCGGTTCTTTCGTCGAGATCCCCTGCACGACGCCGCGTTGGGCCGTGCCGGGATCGATCGCCAGCACGTGGGACGGCAGGATCTCCGATTTGGTCAGCTCTACGCCCTTCAACATGATGGCGTATTCGTTCGGGCGCAGCTGCAAGTTGTCTCGGATGTGGATGGGCGGGATGACGAACCCCATGCTGTCGGCAAACTGCCGCCGCAATCCCTTGATCCGATCGAGCAGTGAACCGCCCTGCTGGCCCTCCACCAGACTGATCAGCCCATACCCCACCTGCACTTCCATGAGGTCGAGCGGTGCCACGTTCGTCAGGATCTCTTCCGTCTTGGCCTTGGGCTTCGCCGCTTCGACCGAGGCGGTTACCTGCGCCTGCTGTTCGCGACGGCGCAGGTCGTGCGCCATCCAGGCCACGGCTCCGCCGAACGTCAAGAACGCCAAGTGCGGGAGCCCCGGCACGAGTCCGAGGGCGAGCAGGATGCCGGCGGCCGTGCCCAACGATTTCGGCGATGTGAGCACCTGGCGGGTAATGTCGGAGCCGAGGTCCGATTCAGAGGCGGCGCGGGTGACGACGATACCGGCGGCGGTCGACACGATCAGCGCCGGGATCTGCGCCACCAGGCCTTCACCGACGGTGAGCAGGGTGTACGTCTGTGCCGCCGCGGACAAGGTCAAGCCCTGCTGCAACACGCCGATGGTCAACCCGCCCACGATGTTCACGAGGACGATGATGACCGCCGCGATGGCGTCGCCGCGCACGAATTTGCTGGCACCGTCCATCGATCCGTAAAAATCCGCCTCGTCGGCGATCATCTTCCGGCGCCGTCTGGCCTCGGACTCGTTGATCATCCCGGCGTTCAAGTCGGCGTCGATGCTCATTTGTTTGCCCGGCATCGCATCCAACGTGAACCGCGCGGCGACTTCGGCCACCCGGCCCGCACCTTTGGTGACCACGACGAAATTGATGATGACCAGAATCGTGAACACGACCAGGCCGACCGTATAGTTGCCGCCCACCACGAAATTCCCGAAGGCCCGGATCACTTCGCCCGCCGCCGTGACGCCTTCGTTGCCGTGCAGCAGGATCAACCGGGTGGAAGCGATGTTCAACGAGAGGCGCAACAACGTCACCATCAGAAGGATCGACGGGAAGGCGGAGAAATCCAGCGGGCGCCGCACTTGGAGCCCCACCAGCAGGATGATGATGGACAGCGTGATGTTGAAACTCAGCAGCAGGTCAAGCAGGAACCGCGGCAACGGCAAGAGCATGACCATCAGCACGGCCACGACGCCGGCGGACATCAGCACGTCCGAATGTTTGATCGACGTCGTCGGGATGGCGCTCTGCTCGGAGGTGCTCATCGACAATCGCTCCCGTTAGATCTGTTGCGCCGGGACTTTCCCGCGCACGCGATAGACGAAGGCCAGAATTTCCGCCACGGCGCGATAGAGATCCGACGGGATTTCCCGCCCGACCTCGACCAGCTTGTACAACGTTCGGGCCACGAACTTGTTTTCGACCACCATGACGCCGTGCTCGCGGGCGATTTCCTTGATCCGTTGCGCCAGATAGTCGGCGCCTTTGGCCACGACGACGGGCGCCGCCATCTTGGCCTGGTCGTACTTGAGCGCCACTGCCAGGTGATCGGGATTGGTGACCACCACGTCGGCCTTCTTGACGTCGGCCAACATCCGTTTGCGCGCCATGTCCCGTTGGACGGTACGGATCCGCGACCGCATCTGCGGATCACCTTCCGATTCCTTGTGTTCTTCTTTGACCTCGTCACGGGTCATCCGCAGCTTTCGCTCGAATTCGAACCGCTGGTAGCCGTAGTCGAGCGCCGCCAGTCCGGCGACCGCCAGGCAAATGCCGAGGGACGCCTTGAACATCATCGCGCCGACCACTGTCACGATGCCGTCCAGCGGGTACTGCACGAGTTCAGGCAACAGACTAACGTCTCCCCGCACGGCATAGAATCCGGCCGACCCGATGCACAAGACTTTCAGCAGGCTCTTCACCAACTCGGCCAACGAGCGCATCGAGAAGATGCGGCCCAACCCGGGAATCGGATTAACCTTGGTCACGTCGAAGCCGAGGCCTTCCGTCTTCCAGAGGATCCCCGTCTGGGCGACGGTGGCCCCCACACCCAGCACCGCCACTCCGGCGAGCAAGGGCATCATGAGCAGAAGCAGGTCGGTCTCGGTCTTCATGGCGATCTGCTGTACGGACTCGGCGGTCAGCGGCTCGCCGGCTCCCAGCTCCGCGATGGAGGAGAGCCGTTCTTTGAGCAACTCGCTCAGTTTCCACATCCCGGGACGCGCGAACACAGACAGCAACCCCACCGCCCCCAGCAGCGCGGCCGCGGTTGCGACATCGCGGCTGACCGCGACTTCACCACGGGCCCGGGCTTGGGCTCGGCGTTTCGGTGTCGCCTGTTCTGTCCGGTTTTCCAGGTCAGCCATGGCCCAACATGTTCAAGAGTCCTTGCAGCGTCCCGTCGAGCCGGACGAACTCCGACTCGAAGAGCCCGATCGAATAGGGCAGCGCCAGCGCCATCACGGCCAAGCCGCAGGCGATCGTGACGGGAAAACTCATGACGAACACGTTCAACTGCGGCACGGTGCGTCCGAGAATGGCCATCAGGACATTGACCACGAGCACCGTCGCAAGGACAGGAGCCGCCAACTTCAGCGCCACGATGAAGACCTGTTGCGTCAGCAGCAGGACATCCTCCGCCAGTCCCGCGGACAGATGCCCGGTAAACGGCGCGATCGCGTCGAAACTCGTAGCAACGGACCGCACGACCAGGTACTGGGCGTTCAGGGCCAAAAATGTGAGGGACGCGAGTACGGTCTGCAGACTGGCCACGAGCGGCGTTTGATGCGCCGTCATCGGATCGATGAGCTGGGCGACGCTGAATCCCATTTGACTGCCCATCAGGTCTCCCGCCAGTTCTAACGAGGTGAAGAACAGGCGGACCGCCAGCCCGATCACCAAGCCGATCACGACTTCGTTGACCATACCCACGGCCAGCAGGAGCGGATCGGCCGGGAGATGTAAGGGCGGCAGCAACGGGGCGAGCACCAACCCCAACAGGAGAACCACCCC
>FRDC01003184.1_pt4 | contig 17671 bp, 16 predicted proteins | sample 1106171 | NCBI WGS metagenome assembly FRDC01 (sample SAMEA3930566, study PRJEB13176) | freshwater metagenome | biome: Drinking water system; feature: drinking water; material: water | place: Singapore | collected 2014-12-20 | reverse complement strand
CTGAGATGACGCTCCCCCCGACAGGCCTTGCGGCCTCTCCCCCCAAGGGGGCCAGCCCTCTTGGGGCGGCCCGGCGAGGGCTGAACCCATGAGTGCTGCCCCCTGCATCGAGCTGCAGCGCGTCGAGGCGGGCTATGACGAGCCCGTCGTCGGTCCGCTGTCGTTCGTGCTCGGTGCGGGGGAGGTGGTGGCGTTGTGGGGTCCGAACGGCTCCGGCAAGACCACCGCAATGAATGCGATCGGCGGCAGCGCCCGCGTATTCGCAGGGACCATCGCCCGCCGTCCCGGGTTGCGGGTCTCGCACCAGCAGCAGAATCCGCTGTCGCTGCGTGACATCCCCTTGTCGGGAGGGGAGCTGCTTGCCTTGACCGGCGGCAATGCCCAAGCGCTGCCGGATTCGCTGCAGCCCCTGCTCGAACGCCGGCTGTCCGAGCTCTCCGGCGGGCAACTGCAACTGCTGCAGGTCTGGGCCTGCCTCACGGCGCCGGTCGACGTGGCGCTGCTCGACGAGCCCACCAACAACGTCGACGCCGCCGGCGTTGCCTTGCTCGAGCGGGTCATAGCGCAGGAACGCCACCGACGGGCGATCCTGCTCGTGAGCCACGATCGCCGGTTCGTGGAAGCGCTCGGAGCTCGCATCGTGGAGGTCGGGGAATCATGAACTGGACCGCCATGTTCGAGCCGATGTTTTTCACCCCGTTCATGACGGGACTGCTGGTGGCCGCCGTGCTGCCGGTGCTGGGAATGTATCTGCGCCTGCGCGAGGAATGGCTCGCCGCGCTCGCGTTCGCGCAGTTGGCCGCGGCGGGTTCGCTGGCGGCGGCCATCGCCGGTGCTCCGGTGCTGGTGGGCGGCCTCGCGCTGTCGGGCATCGCCGCCGCCGCCAAGGCCTGGCTCGCCCGCAGCGGCAACAACGGCTACGCGATCCTGATGGTGGCGGGTTGGGGTGCCAGCGTGCTCATGCTCGCGAACGCACCGCTGGCCGACCATCTGGGGCATGCGCTGTTCGACGGGCAGCTCTACTTCACCGACGCCTCGAACCTGTGGAGCATGGCGGTCTTCGCGCTCGTGGGCGCACTGCTGATGCGCTGGCTGTCGCGCAAGCTGCTGCTGGAGCGCATGTTCCCCGACTTCTTCCGCGCGAGCGGCCTGTCGGCGGCGCGCTACCACCTGGCGTTCGATCTGCTGGCCGCCGCGGGGCTCGCATTCGCCACCGCGTCGGTCGGCGTGATGGCCGCGTTCACCCTGGTTTTCGTGCCGACGATGATCGCTTACCAGTGGGGTCGGAGCTGGCGGCAATCGCTGGTGATCGCCGTGGTGGTGGGCGTGATCGCCTACGTGGTCGCCTTCCAGGTTGCGCTCACTAAGGATCAGCCCTTCGGCCCCGTGCTGGTCGTGACCATGGTCTGCGTCGCGAGCGCGACCTGGATTCTGCGCAAACTGACCTCAGGCAAGCTGCGTCGCGAGCCGGCAAGATCCTGACGTCCCGGACGTGAGGTCTTACAAAACAATCGCTTGATCGCTCATAGGCAGCGGATTACCCTCTGGCCGATGGACCATAGGGCGCACTTTCTGCTTTAGCCTCGGCTCCCATGAGCGTCTCCAGCATCGAGGTTTCCGAAATCCAGGGGCGGCTGCATCCGGCGGCGGAAAGCGCAGCCATGCGCTACGCGGGCGGGTACGTCGCCGAGGCCCGGCGTGCGCTCGAGCAGGGGTTGAAGCAGTTCCCGGAAGAAGTGCGGCTGTGGCTGATGCTGCTCGACCTGCTGCGCCTGGAAGGCCGCTGGAAGGACTACGAGTCGGTCGTCGCCAACTTTCGCCAGCGGTTCGGCCAGGACCCCGTGTCGGAACAGGAGCGCCAACAGCACGAAGCCCGACTGCCCGAACCCCTGCGCACCGGGGGCAAGGCCTGCTGGGCGCTGGGCGGCACCCTGGACGCGAGTGCGGTGGGTACGCTGGCGCGCCTGCGCGAGGCGGCCAGCCATCACACGGTCGTGCATCTGGATCTGTCTCGGCTGTCCGGCGTGGAAGCAGCCGGTTGCCGGTTGCTGGCCGAGACTCTCGACCAGCTGATCGCGGCAGGCAACGGCATCGTCCTGAGCGGCGACCGGCTGCTCGGTCGATTGCTGCGCGCAGCCGTGGAGATCGAACCGACCCGGCGTGCGTACTGGGAATTGCTGCTCACGCTGCTGCGCTTCGCCCAGGATCGCCCGGGCTTCGAGCGCACCGCACTCGAGTACGCCCTGGCGGCCGATGTGGCGGCGCCCGCCTGGGAACCCCTGATCATGCCGCAGCCCCAGCTGATCCTGCCGGGTGAACGCCGTACCGAGCCGCGCTATGCGACGCGGGAGCAGTTCTCCCTGACGGGCATCATGACCGGCGCGGACGATACCCAGATGCTCGCGTTCATGGACTTCGCCGCGGAGAACCAGTACGTCAACCTCGAGCTGTCCCAGCTCGACCGCATCGACTTCGTCTGCGCCGCGCAACTCGCCAACACCATCGCCTCGCTCACCCGCGAGGGCAAGGTCATCCGCCTCATCCGGCCCAACCAGCTCGTCGCCGCACTGCTCGAGCTCTTGAATCTCGGCGGTCACGCCTCCATCGTCCCCCCTTCGGCGTAATTTTCCGCAGGGTTCCATGGCCGAGTTTCACGGCACCACCATCCTTTCCGCCCGGCGCGGCAACAAGGTCGCCCTGGGCGGCGACGGCCAGGTCACGTTGGGCAACATCGTCGTCAAGGCCACCGCACGCAAGGTGCGCCGCCTGTACCAGGACCGGATCCTGGCCGGCTTCGCCGGCGGCACCGCCGACGCCTTCACGCTGTTCGAGCGGTTCGAAGCGAAGCTCGAGAAGCACCAGGGCCACCTGGTCCGGTCGGCCGTGGAACTGGCGAAGGACTGGCGCACCGATCGCATCCTGCGCCGGCTGGAAGCGATGCTCGCGGTCGCCGATCGCGAGAGTTCGCTCATCATCACCGGCAACGGCGACGTGCTCGAACCCGAACTGGGGCTGGTGGCCATCGGCAGCGGTGGAGCCTATGCACAATCCGCCGCGCGCGCGTTGCTGGAGAATACCGAACTCGCCCCGGCCGACATCGTCAAGAAGTCACTGACCATCGCCGGTGACCTGTGCATCTACACCAACCAGTCGCACGTGATCGAGACGCTCGACTAACGTTCGATTCGCCCGGCAGGCGTTGCCTCGCGCTGCGCCGCCCTTTGCCATGTCCGCCATGACCCCCCAGGAAATCGTCCACGAACTGGACAAGTACATCGTCGGTCAGCAGGCCGCGAAGAAAGCCGTGGCCATCGCGCTGCGCAACCGGTGGCGCCGCCAGCAGGTGGCCGATCCGCTGCGACAGGAGATCACGCCGAAGAACATCCTGATGATCGGCCCCACCGGTGTGGGCAAGACCGAAATCGCACGGCGCCTCGCAAGATTGGCCGATGCCCCGTTCATCAAGGTGGAGGCGACCAAGTTCACCGAAGTGGGCTACGTCGGGCGCGACGTCGACACTATCGTGCGCGACCTGGTCGAGATGGCGATCAAGCAGACGCGCGAGCAGGAAATGAAGAAGGTGCGTCACCGGGCCGAAGATGCCGCCGAGGACCGCGTGCTTGATGCGCTGCTGCCCGGCACTCGCGATGCCGGGTTCGGCAGCACGGCCACCGAGGGCGAGAACGCGACGCGGCAGAAATTCCGCAAGAAGCTGCGCGAGGGCGAACTGGACGCCAAGGAGATCGAAGTCGAAGTGAATCAGGCCGCCCCCAACATGGAGATCCTGGCGCCGCCCGGCATGGAGGACCTCACGCAGCAGATCCAGGGCATGTTCCAGAATCTGGGCGCCGGCAGGCGCAAGCTGCGCAAGCTGCCGGTACGCGAAGCGATGCAGCTCATCACCGATGAGGAAGCGGCCAAGCTCGTCAACGACGAGGAGCTCAAGACCCGCGCCCTGGCATCCGTCGAGGCCAATGGCATCGTGTTTCTCGATGAGATCGACAAGATCGCGAGCCGTTCCGAAGCCCACGGCGCCGACGTCTCGCGCCAGGGCGTGCAACGCGACCTGCTGCCGCTGGTGGAAGGCACGACCGTCAGCACCAAGTTCGGCATGGTGAAGACCGATCACATCCTGTTCATCGGCAGCGGCGCCTTCCACCTGGCGAAACCGTCGGACCTCATCCCTGAGCTGCAGGGACGCTTTCCCATCCGTGTGGAGCTGGAGTCGCTGTCGGTGCAAGACTTCCAGCGCATCCTCACGTCCACCGATGCCTGCCTGACCCGTCAGTACGAAGCGCTGCTCGCGACCGAAGGCGTCAAGCTCGAATTCACCGAGGACGGCATCCGCCGCCTGGCCGAAATCGCCTGGCAGGTGAACGAACGTACCGAGAACATCGGCGCGCGCCGGCTCTACACGGTGATGGAGAAGCTCCTGGAAGACATCTCGTTCGATGCCGCGAAGCTCGAAGGCCGGTCGGTGACCATCGACGCCGCCACGGTGGACGCCCGCCTGGGCAGCCTCGCGGCGACCGAAGACCTCGCCCGGTACGTGCTGTAGGGCGCAGGCCACTTGCCCGCACCACGGTGGTGCGGCCGGTGAGTCCCTGGAGGGTGCGCGCTACAATCGGGTCACACCTCCTCCCTCGGATCGCACCGCCATGCCATCCGGCAACACCTTCCTCCTCGAAGTCCACCCGAAGATCCCGCGCCGCCTCGCCCGACTCGAGGAACTGGCCGACAATCTCTGGTATAGCTGGGACCGACCGACCCGCTCGCTCTTCTCGCGGCTGCACACCAGCCTGTGGGATGCGGTGGGCCACAGCCCCAAGGCCTTCCTGAAGCGCGTCGACGAGCAGCGCCTCATCGAGGCAGCCGACGACCCGGTCTTCATCAACTCCTACAACCGGGTGCTGTCGGCCTACGACAGCTACAAGGACGAACCGCTGCGGCGCAACGGCTCCGAGTGGTTGCGCCAGAACGACCTCATCGCCTATTTCTGCGCCGAGTTCGGTTTCCACGAATCGCTGCCCATCTACTCGGGCGGCCTGGGCATCCTCGCGGGTGACCACTGCAAGGCGGCCAGCGACATGCGCCTGCCGTTCGTCGGCGTCGGGCTGCTCTACCGCCAGGGCTACTTCTCCCAGACCATCGACGCCGACGGCAATCAGCACGCGTCCTACGGCGATTCCGATTTCGAGGATCTTCCGATCTCGCCGGTTGCCGGCACCGACGGCACCGACGTCTTCGTGTCGGTGGACTTTCCCGGCCGCAGGATCTGGCTCAAGGTCTGGCAGGCGCGCGTCGGCCACGTCACGCTCTACCTCCTCGACGCGGACATCGAGAAGAACGCCCCGCACGATCGCGACATCACGCACCGCCTCTACGGCGGCGACCGGACCGATCGCATCGAACAGGAACTGGTGCTGGGCATCGGCGGGGTGCGGGCGCTCGCGGCGCTGGGCCTGAAGCCCACGGTCTGGCACATCAACGAAGGGCACGCCGCGTTCCTGGTGCTGGAGCGCATGCGCGAGCTGGTGGTGCAGGGTCACCCCTTCGCCACGGCCATGGAGGCGGTCGCTGCCAACACGGTCTTCACCACGCACACGCCGGTGCCGGCAGGCCACGACCATTTTCCGGTCGACATGATGACGAGCTACTTCGACAAGTTCATCGGCGATCTGAACATCACGCGCGAGCAGTTCCTGGCACTCGGTCGCATGGGCGACGGCGGCGAGTTCAACATGACCGCACTCGCGATCCACGGCTCGCGCTTCCACAACGGCGTCTCGCGCATCCACGGCGGCGTATCGTCTCGCATCCTGTCGGCCATGTGGCCGCAGGTGGACCCGCGCGAGAATCCGTTGTCGTACGTCACCAACGGCGTGCACGTGCCCACCTTCCTCGCGCAGGAATGGGCCGACCAGTTCGACAAGTTCCTCGGCTACGAATGGACCCAGCACATCACCGACGCCGGGTTCTGGCAGCGCATCGACGAAATTCCCCAGCACCTGTTCTGGAGCGTTCGGCAGTCGCTCAAGGCGCAGATGCTCTACCTGGTACGCCATCGCATCTCGCGCCAGCACTTCCGCAACAACGGCTCGGAAGCGCACCTCGACCGCCTGCTCAAGTTCACCGACCCGGCGAATCCGAACGTGCTGACGATCGGTTTCGCACGCCGGTTCGCCACCTACAAGCGCGCGGCACTGCTGTTCGAGAACCTCGACCTGCTGCGCCAGATCGTCTGCAACGACGAGCGCCCGGTGCTGTTCATCTTCGCCGGCAAGGCCCACCCGGCGGACGTGCCCGGCCAGGACCTGATCCGTCGCATCAACCAGATCTCGCGCATGCAGGAGTTCGAAGGGCGTGTTCTGCTGGTGGAGAACTACGACCTGCGCCTCGCGCGCCGACTCGTCTCCGGCGTCGACGTGTGGCTCAACAACCCGGTCTTTCCGCTCGAAGCGAGCGGCACCTCCGGCATGAAGGCCGGCATCAACGGCGTGCTGAACCTTTCGGTGAGCGACGGCTGGTGGGACGAGGGCTACGACGGCAAGAACGGCTGGGCCATCAAGCCGGTTTCCGAATCCCTCGACGAGCACCGGCGCAACTTCGAGGAATCGAAGACGCTCTACGAACTGCTGCAGGACCACGTCATTCCCAGCTACTACTCGCGCAACGAGATGGGCTTCTCACCCGAGTGGGTGAAGATGGCGAAGCATTCGATCGCGACCCTGCTGCCGCGTTTCAACTCCACCCGCATGGTGAACGAGTACGTCGCCAAGTTCTACCTGCCGGCGACGCGCCAGTGGCGCCGGCACAGCGAGAGCGACTACGCCAATGCGCGCCGGCTGGCCGAATGGAAAACCCACATCCGCCAGTGCTGGGGCAACCTGCGTCTACGGCGGCTGGACGCCGCACCGCGCCGCATCGCCTTCGGCGAAGGCATCCGCCTCGAAGTGGCCGTGTTCCTGGACGGGATGAAACCCGAGGACGTGGTGGTCGAACTGGAACTGGCGCGGCGTACCCATCTCGATTCGCAGAAGCGCGTGAGCCACTTCCGGTTCGAACCGGACGGCACGGTCACCGACGAGAAGGAACACCGGTTCGCGCTCGCGCTCACCCCCGAGATGTGCGGGCGGCTCGAGTATCGGATCCGCGTCTACCCGCACCACGAACTGCTGACCCATCGCCTCGAGCTGGGGATGATGCAGTACCTGTAGCGCCTGCGGACGCGCATCGGCATCCGCCACGACGGCGGACGTGCCCTCCGAGATCGCGAGCATTCAGTATCCGGCAGCGCGGTCGACGGCGCCGAGCGGCGGTTCACCGCGTTCGAGGCGCCGCAGATTCGCGATCACCTGGGCAGCGGCTTCCGAGGCGAGAGTCACGGCAGCGACGTGGGGTGTGACGATCACCCGCGGGTGCCGCCAGTACGGATGATCCCCGGACAGGGGTTCGTCGTGGAACACGTCCAGCAGCGCTCCGCCGATCTGTCCGCTGTCGAGTGCGGCGACGAGGTCGGCATCGACCACGTGGGCGCCGCGCGCGAGGTTCACGAGGCAGGCGCCCTTCGGCAGTTTCGCGAACAGGCGCGCATCGAGCATTCCCGTGGTGGCCCGCGTGAGCGGCAGAAAGTTCACCAGCACCGCCGTATGCGCAAGGAAACGGTCCAGTTCTTCGGCGTCGTAGCATTTCACGCCGGGAATGCGCTTCGGCGTGCGACTCCAGCCGAGCACCGGATAGCCCAACGCGGCGATGTGCCGTGCGGCCTCGCTGCCCAGGACGCCGAGCCCCATGACGCCGACGGCGAAATCCTCGGTCGCCGTGGGCGCCAGGGGTTCCCATCGGCGGTCGCGCTGCAGCAGCGCGTACTCGTGCATGCGGCGATGAAAATGCAACACGCCGTAGGCGGCGTACTCGGCCATCTGCCGGCTCAGCCCGGCATCGAGCAGTCGCAGCACCGGCACGTCGGGTGGCAGCTGCGGATCGGCCAGGATCGCGTCGACGCCGGCACCGAGCGACAGGATCGCCCGCAAATGGGGAAACCGGGCATGCCAACCGGCCGGCGGTTTCCATACAAGCGTGTAGCGGACTGCCGCCGGATCACCGGTCTGTGGCCATACATGGAACGGCAGCGACGGCAGTGCGGCGCGAATGGCTTCGCGCCAGGGTTCCGGGGCATCGGTGTTGCTGTAGAAGACGAGGCTCATGCGTGCCGGCAGGGCGTAGGTCGACGCGCGATCATAGGCGAGCCGCACCGATTGCGGATCGCGCTGGGCACAGCTACCCTCGCGGACTCGATGCGCGAACCCGACCATCACCGCGAGTGGGACGCCGGCGACCTCGGTTGCGGCGATCTCGTCATCCGGCTGCGTTTCCTGCTGAAGGAGATGCAACCGGGCGAGGTGATCCGGGTGCATGCAACCGATACCGGCGCCCCGCTGGATCTGCCGGCCTGGTGCCGCATGACGGGTGAGCGGCTGATCGAGCACGACTCGCTGCGCTGCCTGTACTGGATCGAGCGGGCATCCCCGACCACCACTCGCTGACCATCAAACAAGAGGAGACTCCACCATGCCGGGTACCGGAAAATTCTGTGTAGCGCTCGCCTGCTCCACCGACAACACCGACAAGGCCACGGTCGCGTTCGTCGTGGCCAACGCCGCTGTCGCCTCGGCCCAGGACACGCTCGTGTTCCTTTCGATCGAAGGCGTGCGCCTGTCGCAGAAGGGTGTAGCCGATGCGATTCACGAAGAGGGCTTCGCGCCGCTCAAGGAGCTCATCGAGAATTTCGTGAAGGCGGGCGGCAAGATCTGGGTCTGCTCGCCGTGCTTCAAGAAACGCAAGCTGGACGAGGGCGGTCTGGTCGCGGGTGCGACGATCGTTGGCGGAGCCAAGCTCGTGGAGTTCCTGTCCGACGGGACTCCGTGCCTGTCGTATTGAGCAGCGGAAGAACCTCTTTCAACACGAAGGACGCGAAGGACACGAAGGAACTCGAACGAAAGTCTCCTGGGTTTCCTTCGTGCACTTCGTGTCCTTCGTGTTTCAGGCTTTGGCCTTTCCTTGACTACCTCTTCACTCACGCCGGATGCGAGTTTCGACGGCGACGATCTCGATTGCGGCAACGGCTTGCTGCTCCTGATCCGCCGCCACATCGACCCGCTGCCGCGCGGGGCGCTGCTGGAGATCCTTTCCACCGAGACTTCGGTGCAGGAGGATCTGCCCGCATGGTGCCGGCTCACGGGCAACGAGTTCGTGTCGATGGCGCAACGCGAGGGTCGCGAACGGGCCTACCTCGTCTGCAAAGGTGCGTTGGCAGAGCGCGCTCCGACGACGGTGCGGGCACCTCGGGTTGCGCCGGTTGCACGGCAACCGATACCCGTGAGCAGACCCGATCGCCTGCCGGTGCCGGCCCCCGCACCGGCGATCGCCCCCCTGTCGGTCATGGGCATCGGCAGCTGGCCGCGGCCGCGCTGGTTGATCCGGGCCCTGCACGAGCGGCTCGAAGGCCGGCTGCCGGAAGCGGAGTTCGAATCCACTGCGGACGATGCCGTGCGCCTTGCCGTGGACGCCCAGATCCGCGCAGGCGTCGACGTCGTCACGGATGGCGAGCAGCGCCGCGACAGCTATGCGAGCTTCGTCGGCGCGCGCTTGGACAACTGCCAACTCATCCCGCTCACGGACCTGCTGCCGTTGGTGGACGACCCCGAGGAATTCGCCGAGGAGCTGCGTGCGCTCGACGTCCCGGCAGGGGAGGTTCGTCATCCCGCCGTGTTCGGGCCGCTCGGGCGCAGTCGTCCGATCGCCTTGCACGAAGCTCGATTCCTCATGACGCTGAGCGACCGCCCGGCGAAAGTGGCGCTGCCCGGCCCCTACCTCCTCGCGCGCACGCTGTGGCTCGAATGTCTCACCGAGAATGCCTACGCTTCGCGCGATGACATCGCCCGTGACATCGTGCGCGTGCTGCGCGAGGAACTCGCCGATCTGCTGGGAGCGGGCGTGGCGTTGGTGCAGTTCGATGAACCGGTCCTGTCCGAGGTGGTATTCACCGGGCCCAAGCAGCGCCGCAGCTTCATGTGCGGTGCGCTTTCCGAGAGAGGCGATGCATCCACGGAACTCGCTTTCGCACGCGATCTGGTGAATGCCGTGACGGCCGGCTTTCCGCGCGAGAGGATCGCTCTGCACATGTGCCGCGGCAACTGGACTCCGGACGAGAGCACCTGTCTTGCCGGAGACTACGCACCGCTGGTACCGACCTTCGCCGCGATGAACGTCGGGACCTTCTCGCTCGAACTGTGCACGCCACGCGCCGGCGAGATCGACGTTCTGCGGTCGCTGCCGGACGACCGCCGCGTGGGCGTCGGCGTGGTGAACCAGAAACACGCGCGCATCGAATCGGTGGACGAGATCGTCGCGAGAGCCGAGACGGCGATCCGGATCTTCGGGCTGGAGCGCGTGCTGCTGCATCCGGATTGCGGGTTCGCGACCTTCGCCGACAATCCCGTGGCGTCCGCGGTCATTGCGGAACAGAAGCTTGCTGCGATCGCGGCGGCGGCGCGCGCGCTGCGCGACAAGTACCGTTTGCCCCCACCCTGACCTTCCCCCGGCAGAGCCGGGGGCGGGGAATGTACTACTCTCCTCCCCCAGGTTCGCCGGGGGAAGGTCGGGATGGAGGCGAATGCGCGCAGATGCCGCGCTACCACCGGTACCCGAGGCTGAAGATCAGCTGCCGATCGACGCTCTTGCGCTCGGGCGCCGGATTGCCATCCCAGTCCAGATTGAACAGCAAGGATGCGAGGATGCCGCTGCGCAGCGGAAACCGCAGGCCGGACTGGGTGCGCAGGAAGCTGGTGCGGATGTCTTCCAGGCTCGCGTAGAGCTGGTTGTTGTTGAACACCTGGATCGCGTCGTCCCACAACCAGCGATCGAAACGCGACCCCAGCCGCAGCGCGAAGAATCGTTCGTCCGGCGCATCGAAGAAGAGGGCGTTCACGCGGTCCACACCCGCTTCGAGCGCCAGGTTGGTGGGCCGACCCTCGAAGACCTGGAAGCCCATCCCGGCGCCGTAGGTGGACCGCAGGCGCAGGTCCTTGAAGCGATCGTGCTCGAACGTCGTGGCACCGTAGCCGTACAGCCGCTCGTCGACGAACCGGTCGTACTTGAGGCCGACGATCGCGTTCATCTCGGTCTCGACCTTGCTGTCGGTCGCCTCGTTCGCACGTGCCGTGGCGGTCCAACGATTGCGATCGCGCCGCGCGATCGCTTCGCTGTCGAAGTTGTAGCGGCGCAGGTCGGTATTGCCGTCGGTGTTGGAGATGCCGAGATTGATGCGGCCGGTGAACTGCCAGTCCTTGCCGCCGAGGCGCCCGGGCTCGAGCGAGGCGACGCGCTTTGCGTCCACCGGGATGGGTGCCGCATCCGGCGCGGTGATCACGCTCGCGCGGCCGGCACTCACCGCAAGTCGGCCGATGAGCCGCGTGTAGTCCTTCATGAGCACCGTCACGTCACCGTCGGTGACGAGCGACTCCACCTCGTCGGTGTCGATGGTCACGGTACCGGCGTAGCTCGTGTCGAGATCCAGCTTGCCGGCGCGAAAACGGCTCACGGTTCCGGTGAGGCGGTCGCCATTCTTCATCACGACGACGTCGGCGAGGACGCACGGCGCGAGCATCGCACCGACCAACGCCACGCAAAGCCCCGCCATCCCTCGCCGCAACACTGCTGACAATCCGACGCCTTCTAGCGCAATTCGGCAGCGCCGACTGCCCGGCTCCACAACAGGATACCGTCCCCGTCGTACGCCTCGAACGTTAGAGTACGGTTGCCCTTCGGACCCGCGAGCCGGACCATGCCGAAACTGCGCTGGGTAACGAGGGTGTCGGGCACGAGGTCGGGATTGCTGCGTTCCAGCCCGTCGGGATTCGCAAGGGCACCGGCGGTGAGCGGCGACGAAGTGAACTCGTACAGCGGGTAGGTACCCTCGCGCGGCAGGCGCAGCAGCTCCGAGAAGTGCCGGTCGCCGGACAGGAAGACGACTCCGGAGATGCGTTGTTCGCGCAGCCAGTCGCGCAACTTCTGCTGCTCGTCGGGGTAGTTCTGCCAGGTTTCGAATCGGCTGACCCGATTCCAGAACTGCGTGCCCATCGCGACCACCTTGAAGGTCGCGTTGGAAGACAGCAGCGCCTGCTTCAGCCACTCGAGCTGCTGCGGGCCGAGCAGCGCTTTGTCCGGTACGTTGGGATAGCGGTTCGGGTAGCGGTACCAGCGGTCGTCGAGCAGGAACAGATCGGCATCGGCAACGCGCACCTGCGTGAACACGCCTGGGACACCCGGCAAGCCGTGGGTCGGATTGGGCCAGTAGCGTTTGAAGGTGTCGAGCGCTGCACCCTTCAGGACGAACGAGGCATCACCATCGTTGGGGCCGTAGTCGTGGTCGTCCCAGATGGCGAGATGCGACGTAGCGCGCCACAGGCGATGCAGTTCCGGCAGCTCGCGATAGGCGCGGTACCGGTCGTTCATCGCTTCGGCGGAGGTCCATTCCGGTTCGCGGAAATACACGTTGTCGCCGAGCCACAGCATGACGTCGGGGGCTTGCGCGGCGATCGCATCGAAGATGCCGTAGCCGCCGCCATAGGGTGTGCCTGGCCGGTCGAAGCGGCCGTCGTTGAGGTACGCGCACGAGCCGACGGCGATGCTCACGGCCGGTGGATCGGTGCGCCACTCCCACAGTGCCTGGGTGCGAAAGGTGCCGACGTCGCCCGTGGGCTGGCCGTCGGCCAGCAGCCGGTAGCGATAGCGCGTGCCCGGTTCGAGCCCGGCCAGGCGCAACACCACCGCGAAATCGCGGTCGCGCGAAGCTTCGTTGTCGATGCTGTGCACGGCGGCATTGCCGTCGAGCACCGAGAACTCGACACCGATCCGGCCCGGTCCACGCTTCTGGGTCCAGAGCGTGAAGCTGGTCTGGTCCGCGAAACCATGCATCACGGAAAGTTGCTCCGCTGCCGACGGGACGGGCAAGGCGAGCAGTGCCAGTACCAGCATCGGCACCACGCGGCGGCCAACGGCGACGGTCAATCTAGCCGGCATCCGCGACCGTGCGGCCCGAGGGACAGACGAGCGCGTCCAGGTCGGCGGCGAGCGCGGCCGCTCGGGCACGCACGCGCTTGCTTTGAGCTTCGTCCATCGCATTGGCGACCCCCACCAGAAGGTCGATCGTCAGGTTGCGATTCGCCTCCACCTGCTCGAGCAGTCCCGGGGTCCAGTACCGGTCGGGCTCTGCCAGCAGGGACCGCAGCTGCGCCACGCGCTGCGTATCCCTGCTGCGATACTGCAGCGTCCGGACGAGCTCGGACTGCCAGCGCGTGCGGCTCGCCAGGGTATCCGGGCCGGTCATGCGCAGCTCGCGGCTCCAGGCCTCCACCAGCGAGCGCTGACGCTTGCCGAGCGGGCCGATCCACCACTCGATACGCGCTTGCAGGCGCTTCGCGCGCTCGGCCCGGACCGTCGGCTCGGGCACGTCGATCCATCGGTCCTTGTACTTCCGGTTGCCCTTGTCGAAGCTGCGCTGCAACTCAGCCAGCTGGGCGTCGCTCAAGGAGTGGCTGATCGCATCCAGGCGCGGCGCAGCGTGGTCCCCCATCACTCGTGCGAACTGCTGAAGGTCGGCGAGGCGCATGGCGATACGCTCAGCATTCACGCCGGGCTGGAACTCCTCGCCCACCTCGCGCAGCCATGCCGCATAGCCGGCCAGCTGGGTGCTGCAGTGCCACTGCTTGAAGTCCACGAGCTGCTGGCCGAGCAGGCGGCTTTGCTGGCGGTCGAGCGACACATAGCTCTCCGCGTACCATACCCCCATGCGTTCGGCCTGGCCATAGCTCAACCGGATCGTGCTGCACCCTGCACACAGCAGCGCGATGCCGATCAGTGGAACGAGGATGTGCAAGCGGCCCATGGAACCAGTCCGACCCGTGCTGTTCCGTCCAGGTTCCCGTCAGGACAATTGCCCGAACTGGACGCGGGTGTCGTATTCGAACTCGACCTGCCCGCCGACCTGCTGGGCGTCGAACAACGCCTGCAGCTCGAGCATGCCGGCCTCGTGCCCGGTCTTCGGCACGAAGGACGACGAGCGATGCCGGGCCACCAGGCCGTCCCAGTCGAAGCGCTGCCGGTTGTCCAGCACAACTTCGGCGTAGCCTTGCGGACCGTAGAACCGCTGCAGCGCCGGCGCATCGACGTTGCGGTGGACGACCTGCAGATAGTCCGGGCAGTGGCGCACCAGCAGATCCTCGTACCCACGCAGGAACGGTGTGGCATCGAGGCGACGATCGTTCCAGATCAGCACGACCCACCCGCCAGGTTTGAGGATGCGGGCGAATTCCTGTCGCGCGCGTTCCCGGTCGAACCAGTGGAACGCCTGGCCCGCGGTCACGAAGTCGACGACGGCGCCCGGCAGTGTCGTCGCCTCCGCACCGCCGTCGATGCTGCGGAACTGCGGATAGGCGCGCAGGAACTCCTCGCCGGCCGCGCGCATCTCGGCGTTCGGTTCGATGCCGAACACGCGGTTGCCATGCTCCAGGAACAAGCGGGCGAGCAGACCGGTACCGCTACCGACGTCGGCAACCGCGGCGCGCGGGGTGAAGTCGCAACGTCGCGCCAGCACGTCGACGAGCTCGGCCGGATAGCCCGGTCGTGCACGCACGTAGTCGGCGACACGATCGGAGAAACGTCCGGTGGGGTTGTGATTGGGCAACGTCGGCATGGCGCGCTGCGGCGCGGGAATTCGTTGACAGCGTTCTCGAGCGGAACATAGCATACGGCCCCGCTCGCCAATCCTAGGGTTGCGTCGGGCCAGCGCCGGCAGAAAGAGACTCGGGATTAGGGTCCGTGGCGCGCAACAGCACGAAGGGAGGGGAGATGCGCCGTCTTGCCGGAATCGCCGCGGCTGCGTTGGCCGCAGCGTGGACCGTCTGCGCTCACGCAGAGGACACGGTGAAGATCGGGCTGGTCAACGAGGCGACCGGTCCTAACGCCGAAGCCGGCGTCTACACCCACAACGGCGCGAAGCTTGCCCTCGCGGAGATCAATGCCGCCGGCGGCGTGCTCGGCAAGAAGCTCGAACTCAAGCTCGAGGACAACCAGAGCACGAATCCCGGCACCGTGCTCGCCTTCTCCAAGCTCTTCGGCGAAGGCGGCATCGTGGCCATCATCGGTCCGATCCGCAGCACGCAGATCCAGGCCGCATCGCCCACCGTCGCCAAGGCCGGTATCCCGACCATGATCGGCGGGACCGACCCCAGCCTCACGAAGGTGAACAATCGCTGGGTGTTCCGGGCCCGCCCGAACGACTCCTACTCCTCGCGCGTGATCGCGGACTTCGGCGTCAACACGCTGAAGAAGCAGAAGTGGGCCATCATTCACTCGACCGACGCATTCGGGTCGGGGGGCATGAACGCGCTCACCGCGGCGTTGAAGAGTTTCGGCGTGACACCGGTGCTGGTGCAGGGCTACACCAACAACTCGCAGGACTTCACGCCGGTCGTACTCGCGATCAAGAAGTCCGGTGCGGACGTCATCGGGTCCTACATGACCAACTCGCCCGACGTCGGCATCTTCGCGAAGCAGCTCCGGCAACTCGGCGTCGCCGCGGAGTGGGTGGGGTCGCCCTCGGTCGTCACCGACACCGCGATGAAACTGGCCGGCCCGGCATTGCACGGCGTCTACGGCATCGCCGATTTCACGCCGGACGCAACCCCCGAATCCAAGGCCTACACGAAGCTGTACCGCGACACCTACAAGCTCGACCCCGACGTGTACTCGAGCTGGGCCTACGACGCGCTGCGCGTCCTGGCGCTCGCGATCAACACGGCCAAAAGCACCGATCCGGAAGCCATCCGCAAGGCGATCGTCTCGATCAAGGGCTGGAAGGGCGTCGAAGGCACCTACAACTTCGACGAGAACGGCGACGGCCTGCGCGGCTACAACGTCGTGAAGAACGAAGCCGGCAAGGTCGCCTTCATCAAACACATCGATTTCAAGGACTAAGGCCTTACGGGCACGAGCCTCCGCAACCGCGACGCATTTTCCAAGTTGTTGTTCCACGCCGGGCGCCGGGCCGCCCCAAGCCCGGCGTCTGATCAACTCGAATGAAGAAAGTGCGTTGCGCAAGCAACGTACTTTCTTCATTCGACACACACTGGGGGAGGGGAACCCGCCGCCGGACCGCAGCAGTCAGAAAAGACGGTCCGGCGGCAAGGGTTCCGAGCGAGGCAGACCGTGCAGTTCGTCACCGAAAACCTGCAGATCCTGTTCACCGGCCTCGGGTTGGGCAGCATCTACGCGCTCGTGGCACTCGGCTTCGTGCTCATCATCCGCGCCACGAACGTCGTCAATTTCGCCCAGGGCGATTTCGCCATGCTGGGCGGCTACGCGATGGTGTTGTTCTTCACCGGGCTCGGCTGGCCCTACTGGATCGCGTTCATCGGCGCTTTGCTGGCCATGGCGGTCTTCGGCGTGCTGTTCAACTACGGCGTCTACTATCCGCTGCGACACCGATCGTTCCTGCCGGTGCTGATCAGCACCCTGGGCGCGTCCATCTTCCTGCAGAACACCGTGCTCTACGTCGCCGGTCCGCAACCCAAGCCGCTCGACAAGCTGCTCAACTTCGACGGCATCACCCTGGGCGGCGTGTTCCTCGACAGCCAGTACATCGTGATCCTGGTGGCGACGGTGGCGCTGGTGTTCTTCACCTTCCTCTTCTTCGAGAAGACGCTGCTCGGCAAGAAGCTGCAGGCCACGTCGCAGGACAAGGACATGGCCCGGCTGCTCGGCATCCCGGTGGCGCTGATGATCGCCATCACGTTCATCTACAGCGCGGTGCTGGGCGGAATCGCCGGTGTGCTGGTGGGGCCGATCCTGTTCGTGTCCATCGGCATGGGCTCCATCATCGCGCTGAAGGCTTTCGCCGCCACGATCATCGGCGGCTTCGGTGACGTGAAGGGCGCCATCGTCGGTGGGCTGTTGCTCGGCGTGATCGAGAGCCTCGCGGCACAGCACATCTCCGTGCCCTACAAGGACGCCTACGCGTTCCTCGCGCTGTTCCTGTTCCTGCTTTTCCGGCCCCAGGGGATCTTCGGGGAGAAGGTGTCCGAGAAGGCTTGAGCATGCAGAACCGGATCTCCTTGCCGGCGTTGATCGTGCTCGCGATCATCGCGATCGCGCTGCCGCTGATTCCCTATCAGCTGCAGGTCAGCACCTACGTGGTGCAGATGTTCATGCAGGCGGTGACCTACGCCATCGCCGTCCTCGGCATGGTGGTGGTCCTCGGGTACACGGGGCAGATCAATCTCGCCCAGGCCGCGTTCTTCGGTTTCGGTGCCTACGGCGTCGCGCTCGGCACGGTGAGCGGCGGAATCAACTTCTGGATCTCGCTCGCACTGGGTGTCGGCGCCGCGACCGTCGCGGGACTGGCGCTGGGCCTCACCACGCTGCGCCTCGGCGGCCACTATCTGGCGATGATCACCATCAGCTTCCAGCAGATCTTCGACCTGATCCTGGTCAACTGGGTGGAAGTGACCCACGGACCCGACGGCATCGCCGGCATCGGCCGCCCTTCCATCCTCGGGTTCGAACTCGCCGACGACAAGGCCTACCTGCTGCTGTGCACGATCGTGCTCTA
>FRDC01001269.1_pt1 | contig 17672 bp, 19 predicted proteins | sample 1106171 | NCBI WGS metagenome assembly FRDC01 (sample SAMEA3930566, study PRJEB13176) | freshwater metagenome | biome: Drinking water system; feature: drinking water; material: water | place: Singapore | collected 2014-12-20 | reverse complement strand
TCGCCGGCGGAGAATATCCGCACACGGATGGCGCCGCCTGAAAGCTCGGTGATCAAGCGCCCGACACGCTCGGCCGCGGCGCCGAGGCCGGGAAAGTCTTTCGGCCAGGTCGTCACCATGCGCAGTTCGCGCTCGCGCAGGCCGCCGGCGGCGGAGGGGAGGCCCTCGGGCGTCGCGCAGTCGCAGCCGGCGGCAAGGCCCGCCGTGCCGGCCGCAAGGAGGTTTCGTCGATTGATCAAGGCGCTCCGCCCGTCCCGTCTTTTGGGCGGGAGAATGGCCTGAGCCGGCTTGAATGGAAAGTCTCGCCTTAGAGCCGCGCCCACCCGTCGGACGTCAGGCGTTCGAGCGGCGCATAGCTGCGCTTGTAATCCATCTTCGGCGAGCCATCGACCCAATAGCCGAGATAGACATAAGGAAGCCCGAGATCGCGCGCGAGCGTAATGTGATCGAGGATCATGTAGGAGCCTAGGCTGCGCGCTTCCTCGTCAGGCTCGAAGAACGAATAGACCATTGACAGGCCGTCGGCGAGGCGGTCCGAAAGCGCGCAGGCAAGGAGCGCGCGCCGGCCCGTTTCATCCTCGCGGCGATATTCGATCATTGCGGTGTCGACTGCCGTCTCTTCGACCATCGAGGCGTAGTCGAGCACGGTCATCTCCGCCATGCCGCCGTCGGGATGGCGAGCATCGAGATAGCCGCGCAGGATCGAGAACTGTTCCGATGTCGCTTTCGCGGGACGGATATGTCGAGACAGATCGGCGTTGCGTTTCAGCGTGCGGCGCCGAGCGCGCGTCATCTCGAATTCGCCGACGACAATGCGCACTGGCGTGCAGGCCGAGCACGTGTCGCAGGCCGGCCTGTAGATGATGTTCTGCGATCGCCGGAAGCCGCGTCGCGAGAGCATGGAATTGACAACCGGGGCCTGCGGGCCGCCGAGATACGCGAAGACCTTTCGCTCCACCTGCCCGTCGAGATAAGGGCAGGGGGAGGGCGCCGTGATGTAGTACTCGCCTCCTTCGAGGCCGAGCTGGCGGGTGACGTCTTCCTTGCGCATCAAACCATCCTTGCGCTCGGAATCTTAGCGGCAGCTTACCGGCGCGGCAATCGGCATGATGAGCGTGCGAGGCGCGGGGCCGTCGCGGCGTCGGGTTTGCGCCTTTCTCCGGTCGGGGTTTGATGCTAGGGCGCGCCCATCGGGGCGCAACCCCCGCGCCACGTGGACGCCTCGAGATGACCGATCCTTTCCGGCCTTTGAAGAACGCATTCGGGCGTTTTGCGACCGGCGTCGCCATCGCGGCCTGCGCCAACACGCGCGGCGGCTTCACGGCGATCACAATCAATTCCTTCACGTCGGTTTCGCTCGAGCCGCCGCTCGTTCTCTGGTGTCTCGAACTGAAGGCGTCCTCATTCGGCGATTTCATCAGTGCGCCGTCCTACGCCGTAAGCGTTCTGAACGCGAGCCAGCAAGCGCTCTCCGAGCGCTTTGCGCGTCATGAGCCTGAACCCTTGAAACCGCATGAATATGAATTGTGGCTTTCCGGCGCGCCGGTGCTTGCCGAGCGCCTCGCTGCCTTCGACTGCCGCGTCGTCGATCGCCACCGGTCGGGCGACCATGTCATTCTGGTTGGCGAGGTCGTGCAGTTCGACTCCTTTGACGGCGCGCCGCTGATGTACTTCGCCAGCCGCTACATGAAAGGTCCGCCCACGGATGGGCTGGGAGGCGCGCGATGAAGGTTTCGTTCCTTGGTCTCGGCGTGATGGGCGCGCCGATGGCGGGGCACCTCGCCAGTCGCGGCGCCGACCTTTCGATCTGGAATCGCACCGCCGCGAAGGCGCGCGAGTTCGCCGCCACGCACAACGCCCGGATCGCAGCATCGCCCGCCGACGCAGCGGCCGGCGCCGGCGCTGTCATCACCTGCCTGGGCGATGATCCGGATATCGAGGCGGTCCTTGGCGCGGTCCTGCCGGCGACGGAAAAGGGCGCCCTCGTCATTGACCATTCGACGGCGAGCCCGGATCTCGCCCGCCGCCTCGCCGCGGCTTTCGCGGCGAGGGGCGCCGCCTTCATCGATGCCCCGGTCTCTGGCGGCGAAGCGGGGGCGAAGGCGGGCAAGCTTTCCGTCATGTGTGGGGGCGATGCGCCGGCGGTCGACCGGGCGCGGCCGATACTCGAGGCCTATGCCGCGCGCGTCGTTCATATAGGCCCCTCAGGCCACGGACAGCTCGCCAAGGCGGTCAACCAGATCTGCATAGCGGGGCTCTTGCAGGGTCTGTCCGAGGGGGTGCATTTCGCTCAGTCCGCCGGTCTCGACATCGACCGGGTTCTCGAGGCGGTCTCCGGCGGGGCCGCCCGGTCCTGGCAAATGGAAAATCGCGCCCGCACGATGGCCGAAGGCAGCTTCGATTTCGGCTTTGCCGTCGACTGGATGCGCAAGGATCTGAGGATCGCGCTCGCCGAGGCTCGCCGGAACGGCGCGCAACTGCCGGTGACCGCGCTTGTCGACCAGTTCTATGCAGAAATTCAGGTGATGGGCGGCGGGCGGCAGGACACCTCAAGCCTCATCCGGCGGCTTAAACCAGCGAAAAGGCCGGGCTAAAAATTCTTGCCGGTTTTTAAGAACCCACTCGACTCCGGATGATTCGAATTGTAATTATATAACTTATCGGGAGCGCTTGGGGGCAAAGCGCTGTCGGGGTGGAGGCTGGGCTCACGGCGGTCTCCGGGTGGAAAAAAGGGCGCAGAGAAACATGGTATCGATCGCTGCGACGGTCGGCTTGGTGAGCCTTGGGCTTCTCCTCGTCGCTGTCATCGGGTTGCTTCGTCAATTGGGGGCGAGCGAGGCGGCCAAGGGTCTTCTTTACCTTACCGGCGCCGTTTTTCTGATCGTGATCGCATCAACCTACGTGCCGGCGTTGATTTCAGGCATCTAGGCGGCGACCGACTTTGGAAAGCGGGCGAAGCTCAATACGCCGCGGATGATCCTTCATCCGCGGCGTTTTTGCACTGCACTGCGCGGTTGCAGGCGAACCCGCCGCGCGGGAATACTCGTCGCAACCAACCAGCATGCTTTTGATCCGAGGGAGCCTTAGATGCCCGCTCTGCAAACCGCGACGCCCGCCTGGAAAACCGACGACCTGTTCCTCTTCGAAGAAGAAGCCGCGAAATTCTTCAGCCGCGAGCTTTATGCCCATGTCGAGAAATGGCGCGAGCAAGGAAAGGTCGATCGCTGGGCGTGGGAGAAGGCGGGCGAGGCGGGATTCCTTTGCGCATCGATGCCGGAGGAGTGGGGCGGCGCCGGCGGCAGCTTCGCCCACGAGCAGATCCTGATCGAGCAGCAGGTGCGCGCCGGCGTCGAAGGCTTCGGCATGGGACTTCATAACTGCATCGTCGCGCCCTACATCCTTCATTACGGCACCGAGGAGCAGAAGAAGCGGTGGTTGCCGCGCATGGCGACGGGCGAGCTCATCGGCGCGATCGCGATGACGGAGCCTGGCACGGGCTCCGACCTTCAGGCGGTGAGGACGACAGCGATCAAAGACGGCAACCAGTATGTCGTCAACGGCTCGAAAACCTTCATCACCAACGGCCAGACCGCGAACCTCATCATCGTCGTCGCCAAGACCGACCCAAGCGAGAAAGCCAAAGGCGTTTCGCTGATGGTTGTCGAGACGGACGAGGCCGATGGCTTCCGCCGCGGCCGCAACCTTAAGAAGATGGGCAACAAGGCGCAGGACACGTCGGAGCTCTTCTTCGACGAGGTGCGCATTCCGCGCTCGAACCTTCTCGGCGCTGATGAGGGGCTGGGCTTCTTCCAGCTGATGGAGCAACTGCCTCAGGAGCGACACCAGATCGCCTGCATCGCCATCGCCGCGATCGAGCGCGCGCTGGAGCTGACGATCGCCTACACGAAGGAGCGCCAGGCGTTCGGCCGGCCGATCATCAATTTCCAGAACACGCAGTTCAAGCTCGCGGAAGCCAAGGCGAAAGCGACGATGGCGAAGGTGTTCGTCGACCACTGCACCGGCCTCCTTCTAGAGAAGAAGCTCGACGCCGCGACCGCGTCGATGGGCAAGATGCTGCTCACCGACCTTGAAAATGAGATCATCGACGAGTGCCTGCAGCTCTTCGGCGGTTACGGCTACATGGACGAATACCCGATCAGCCGCATGTACGCCGATGCGCGCGTGCAGCGCATCTATGGCGGAACCAACGAGATCATGAAACTGCTGATCGCCCGGACGCTCTGAGGGAAGGGGTCGATCATGGATTTCAAGGGCAAGGTTGCCTGGGTGACCGGCGCGTCGTCCGGCATCGGCGAGGCGCTGGCGAAAGGCCTTGCAAAGCGGGGCGCGCGGATCATCCTTTCCGGGCGCCGCGTCGACGCGCTCGAAAAGGTTGCGAAGTCCCTCGACGCCGAGACGCTCGTCCTTCCCTTCGAGGCGACTGACTATGACGCCTTGCCGGGCGTCGTTGCGAAAGCCGAGAAATGGAAGGGCGTCGTCGATCTTCTCATCAACAACGCCGGCGTCAGCCAACGGAGCCTCGCGCTCGACACCGATTTCGACGTCTACCGCACGCTGATGGAGGTCGACTTCTTCGCGCCGCTGCGCCTGACGCAGCTTGTCTTGCCGGGCATGGTGGCGCGCAAGTCCGGCGCGATCGCTGTCGTTTCCTCCGTCGCGGGCAAGGTCGGCGCGCCGATCCGCACCGGCTATTGCGCAGCCAAGCACGCTGTCGTCGGCTATTTCGAAGCGCTGCGCGCCGAAGTGGAAATCGCTTACGGAATCTCCGTGCATGTCATCTTGCCGGGCTCGGTGAAGACGGGCGTCTCCGTCAATTCGCTCACCGGCGACGGCACGCGCCGCGGGAAGAACGACGTCAACATCGAAAACGGCATGGAGCCTGATCGCGCCGCGGAGATCATTCTCGACGGTATCGCGGCAGGCGCGCGCGACATTCCTGTCGCCGAAGGCATGGAGCTGATGGCGCTGCAACTGAGGGCGCAAAACCCGGAAGCGCTTTACGGCTTCACCGCGCAGGAAGGCGCCCGGCTCGCTGAAGCGCGCGAGAAGGGCGAGGCGGTCGATCCGGGCCGCGTCAACACCTGACCGTCAGAGCGACAGCGAGATCGCGAAAAGCGCAACGTGGTTGCGTGCGTCCGCGGCGTTTTCGCGCCTTACGTGGTTGAACATGTAGCCGCCTTCGAAGCGCAGGCGCCTGTTCGCGTGCAGGCCGATCCCGGCGAAGCTTCGCGACTGGTCATAGCCGTCAACGGCGCCCCAACCGGTCTCATTGAAGCCGATGAAGGTTTCGTTCCACGCGATGGCGGAGACGGGCGTTCCCTCAAAGCGCCGGTCGAAGCGTGCGAACTGCCGCAGTCGCCAGCCGGTTTCTCCTCCTGCGTCCGGGAAGCGCTGTTCAAGGCGCGTGCGTCCGACGATGCGGCCGCCGAACGCATCAAGAAGGGGATAGGTCGCCTGTTGCCAAAGGCGATGTTCTTCAAAGGCGGGCCCGGTCTCGCGCCGCGCCACGACGCGCGCATAGCCGGCCCACAGCGAGAGGCCGTCGGAGAACTTCCAGCCGACGCCGGGGCGCAGGATCGTGACGCCGAGATCGCTCGCATCGTCGCGGAAGCGCGCATGGCCGTCGAACCAGAGCAGGAAGCGGCCGCCCTCGCTCGCAGGACCATTGGCGAAGAGCGCTGTCCAGAGCTGGCCGTCGCTCTGTGCGCATGCCTGGCCCGTGGCGAGACAGGCGGCTGCGGCCAGGATGCAAAGGCGCTTTCCTTTCATGGCTGGGAACTCCACATTTGCAAAAAAACAGCGTCAGACGTCCGGTCGGTGCTTTTTGGGAGGGTTTCGTCATGAGGGCAATATCGCTCGCGGTCATCGCCGCCCTGGTTTCCGGCGCCGCCGTCGCCGCATCGCCCGCCACGGAGGCGACGCGCGCGGCGAACGAAGCCGCGGCGCTGACGCTGCCGACGGGCGCCGAGGACGAGGACTTCGCCGCTCGCGGCTTTATCGCGACATGGGGCGAGCCGGAAATAAGGGACGGGAAGGGCGCCGTCGTCTGGAACTTTAAGGCCTATGACTTTCTGTCGGAGTCGGCGCCGGCGACCGTGAACCCGAGCCTGTGGCGTCATGCCGGCCTGATTACCAAGCACGGTCTCTTCAAGGTCGCCGACCGGCTCTATCAGGTGCGCGGCTTCGATGTCGCAAACATGTCGATCATCGTCGGCGACAAGGGCCTCATCATCGTTGATCCGCTTACAAGCGTTGAGGCCGCGGCCGCAGCGCTGCAGCTTGCGCGCGCCCATCTCGGCGAAAAGCCGGTCGTCGGCGTCATCTACACGCACAGCCATATCGACCATTTCGGCGGTGCGCGCGGCGTCATCAGCCCCGCCGATGTCGCCGCGGGCCGGGTGATGATCATCGCGCCGCAAGGATTTCTCGAACACGCCGTGAGCGAGAACGTCATCGCCGGCGTCGCCATGAGCCGGCGCGCCTCTTTCCAGTTCGGCGCAGCGCTGGTCCCGGGGCCGGAAGGCGCGATGACGTCCGGCATCGGCCCGCGCGTCGCGGCCGGATCGCGCTCGCTTGTCGCGCCGACGCGGGAGATCACGAGGACCGGAGAAACGCTTGCGATCGACGGCGTCGAATTCATTTTCCAGCTGACGCCTGATACCGAGGCGCCGGCGGAGATGAATTTCTTCCTGCCGCAACTCGGCGCGCTCTGCCTTGCCGAGAACGCCAATCCGACGATGCACAATGTGCTGACGCCGCGGGGCGCGCTGGTGCGTGACGCCAAGCGCTGGGCCGATCATCTTACTGAGGCGCGGCGTCTTTATGGCGCGCAGTCGGAAGTGCTTTTCACGTCGCATGGCTGGCCGCGCTTCGGCCGGGCGACAGTGAACGATTTCATCGACAATCATCGCGACGCCTACAAATATCTCCATGACCAAACCGTCCGCTTGATGAACATGGGGCTGACGGGCGAAGAGGTCGCCGACCGTATCTCGCTGCCTCCTGCGCTTGCAGCCAAATGGTACAATCGCGGCTATTACGGCACGATGCAGCACAATTCGCGCGCCGTTTATCAGCGCTATATGGGCTGGTATGACGGCAACCCCGCCTCGCTCAATATTTTGCCCAAGGAGGAAACGGCGGCGCGCTATGTCGCGCTGATGGGCGGGGCATCGAAGGTGCGCAAGGCGGCGAAGAAGGCGATGGCGGCGGGCGATTACCGCTGGGCCGCCGAGCTGCTCGACAAGGCCGTCTTCGCCGGCGACGAAGCTGCGAAGGCGCCGCTCGCCGAGGTCCATCGCCAGATGGCGTATCAGGCCGAGAGCGCGATCTGGCGCAACATGTTTCTGTCGGCGGCGCACGAGCTTGAAGCGGGCGTCGCGCCGACGGCGCCGGTGGGGCAGGGCGTCGATTTCATCGCGGCGACGCCGACGGCTGCGCTTCTTGACCTTCTCGCGGTGCGGCTCGATCCGGCGAAGGCGCGCGACATGACGCTTGAGCTCTCCTTTCCGGAGCGCAAGGAGAAGCGCCTCGTCACCGTTCGCAACGGCGTTCTGGTGCATGAGCCTGGCGCCGGCGCCGCCGACGTGTCCCTCACCCTGCCGCGCGCGGCGTTTCTCGGCGCGATGTTCGCGGGGCTGCCCGCGTCGTCGGCGAGGATCGAAGGCGCCGGCGAAAAATGGGCGGCGTTCCAGACGTTTTTCGACGCACCCGATCCGGATTTCGCGATCGTCACGCCGTGATTATTTCAGCGTCTTCAGATAGGCGATGATCGCGGCGCGCTTGTCGGGATCGGGCTCGCCGCCATAACTCATGCGCGATCCAGCGACGATCGCGCGCGGATCGGTGATGAAAGCATCGAGCGTCGCCTCGTCCCAAACGAGGTTCGCGCGACGCATCGCCGGCGAATAAGCGTAATCGGAAAGGCGGGCGGACGGCGCTCCGACGATTCCAAAAAGGCTCGGCCCGATGAGGCGCGGCGTCGACGGGTCGGCCGGATCGGTGCGCGGATGACAGACGGCGCAGGCGCGGAATTCGGTCATGCCGCGTTCCTCGATCGTCTGTGCGGGGGGCGCATCGTCCCGCCCGCAGGCGGCGAGCGCTGCGAGCGCAAGCGCGATAACGGCGCGGGGAAGGGTCATGGCTGCCGCTTTCTCAATCAGCTCTGTCCATAGCGTGCGCGGCGGGCCCGGCGGAAGCCGTCCGCCCTTTCGTCAGTCACGAATTTGGATTAGGGACACCCGCCGCCGGACGCCGGCTTAGCTCAGCGGTAGAGCAGCGGTTTTGTAAACCGAAGGTCGGGGGTTCAATCCCCTCAGCCGGCACCAGCGGCGGCCCAGCGCCCATCTTCCCCTCGCGCTTGATTTGATGATCGGCGCGGCGCAAGAATTTGAAGAGGTTTTAGGGGCCCGACCGATGCGAACGCACCTGATATTCGCCGCCGTCCTGACGCTCGCCGCCTGCGCGAAGGCGCCCGGCACGGCCGCAACCGATGCCGGTGTTGCGTCGGCGGCTCTTGCCGGCGAGGCGGCGACGGGGCGCGCGCTGTTTGTCCAGAAGGGCTGCGTCCTCTGCCATTCAGTCAACGGCGTCGGCGGGAAGGCCGGCCCGGTCCTTGATGTCGCCGACGATTATGTGAAGCCCGATCCGCTCGACTTCGCCGCGCGCATGTGGCGCGGCGCGCCGGCGATGGTCGAGTTCCAGTCGCTTGAGCTTGGCTATGTCATCGACCTTACTGGTCAGGACATCGCGAATCTCGCTGCGTTCATCGCTTCGCGCGCGGAACAGAAAAAGCTTCTCGATGACGCGATCCCGGAGCCGATGCGCAGCTCGATCCTCGACGAGCGGTTTTGGGAGACCGAAGACTGGTCGGAGTTCCTCAAGAGCGGGCAGGAGGGTTACGGCGACCCCGAGCCGCCTGCTGGCGAGACGGATCCGCCTGCCACGCCGGAGCCCTGATCGCGGTCTCCCGCTCCTGTCGTTGGGGCAGGCCGCCGGCGGCGCCCTCTAACTGCTTGGTTCCGGACCAAAATTCGCCGCCCTGAGCGGCCTTCTTTCGCGTTGCCTTTCGGGGAGCACCTCAATAGGGTCCGGCGCGATTTCAAGACCCCGGCAAGGAGCCCCCTTTTGGCGACCCCCGATTTCCTGCTCGACTGGCTGCCGATCATCGTCTTCCTGGCGATTGCGATCGGCCTTGCGCTCGCCTTCACCGTGCTGCCGCTTGTCATCGCGCCCAAGGATCCTGACCCTGAAAAGGTCTCGACTTATGAGTGCGGCTTCAACGCCTTCGACGACGCGCGCATGAAGTTCGACGTGCAGTTCTACATCGTCGCGATCCTGTTCATCATCGTCGATCTCGACGTCGCGTTCCTGTTCCCGTGGGCGGTGACGCTGTTCAACCCGACGCTCGGCGCCGACCGTGACTTCCAGATTTTCGCCTTCTGGTCGATGTTCGTGTTCCTTTTGGTGTTCGCTATTGGCTTCCTTTATGAGTGGAAGAAGGGAGCGCTCGAATGGCGCTAGACGAAAAACTCAGCGCGATCGAAGGGCCCGTTTACCGCCCCGACGCGAAGGACCCGTTCTTCACGGACCTTTCAAAGCAGCTCGCGGACGAGGGCTTCTTCACGACCTCGTCCGCCGCGATCATCAACTGGGCGCGGACGGGCTCCTTGATGTGGATGACCTTCGGCCTTGCCTGCTGCGCGGTCGAGATGATGCAGGCCTCGATGCCGCGCTATGACCTTGAGCGCTTCGGCTTCGCCCCGCGTGCCTCCCCGCGCCAGTCCGACGTGATGATCGTCGCCGGCACGCTCACCAACAAGATGGCGCCCGCGCTGCGCAAGGTCTACGACCAGATGCCGGAGCCGCGCTACGTCATCTCGATGGGGTCCTGCGCCAACGGCGGCGGCTACTACCACTATTCCTACTCGGTGGTCCGCGGCTGCGACCGGGTGGTGCCGGTTGACATCTACGTCCCGGGCTGCCCGCCGACCGCCGAGGCCCTGCTCTACGGCGTTCTGCTGCTGCAGAAGAAGATCCGCCGCACCGGCACCATCGAGCGCTGAGGCGGGGATCCCATGAGCAACGGCATCACCATCCGCGCCCATACCCAGAGCGAGCAGGGCGACGCGGCCCTCCAGGCCCTGTCCGACACGCTTGCCGCCACCTTGGGCGCCGCCATCACCGACCGGGCGATCGCCTTCGGCGAGCTGACCCTGATCGTCGAGGGATCCGAGATCCTGCGGGTGCTCACGCATCTGCGGGACGATCCCGCTTGCGCCTTCTCGACCTTCATCGACATCTGCGGCGCCGACTACCCGGCGCGGGCCAAGCGCTTCGACGTCGTCTACCACCTGCTGTCGATGCGCCATAACCGGCGCATCCGCGTGAAGGTGCAGACCGACGAGCGCACGCCGGTCCCGTCCGCGATCCCGGTCTTCCCGGCCGCGAACTGGTTCGAGCGCGAGACCTACGACCTCTACGGCATCCTGTTCTCGGGCCATCCCGACCTGCGCCGCCTGCTCACCGATTACGGCTTCGAGGGGCACCCGCTGCGCAAGGACTTCCCGCTCACCGGCTTCGTCGAGGTCCGCTACGACCAGGACGAGGCGCGCGTGGTCTACGAGCCCGTGAAGCTCACGCAGGAGTTCCGCAACTTCGACTTCCTCTCGCCCTGGGAAGGCACGGACTACGTCCTGCCGGGCGACGAGAAGAAGACGGCCTGAGCGCGGAGACGGTCATGACCGAGCACAACATCCGCAACTTCGCGATCAATTTCGGGCCGCAGCACCCGGCGGCGCACGGCGTGCTGCGCCTCGTGCTGGAGCTCGACGGCGAGGTGGTCGAGCGGGTCGATCCGCATATCGGCCTCCTGCACCGCGGCACCGAGAAGCTGATCGAGCACAAGACCTACCTGCAGGCGACGCCCTATTTCGACCGGCTCGACTACGTGTCGCCGATGAACCAGGAGCACGCCTTCTGCCTGGCGATCGAGAAGCTCGCCGGCATCGAGGTGCCGCGGCGCGCCCAGCTGATCCGCACGCTCTACTGCGAGATCGGCCGGCTGCTGTCGCACCTCCTCAACGTCACCACGCAGGCGATGGATGTCGGCGCCCTCACGCCCCCGCTCTGGGGCTTCGAGGAGCGCGAGAAGCTGATGATCTTCTACGAGCGTGCCTCGGGCGCTCGTCTCCACGCCAACTACTTCCGGCCGGGCGGCGTCCACCAGGACCTGCCGCCGAGCCTGATCGACGACATCGAGGCCTTCTGCGAGACCTTCCCGCAGATCGTCGACGACCTCGACGACCTCGTGATGGCCAACCGCATCTTCAAGCAGCGCAACGTCGATATCGGCATCGTGTCGGTCGAGGAGGCGCTGGCCTGGGGCTTCTCGGGCGTGATGGTGCGCGGCTCCGGCATCCCGTGGGACCTGCGCAAGTCGCAGCCCTACGAGGCTTACGAGGAGATGGATTTCGACATCCCCGTGGGGAAGAACGGCGACACCTACGATCGCCAGGTGATCCGCATGGAGGAGATGCGGGAATCCGTGAAGATCATGAAGCAGTGCTGCGCCAAGCTGCGCGAGCCCGCCGGCCAGGGCCCGATCGCCTCGGTGGACGGCAAGTTCGCGCCGCCGCCGCGCCGGGAGATGAAGCGCTCGATGGAGGCGCTCATCCACCACTTCAAGCTCTACACGGAAGGGTTCCACGTGCCGGCCGGCGAGGTCTACGCCGCGGTCGAGGCGCCCAAGGGCGAGTTCGGCGTCTATCTGGTCTCGGACGGCACCAACAAGCCGTACCGCTGCAAGATCCGCGCTCCGGGCTTCGCCCATCTCCAGGCGATGGACTGGATGTGCCGCGGGCACCTTCTCGCCGACGTGTCCTGCGTGCTCGGCACGCTCGACATCGTCTTCGGCGAGGTGGACCGCTGAGCGGCTGAAGGGTTTCAAGACGATGGCCAACCGCAGACTAGCCCCCGCCGCCGAGCAGCCCGAGAGCTTCGCGTTCACGCCGGAGAACGCCGCGTGGGCGAAGGGGCAGATCGCCAAGTACCCGGAAGGTCGTCAGGCCTCGGCCGTGATCCCGCTCCTGTGGCGCGCCCAGGAGCAGAACGGCGGTTGGCTGCCGCAGAAGGCCATCGAGGCGGTCGCGGCGGAGCTCGGCATGCCGGCGATCCGCGTGCTCGAGGTCGCGACCTTCTACACGATGTTCGCGCTGGAGCCGGTCGGCCGCTACTGGATCCAGGTCTGCGGGACGGTGCCGTGCGATTCCTGCGGCGCGCGCGAGCTGAAGGGCATGCTGCACCAGCGGCTCGGCCCCTCGGGCCACGTCGATCCGACCGGCACCTTCTCGTGGCTCGAGGTCGAGTGCCTGGGCGCGTGCTGCAACGCGCCGATGGTGCAGATCAACCAGGACTACTACGAAGACCTGACGCCCGAGCTTCTCGGCAAGCTGATGGACGACCTCGCGGCCGGCCGCCCGGTCAAGGTCGGCTCGCAGATCGACCGCAACGCCTCGGAGCCGCTGGGCGGCCCGAACACGCTCACCGACCCGACCCTCTACGACGGCTCGCGCGTCGGCGCGTGGCGCAAGCGCTTCGAGGAGTCGCGCAAGGACGAGGGCGCCCAGGCCGGCAAGTCCGAGGCCGCGTCGAGCGAGCAGCAGGCGGCGACGAATCCGAAGCCGGCACGCCCCGATGCCGGCCGGGCGGTCGAGACCACGTCGAGCGATGCCCCGGCCCAGCGCGTGACCGCCGGCGAGGCGCCGGTGAAGGGCGGCGACAGGGCCGAGGCTGCCGACCAGGAGCACTCCACCGCCGGCAAATCCGAGGCACCCGGGTCCCAGCCGAAGGCCATCAAGGATCTGGAGCCCGCGGGCGCCGAGGCCGGCTCCCAGTCGTCGCTGCCGCGCGACGTGCCGCCGCCCCAGCCTGTCGCCTCGGGTGAGGAGGAGCCCTCCGAGCCCGCACCCAACGCGGAATCACTGAAGCTGCCGAAGGGCCGCAGCAAACCCAAGCCCCCCGCCAAGCCTGAGAGGACCTGACATGCTCTCCGATCAGGACCGCATCTTCACCAATCTCTACGGCCTGCACTCCCCGGGCCTCGATGCCGCGAAGAAGCGCGGCGCCTGGGACGGCACCAAGTTCCTGCTGGAGATGGGCCGCGACTGGATCATCGAGGAGATGAAGGCCTCGGGCCTGCGCGGCCGCGGCGGCGCCGGCTTCCCGACGGGCCTCAAGTGGTCGTTCATGCCGAAGAGGTCGGACGGGCGTCCGCACTACCTCGTGGTCAACGCCGACGAGTCGGAGCCCGGCACCTGCAAGGACCGGGAGATCATGCGGCACGACCCGCACCTCCTGATCGAGGGCTGCATGCTCGCCTCCTTTGCGATGGGGGCGCACGCCTGCTACGTCTACATCCGCGGCGAGTACGTCGCCGAGAAGCACGCCCTCCAGAAGGCCGTCGACGAGGCCTACGAGGCGCGGCTCGTCGGCCAGGACAACGTGCACGGCTACCCCTTCGACATCTACGTGCACCACGGCGCGGGCGCCTATATCTGCGGCGAGGAGACGGCTCTCATCGAGAGCCTCGAGGGCAAGAAGGGCATGCCGCGGCTGAAGCCGCCGTTCCCGGCCAATATGGGCCTCTACGGCTGCCCCACGACGGTGAACAACGTCGAGTCGATCGCGGTCGCCGGCACCATCCTGCGCCGCGGCGGCGCGTGGTTCGCCGGGCTTGGCGGCAAGAACAACACCGGCTCGAAGCTGTTCTGCGTCTCCGGCCATGTGAACAAGCCCTGCAACGTCGAGGAGGAGCTCGGGATCACGTTCCGGGAGCTCGTCGACAAGTATTGCGGCGGCATGCGCGGCGGCTGGGACAACCTGCTCTGCTCGATCCCCGGCGGCTCCTCGGTGCCGCTGGTGCCGGCCGAGCAGATCATCGACGCCAAGATGGACTTCGACACCTTGCGCGGCCTCGGTTCAGGCCTCGGCACCGCGGCGGTCATCGTCCTCGACAAGTCGACCGACATCGTCGAGGCGATCACCCGGATCTCGTACTTCTACAAGCACGAGTCCTGCGGCCAGTGCACGCCCTGCCGCGAAGGCACNNCCTGCCGCGAGGGCACCGGCTGGATGTGGCGGGTCCTCACCCGCATGTCGAAGGGCCGCGCGCAGAAGCGCGAGATCGACATGCTGTTCGAGGTCACGAAGCAGATCGAGGGCCACACGATCTGCGCGCTGGGCGACGCCGCCGCATGGCCGGTCCAGGGCCTGATTAAGCACTTCCGCCCCGAGATCGAGAAGCGGATCGACCGCTACACCGCCAACCCGCACACGGACCCCGTGCCGATGGCCGCGGAGTGATCCGCCCCGCGCCCGCGCAGTCCGAGCCCGAGAAAGACAGATGACGAAAATTCTCGTCGACGGCATCGAGGTTGACGTCCCGGCCGAGTACACGCTGCTCCAGGCCTGCGAGGTCGCGGGCGCGGAGATCCCGCGCTTCTGCTTCCACGAGCGGCTGTCGATCGCCGGCAATTGCCGCATGTGCCTGGTCGAGCTGAAGGGCGCGCCCAAGCCCGTGGCCTCATGCGCCTACGCGGTGAAGGATTGCCGCCCGGGCCCGAACGGCGAGCCGCCAGAGGTGCTGACGCGCTCGGGCGGGACGAAGAAGGCCCGCGAGGGGGTGATGGAGTTCCTCCNNCTCATCAACCACCCGCTCGATTGCCCGATCTGCGATCAGGGCGGCCACTGCGACCTGCAGGATCAGGCGATGGCCTACGGCGTCGACTCGACGCGCTACAGCGAGAACAAGCGCGCGGTCGAGGAGAAGTATATCGGCCCGCTCGTGCGGACCGCGATGAACCGCTGCATCCACTGCACCCGCTGCGTGCGCTTTCTGGCCGAGGTCGCTGGCGTGCCGGATCTCGGCGCGATCGGCCGCGGCGAGGACATGGAGATCACCAGCTACCTCGAACAGGCGATGAACTCGGAGTTGCAGGGCAACGTCGCCGACCTCTGCCCGGTCGGCGCGCTCGTGCACAAGCCGCAGAGCTACAACGTCCGCCCCTGGGAGCTCTCGAAGACCGAGTCGGTCGACGTGATGGACGCGGTGGGCTCGGCGATCCGCGTCGACGCCCGCGGCCGCGAGGTCATGCAGATCGAGCCGCGCGTCAACGAGGAGATCAACGAGGAGTGGATCTCCGACAAGACCCGCCACGCCGTGGACGGGCTGCGCCTCCAGCGCCTTGACCGCCCCTTCCTGCGCGAGAACGGGCGGCTCCGCCCCGCCTCCTGGGGCGAGGCCTTCCAGGCTATCGCCGCCAAGCTCAAGGGCGCCGACCCGAAGCGCGTCGGCGCGGTGGTGGGTGACCTCGCCGCCGTCGAGGAGGTTTTCGCGCTCAAGCAGCTGATGGGCTCGCTCGGCGTCACCAATATCGATTGCCGGCAGGCCGGCACCGGCCTCGACCCGGCCTGGGGCCGGGCTGCCTACACCTTCAACCCGACCATTCCTGGCATCGAGCAGGCCGACGCGATCCTGCTGGTCGGCACTAACCCGCGCATCGAGGCCTCGCTGCTGAACGTGCGCATCCGCAAGCGCTGGCGCATGGCCCCGCTCGCGGTGGGCCTGATCGGCGAGCCCGCGGACCTCACCTACCCCCATGTCCAGATCGGTGCCGGCCCGGATTCGCTCGCCGCGCTGGCGCGGGGTGAGCACAGCTTCCTGGAGGCCCTGAAGGCCGCCAACCATCCGCTGATCATCGTCGGCGAGTCTGCGGCGAACCAGCCGGGCGTGCTCGCCGCCGCGGCACAGCTCGCGCGCGACGTCGGCGCGGTGACGTCCGACTGGAACGGCTTCGGCGTGCTCCACAACGCGGCCGCCCGCGTCGGCGCGCTCGATCTCGGCTTCGTGCCGGGGGAGGGCGGTCTCGACTTCGCGGGCATCGTCGGCGGCGGCGTGGACGTGCTGTTCAACCTCGGCGCCGACGAGTGCGAGGTGGCGCCTGGCGCCTTCGTGATCTACCAGGGCACCCACGGCGACCGCGGCGCCACCCGTGCCGACGTGATCCTGCCGGGCGCCGCCTACACCGAGAAGAACGCGACCTACGTGAACACGGAAGGCCGCGTGCAGCAGGCCAACCGCGCCGGCTTCCCGCCGGGCGACGCCCGCGAGGACTGGGCGATCCTGCGCGCCCTCTCGGATGTGCTGGGCAAGAAGCTACCCTACGATTCGCTCACTGCGCTGCGCCGCGCGCTCTACGCCGAGCACCCGCACCTTGCGGCCGTCGGCAGCGTCGCCGGGAGCGACCTCGCTGCCGCGCTCGAGCGCCTCGCGACCTTGAGCGGGGAGGGCGCCCGCGGCGCCTTCCAGTCGCCGGTCCGCGACTTCTACTTCACCAACCCGATCGCCCGCGCCTCGCGGGTACTCGCCGAGTGTTCGAGTCTCGCCCGCGGGCGCGCGCTCGAGGCGGCCGAGTAGGAGCACCGCCGATGACAACCCTCGAGATCGTCGGGACGGTGCTCCTGATCGCGCTGAAGAGCCTCGTACTCCTCTCCGCGCTCCTCGTCTTCATCGCTTACGCGCTGCTCGCCGACCGCAAGATCTGGGCGGCCGTGCAGCTGCGCCGCGGCCCGAACGTGGTCGGGCCCTGGGGCCTGTTCCAGTCGTTCGCCGACCTGATCAAGTTCGTGATCAAAGAGCCAGTGATCCCGGCGGGCGCCAACAAGGGCATCTACCTGCTGGCGCCGCTCGTCTTCGCCACGCTGGCGCTCGCCTCCTGGGCGGTGATCCCGCTCGCGGAAGGGTGGGCGATCGCCGATATCAACGTCGGCATCACGTACATCTTCGCGATCTCCAGCTTGGGCGTCTACGGCGTCATCATGGGCGGCTGGGCCTCGAACTCGAAATACGCCTTCCTGGGCGCGCTGCGCTCGGCCGCGCAGATGATCTCCTACGAGGTCTCGCTCGGCTTCGTGATCATCTGCGTCCTGCTCTGCGCCGGCTCGCTCAACCTCTCGCGCATCGTGATGGCGCAGGACACCAGCCTCGGCCTGTTCGGGTGGTACTGGCTCTGGCTGTTCCCGATGTTCGTGGTGTTTTTCATCTCTGCGCTCGCCGAGACGAACCGCCCGCCCTTCGACTTGCCGGAGGCCGAGTCGGAGCTGGTGGCCGGCTACATGGTCGAGTACTCCTCGACGCCGTACCTGCTCTTCATGCTGGGCGAGTACGTGGCCATCATGACCATGTGTGCGCTCGGGACCGTGCTGTTCCTCGGCGGCTGGCTCTCGCCGATCCCGTTCGCGCCCTTCACCTGGGTACCGGGCCTGATCTGGTTCGCCCTTAAAGCGAGCTTCCTGTTCTTCATGATCGCCATGGTGAAGGCCATGGTGCCGCGCTACCGCTACGACCAGCTCATGCGCCTCGGCTGGAAGGTGTTCCTGCCCCTCTCGCTGATCTCGGTCGTCGTCGTCGCCTTCGTCCTCAAGCTCACCGGCCTCGCGCCGGGAGCGTGACAGCAACATCGGAGATTCGGGCATGAAGCTCGATCAGGTCGCCAGGAGCCTTCTCCTGAAGGAGTTCGTGTCGGGGTTCGCCCTCGCCATGAAGTACTTCTTCAAGCCGAAGGCGACGATCAACTACCCCTTCGAGATGGGCC
>FRDC01000936.1_pt2 | contig 17672 bp, 19 predicted proteins | sample 1106171 | NCBI WGS metagenome assembly FRDC01 (sample SAMEA3930566, study PRJEB13176) | freshwater metagenome | biome: Drinking water system; feature: drinking water; material: water | place: Singapore | collected 2014-12-20 | reverse complement strand
GGGCGGTGAGCGTCACCCGCGCCTGCGTTTTGCCTTCGCGTTCGACACGAGCAATGATTTCTTCCGACATTCCCAACAGCACTAAGCGCTGTCGCGCAGCATTCTTCAGTGCCTCGTTTGCCACCGTACTACGACTCAGCGCAAGATATTCCTCTTGCGCCGCGGCCCATTCCGGTGCCAGTACTTCGGCGAGCGCTTGTCCGCGCTGCACGAGATCCAGAGGCGCACGTACGAAGAGTTTTTCGACATAGCCATGCGTTCGCGCCTGCACTACGGCCACGTCGCGTTCATTGAAAGCTACATTGCCGACCGCCTCGACTTGCCGGCCAATCTGGCCGCGTTTGACTTTGGCAGTACGCATACCCAGGTTTTGTACTACTCGTGGATTGATCGAAACATAGTTCTCCACGGTCGTTTCGTCGGCGTATTTCGGCACTAAAGCCATGTCCATGAATGGCGACTTACCGGGCTGATCGAAGCGATGTTGGGGATACATTGGGTCGTACCAATACAACACTTTCTTGTTCGGGGATGGTGTCGAGGCAGCATCCATTTCTTTCATCATGCGCTGGAACGCGATCCAATAGCCAACACCTACACCCATAGCGATTGCGAGGATGATTGCTACTACGAGCAATAGTTTGCGTTTCATTTGCTTGCTCCGTTAGGAAGGAGATAATTCAACTGCGCCCAGGCGCGCGCGAGTTGTGCTTCCAGTTGCAGGCGGGCGGCGCGTAATTCGATTTCGTTTTTGCGCGCCTCTATAACAGCGATGAGATCACCACGTCCGCCTTGATAGGCAGCGAAACTGGCTGTGGAACGCTCGGCGGCAAGTGGTAGCAATTCTTGCTCGTAGCGCTCTAAGCGCGTCTTCGTGTTTTTCCATTCGATCAGCAGTTGGCGAATTTCCGCTTCGTGTTGACGTTGGGCATCTTCACGCTGCGCGCGCACTTGTTGCAGGGTCTTGTACTTTGCGGCGATCAGTGGTTCTTGACGCTTTTCCGGCCACCAAGGAAGGTCTATACGAGCCTGTACCGAGATCATGTTTGAGAAAGAAGAGCCACGCTGTGCATAAGCGACTTCTATGTTCCAATCAGGACGCTTGGCCGCTTGCGCCAAGGCGATGTCGGCTTCCGCGATGGCCTCCATCGGCGCATAGATGGCGAGGTGGGGATGGTTGGCAAGCTCGCTCAACAAATGCGCTTCGGAGTAAGCAAGTGCGCTGAAACTGGGTGGCGCCGATAGCGGACGATCGCTTGCCGTACCAATCCAGCGCTTGAGCGCTGCCTGTGCCTTTGCTATTTGTTGCTCGTTTTCGGCAATTCGGATGTCGAGCTGGCTGCGCATACCGCGTGCGATGAATGGATCAGCGGCATTGGCTTTGCCGCCGGCGAGTTGTGCATCCACAGTTTCGATAAGCAACAGGTTCTCGCGAGAGAGTTCTCTCAGCAGATCGCGCTGCCGTTCCGCGAAATGACGCTCCAGCCAAGTCAGCGCTACATCGCGGCGTAAATTCACACGTGTGAGCTCAAATGTGGCTGCTTCTCGCTGTACTTCCGTCAACGCACGCTCGCCACGCAATTTTCTCTTTTCAGCGCGGGGGAATTCTTGCATGACGCCGATTCGGCGCATGGTCATGAAATCGCGCGCAATGCTGAAGCGATCGGGTCCGTCAACGGGAAGGTTATCAATCCCAACTGTAAGTTTAGGGTCAGGGAGTTCACTTGCACTTTGCGCGAGCGCCTCGGCTGCTTCGACAACCGCTCGCTGAGCGCTCAACAGCGGAGCATCCCGCTCAGCGAGAACAAGCGCTTCTGCCAAGGACAAAGATATGGGCCTTTGCGCCTGGACTTGCGTAAACCATAGTAATAGAGGTAAGAGCAGTAGCACATGAAACATAAGTTACTCCTCATAATGCGGCGCCATGAATGGCGCATGATCATTCACCTCCAATAGGAGGGAATCAGCTCGGTACGAGGATCGAAAAGCTTAAATGCGCAGAACGCAGAAGGAAATGCTAGGTGGAGGTGATGTTTCGCGATGTAATAAAGACTGCTGTCTTCGCTCTAGCACAGGTGGGGCAACAAACCCCTCGGGCACAACTACTACACAGGCAAGCGGAGGGACTAAGTGCAAGGGAGTTGTATTATCGGAAGCTGCTTGCATCGCTTGGCAATGCTGTTGACACAAGAGTGGCTGACCGGAGTCTATTTCCGTACAAGCGGTATCTGCTCCGGGCGGCGGTACATGCACGGTTTCTACAACGTAGTCAGCATGAGCGCTCAGGTATCGCGGGCAAGCGTAAGCGGAAATCATGAGCTGCGAGACGAGCAGCGCGATTGCACTTAAGGCGGCGAAGAAATGACGTCTTTTGTACGTGGCTTTCATGAACATGAAAACATTGTAAACCTGGACGTTTGCGCGCCGCAAGCTTTTGGATTTTGCACGCTACGTTTCAGGTAATGGATAGGATAGCCTTGAGCTACGGCATGCAAAACTGCTCAGTTTGAAGCGGTTTTAAGAAGAACCTAAGTTACTCGCCCATTACGATATCAAACTGCGCCATCCATGCTCCCGGCTCGTTAGCCTTTTGTAATTTGACGGTTAAGCGTTCACGAACTTCTGCCCCACCAAACCAACCTGCATCGTTACCGGTCTCCCCGGCGATATACATTTGTGTGACCAGATTGCGCTTGCCTTGATGGCTGATTTGAAAATGGATATGTGGCGGTCGGCCACCATAGGCTACTGGCCGAATAGTGCGGAATTGATAGTTTCCTTCTTGGTCAGTGATCGATTCGCCATAACCTTGGAAATTCTCATCGCGCGTGCCTTTTTCCACCAAATAACGCCCGGTTACATCGCACTGCCATATTTCTACTCGCGCTCCTGCAAGAGGTTTGCCATCGATTGCACGCACCCTACCGCGCAGATCAAGCCGTTCTCCCTTAGCTTCAGCCTTATGGCCGAGAATCTGTACCAGATCGTGGTCGCGATCGGCCGGTAAGCTGCTGGGGTAAAACGGGCCCATAGATTGGCGTGGTGTTGGCGATAAAGTAGTGGCTTCAGTAAATCGAGAACAGCAACATAAGATCACTAAGCTGCTTAAGAAATTGCGTCGGTATTTCACCATTGAAAACCTCCATTTGTTATGCCTACTTAGGCTATCATCTGCCCCATTCTTTCTTAGGATAGACCCGATGAAGCAACATCGCAAACGATCGAAACAAATCACCCTAGTTTTGTTAGGCGCAAGCATCTTGACCGCTTGCAGCGATTCGCCGGTCGAACGTCGCGATCTCTACGCCAGCAAGGCGGATTGCGTGGCAGACTGGAACGATGAATCTAAATGTGAAGCGGCCGCACCCGTAACCACCAGCGGAGTAGCTACTCATCGCACCGGCTCTTATTATTATGGGCCTCGTTATTTTCCGGGGCAGTATGGTGCCGATGCTACTCATCATGCTCACGGCGCAGTGACGACTCCACGTACCGGCAGCAAAGCCTTGGCTACGACTCACTCCAGCAGCTCCCGTTCAGCTCCCTCGCGTAGTTCCAGTGGTGGATTCGGTTCCTCCGCGGCACGGCACAGCTCGGCCAGCTGATGAAACGTGAATCTCTAGTACCGCGCCAAAATTGGCAGCGCAAATGTGAGGATTTAGGATTCACTTATCACTCCATAGACGGCGTGTATTGGGATGAGCGCGCTTGTTATCAATTTAGCTCCGATCAGATCGATGTCTTAGAGAGTGCCAGCAAAGAATTGCATCGTCTGTGTGTAGAAGCAGCAGGACAAGTCATTAAAGAGCGTTGCTTCGATCGTTTAGCGATTCCCGAAGCTTTTCACGATTATCTCGCGTTTTCTTGGGCAAAACGTGAGCCTTCGCTGTTTGGTCGCTTTGATCTCTGTTATGACGGCGTTAATCCACCCAAATTACTCGAATACAATGCCGACACACCAACCGCCTTGTTGGAAGCGAGTGTAGTGCAGTGGCATTGGTTAGAAGACGTTAAACCCGAAACCGATCAATTCAACTCTCTACACGAAAAACTCATCGCTCATTGGCAAAAATTGCAGGATAAATTACCGCATCACGTACCCGTGCATTTCACTTGTGTACGCGAGCATGAGGAAGATTTCGGTAACCTAGAATACTTACGCGATACCGCCTGCCAAGCTGGCTTAGACACTCGCTTCATATTTATCGACGAGATCGCGTGGGCCGATCAAGAAGAAGCGTTTTTCGACACCGAGAACCAAGCGATCGCCGCTCTGGTCAAGCTCTATCCTTGGGAGTGGTTGATGGCCGATCCGTTCGGCATCCATCTACCCAAAAGCGATCTGCGTATCATCGAACCCCCTTGGAAAACGATTCTTTCCAACAAAGGGCTATTGCCGATTTTATGGGAAATGTTTCCCGATCATCCTAATCTATTGCCTGCTTATTTTGAGCGCTATCGGCTACGCGGCGACTACGTGCAAAAACCTCTGTTGTCTCGCGAAGGCGCTAACATCACTCTCTATCGCGGCAGCGAAATTACACGCGCAGAAGGAACTTACGGCGAGGAAGGTTACATCTACCAAAGCTACACTGCGTTACCGCAATTTGCCGGAAATTATGTTGTGGTCGGCAGTTGGATCATCGGCGATGAACCAGCCGGCATCGGTTTACGTGAAGATGATTCGCCGATCACCAAAAACACCAGTCGATTTATACCGCATTATTTTATATAGGAGAAAAAAATGAGAGACCTTTGGGCATCACTCGCCGGATTTGACGATTTCTTGCTGTATTTCGCGCTTTCGCTTTTGCTGCTAGCACTGTTTATCGCGATATACACACGCGTTACGCCCTACAAAGAACTGGTGTTGATCCAAGAAGGTAACACTGCCGCGGCGGTATCCCTAACCGGCGCAGTTTTAGGTTTTGTTTTACCTCTAGCGAGCGCCGTGGCAAACAGCGTCAATCCGATCGATATGCTGCTATGGGGACTGCTCGCCTTGATCGTGCAAATCCTAGTGTTTTTAGTCGCACGCTGGATGATGCCCAACATCGCCCAGGATATCCCTAACTGCCAGATGGCTTCAGCGATCTGGCTTGCGGCACTCTCACTCGCTGCAGGAATTTTAAACGCAGCAAGTATGACTTATTAGCAGAACGGCTGTTGCAGTGCTGGGCACGCCTGGTCATGGCTCAAACTCAGTCCGAGATATACCAGACTGGCGAACAATCGATTGAAGTGTTCCGATCCTCAATTCTGCATGATTCGGAACTGGTACAGTAATTGTCGTATCTGGAAAGCGCTTCTGCATAACGATATGGCTTCCCCGCTGCCGCACTTCGACGAACCCATGGCGCATAAGAATGGCACAGACCTGCTTCCCGGAGAGAACGCGAAGTTTACCCAACGGCGACTTCCACTCGAGTCACGTATATTTCCTCGTGTAGCCGCTGCCGAATTTCTTCTGGTGAGGCCACTTCAAAAAACAGTTCCAAAGCTTCCCGAAGATTTTCACGCGCCTCTTCGATAGTGCTGCCCTGGCTGGCAATATCAACCTCTGGACAGAGCGATACATACCCATCCCCCTCGCGCTCGATTATTGCTGTAAGTTGTTTCCGCATGAACGATTACTCCTGTTAGCTAAGGTGGGCCGAACTACAAGTAGATGGGATTGAAGCCTACGTAAAGCCGTTGGCTAAGTCAAGGTACCGAATTGAGCACGCTACTTGATTCTATGCGCTTATAAGCATATAGTCATGCGCCATGCACGAGCTTGATCCCCTATTCGATACCGTCGCACGTTACTTCAGCCTGCTGGCCGAACCGACTCGCTTGCGTATCCTGCACTGCATTTGCCATGAAGAAAAATCGGTTAACGAGATCGTTATGCTCAGCGAAGCGACGCAAACCAACGTATCGCGTCATCTCAATCTACTGCACCGCGCCGGCATCGTGGCGCGTAGAAAAGAAGGTAATCAAGTGTATTACCAAGTCGCCGATCCGGTGTTTATCAACATCTGCCGCGAAGTCTGTGTGCGGATTGCCGCGCGTATCGAGGAGCATCAACCCTTACGTAACAGTTTTTTAGAGTTGATGCCTAACTCACAACGGCGCAAAAAGGAATTCTCTCGTGCTTAAAGCCGGTCGAATTCTCCCCGCTCCCGAACTCAGCCTTGAAACACGACGTCGTTTTTTAAAAAGCAGCCTAGTGTTAACCGGCAGTTTTGCTGCCACTACTGCAGCAGCTGAGGCGCTACAACGCAATCTTCCGCCGAATGTTCCGGAATGGAGTCAACGTCTAGGCACACCGGTTGCTGCAAAGGGCTATGGTGATCCCTCTCCTTATGAAGCGGCAGTACAAAGACGCATTAGCCCAGGGCTTACCCGCACGCAACATTCCTCGATCAGTTTTACTCCCTTGCAAAATCTGTTCGGCATCATCACGCCCACCGGTGTGCATTTCGAACGTCATCACGCAGGCATACCGGATATCGATCCGCAACAACATCGTCTGATGATCCACGGCATGGTCAAGCAAGCGCGCATCTATAACATGGATGATCTGCTGCGCTTTCCTTCGGTCTCACGTATTCACTTCATCGAGTGCGGCGCGAACACCGGCATGGAATGGGCGAATGTCGCTGTGCCAACCGTGCAATATACGCATGGCATGCTCGGTTGTTGTGAGTACACCGGCGTGCCGCTCGCGACTCTGCTCGACGAAGTCGGCTATGACAAAAAAGCGCGCTACATTCTTGCTGAAGGCGCAGACGGTGCGGCACTAACTCGCACTATCCCTATGCATATGGCCCTGGACGATGTGCTGGTAGTCTATGCGCAGAATGGTGAGATGCTACGTCCCGAGCATGGTTATCCGCTGCGCTTGCTGGTACCCGGTGTGCAAGGCGTTTCCAGCGTCAAATGGCTGCGCCGCCTGGAAATCGGCGATCAAGCCTGGAACACTCGCGAAGAAGCTTTGCATTACATCGATCTCATGCCCAACGGCAAACATCGTCAATACACCTGGATTCAAGAAGCAAAATCGGTCATCACCCAACCATCCGGAGGCCAAGTAATACTCGACCGCGGCTATCATGAAATCACCGGCCTGGCCTGGTCGGGACGAGGAAAAGTAAAGCGAGTCGATGTTTCTGTAGATGGCGGAAAAAACTGGCATGCAGCGAAATTACAAAAACCGATTTTGCCGAAGTGTTTGACTCGCTTCCGTATCGATTGGTGGTGGAAGGGCGAATCCGCATTTTTACAATCCCGAGTAATCGATGAAACCGGTTATGTACAGCCGTCCATCGAGCAATTGCGCAAGGTTCGCGGCCGTTTATCGATCTATCACAACAATGCCATTCAAACTTGGCGAGTGGCAAGCGATGGGGAGGTGAGCAATGTACAAGTGGCTTAGCAGTTTGTTGAAAAACTACTGCGCGACCAATGTACAGTTTTGCTCGCGCCTTGCATCTTGGCCTGCTCGCGACATTTTTCAACAAACTGCTAGCTTATTTATGCTGGCCTTATCCGTTACCGCTCTATCGGCCGATCAAACGCGTTATGGCTTTGGACGAATCGCCAGCAGCGAAGAAATCAAGGGTTGGGACATCGATGTACGACCAGATGGAAAAGGCCTACCTAAAGGTTCGGGCTCAGTCGCGCAAGGGCAAAAAATTTATGATCAGCAATGCGCGAGCTGCCACGGTAGCTTCGGCGAAGACAATCAATACCTGCAGATTGCAGGTGGAATCGGCAGCTTAGCGAGCGATGCACCGATTCGTACGACTGGCAGTAAACTCAATTATGCAACTACGCTTTGGGATTACATTAATCGCGCCATGCCGTTTACCCATCCTCAGACTTTGTCGGCTGATCAAGTTTATGCGTTAACAGCCTATGTACTGCATCTGAACGATATTCTGCCCAGCCATGCAAGCCTTGATGCAAAATCTATCTTGCAGGTACAGCTCCCTAACCGGGCAGGCTTCGCCACCGAACATGGCTTTAAAACCAAGTACGGCCGGCCTGATGTTCAGTCACGCGCTTGCATGCGCAATTGCGCAACCGCTGTGCATATCACTTCAGTTATCCCAGACTACGCGCGCGATGCGCACGGCGAATTGGCGGAGCAAACTCGACCGCTCGGCCCACTGCGCGGTGTTCGAATCGGCGCCGGCGCAGGGCAAACGCCGACGACCCAAGCTTCAACTCGACCGGAACACAAATATGCCTGTCTCGCTTGCCACGGCATCGATAAAAAAATCGTAGGACCTGCCATGCAAGACATCGCAGCACGTTACCGCGGTGACGCTCAAGCGATTAATAAATTGATCGAGCGCATCAAAAACGGCGGGGTAGGCAATTGGGGACAGGTTCCCATGCCACCGCAACCACAAATCAGCGACACGGAGTTAAAAATGCTGGCGGAATGGATTGCCGGTGGAGCGCGGCCCTAGTGTCTAGTTTTTTGGATTACAATGCTTCGGCAGTTTATACCTTTACTAGTTAGGAGACATAGGATGAATCGACAGCGCAGAACAGTATTGCAAGCAGGTGGCAGCATAGGCTTATTCGCAGCCTTAGGTGCTGCAGGTCTCATCAAACCCCAGGACGCCTGGGCGCAGGACTGGAATAAAACTGCGTTCGAGAGCAAGAATTTGCAAGAAGTAGTCAAGGCGCTCGGTGGCGGTAGTGCCGAAGCGAGCAAAGACATCACTTTCTTTCAAACACCGGATATCGCCGAAAACGGTGCGGTTGTTCCCATAGGCGTAAACAGCGGTATTCCGAACACCGAGTCGATCGCGATCCTGATCGAAAAAAATCCCAATATGTTAGCGGCGAGTTTCGGTATTCCCCCGGGCACCGAAGCCAGCGTTTCGACTCGCGTTAAGATGGGACAAACCTCCAACGTCTATGGCTTGGTCAAGGCTGGGGGTAAATATTACTACGGCGTAAAAGAAGTAAAAGTGACGCTGGGCGGTTGCGGCGGTTAAGCGAGGAGATCGATATGGCAGACCCAATGAGAATTCGCGCCACTCTGCAAGGCGACACAGTTGAAGTCAGAGTGTTGATGGCGCATGAAATGGAAACCGGGCAACGCAAAGATTCCAGTGGCAAAGTCATTCCGGCGCATTTCATTCAACAAGTCACTGCAACCTACAAAGGCAAAACTGTGCTTTCCGCCCAATGGGGACCAGCGGTGTCAAAAAATCCTTTCCTATCGTTTAAATTCAAAGGCGGTCAGAAAGGAGAGAAAGTACAAATCACTTGGATCGACAATAAAGGCGATAAACGCACTGATGAAGTAGAGATATCCTAAGGAGAATTGATCATGCGATTGAAATACGCACTCGGTATTTGCTACGTCTGTGCATTGATAGCAAGTCAAGCTCAAGGGCAACCAAGCAACACGGTTCAGGAAATCGAAAAATATCGCCAAGCCCTACAGGACGGCAACCCCGCCGACCTCTGGGAAGCGCGCGGTGAAAACATATGGAAAACCGCGCGCGGGCCGAACAAAGTTTCACTACAGCAATGCGATTTAGGCCTAGGCGTCGGACAAGTTAAAGGGGCATATGCACAACTGCCGCGTTATTTCGCCGATGCAGATCGGGTGATGGATCTCGAAACGCGTTTAGTGTGGTGCATGATGAAGTTGCAGGGTTTCTCGGAAGAAGATGCCACTAAAAATCCTTACGGTGCTGGCAACGATAAAAAATCCGACCTTGAAGCTCTGGTCGCTTATGTGACCGCTGCTTCGCGTGGGATCAAAATGAATGTTCCGCTTAATCATCCTAAGGAAGTGCATGCTTTTCGCCTCGGCGAAAAAATATTTTTCTTCCGCGGTGGACCACACGATTTTTCCTGCGCCACCTGCCATGCCGAAGATAACAAACGTATCCGCCTACAGGATTTACCGAATCTACTAAAACCAGAGGGTGCACAACGCGCTTACACAACTTGGCCGGCTTATCGAGTCTCGCAAGGCGAGCTGCGCTCGATGCAATGGCGATTGTACGATTGTTTTCGACAACAACGTTTCCCCGAATTAAAGTTTGCTTCCGATGCCTCTATCGCGCTCACTATGTTCTTAGCGCGCAACGCCAACGGTGGCGTATTCAATGCGCCAGCAATTAAACGCTAGGAACTGAGGAGAAAAAGAATGAACAAAAAATTTTTGCCGCTCGCCTTGATTGCTTTAACGATTGCCGGATGCGCCACTGAAGCACTGATCACTAAACGCGCTCAAGAGATGATGAAAACCTCGTTTAAAGAACGCGGTCAAGCCAAATTGAGCCGTCTAGATCAAGATGAAACGCAACGCTTATGTAGCGAATACGTCGGTGAGAAGAAAATGTCCAAGGAACTCTTGGAATCGATCGAGAAACGCGAGTTCGCAGTGATCAAATACCCAGATGGGAATTTGCTAGGTGATTGGAAAGCCGGTGAACGCATCGCGCAAACCGGCGTCGGCATGCAATTCAGCGATCCCGCTGGGGGTACTGCAGGCGGCAATTGTTACGCATGCCATCAGCTGGCACCGCAAGAGCTCTCCTACGGCACTATCGGTCCTAGCCTTTATCAATTCGGCAAAGTTCGCGGCTATACGCCCGAGATGCAAAAATATGCATACGGCAAAATTTATAACCCACAAGCCTATAGCGCGTGTTCCAACATGCCGCGTTTTGGTCATAACGGTATTCTGACCGAACAACAGATTAAAGACCTCGTTGCTTTGCTGATGGATCCGCAATCGCCGGTGAATCGGTAACCGACGCGTGGTTCCACTTCTTGTTGCATCTGATCCTCACGTTGTCATTCCGAACAAAGGTGAGGAATCTGCTTGATACAGCGCGTACAGAAAAATGCTCTACATGCTAGAACAGAATACGAATGTTGGTTTTACCATTCGCGTTGCTTGCGCGTTGTCCTCCCCTTCGACACTTCGACGATGGCTCAGTGCAGGCTTTGCTCAGGATCGGGATGACAGGCATTTGTCGTTTTACCCACTCGCGCAGATGATCATGATTCTTCGCCTACGCTCGGAATGCCTATGAATCGTCGCGAATTCCTTCAAGTCTTAGCTGCCGCGTCAGCGGCAGGAATGCCGCTGGAAAATGAAGCTGCACTCAGCCAAAACATGGGCAGCACGCTTTATGAACAAGCCCGCTTTGGCAATGTACATTTACTGCACTTCACCGATTGCCACGCTCAACTCTTGCCAAGTTATTTCCGCGAACCGAGTGTCAATCTCGGTGTAGGCGAAAGCGCAGGACGGCCTCCTCATCTTGTGGGCGAACATCTGCTTAAGCACTTCAAGATCGCGCCCAAGTCGGTCGAAGCACACGCGTTTACTTATCTGGACTTCGCGCAGGCAGCAAGAATATATGGCAAGGTAGGTGGCTTCGCTCATCTCGCCACCCTAATAAAACAATTACGGACTTCACGTCCTAGAGCGTTACTCCTCGACGGGGGAGACACTTGGCAAGGTTCGGCCACTTCGCTGTGGACCAAAGGTCAGGACATGGTCGAGGTATGCAAACTGCTTGGCGTTGAAGTGATGACGGCGCACTGGGAATTTACTTACGGCGCCGAGCGAGTCAAAGAAGTGGTCGAAAAAGACTTCAAGGGTAAGATTGATTTTGTCGCGCAGAACGTGAAGACCGCTGATTTCGGCGATCCGGTTTTCCCGCCCTACGTGATTAAGAACGTCAATGGCGTGACTGTCGCGATCATCGGGCAAGCCTTTCCATACACGCCGATCGCCAATCCACGCTACTTCGTTTCGGAATGGAACTTCGGTATCCAGGAAGAAAATCTGCAAAAGGTCGTCGATGAGATAAAACTTAAGAGCGTTCAGGTCATCGTTCTTTTGTCGCACAATGGAATGGACGTCGATTTGAAGCTCGCTAGCAGAGTGCACGGCATCGACGTCATTCTCGGCGGCCATACCCATGATGGTGTGCCGGCGCCTTCTATCGTGAAGAACTCTGGCAGGCAAACGTTGGTCACCAATGCCGGCAGCAACGGCAAGTTTTTGGCAGTGCTCGATCTCGAAGTCAAAGGCGCTGAAGTTCTCGACTTCCGTTATAAATTGCTGCCGGTGTTTGCTAATCTGCTGCCAGCAGATAAGGAGATGGAAACGCTAATCAAAAAACTGCGCGCGCCTTACGAATCAAAACTTCAAGAAAAGCTCGCGGTGACTGAGGGTTTACTCTATCGCCGGGGCAACTTCAACGGCAGTTTCGATCAAATCATCTTAGATGGTTTGATGGCGATGCAAGATGCAGAGATCGCTTTCTCTCCGGGCTTTCGTTGGGGCACATCGATTTTGCCTGGACAAGCGATCACTTTCGAACATCTCATGGATCAAACTGCGATCACTTATCCCTATACTACAGTGAGCGAGTTAAGCGGGGCCATGATCAAAACTATTCTGGAAGACGTAGCCGACAATTTGTTTAATCCCGATCCATATTATCAGCAAGGTGGCGACATGGTACGGGTAGGCGGTTTACGCTATGCCTGCGACCCCAGCGCTAAGATGGGCAGCCGGATCAGCGCCCTGCAGCTGCACGGTAAGCCGATCGAAGCTGATAAAAAATATCGCGTTGCCGGCTGGGCACCGGTTTCGGAAGAATCCCGGCAAAGCGGCGGCGAACCGATTTGGGATTTGCTGGCTCGTTACCTACGCACACAAAAAATCATCAAGCCGCGCAAACTCAATTTGCCCCAGCTCATCGGAGTAGCAGGGAATCTAGGTGTTGAATAATGTCATCCCGAACGAATGTGAGGGATCAGATACAGCAGCGCGAATGCACAAAAAAACTAGCATTCGTATTCGTTTCAGCGAGTAGATATTTCCCCGCACGCGCTGCGTTTAGCAGATTCCTCACATTCGTTCGGAATGACAAGCTTTGGGTTGTCCCGAGCAGGCGGGCAAAGCCAAACCCTTTAGCAACCTCAGCGTAGAAGCTCATCAAATAACCGCTCAAGCAAATCCCGTATTATTCAAATAAACACAGCGCTTCTCTGATTTAACCAAGGTTTTTGACAAGAAATCCGGGTTTTAAATAATCGCTGTTGATCGACGTTCCTTTGTTAGTGACCGAGTTAACCAGTGTGGTCTACGTAGTATTCTTAGAACTGCCCATCAATATCTCGCGACTGATGTAAAACGCGAACTATCTCGATACTGCGCGCTGTAATTCGATAAAAAAGAATATAACGAGTTCTCGAAACCACCAAACTGCGAATTCCTGATGCAAGTTCAGGTCGCTCTCGACCAAGCAAAGTTTGCACTGCCAACTTGGAGGCTGCCGCAAAAAGTCTTTCTACAAGCACATCTGCGGCAGCTATATTGTTATTGGCAATGTATTCCCAAGCATCCAGCAAATCGTTTTGCGCCGCGGGAGAAAACTTAATTTCCAGCATTACATTTTTTTCTTAGTCCTAAGCCGCGCACGGTGTTTTATCTCTGTTACATCTAATCGCCTACCTTTGCCATTTTTCAATTGCTCAAGCCCAACGGTAATATCAGCCTGTAAAGCAGCAAGTTTTGTCTCATGTAATTTTTCGTAAGATTCAAGCAAACGCAGCGCTTCTCGGATTACTTCGCTTGCCGATCCATAGAAACCAGATTCCACGCGTTGCCTTACTCGAATTTCCAATTCAGGTGGTAAAGAAACATTAAGTGCCATTAAATTCACCTTTTAGCTCAATGTCTAGTAGGTTTATTATGGCATTGTTTGCCATTTTTTAATACTCACTTGCTGTGCACAATCCCCAACGCGGCTGTTCCTCTACCTAGACTTGCGCTTTCTTGTATATGAGGTACAGCGAGTGTCCCGTCTTTTGAGATTGAATAAACCAATACACTACCCTCATTCACTACGCCGAAAACGCGGCCGAAATTAGCCACATAAAGATGAGTGCTGCTCGCGGCCAAGGCATGAGGACGACGATATAAGGGATCACCTTTTTCCTCCGGCATAGGTACGGTTTGCAAATGAGTCAGCTCAGCGGCATCCGTGAAACGGAATACGGCTATATTATTACCGCCAAAATCATCACCAAAGTTTGCAACATAGATGATTTGTTCAGCTGAAGAATTTTTCTGTGCCAGCAGGGCCAAGGGTACGCCACCGCGCGATTCTATGGGCGGCCCGGCCTCTCGCAGCGAGCCGTCCTGATTGATGATAAATACCGAAAGCCCAGTAAACCCATCCGAAGTTAACAAGTATTTTTGCTTGTTATGCACCAAAGTGATCATCGCTTTTGGGCGCGCGTAATGAGGCATAGCATGTGCTGCCGGAAATTCCGGCCTTCCCTCAGCATCGAGCCGGTAAGTGTTGATTTTGCGCAGCCAAGAATCTTCTAATGCTACAAAAGCAAATTCTCCATCCGGATCGACCGCTAAAGCGTCCGGCACACCATCCACAGCACCGCTTTGCGCTGGCAACAGCGCACCGTCTTTGGCTAAGGGATGGACCCATAGAGCATCGCTGCCCTCGAGCAAAGCTGCATTGAGGCACAGACCAAAATAAAGCTCCACGGTACTAATTGCCCCATCTGTGCTGCGGTAAACCGCCTTGCCCAGTGGGTGTAGTGCCAGCGCCGCGGCAAATGCGCCAACCGTGTCATCGGTATTGATCTCGTTAAGATCACCTTGAACAGAAACACTGTAGCTACGTAATTGTTGTCCGGCAAAACCGGTGTTCGCAACATACAAGGCAGCGCGAGTTGTATCAGTCTGCAAGTAATAAGCAACTGACGGCAACGGAGAAAAAGGTAAGTGAGTCAACATGCCGTCTTTTTGGATCTGAAAGCCGGTGATGGATCGTTCACAACGATTGACAGTGTAAAGATAGCTGGCTTGAGCTTGCGCCCAGGTCAAAGAGAACAGTGTGATTAGCCAGCAGCAGCGGAAATACCTGAGGTGCAGTGTAGTGGGTAACATGAGATTCCTCCTTGATTAGTTGGTATAAGTTATTCTTTTAGCCAATATACAGAAAATAGCTAGCCATCCAGTAACATGAGGGTTACATGTAGAAAAGATTTTCTGCCTGCCCCGCGTCAGTCGCCGAAATTACCCCCCAAGTACGGTTCTTTTCCTTGCGCATAAACCAGTGATGGGCGCCTACACTTAGCGCTCTCCATGCCGATCATAAGGGTATGCAGACCACTATTGGTCGTTTCCAACTAAACCGTGAACTGGGACGAGGCGCCCAGAGCGTGGTTTATTTGGGTTTCGATCCACACCTACAACGCGAGGTAGTGATCAAAACCCTGCCGCGCGCCACTCGTGCTGACAGCACTCGTCTACTCGCTGAAGCCCGCACAGTGAGCCGCCTGCGCCACGCGCATATCGTGCCGATCTTCGATGCAGATGAGGCGGATAATGGCGTGTATCTGGTATTCGAATACGTACCGGGTTCGACCTTGGCCAACAAAATCGCGCAGGGCGCCTTACCGATCGGTGAGGCGATCTCTATCGCCCGTAAAATTTTGGCTGCGGTCGGCCACGCTCATGAACAAGGCATCATTCACCGCGATCTCAAACCCTCCAACATCTTGCTCGCAGAAAATGGCGAACCGCGGGTAACTGATTTCGGCATCGCCATGCGTTTAGGCGGCAGCGATGCAAAAACTGCGCAGCTCTCTGGAACGCCAGCCTACATGGCGCCTGAATATATAAAAAGCGGGGTAGCGCATTATTCCAACGATCTATTCGCAGTGGGTTTATTGCTCTATGAAATGCTCACTGGACGGGTGATGATCAAACGCGGCGAACTGTGGTCTTTATTGCACACCCGTTGCAACGAAGCGATCCGCATTCCTCAGGATTGCGCAGTTGATGATCGACTAGCTAATCTGGTGCACCGCGCTCTGGCGCTGCAAGCGAGCGAGCGCTTTGCCTCAGTGAGTGAATTCGCTGAGGCCTTAGATGCCGCGACTTCTGACGCGCAGGATGTCCCTGCTGCACAGGGCGCAGGCGCTTTAGAATTTTTGTTCCGCAGAATGCGCCATAAAAGCGATTTTCCTGCGCTCTCCAGTGCGGTCACATCGATCAATCGCATCGTCGCCTCTGACAGCGAAAGCAGTAAACAACTCTCCGATGTGATCCTACGCGACTTCGCTTTGACCAATAAAGTATTACGCATGGTTAATTCTGCGGCGGTAGGCAGATTGGGCGGCAATGCCATCAGCACAGTATCACGGGCAGTTATCGTGTTGGGCTTTAACGCCATTCGCAATATGGCCGTTACTTTTCTGCTCGTAGAAAACTTGCAAAACAAAGCCCATGCTACGCGTTTGCGCGAAGAATTTGTTCGCGCCATGTTATCTGCTCTGCTCGCTCGCGGTGTGGCGCAAAAGATCGGCGGTTGTGAAGGAGAGGAAGCGTTCATCTGTGGCTTGTTTCACAACCTGGGCAGAATGTTGACCCTGTTTTATTTTCCCGAAGAAGCAGAAGAGATCCGCACCCAGATGGAACTGCGCAACTCGAACGAACTTCAGGCGGCGACGCGGGTGCTAGGCGTATCGTTCGAAGAACTCGGTAAAGCTACTGCCGAAACTTGGGGACTTCCGCTATCGATTGTGCACAGCCTCTCCCCCTTGCCCGAGGGCAAAGTTAAACTCAGCAACCGCCCTGCAGAACGACTCCACATCGCTGCCAGCTTAGCCGATGAGCTGTCTCGTGTGGTTTGTATGACCGATCAAAATCAAGCCGCTAAACAGATCAAGGCAGTGACTGCGCGCTTCCAGGAGACCACAGGCATCGGCGAACAAGCTTTGAATAAGCTGCTCGAAAATGCGGTCACCGAAGTACAAAATTATTCCAGAACCTGCAATCTTGATTTATCGCAAACTGCGATCGGCAAACAATTAACCCGCTTTCACCGGGAAGGGGGAACGACTGCTTTGGCCGATTATATCGAGCTTTCAGCAACGGAGATGGCTGATACCGTAGTCAATCTCAGCCATCGTGAGGTGACAGAAAAAATCGCCGCTACAGAACCTAACGCGCCCTCGCAGGCCGAACAGATCTTAAGCGCCGGTATTCAGGATATCTCTCATGCTTTAGTCGAAGATCTCAAACTCAACGACATTCTGCGCATTATCTTGGAAACGATGTTTCGAGGTATGAAGTTTGAACGAGTGTTGTTAGCCGTGCGCGATGCTAAAAACAATGAAATGCGCGGCCGGTTTGGCTTTGGCCCTGATATCAGCAACTTCGCGAATAGTTTTCGCTTTGTGTTAGACGGTGCCGGTGATGTATTTCAACTGGTACTTAAAGAAGGCGTTGACCTCTTGATCACCGATGCTAACGATGCCAAGATCAAAACACGCATTCCAGCTTGGTTTAGGCAAGTGTGCCAAGCAGAAACTTTTGTTTTGTTTCCACTCACCATAAAAGAAAAACCGCTGGCCTTGATCTACGCCGACGCAGCAAAAAGCGGCGCAATAGTCATCCCAGAAAAAGAATTGAACTTGCTGCGCACCTTGCGTAATCAGGCCTTGCTCGCGATTAAACAATCGATGTAATGAGCTGGTCTCTATACATAGAGACATGATCTCTCACCTTCGTTCGGGACGACCCGGAGCTTGAAACCTCTGCAAAACCTACTGCGCGGCTCATCTGCATTGTGGCTTCGGCCGCTGCC
>FRDC01000113.1_pt1 | contig 17695 bp, 17 predicted proteins | sample 1106171 | NCBI WGS metagenome assembly FRDC01 (sample SAMEA3930566, study PRJEB13176) | freshwater metagenome | biome: Drinking water system; feature: drinking water; material: water | place: Singapore | collected 2014-12-20 | reverse complement strand
GGTTCCGCTGGTCCGAAGAAAGCCGGCAGGTCAGGGGTAATGCGACGAGTTGCTCGCCGCGTGGCCTCGTCGTTAAGGAAATGATCAACGGATTGAAGTTTCCTTAGCGACGTCACGCTGTAATGTAGGTCGGCTCTCTCCGAAGGGGCATGGCCGTGCCCCGAACATATCTCAGGCTGCTTTCTTTTTCGCCGGCAGAATGTTCATCAATTTGCAGATGATGCCGAGCATGACTTCATCGGCCCCGCCGCCAATCGAAGTCAATCGGGAATCCCGATACGCCCTTGAAATGTTGTTGTCCCACATGAAGCCTTGGCCGCCCCAGTACTGCAGGCAGGCATCTGTCAGTTCTCGTCCCAAGCGTCCGACTTTCAGTTTGCACATGGATGCGAGCATCGTCGCATCTCGGCCGGCGACATATTCCTCCGTCGCCTGAAAAACCATCGCCTTCAATGCTTCCACTTCTGTCCTGAGTTCAGCGAGGCGGAAATGGACATATTGATTGTCAATTAATGGTTGTCCGAATGCATGACGCTGTCGCGTGTATGCGATCGTTTCATCGATGAGGTTGGTGTAGCTGTCGATTCCAACGGCGGCGGCGTACAGACGCTCTTCCTGGAACTGGAGCATCTGGTACATGAAGCCCATGCCTTCTTGCCCGATCAGATTACGTTGAGGAACGCGCACGTTGTCGAGAAAGATCATCGCGGTGTCGCTGGACCGCATCCCCAGCTTGTCGAGTTTGGTATGGCGATCCACGCCTTGCGCATCCATCGGGACCACGATTAACGACTTGTTCTGATGCGGTTTGCCGTCCGAGGTGTTGACCAGCATGCACGCCCAGTCGGACTGAGTGCCATTAGTGATCCACATCTTCGAGCCATTGATGACGTAGTCGCCGCCGTCCTTGCGAGCGGTAGTCTTGATGCCCGCGACGTCTGATCCTGCGCCGGCTTCCGATACTGCGATTGACACCACAGCATCCCCCGTGATCGCGGGGACCAGGTATTCCTTGCGCAGATCGTCGCTACCGAAACGAGCGAGTGCCGGGGTGGCCATGTCGGTCTGCACCCCGATCGCCATCGGCAATGAACCGTTATTGCAGTTGCCCAGCGCTTGGGCGAACACCACTTCGAACGAGTAGTCGAGGCCTTGCCCGCCATAAGCTTCCGGCTTGGCGATACCGAGAAGTCCGAGCTTCCCCATTTTCTGCAGCACTTCGCGAGCGGGCCAGATGCCGGCTTTCTCCCATTCCTGGATGTGCGGATTGAGCTCCTTCTCGACAAAACCACGGACCTGCCGGTACAACTCCTTGTGTTCGTGAGTAAGCAACATTACGATTTGCTCGCGCTGATTGATGCTTTTTTATAACAGCTTGGCGAGCCGGAAGACAGGCGGCTAAAGAAAATGTTCAAAATCGGTAACAATAATTACCTGTCAACGAACAATGCTGGAATCGTCAGTGACGCACGCTCACCGGATCGCTAGCCGATGTCTTGTCGACCGCGAGTTCGAACATCAGCGGCCACAGCTTTCCGGTCACTAGCAGGTGTCCATTCTCGGGAATTCGGGCGATTCCGTTGAGGACGGCTTCGCGCGCATCCCACCCGGGCAACTGCTTGAAGCGGCCGGAAAGCGCGGTCAGATCAAGCCAGGCACGAACGTGCCCAGAAGCCGGATCGATGATCGCGATTCGATCTGACAGCCAGACATTGGCGTAGATCTGCCCATCGATGAATTCGAGTTCGTTGAGATTGGCGACCGGGCGGCCGTTGTCAGTGACATCGAGCGTGCCGATCTCGGTGTAGGTGCGAGCGTCGTGAAAGCGCAGCTTCGAGGAGCCGTCGCTGCGAATCAGGCGGGTGCCGTCAAACGTCAGGCCCCATCCTTCGCTAGACAACCTAAAGCGGCTCAGAGGCCGCAGTTCGCGGTCGAAGACATGCGCGATGCCGTTCATCCAGGTCAGCTGGATGATCCGCTCGCCGACGACGGCCACTCCTTCCCCGAACTGATCTTCCGGCAACGATCGTGTGAAAAGCAGTTGCCCGGTCTTGCGCGAGCGCACCAGGAGACGGGATTGCCCGTAGAGACCGGTACCCTCGATCAATCTGTCACCATCGATCGTCAGGCCCTGGGTAAACGCCGATCGGTCATGCGGATGCTCCGCGATCAGCTCCCATCGAGCCAGAGGGGCTGCAGCTGCCCACGCCGGAAGCAGCGCCTGACCCATCCACCAGCCCAGCATCAGTACAATCCGCACGCTCGCCTCGCGACCTGAATTGAAAGCCATGATCCGCAGCATGACGGGCTATGCCCGCGTCGAACAACAGGGCCCGGCAGGGCGGTTGAGTTGGGAAATCCGCGCGGTCAACCATCGTTATCTTGAAGTGCAGTTCAAGCTGCCTGACGAGTTCAGGGTGATGGAAAACGACCTGCGACAGCTTGCCACGCAACGCATCGGTCGAGGCAAGGTCGAGGCCGGTCTGCGCTATACCCGGGACGCCGGGCCGTCCGAAGCCTTGCAGATCGATCACGAGCGGCTCGCGGCCGTGCTCGCGGCGATTGAACGCGTCGCTGGCCAGCTGCGCACCTCGACGGCGCCGGACCCGATTCAGGTGCTGGCCTGGCCAGGTGTGCTTCGCAACGAGCCCACGCCAACCGTGGCGGCGCCGATTGCCGATGCCCTGCTGCTGTTCCAGAGCGCGCTCGATGATTTCACCGCCACCCGCGCCCGCGAAGGCGAGCGGACGAAGACCTATCTGCTGGACCGGCTTGATGCCATGGCCGCCAACGTGGCCGCGGTTCGGCAGCGTGCGCCGCAGGTTCGTGACGCGTGGCTGGAACGGCTGCGCGCAAAGATCGCGGAGCTGGGTGTCGACGTGGAGCCGGCGCGACTCGCCCAGGAAGCCGCCATGGCCGCGCAGCGGCTGGACGTTGACGAAGAACTGTCCCGACTCGACAGCCATTTCGTCGAAGTGCGCGACACCCTTGACCGCAACGAAGCCGTCGGCCGGCGCCTCGATTTCCTGATGCAGGAACTCAACCGCGAGGCCAACACCCTGTCATCGAAATCCCAGGACGCCGAGATGACGCGGCTGGCCGTGGAAATGAAAGTGACGATCGAACAGATGCGCGAGCAGGTACAGAACATTGAATGAATCATTGATCCCCGGCACCCTCTGGATCGTGTCGGCGCCCAGCGGCGGCGGCAAGACCAGCCTGACGCGGGCCTTGCTGCCACGTCTTGCGGCGCAGGGCTGGCCGGCGGAAATCTCGGTGTCGTACACCACGCGCGCCCCGCGTCCGGGCGAGCAGGAAGGCGTGCACTACCACTTCGTCGACGAGGCGACGTTCGCGACGATGGTCGAACACGGTGATTTCCTTGAACACGCCGAAGTGTTCGGTCGCCATTACGGCACCGGCCTGACGCGCACCAAGGAACTGCTGGGACGCGGCATCGACGTCATCCTCGACATCGACTGGCAGGGCGCGCGCCAGGTGCGGGCGCGGCGCTCCGATGTCCAGAGCGTCTTCATTCTGCCGCCATCGTCGGCGGAGCTCGAACGGCGGCTGCGTGCGCGCGGCACCGACAGCGACGAGGTGATCTCGGCGCGCATGCGCGCTGCCCGGGCCGAGATGTCGCATCACGGCGAGTACGACTACCTGCTGGTGAACCGCGATTTCGAGCGGGCGCTCGATCAGATGTCGGCGATCTTCATCGCCCGGCGCCTGCGCAGCGCCACCCAGCAGGCGCGGCACGAGGCCCTGATCGACCATCTGCTGGCCGAACAGCTCGTCTGAGCTTCGGTCTGGCACGCTTTTCGCGCCGCCGGTATACTCCGGCTCTTTTCCGCAGCACAGAGCATCGTCGCCATGGCACGAGTCACCGTTGAAGATTGTCTGGACCGCATCCCGAACCAGTTCGAGCTGACGCTGGTCGCCGCCAAGCGCGCGCGCCAACTCGCCCGCGGTGCAGAAGCCAAGCTGCCGTGGGGCAACCACAAGTCGACCGTGCTCAGCCTCAAGGAAATCGCCCACGGCTACGTCGATACCGGCGTGCTGCAGGAAGCGGATCTGCCGGCCATCCAGCAGCCGAAGATGGAACTGGAAGCGCTCGATCCGAGCTTCGACCTCTAAGCAGCAGGCGACTTGCCGCAGTACCGAAAGGGGCCGCAAGGCCCCTTTTTCGTGGCCGTCGGTCTTGGATGGGCGCGACCCGCGTCTATACTCGAACCATGGATATTCCCGTGATCTCGCGCATCGGCACCGCACTTCGCACGCAGCGCGTGGCGCGCGAGTACGGCATCGATGCGTTGACCCGGTTGCTCGAGGAGTACCTGCCGGCACCGCAGATTTCCGAGGTTCGCCGCGCCTACGAGTTCGGCGCCAAGATGCACGCCGGCCAGAACCGGTCGAGCGGCGAGCCGTATATCTATCACCCGCTGGCGGTGGCCAAGATCCTCGCCGAGATGCGCCTCGACGCGACCACGCTGTGCGCGGCAATCCTGCATGACGTGATCGAGGACACGCCGGTCGGCAAGGAAGAGATCGCCCGCCTGTTCGGTCGCGATGTCGCCGAGCTGGTCGACGGCGTGTCGAAGTTCCAGAAGGTCGAAGGCATGTCGGGCGCCGAGCGCCAGGCCGAGAACGTCCGCAAGCTGCTGCTGGCGATGGCGCAGGATCTGCGCGTCATCCTCGTCAAGCTCGCCGACCGCCTGCACAACGTCCGCACGCTCGACGGCGTCGAGCCCGCCAAGCGTCGTCGGGTGTCGCTGGAAACACTGGAAATCTATGCGCCGATCGCCCAGCGCCTCGGCATCAACACCTTGCGGATGGAGCTCGAAGACCTGTCGTTCGAGAACCTGTATCCGCAGCGCTACAAGGTGTTCGAGAAGGCCGTCAGCGCCCGTCTGGGCGACACCAAGGGGCTGATCAAGGAAATCGAGCACAAGCTCGAGCGGGCGCTGAAGGAAGAAGGCATCGGCGCCAGCGTGGTCGGCCGCCAGAAGAACCTGTACGGCATCTACGAAAAGATGCAGCGCAAGCGCCTGCGTTTTCTCGACGTGATGGATCTGCTCGGCTTCCGCATCCTGGTGTCGAAGGTCGACGACTGCTATCGCGCGCTGGGTGTCGTCCACCACGCTTACCGGCCGATTTCCGAGCTGTTCAACGATTTCGTCGCCAATCCCAAGGTCAACGGCTACCAGAGCCTGCACACCACCTGCATCGGTCCGCAGGGTCGCAAGATCGAAGTGCAGATCCGCACGCGCGAAATGCACCACATCGCCGAGAACGGCATCGCCGCGCACTGGCAGTACAAGCTCGACACCAAGGGTGGCGCCACCAAGGCGGTCAGCGGCAAGAACGACAGCCAAAGCGCGCCGCAGGTCCGGGCCCGCGAATGGCTCGGCAACCTGTTCGCGGCGCAGACCGGCGCGGCACCGCTGGAGTTCATCGAGAACGTCAAGGTCGACCTGTTCCCGGACGAGGTCTACGTGTTCACGCCGAAGGGTCACATCCGGCAGCTGCCGCGCGGCTCCACGGCCGTCGACTTCGCCTACTCCGTGCACACCGAGCTTGGCGATCACTGCGTGGCCGCGCGCATCGACCAGCAGCTGGAGCCACTGAACACGGTGCTGCGGAACGGCCAGACCATCGAGATCATCACCGCCCGCCACGCGCGGCCGAATGCGGCGTGGCTGAACTACGTCAAGACCGTCAAGGCGCGTCAGCACATCCGCAACTTCCTGAAGAACCAGCGCGAGGACGAAGCGGTCCGTCTCGGCCGCCGGCTGCTCGAAATCGCGCTGCGCGAACTGAACGTGCCGCTGACCGTGCTCAAGGAGGAATCGACCGGCGCGGTGCTGAAAGCCTTCGGGCTCGCCGACATCGAAGACCTGTACGTGTCGATCGGCAGCGGCAGCCGGCTGGCGCCGCTGGTGGCGCGGCATTTCCTGCCCGATCCGAACCAGAGCACCACGCCGGGCGAATCGGTGCCGCTGGCGGTGGAGGGCACCGAAGGCCTGGTCATCGATTACGCCAAGTGCTGCCATCCGATTCCCGGCGACGAGATCTGCGGCTACGTCTCGATCGGCCGCGGCATCGTTGTGCACCGTCTGGAATGCAAGCACGTCTCCGCCCGCAAGGGTGCGGCGCAGGATCGTGTGCCGCTGATCTGGGCGCCGAGCGTACAAGGCGATTTCCTGGCCGAACTGAAGCTCAAGGCCGAGAACCGCCGCGGCCTGCTGGCCAGTGTCGCCGGCGAGATCGCGGCCGCCGGATCGGGCATCGAGAACGTGCAGATGCCGGAGCGCGGCGGCAGCGACGCCGCCCTCGAAATCCGCTTCGTGATCACCGTGCGCGACCGCGTGCATCTGGCCCGCGTGCTGCGCCGCCTGCGCCGGCTCGAAGCGGTCCAGCGCGTCATCCGTATTTAGTCGTCAGCAGGCAACAGCGCCGGCCCGAAAGCCGGCCCCGCGAATTCCGGAGTTCCCCATGAGCCGCACCATCATCAAGACCGACGACGCCCCGGCGGCGATCGGCACTTACTCGCAGGCCGTCAAGTGCGGCAACACCGTCTACCTGTCCGGCCAGATTCCGCTGGACCCGAAGACCATGACCCTGGTCAACGCGACCATCGAGGACGAGATCCACCAGGTGTTCAAGAACCTGCGGGCAGTGGCGACGGCGGCCGGCGGCGGCCTGGGCGACTTCGCCAAGCTGAACGTCTTTCTCACCGATCTCGGTCACTTCGCCAAGGTCAACGAGATCATGGCCACCTACTTTGCCGAGCCCTATCCGGCGCGCGCCGCGATCGGGGTCGCCAGCCTGCCGCGCGGCGCGAGAGTCGAGGCCGATGCGGTGATGGTCATCGACTGAAAACCCACCCGGTCGGCACTGCCGCGATGACGGATGCCCGCAGCAGAACGGCCAGGCCCGGCAGCAAGCCGCCGCTGACGCTCGACACCGAACTCACCTTCCTGAAGGGGGCCGGGCCGGCGGTCGCATCTAGGCTCAAGCCGCTGGGCCTCGAGCGGGTGCGCGACCTGCTGCTGCACCTGCCGATCCGTTACGAGGATCGCCGCCGCATCGTGCCGATCAACGAGGTCGCGCACGGTGTCGAGGCGCTGGTCTGCGGAAAGATCGTGTCCGCCGAGGTGCGCTTCGGCGCCAAGCGCTGGCTGCGCGTGGTGATCGACGACGGCCGCGCCAGCCTGGTGCTGCGCTTCTTCCACTTCAACGAAGCGCAGAAGGCGGCGATGACCGACGGCCGCTGGCTGCGCGCCTTCGGCGGCGTGCGGGTCACGCCATCGGGCCCGGAAATCGTTCACCCGGAATACCGGATCGCCGATTCCGCGCTCGAACTGCCGCCGGAAACGCGGCTGACGCCGATCTACGGGCTGGCCACCGGCATCACCCAGACCCGCGTCCGCGCGCTGATCCAGCAGGCGCTCGCCGTCGCTCAGACGGACGCCGACTACAAGGCCGATTTTCCCGGCCTCGGCGGGCCGGCGACGCTCGACGCGCTGCGCACCCTGCACGAGCCGGACGGCCGCGATCTTGGCGATCTGCTGCTCGATCGCCACCCGGCGCAGATCCGGCTGGTGCGCGAGGAATTGCTGGCCCACCAGCTGTGCATGCGCCTGTTGCGCAAGCAGAGCAAGTCGGCGCCCGGCACCCGCATCGAAGGCGTGCTGGCGGCCGAAGCCCGCCTGCAGGGCGCCTTGCCGTTCGTGATGACCGGCGCCCAGCGCCGCGTGGTGTCGGAAATCGCCCGCGACCTCGCGGCCGGCAAGCCGATGCTGCGGCTGGTGCAGGGTGACGTCGGTTCCGGCAAGACCGTGGTTGCCGCCAGCGCGATGCTCGGTGCGGCGCAGGTCGGCCTGCAGTCGGTGCTGATGGCGCCGACCGAGCTTTTGGTCGAGCAGCACGCCCGCACGCTGAACAGCTGGCTGGCGCCGCTCGGGGTCGAGGTCGGCCTGCTGACCGGCAAGATGAAGAAATCCGAGCGCGACGAAGCGCTGCGCCGCGCGGCTACCGGTGCCACGCCGGTCTGGGTCGGCACCCATGCGCTGTTCCAGGGCGACATGAAGCTGAAGAAGCTGGGCCTGATCGTGGTCGACGAGCAGCACCGCTTCGGCGTCGGCCAGCGGCTGGCGCTGCGTGACAAGGGCCCGGCCGGCGTCACGCCGCATCAGCTGATCATGTCGGCCACGCCGATTCCGCGCACCCTGGCGCAGACCGTGTACGCCGATCTCGATGTCTCGGTGATCGACGAACTGCCGCCTGGCCGCACGCCGGTGCAGACCGTGGTGCTGTCCAACGAGCGCCGCTTCGACGTGCTGTCGCGGATCGGTGAAGCCTGCCGGCAGGGCCGCCAGGCCTACTGGGTCTGCACCTTGATCGAAGAAAACAGCGAGCTGCAGGCGCAGGCCGCCGAGGAAACCTACCGCCAACTGCGCGAGGAGCTGCCGGAGCTGAAGGTCGGCCTGGTCCATGGCCGTCTGAAGGCGGCCGAGAAGGAAGCGCAGATGCGCGCCTTCCAGAGCGGCGCCACGCAATTGCTGGTCGCCACCACAGTGATCGAGGTCGGGGTCGACGTGCCCAACGCCAGCATCATGATCATCGACAACGCCGAGCGGCTCGGCCTGTCGCAGCTGCACCAGCTTCGCGGCCGGGTCGGCCGTGGCGCCACCGCCAGCCAGTGCCTGCTGATGTACCAGCCGCCGATCGGCCAGGGCTCGAAGGCGCGGCTGGAAGTGATGCGCACCACCAACGATGGCTTCGTGATCGCACAGAAGGACCTCGAACTCCGCGGCCCGGGCGAACTGCTCGGCCGCCGCCAGACCGGGCTGGTCGGCATGAAGATCGCCGACCCGGTGCGCGACAGCGGCTATATCGGTGGCTTGCAGAAACTCGCCGACGACTGGTGGCTGAAAGCGCCGAAGGAGGCGCAGCGGCTGATCAGCCGCTGGATCGGCGATGCCGATCGTTATGCGCAGGTCTGAGGGCGTGAACAGCGGACCGCCGCGTCTTCTGCGCAATCCCCGAGTCGTTTGTGCTGAAGCCGTGACGCCCGCTGGCACAATGATCCGATGAAAGCCCTGATCCCGATGCTGCTGGCGCTGGCCGCCGGCGCGGTGCTGCCGCTGCAGGCCGGCCTCAATGGCCAGCTGCGCGGCCAGCTCGGCAGTCCGTTCGCTGCTGCGCTGGTGTCGTTCTCGGCCGGCACCCTGCTGCTGCTGGCGATCGTCATCGCGCTGCGCACGCCGTGGCCGGCCAATGCCGGCGCCGTGCCGTGGTGGTTGTGGGGCATCGGCGGCACGCTGGGCGTGGGCTACCTGATCATGAGCATCGTGCTGCCGCCGATGCTCGGCGTGGCGCTCACTTTCGGGCTGATCGTCGCCGGCCAGTTGGCGCTGTCCCTGACGCTCGACCATTTCGGCCTGCTCGGCTTCGCGCAGCATGTGATCAACCCGTGGCGGGTGCTGGGCGCGGCGCTGATCGTGGCCGGCGTGGTGCTGATCCGGAAGTTCTGAAGCGATGATGACCACCACCCGGGACCGGCTGGCCGCCTACGGCCAGCTGATGCGGCTCGACAAGCCGGTCGGTACCTGGCTGCTGCTGTGGCCGACCCTGTGGGCGTTGTGGTTCGCGGCCGGTGGGCTGCCGCCGCTGCATCTGCTGGCGATCTTCGTGCTCGGCACCTTCCTGATGCGCAGCGCCGGCTGCGTGATCAACGACTACGCCGACCGCAAGGTCGATGGCCACGTCGAGCGCACGCGCGGCCGGCCGCTGGCCAGCGGCCGGGCCACGCCGCGCGAAGCGCTGGTCCTGTTCGTGCTGCTGGCGCTGCTGGCGCTGGCGGTGGCGGCGCCGCTCAATGCCGCGGCGCTGTGGCTGTCGGTGCCGGCGGTGGTGATCGCCGCCAGCTACCCGTTCGCCAAGCGGTTCCATTCGCTGCCGCAGGCGCACCTCGGCATCGCCTTCTCCTGGGGCATTCCGATGGCCTTCGCGGCGGTTGGCGGCCAGGTCGACTGGCCGATGGCGACGCTGCTGATGGCCGCCAACCTGTGCTGGACGATCGCCTACGACACGCTCTACGCGATGGTCGACCGCGATGACGATCTCAAGATCGGCGTCCGCTCCAGTGCCATCCTGTTCGGCCGCGCCGATCTGCTGATCATCGGCCTGCTGCAGATGGCGGCGCTGGGCCTGCTGGCCTTCGCCGGCTGGCGGATGCGCCTCGCCGTGCCGTACTGGCTGGGACTGGCGGTGGCGGCGAGCTTCGTCGCCAACCAGCTGTGGCGTGTCCGCCATCGCGATCGCGCCGCCTGCTTCGCGGCGTTCCTCGGCAACAATCGCGTCGGCGCCGTGGTCTTTCTGGGCCTGGCACTGTCGTTGCCCCCGTTGTGAACCGGAGAACCGTCATGTTCCGTTGGCCGATCTTGCTGCTGACCCTGGGTCTGACTGCCACCACCACGGCCTCGGCCGAGACGCCGGCCGCCGGCGAGCGCGTGGTCACCTACACGCCGGCCGACTGGCCGACCGCATTGCCCGGCGACCTGATCGTGCCGGCCGGCGCCGCACCACCGGGCGGCCGGCCGGCGGTGGTCGTGCTGCACGGCGGCGCCTGGCACAAGGGCGACCGCAGCCACAGCCGCAGCATGGCGCGGCGGCTGGCCGACAGCGGCTTCGTGGCGATGGCGATCGACTACCGGCTGGTGCCGGATGCCATCTATCCCGCCCAGGTGCTCGATGTGCAGCAGGCGGTGCGCTGGCTGCGCGCCAACGCGGCGACGCTGGCGATCGATCCGACGCGGATCGCGCTCTGGGGTTCGTCCGCAGGCGCCCACCTGGCCGTGCTGGCGGCATCGCTGAGCCCGGGCGACCGGCTGTTCGATCCCGAGGCGCGCGTGCAGGCCGTGGTCGGCGGCGGCACGCCCACCGATTTTCGCGATGGCGGCGGCGGCAACGGCTCGCTGGCCCGCTTCCTCGGCGAGCGCTGGCACGAAGGCTCGACGGTGTTCATCGAAGCCTCGCCGATCGCGCATGTCTCGGCCGACGACCCGCCGGTGTTCCTGTTTCACGGTGACGCCGACCGCACCGTTCCGGTCAGCCAGGCCACGGCGTATCGCGATGCGCTGACGGCGGCCGGCGTGCCGAACACGCTGGTACAGGTGCCGGATGGCGGTCATGCGCTGGGGGCTGCCGGCAAGCCGGTGATCGAGCAGGGCATCGCTTTCCTGCAGCAGCGGCTGGCGCGCAACCCCGCCGCTGAATCCCGATCGCCCGCTGCGCCGTAAGCAGACCGGAACCCGACCGATCCCGCACCCGCCGATGATGCTGAGACTGTTGTCCGCCGCCCTGCTGCCGGTGGCCGTTCTGACCAGCAGCTGCGCCCGCCACCTCGGCAAGCCGGACGGGGCCGCGCCACCGCGTCTGAAGCTCGACTGGACGGTGCAGCGGGATCTGCGCTTCACGCCGGTCGATTGGCCGAAGCCGCTGCTCGCTGATCTCTACACGCCGGCCGGCGACGCGCCGCCCGGCGGCTGGCCGGCCGTGGTCATGATCCACGGCGGCGGCTGGTCGAGCGGCGATCGCGAGCAGGTCGAGGGCATTGCCCGGCGGGTTGCCCGGCGTGGCTACGTGACCCTGAACATCACCTATCGGCTGGCGCCCGAGTCGATCTTCCCGGCGCAGGTGGTGGATGTGCAGCAGGCGGTGCGCTGGCTGCGTGGCCATGCCGCCGACTACCGCGTCGATCCGGCGCGCATCGGTGCCTGGGGTTATTCAGCCGGCGCCCATCTGGCGGCGATGCTCGGCGGCCTGAGTCCGGGCGACCGCTTGTATCAGCCCGGCGCCGAGGTGAAGGCGGTGGTGGCCGGCGGCATTCCGTCCGACCTGCGCAAGTTTCATGGCGGCACCATCGTTCCGAAGTTCCTCGGCGAGCGCTGGTCGGAAAACTCGCGGGCCTTCCGCGAGTCGTCGCCGGCAGCCTACGTGACGCCCGGCGATCCACCGGTGTTCCTGTACCACGGCGGCTGGGACCAGCTGGTGCCGTTCGATCAGGCCAGCGACTACCAGCTGGCGCTCGATGCCGCCGGCGTGCCGAACGAGCTGTACGAGCTGCGCGGCCTCGGCCACATCACGGCTTTCCTGATGGACGGCGAAGCGGTGCAGCGCGGCCTCGATTTCCTCGATCGCCACCTGCGCTGAGCCGCGCTCACGGCACCCGCGCCGCGATCCAGACCTCGATCCGCAGCGCGCCGGCCGCACGCGCGGCACGGGCCAGATCGTCGACGGTGCTGCCGGTGGTCATCACGTCGTCGACCAGCGCGACATGCCGGCCGGCCACGGCGGGCCCGACCGCGAACGCGCCGCGGACTTCCTTGCGCCGGGCCTTCGCGTCCTGGCCGATCTGGTCGGCGGTGGCGCGCAACCGGGTGGCGCAGTGCCAGTCGAGGTTGATCGCCAGCTGCCGGGTGATGCCGCGCGCCAGTTCCAGCGCCTGGTTGTAGCCGCGGCTTCGCAGTCGCGAGGCGTGCAGCGGCACCGGGATCAGCAGCTCGGGCAGCGGCGATGGCCGGCGGGCGGCCAGCTGCGCCAGTTCGGCGCCGAGCCAGCGCGACTGCCGGAACTGCGCCCGGTACTTGAGCCCGGCGATGGCCTGCCGGATCGGCGCCTCGTAGCGGAATGCGGCCAGCGTGCTGTCGAAGGCCGGCGGTTCGGCCGCGCAACGGGCGCAGACGTGGGCGATCTCGCTGCGCAGCGGCAGCGCGCAGACCGGGCAGGCGACGGGGTTCCACGGCAGGCTGGCGCGGCAGCCGGCGCAGACCGTGCCCGGTTCCGCTTCGCCCGCGCAGATCAGGCAGGCCGACGGCACGATCCAGCGCCGCAGCAGGCCGATCATGTCAACCGTACGGCGGCGTACATGGTTGACAGCACCGTCGCTGGCCCCGAACACTGATGCACGCTCCCTGCCTCCGGAATCGCTCCATGTCGCTCGCCGCCGCGTCGCCCAGCCTTCGTTCCCAACCGGTCGATGACCGCCGCCACGACTGGAGCCACGACGAGGTTGCCGCGCTGTTCGCGCTGCCGTTCAACGACCTGCTGTTCCGGGCGCAGTCGGTTCATCGCATGCATTTCGATCCGAACGCCGTGCAGTTGTCCACCCTGCTGTCGATCAAGACTGGCGCCTGTCCGGAAGATTGCGCGTACTGCCCGCAGAGTGCCCGCTTCAGCACCGGCCTGAAGGCCGAGAAGCTGATGCCGCTGGCCGAGGTCGTGAAAGCGGCCGAGGATGCCCGCGCCAACGGCGCGACCCGCTTCTGCATGGGCGCAGCCTGGCGTTCGCCGAAGGACAAGGACATCGAGCGCGTGTCGGAGATGGTCCGCGAGGTGAAGGCGCTGGGGCTGGAAACCTGCGTCACGCTCGGCATGCTCGAAGCGCGGCAGGCCCAGGCCCTGAAGGCGGCCGGTCTCGACTACTACAACCACAATCTCGACACCTCGCCGGAGTTCTACGGCGAGATCATCAGCACCCGCACCTATGAGGACCGGCTGGAAACGCTGGCCAATGTCCGCGACGCCGGCGTCAAGGTCTGCTGCGGCGGCATCGTCGGCATGGGCGAGTCGGACGGCGATCGCGTCGAGTTCCTGCGTGCGCTGGCCAACCTGCCGCAGCATCCGGAATCGGTGCCGATCAACGAGCTGGTCGCGGTCAAGGGCACGCCGCTGGCCGATGCGCCGCCGCTCGATCCGCTGGATTTCGTGCGCACCATCGCCGTGGCCCGCATCCTGATGCCGCAGAGCTACGTGCGGCTGTCGGCCGGCCGCACCGAGATGAGCGATGAAACCCAGGCGCTGTGCTTCTTCGCCGGCGCCAATTCGATCTTCTACGGCGAGCGCCTGCTGACCACCACCAACCCGCAGAACGAGCGCGACCGCGCGCTGTTCGCCAAGCTCGGCATCCACAACGACATCCGCGTCGATGGCGGCGCGAAGCTGGTCGATGAAACGGCCTGCGCCGCGCCGGCAACGGCCGAAGGCTGCGGCGCGCAGGCGTCCTGCTGCTGATGAATGCGCCGGCGGTCGGTCTGACCGGGGGCGCGTCGCCGCTCGACACGCGGCTGCAGCGGGAACTCGACAGCTTCCGCGCAGCCGATCTGTACCGCGTGCGGAGGATCGTCGAAGGCACGCATGGCGTGGCGCTGACCGTCGACGGCCGCGCCTGCATCAGCTTCTGCTCGAACGATTACCTCGGGCTGGCCAGCGATCCGCGCGTGGCCGCTGCTGCGCAGCGGACCCTCGGCAGCAGCGGCACCGGCAGCGGCGCGGCGGCGCTGGTGTCCGGCTACAACCGCGAGCACGCGCAGCTGGAAGAGGAGCTGGCGGACTACACCGGCCGGGCCCGGGCGCTGCTGTTCACCTCGGGCTGGGCGGCCAATCTCGGCACCTTGCGGGCGCTGTTCGGCAAGGCCGACGCGCTGCTCTGCGACGAACTCAATCACGCCAGCCTGATCGATGGCGCGCGGCTGGCCGGTGCCCGTTATATCCGTGTGCCGCACGCCGACACCGGCGGCTTTACCGCAGCACTCGCCGATGCGCAGGCGCAGGGTGGGGAAGTCGGCATCGTCAGCGACTCGGTGTTCAGCATGGACGGCGACGAGGCCGATGTGCCGGTGCTGGCGGCACTGGCGCGCCAGCACGGTGCGACGCTGGTGATCGACGACGCCCACGGGCTCGGCGTCACCGATGGCGGTGCGATGGCGCTGGCCGACGTCTACATCGCAACCCTTGGCAAGAGCCTGGGCGCCGCCGGCGCCTTCGTGGCCGGCTCCGAGGCACTGATCGAGTTCCTGATCCAGCGCGCCCGCACCTGGGTGTTCTCGACCGCGCCACCGCCGGCGATCGCGGCGGCGGCGCGGGCGGCGCTGCGGATCATCCGCAGCGAGCCGGAGCATCCGCTGCGGCTGCAGGCCAACATCACGCGCTTCCGCCGGGGCATCGAAGCCCTGGGCAGCGGGCTGCCGTTCCGGCTGTCGCCATCGACCACGCCGATCCAGCCACTGATCGTCGGCCCGGCCGGGCCGGCGGTGGCGCTGTCCCGCGCGCTGCTCGCACGGGGTTACTGGGTGGCCGCCATTCGTCCGCCGACAGTACCGGCCGGTACTTCCCGGCTGCGGGTCACCCTGTCGGCGGCGCATACCGATGCCCAGATCGACGGCCTCGTTGCGGCGCTTGCCGACGCGAGTGCGGACGCAGCCTGAACGCGATGGCGCTGACGATGTTCGTGACCGGTACCGATACCGGCGTCGGCAAGACCTATGCGGCGGTGGCGCTGGTGCAGGCGTTACGCGCGGCGGGCCGGACCGTGGGGGTGATGAAGCCGGTGGCCAGCGGCTGCGAGCACGGTCCGGATGGACTGCGCAACGACGATGCGCTGGCGCTGATCGCCGCCTGCGGCCGGCCGCTGCGTTATGCCGACGTCAATCCCTATGCCTTCGAGCCGCCGATCGCGCCGCATCTGGCGGCGCGCGCCGTCGGGGTAACCGTCGACCCGGCGGTGCTCGATGCGGCCTATCGGCGGCTGGCAGCCGATTGCGAGGTGATGGTGGTCGAGGGCGCCGGCGGCTGGCGCGTGCCCTTGTCGGACGATCTCACCTTCTCGGACTGGGTGGCGGGTCACGGCTGGCCTGTGCTGCTGGTGGTCGGCCTGCGTCTGGGCTGCCTCAATCACGCAATGCTCAGCGCGGAATCGATTGCCCGGCAGACGCGATTGGCCGGCTGGATCGCCAATCGGCTGCCGCCGGAGCAGGTCGAATGGGCAGCGAATGTCGAGACCCTGCGCCGTCGGCTCGAGGCGCCGCTGGTGGCTTGCCTGGCGCCGGCAGCCGCCGCTTCGCCGGCGCTGGACGGCATGGTGCTCGCCGAGCTGCTGAACGGCCTGAAGGCGACTGTCTAGAACGATTGTCGACGGCTGTGTCAAGACGTAATTTCGGCTGGAGACAGCCGATTCCCCAGTCTTCGGGGAAACCCGGCAAGTGCCAATCTAGGCAACAAAGACAAGGCTTTGCGAGCGACGCGCCTTCCACTACAATCCGCGCGCTGCGACCCCGGTATCGTCCGGTACGCGACAGGACACCCGCATAGACAGCCATGCACGACACGCGCCTGGTGATTGGCCCGAACGCGTCGATGACGGTCAAGGTGGCATGGACCGTGATGGCAGTGATGGCCTTCGTTTCATTGGGGATTGCGGTGCTGTTCACGCTGCAGGGGTTCTGGCCGATCCTGCCGTTCGCGGGGCTCGAGCTGGCGGCGCTGGGATTGGCGCTGTACGTCAGCCTGAAACGCAACCGCTATCGGGAAGTGATCGCATTCGAGGGGAACCGGGTGCGGATCGAATGCGGGATGGGCGGCGAGGGTGCGCGGCTGTCGATCGACTGGCCGAGATCGTCGACGAGAGTCTTGCTGGAGCAGGGGATACACCGGAACGACCCGACGCGGCTGTGTCTGTATAACGGCTCGCGGCGGCTGATCCTGGGACGATGCCTCACGGACGAGGATCGAGAACAGCTCGCAGCGCGACTGCGGGTGCTGGTACTGGCCGGATGGCGTGTTGCTCCGCTTGCAGAGGCGGATGACATGGCACCGGATGGCAACTGATTTCCAAACTTTTGGGTTGAAAGTCGATATGTCGAACCTGATTCGCGGCCTGCGTGGCCTGTTGCTCGCGACCGCTGGCGTCGCCGGAAGCTTCGCAGCCCGTGCTGCGGACACCATGGAACACGCCTACTGGAACCTGCCGAAAGGCGTGACCGACATCAGCCATGAGGTCTGGCACCTGCACATGGCGGCGTTCTGGGTCTGCGTGGCGATCGCGGTGGTGGTGTTCGGCGTGATGTTCTATTCGATCTTCGCCCACCGCCGCTCGAAGAATCCGGTGCCGGCGACGTTCCATCATTCGACCACCGTCGAGATCATCTGGACGATCATTCCGTTCGTGATCTTGATCGGCCTCGCCGTGCCGGCCGCCGGCACGCTGATCAAGCAGTACGACTCGCGCAACTCGGATCTGACCATCAAGATCACGGGTTACCAGTGGAAGTGGCAGTACGAGTACGTCGGCGAAGGCGTCAGCTTCTTCTCGACGCTCGACGCCAAATCGAACGAAGCGCGCCAACTGGGCTCGGGCATCGACCCGAAGACGGTCGATCACTACCTGCACAACGTCGACAACTACCTGGTGCTGCCGGTCGGCAAGAAGGTGCGTTTCCTGCTGACCTCGAACGACGTGATCCACGGCTGGTGGGTGCCGGATCTGGCGATCAAGAAGGACGCCATCCCGGGCTTCATCAACGACATGTGGACCCAGATCAACGAGCCGGGCATCTACCGTGGCCAGTGCACGGTGCTGTGCGGCCGCGACCACGGCTTCATGCCGGTGGTGGTGGAAGCGAAGAGTGAAGCCGACTACGCCGCCTGGCTGAAGTCGAAGAAGGGTGGCGAGGAAGTGGCCGCTGCTGCGGCGCCGACTGCGACTGATGCCGCCGTCGACGCCCCGGCCGCTGCGCCTGCGGAAGCGGCCCCGGCCGCCGCCGAAGCGGCGCCGGTCGAAGTCGCGGCCGCTACGCCGGCACCGGCTCCGGCTGCTGCTGCTGCCGCCCCGGCAGCGGACGCCGGCAAGAAG
>FRDC01004748.1_pt1 | contig 17710 bp, 13 predicted proteins | sample 1106171 | NCBI WGS metagenome assembly FRDC01 (sample SAMEA3930566, study PRJEB13176) | freshwater metagenome | biome: Drinking water system; feature: drinking water; material: water | place: Singapore | collected 2014-12-20 | reverse complement strand
TCGGGGGTGGTCAACTCGCAATTTTGCGAGTTGACCACCCCCCGTCACTTCCCGGACTCTCCACCCCTCTTCTTCTCCTTCTTCGGGTTGGCCGCCCTCGCCGCCTCCTTCTCGGCCGCCTTCTGCCGCACCAGGGCGTCCCACTCCTTCTGCAACTTCGGGTCGTCCTTCAACCGCTCGGCCATCTGGCCGGGCAGAGACACCATCCCCTTGGTGGCGATGAAGTGGTTGACCGCCTTGTCCAGCATGTCGCTGGCGTGCTTGTCCATCCGCTCGGCCAGCGGTTTGCCGGCCGTGCTCTCCCACTTCCTCGGCCGACCCGCCTTCCCCTTCGGGGCGGCACGCTTGGCGACCTCGTTAGCGTCAAGAGGGTTCCCCTGCTCGTCAGCCTCGCCGGTGGTGTCGGCCAATTCGTCCAGGTCTTGCTGGGTGAGCGGTTCTCCCTGACGCCCGGTCCGCAGGTCTTTCCCCTGAGCCAACCGCTCTTGCATCTTGGCGATCCGGGCGGCCACCTGCGGCCGGACCGTTTGCTCCCACTCGGACGGCTTGACCACACCGCCCGTGCCGTCCGGGTCTTCGTCCGCCTTACGCATCGCCTCGCCGAGCATATCGTCGTCACCGCCCCCATTCTCGGCGTCCATCGCCGCCCGCTGACGCAGTTCGTCAGCCCGCTCCTGCTCGGCCGGCGTCAGCGGGCGGCCGGTCGGCACCACCGGCCCGGTCGCCTTCGGTTTCTCCTTCTGCTTGGTGAGCGACCGCTTCTCCCGCTCGCGGGCCTTCATCACCCGCCCCCAGTTCACCTTCCCGGCGGCGATCTTGTCCCAATTCACCACACCGTCCGGACCGGCCAGCGCCGGCACGTCCGCCGCCGTCAGACCGAAACCCTTGAGCAACTTCGCCTGCTCCGGCGTCACCTCCGGCAACGGTGACTTGGCCACCGAAGGCTTCACCTTCTGGGCGTCCGCCCGCGCCCGCACCGGCTCGACCGGAGGCGTCTTGACCGCCGGCTCCGCCGGTGCGGGTGGGGTCTCAGAAGCGGCGTACTTGCCGATCTTGTAATGCTTCTGAACATGATCCGGCACAGGTTTACCGTCCGCCAACGCCTCTTCCACCTCGGCCTGGTGCAAGTGGGCCGCCGGACCCATCCCGTTCGGGTGACCGGTCAACTCCACGTCCGTCTGTGCCCACCGCGGCTTCACCTGGGACTTGCCGGCCAGGTACGCCTTCTCGTTCGACCCGTCCCACTTCTCACCAGCCGCCTTCTTCGCCCGCTCCACCTCGGACGCCACATACTGCGGCGAGAACCCGCCCTTCAACCGCGCCCGCGTCCGCCGCTCGGCGTCGGCCACATACTCGTCCCGCGGCGTCTGGTGCGGGCCGTCCTGCTGCCGACTCTCTATGCGGGCGAGCAGGTCGTCCCGCAGTCGGTCGGCCAACTTGTTGTGCAGGGCGTGGGCGTACCGCCCGTCGTCGCCGGCACCCACCATCTGCATGGCGTCCCGGTCAACACCGCCCACGTCGGCGGTCAACTCCTCGGCCACACTGTCGGCGGCCGACTCGTCGTCGTCGAAATCGCCCTGGTCCACACGGTCGGCCAACTTGCGGTACGACTCGGCGAGCGAGTGGAACGGCTTGCCGCCGGCTCCCAATTTGTCGTCCAACTCGCCAAGGTCGTCCACCGCGTCGGTCAGAGACTTCCGCCCGCCCAGGTTGATGCCGAACCGCCGGCCCGCCCGCTCCAGCGTGTCGTTGATGGCCGCGTGCCCGGCACCCTGACTCGTCCCCTCCCCCTGGTCGAACAGGCGACCGCCCTCCGGCTCCTGATACTCCGCCCCGTCGAACTTGATGCCGCCATTTTCGGCCGGCGGTTTGGCGGCCGGTGCCGGGGTAGATTCCGGTTTAACCGCGTCCGCCTTCTTCTTGGCCGGTTTGCCCATCAGGTCGTTCTTGATCCGCTTCTGCTTCCGCTCGTTCTTCGCCTCGGCCGCGTCCATCTCGGCCAGAATCTTGTCCCAATCCTGCGTCTCCTGCGGTTTATCGGCCTTCGCTTTCGGCTTCTCCTCTGCCGGAGAAGATTTGACAACCGGTGTCGGTGCGGGTTTCGCCGCCGGCGGAGCGGCCGGGGCACCGACGGACTGGGCGAACTTCTCGGCGATCTGGACTCCGTTCAGTTTCCCCAAATTTTCCGAGTGCAGGTCGCCGGCCAACTTCTGCGCGTCCGCCCCGTGCTTACCGGCCAGCGCCTCGGCGAACAGGTCGTAGGCGTCCAACCCCTTCGCCCCCTGCGCCCGCTCCGCCAGCGTGCCCGTCGGCGCGGCCTTCGGCATCTCGGCAGCCGCCTTCTTCTCCTCCGGCGGGGCGATCAGGTCAGGGTTGTCCCGCAGGTGCTTGGCGTAGGCGTAGGCGGCATACGGCTTCGCCCCCATCTGGGCGCTGAGCTCGCTCGCTTTCTTCCGCGCCGCCGGCCCGTGCTTGCCCGCCACCGCCTCGTCGAACAGCGACTCCGGGGCGTCCGGGTTGTCCTTGATCTTCTTCAGCGCCGCCTTCGCCCGGCTGGACGGGTGAGTGGCCGGCAACTCCGGGGCAGGCTCCGCGACCGGTTCTGCGGCAGGTGCCGGAGCGGGTGCGGGCGGAGGGGCGGGAGGCGGCGTCGGTGCGGTGTCCGCCGGAGGAGTCTTGGGTTTTGGAGCGGCCTTGGCCTTTGGTTCCGCCTTCGGTTTGGCCGGGATTAGCGGCGGCATCTCGGCCGGGGCTGGTGCCTCCTGCTTCGCCGGCTCCGGAGCGGCAGCAGGAGTGGGTTCTTGCGGTTTCTCTGCCGCCGGTGCGGACTCCGGTTTCTCCGGTGCCGGGCTGTCCCGTTCGGCCCGCAGTTTCCCAGCCAACTCACGCCACTCTTTCGCCGACTTCGCCTTGCCGGCTAACCCCGTTTCCTCCAACTCCTTCTTCGTCCACGGGTGATTACTCGGCACCGCACCGGCCGCCAAATCCTCCGCCAACCGGACCCGACGCTGGGCCATCACCTTGTCCCCGCCGGCCGGGGAAGGGGGCGGTGTCTCAACCGGGGCGGACGCCTCCCGTTTCGCCGGCTCCTGGGCGGCGGGCGAATCCGGAGCGGCGGCCTCCTCCTTGGGCTTCTCCTCCGGTTTGGCGGTGTGCTTCTGGTGCAGGTCGTGCATCACCTGCGCCGACTTGCGGAGTTGGGCCGCCCGCTCCCGCATCCCCGCCCGCTCCTCCTCGCTCGCCTCGTGCTCCGGGTCGTCGGCCATCGCCTCCATCTGGTTCGCCCGGCGGTGCAGGGCGTCCCGCGACCGCTTCAAATCCTCCACGTGGTCGTCGGCCGACTTCTCCTGCGGTTTGGCGGCCGGCGCCTTCGCCGCCGGTTTGGAACCGTCCTGGAAGTCCAGCGGCACTTCCTCCGCGTCCATCGGTTCGGCCGGCGGCTCCATCCCCGGCTCGTAGTCCGTCTGCTTGACGTTCGGACCCGGCTCGTTCTGGTCCGGCTCCAGGGTCTCCGGTTGCTCAGCGTCCGGTTCCAGAGTCTCCGGCCCGCTGGCCGGTTGCTCGGCACCCTGGGTGGCGGCGGCGTCCGGTTGCTCCTGGGGTTCCTGGTCGGACTCGCTGCCGACGACCGGGTTCTCCTGGGCGTGCTGGATGAACCGCTTGAGCGCCTGCTGGAGTCCGGCGATGCGGTCGGCCTTGTTCTTTCCGGCCGACACCCGGCCCATCTTGGCCATCATGCCGGTGCGGAACTCCTTCAACTGCTGGCCGGACAGCGACGCCATGTGCTGGTCCACCATCGCGTGGACCTCGTCGTCCGACAGTTTCTCCCCCCGCTGCACCTTGCCCACCAGGTCGTCCCGCCGCTCGCCCGCCTCCTGCCGCTTGCGGCGGTTCTCCTGCGCCAGCAACGCCGCCTCCGCCTGCTTCCCGTAAAGCGTCCGCCCCGCGTGCTCTTGGACCCCCACCGCCTTGATGCCGCCCTTCTTCGTCTGCTGCTGCTGCCACGCCATCCACACCGGCTCGCTCCCCATCGCCGCTTCCGCCCCGCCATCGGCGAACATCTTCTTCAGCGACTCGATCACCGGCGTCGGGTCTTCCCCCCGCGCCAGGTACGCCTCCCGCACCGCCGCCACCGCGGTCAGCAGCAAGTCCTGCCGGTCCTGCGGACTCGCCCCCTCGATCTGCTTGATGATGGCGTCCAGGTCGAAGTCGTCGTCCGGCGGTGACGCCGGCTGGCTCATCAGCACCGGGCCGACCGGCACCGCGGCCAGGGCCGGGGTGTTGTGGTGCATCGACGGGGGGAGGAACGACCGCAGGGCGTCCAGCCCGGACATCACCTCCTGACGGCCCGCCTGCCGCCCCTTCTCGAACGCCGCCTGCTCCCGCGGCAGGCAGAACTTCTCGAACTTGGCCAGGACGTGCTGGGGGATTTCCGGAACGTGCATCGGTGTCCACTCGCGGTAGGTGAGTGGACGGTGACGGGTCGGATTTCCGGAAATTCGGAGGTGCCGGATTTCCGGAACGAGAACGCCAACTCGCAAAATTGAGAGTTCAACACCCGACCGCCGCCGACAGACTGGCCTCCAACTCCTCCTCGCTCGGCCACACCGCCGACCGCGCCTCCCGACCGTCCGGGGTGGCGTACACCACCGTCTCCACCGCCACCGGACCGCCGCTCAGGTCGTCCCGGCCGAGGTACTGCTTCCCCTTCCCAGGCTTGAGGTAAGCCAAAGTGATGTGCGGCACGTAGCCATGGTCCGACGGCGTGTTCGGCAACCCCGACGCCGCCCGGTTCCACCGCCCGCAGTCGGCCGCATTATCCACGGTCACATACAGCACGTCGTGCCCGTCCCCCTCGAACATTCCGAGTTTGCCCGGCACCACCTTGAGCGAGCCGAGCGGGGCGGTGGCGTTGAACACCGGCGACGGGTCGAGGCTGTGCAGGCCGTGGAAAAGCGTGACGTGCGGCCACAGTTCCAACCCGTCCTCCGCCAACTCGTTCGCCGGGATCGATTTGGCGAACGCGAGGCAGGCGTCGGCAAACGACTTGGGCAGTTCGGCCATCAGGCACCCCACCCGCCGCCCGTCCTGCGACATGTAGTACACCTGCCCGGTCACCGGGTTCCGCTTCCCCCGCCCGCCCTTCGGACCCACATACGGCACCAGGCCGCCCGCCGTCGGGTCGCCGCCACCACCCGCCGACGACTTCTGGGCCGCGGCACCTCCGCCGCCGGTCGCGTCGCCCGACCCGGCCATCTGGGCGTCCGTCCCCACCTGCGGTTGGCCGGGCTGGCCGGGCGGGCCGCCGACCGAGGAGGTGGGGTTGGCCCCGTTCTGCTTCAGCACCGTCTCCAGCAGCGGGACCGGCTCGCAGGTGAACTCCTCCCCGTCGTAGTTGTGGTTCACCAACTCCCGCACCGTCGGCTCGAACCCGTTCCACAGGTGGTACAGCACCTGCGTCTGCGAGGTGAAGAACGACTGCATCGGGATCATCCGCCCGCTCCACCCCGACCCCGTCTCCGCCGCCTCCACCAACTCCGGCGGGATGCCCAGCCCCTTCAGCACCTCCCCGTCCAACTCCTTGATGTAGTCCAGAATCTCCACAGCCGACCCGTTCTTGTTGTCGATCGGCTGAATCCGCCAGGACGACTCCTTCCGCTCGTCCCCCGGCACCCGGTCGTCCGGGAAGGCGTAGTTGGTGCCGTTCTCCGACAGGTCGAGCAGGTGCTGGGCGTAGGCCGAGTTGTCCGGCGAGTTCGGGTCGCTCGGGTCCAACTTGCCGATCGGGTGGTAGATCGCCACCCCCTTAAAAGCGTTGTTGAAGAAGTACAACTTGCGGGCGTGCAGACCGCCCTTGCGGGTGTTCTTCTCCAGCCACGGCTCGAACGCCCCCCGGCACCGCGGGTGGTCGTAGAACCGGGCCGCCCGCTCGTTCCCCCCCATCCAGTACGCCCACGGCAGGCCGACGAACGACGACCGCCCCGACTCCGCCGACCCGCCGGTCAGGTCGAACCCGGCGAACTCCCCGCTCTCCGTCCACACCCGCGGGCTGGCGTCCGACGGCATCACCCACCGCCCGCCGGCGTACACCGCCTGCCCCGACGCCTGGATGTCGAAATCGTGGACCGCCGGCCCGGACCCCCAGGCGAAGTAGTTGTACGCCACGATCGGCATCAAATGCCGCCAGAACTTGTCCACCGTGTTCTTGACGAAGTTGCCCACCTCCGGGTTCTTCGCCTTGATGTCCCACTCGGCCGTCGTCAGCGGCCCCACCAGCATGTTCAGCCCGAACTCCACGATCGGGTCGCGCAGCATCCGCGGCACGTCCCAGTACCGGAACACCGGCTTGTTGTCGAGCGACGAACTGCCGTACCCCCACCACGCCGCAATCCCGTTCGCCGACGGGTGATACCCGCGGGCCGGCTTGCGGTTCAGGTTCCGCGACGGGCGGGTACGCAGCCGCCGCTTGGGGTCGGACGGGTTGAACGGTGGGGTGGCCATGCCCCAAGAATTTCGGGTCGGATCAACTCGCAAAATTGCGAGTTGACTAACCCCTGGCCCAGGCGAGCAGGGTCGTTGACATCGCTTCCACGGCGGTCGCGTCCTCTTTATACATTAGGTGTGACCTCGGACCGCCCGGCGTTTCCGCCACGTCGTTCATGTCCGCCGCACGGACCAGTTCGAGCAACCAACCGGGGAGTTCATTCCTGTGGCCGAACCGCTCCGGCGACCACGACGGTGGCCTGTACCCACCGGACAAGTGGACCGGCAAAGGCTCCCGGTCGGTCAGCACCACCCGCTCGACCGGATGTTCGCGCACCAACCGCGGGCCGATGCCGGGGGTTCGCCCGGTGCCGGAGCAGGCGGGGCAGTCGTGCCCGCGTCTGGTCGTATCACTGGCCATGTCCCAATGGAGGAAGTGGCCGTCACCGCGGCACCGCCGACACTCCACACCGCACCAGTCGGCGAGCCGGCAGTGAATTTCGGCCACGAACCCGCGGCGGACGGTGAAATTAATTAAGACTCCGGGTTCGTTGCTGGCAATCCAGCAAAGGCTTCCGTCCTGGGGACCGGAGGTCGTCATGGTTGTGGGTGAGAATCCACTCGGTGGCAGGAAAAACTCTCGATGGTGCTTTTCGAGTAGCTCCCGCTCCCGCGTCCTCCACTGCTGCCATTGGCGGTAACTCACGTCTTCGGTGCCCGCACGTTTCGGTGCCCCGTCGCCCCACACCGACACCCTGATGAACTCGGCCCGCTCCGCCTGGCCGTTCTCCTCCAGCCAATCCGCAAGCACAAGACGCGGCAGATCATCGTTCGGGTTGGCCAAAATGTTGGCCAACAGTGCCTCGTTGGTGGTCATGTCGGCAGTCTACCCGAGACGGAAATCAACTCGCAAAATTGCGAGTTCAACCCCGCCGCCCGCTCTTGTTCCGCCACTCCAACCGGGCGGCCAGGATGTCCGAGGCCACGTCCTCGTCCCCGTGGGCCAAAAGCGCCACGTCGTACAACTCCTCGTCCGGCACGGCCCCACCCTTCAGCCGGGCCTGCGCCTCCAACACCGGGACCGAGAAGTCCAGCCAGAACCGCCGGTACGCCGGGGTCGCCCACTCCGGGAACGAGTCCACCCCGTAGAACCGCGTCAGTCGGGCGTACTCGACCCCGGCTCGTCTTTTTTTTCGCCGGCCAGCGCCTCCAGCACACCGTCCAGCACCGCCGTACACCCGGCCAACGACCAGGAGGCCGGGTCCAGGCCGGGCACCTTGCCGAAAAACTTCACCGCCCACCGCTTCATCACCTCCGCCATGTCCGCCTCCGCCTGCCGCCCCTCGTCCTCCAGACCCTTCAGGTACGCCCGCTGGACCAGGCGGAACGTCTCGTGGGCGTGGTACACGTCCACCCGGACCGGCGCGTCCAGGCCGACGAACTCGAACTCCACGAACCCGTCCTGCGGGTCGATCTTCACTGGCATGGGTGTGTCCCGGCGGGCGTGATGGTGCCCGCCTGAATGGTTTCGGGTTACGCCTCGCACGCCGAACAGGAGAGGATTTCCCTGGCGTACAGTTGGGCACTGCTGTCGTTATGCTGGTAGTAGAAAGACTTTACGCCAGACTTCCACGCCTCCAGGTAGAGGCGGTTCACGTCCCTTGCCGGAACGTCCGGGTGGATCATCACGTTCAGGCTCTGCATCTGGTCGATGTACGGCTGCCGCTGGGCCGCCTGCTGGACGACGGCAATCTGCGGGATTTCCACGAACGTGCGGAACACTGCCTTCTCGTGGTCGCTCAGGCAGTCGAGTTTCTGCACGCTCCCACCGGCCAGCAGGATTTTCTTCCACTCCGCCTCCACGTCCACACCCTTCCCGCACAGGACGCGGTGCAGGTGCGGGTTGCGGAAGGTGAACTTCCCCTTCGCCTTGTCCTCGATCACATAGTTCGACTGCCGCGGCTCGATCCCCTCGCTCGTCTGGCCGAGGATGAACGAGGTGGATTTCGTCGGGGCGATGGCGTGCAGCAGGGCGTGACGCCGCCCGTAACCCTTGCACACTGCCGGCTCGCCGAACTCGCTGGCCATCCGCTCGCTCGCCGCCACCGAGTGCCGGTTCAGGAACTTGGCCACCTTCAGGTTCAGGGCCATCGCCTGCGGGGAGTCGAACGCCACCATCTTTGATTGCAGGTAGTCGTGCCAGCCCAGCCAGCCGATGCCGATGGAACGGTGGTCCTCCGCGTACCGCACCGCCCGCTCCATGAACGGGATCGCCTTCGCCTTGCGGATGAACTCGGTCAGCACCGCATCCAGGATGTACACCATCGTCTCCACCGCGTCCGGCCGGTCCGACCACTCGTCGAACTTGGAGACGTTGGCCGACAGCAGGCAGCAGACGTAACTCCACCGCTCGTCGGAAATCGGGGTGGTCTCCGCGCACAGGTTGCTCGACTTGCAGGTCAACCCCTTGTCCCTGTACCACGGCGGCAGGGCGCGGTTGACCGTGTCCCGGAACATCAGGTACGGCTCACCCGTCTTCCGCCGGGCGCTCAACACCTTCGCCCACACCCGCCGCTTGTCGGCGTCCCCGCCCTCCATGTCCCGCAGCCAGTCGTCGCCGAAGGTGACGCCGAAGTGGATGTCCTGGATGGGGTGCCCGTCCCCGCGAATCCCCAGCACCTCGTCGATGTCCCCGTGTTCGACCGGCCAGTACCCGGAGTAGTTCCCCCGCCGAGTGTTCCCCTGCGAGCAGGTGCGGATGAGCGACTGGTGGTGGGCGGCGAAGTGGACGCTCCCGAAACTCGTCCCGTTCGAGCCGCCCTGGATTTGAGACCCGCGGGGCCGCACCTCCCCGTAGTACCCGCTTGTCCCGCCGCCCGCCTTCGTCATCATGGCGATCTCGGCGTGCGCACTCCCGAGCAGACTCTCGACGGTGTCCGAGAAGTGCGAGTTGTAGCAACTGATCGGCAGCCCGCGGTCGTTGCCGAAGTTCGTCCAGACCGGCGTGGACAGGGAACACCACCCCCTCCACAGCACCTCCTGCACCCGCTTCTCGATGTCCTGCGGGGCGTTCGCAGGCAGGTTGTCCTTGACCGCCCTCGCCACCTGCCAGATGCGCTCGTTGATGCCGACCACGGCCGGCAGGTACGCCCCGCCGCTCCGCATGAAACGCTCGGTGTCGGCCGTGAACCACGGCGGGAGTGCGTCGTGCATGGTCGTCTCAATTGGTTAGAAGAGTTCGTCGGCGGTGATCGGCTCGCCGATGCGGGAATAGGTGACCGGCCGCTTGTTGAAGAAGTCCGGGTTGATGCGGGCCAGCAGTTCCTCGTCGAACCACCGCATGGGGGCGAGCGCCGCCGCGTCCACCTCGAACAGCGGCTGACCGCCGATCATCTGGAGGCTCTGGTTGAACCGGTCCTTGAGGAACGCCTTCAGCGTGGCGGCCGTCAGGTACGGCAACTCGCCCCCCTCGTACATCCAGTCGGCAATCGCCAACTCGGCCTCGCACGCCTTCCGGCAGGCGGCGTACACCGTGTCGTAGAACCGGGAGTCGAACCAGTCCGGGTGCTCCTCCCGGATGGTGTTCACCAGGCGGATGCCGAACAGGGCGTGCAGTTGCTCCTCCAGTTGGGTGGCCTGCACCACGTTGTCAATGTTCTTGAGCAGGGCGCGGTGTTTGAACACACTCTTGATGACGGCGAACTGGCCGAACAGGGACACGTTCTCCACGAACAGCGAGAACAGGACGAGCGACAGGGTGTGCTGCTGCGGGGTGTCGCCGGCCGACAGGTGCTTGGACAGGTAGTCCACCCGCCCCTTGATCGCCGGCACCTGCAACAGGGCGTCGAAGTCCTCGTTCAGGCCGAGGACGGCCAGCAGTTCCGAATAGGCGTCGGCGTGCCGCACCTCCGACTCCCCGAAAACGATGCCCACCTGGGCGAACTCGGCCTTGGGGAAGCGGTCGTGCAACTTCGGCCAGAACAACTTGACCGCCGCCGCCTCCACCTGCGAGATGGCCAGCATCGACCGCTTCACCGCCGACCGCTCCACGTCCGTCAGCCGCACCTTGAAGTCGTCCACGTCGCTGTCGAACGATATCTCGTCCACCAGCCAGTAGGCCGACTGCACACGCTTCTTGAACTCGATCGCCCACGGGTACTCGAACGGCTTGAACGCGACCCGGCGGTCGAAAACGCTCATGACAAAACTCCTACAAAAGTCAGCGGGTCGCGGACTTGGCCGAACGGCGGCGAAAGGTTTGGTGGCGGGTACTCGTCTACCAGTCAACGCCAGGCGTGCCGCCGAACACGTCGTCCGGGATGTTCCACCCGTCCACCTCGGCGGCGGTTGGCGAGAACTGGTTAACCGTCTCTCCGGGGAGCAGTTTCCGGAACTGCACCCACGGGTGACGGAAGTTCAAATTTTTGAAGTCGGGATAGTCAGGCGAAACGAACGCCTGGTGTTCCAGCGGAGAACTGTGCCGTGGGTAGTCTGTCGTCAGTTTCAGGAACGTCTCGTAGTCCTTCTTCCGATCCGTATCGTCGGTGCGGAAGTTCTTCACACTCACGCGGGCGCACCTCGCAGCCGACCACGCCATCAGGTTGAATGCTGCCTTCTTGGTGGTCGTCCAACCATAACGCCAGTCGGGGAACCAGTCCGGCGGTTCGACCGTGTCAGAGACAGCCCGAGCCGCCATCCAGTCATCCGGAGTGACGAACGGCAGGTGCAACCGTGCGTCCTGCGGCACACTCCGGGTGTACGCCACCCACATGCAGCGGGCGAGGAAGCGGAACGGCGGGTACGCCCGGTGGTCGGTGCGGAGGGCGAAAAAGTTGTCCCAGTTGGTCGCCGTCCCAACCCACCGCACCCACTGGAACGGTTCTAACAGTCGGTTGGCGTCCTGTTTACTTATTCGTAATCTTGCTAACGAATTTACCGTTGTAACCGCAGCATTCTTGGCACCAAGAAAACAGTACCTCGCTCCGGCCTTTTCGTCTTCAGTCAGTTTCTCCATCGCCACCATACCAGGCGAATTACCCATCCACTCCCCATCAGGCAGGTCGCCAGGAATAAACGGATCACTCTCCACCTGCTCGATGAAGTGGCTCACCGGGATTGCACGACTGCTCGCGGCGTTCTTGCTGATCGCACGGTGCGTATTCACCTCCGCCAAAATCACCCGCGGGAACCGGCAGGCGAATGTTGTCAACCGGACCCCAGACGCGATGCTGTCGCAGACCACCGACACGCGGAACCCGGTACTACTCATCACATCACCCCGAATGACTGGCCGGAAGGGAAGTGTTACCCGAACCGGAAACCGGCGCAACCGGATTTCCGGAACCGGCCAACTCGCAATTTTGAGAGTTGGGGTGGTGGCGGTATAATTCACTCACACCCCCACGGATCGCATCCGTGGCCAGACACGCCGGGTGATAGACTGGGTTGCAAACCAGGAAATCGCCAACCAAAACGGCGTGTTTCATCTGACGGGGACTGGCGTCCAGCCGAGTCTCATAAGCTCAGCCCCGGTGGTTCGATTCCACCTCGTCAGACTGGTGTCAACTCCCGACGGCCGGGGAACCCGGCCGATGCGCACCGGGAGTTGACACCCACCCCCCTGGACGTCTCCGGAAGGAACGGTCCAGGTCTGTCGCCTACACGGTGACGGAGACCCCGGTACGCCAGAGAGAGCGCCCGCACCAAACTGCGGTGGCATCTTGGGTGCGATCCCCAAGACGGGGTTTTTACAACACACCCATCGCACTCGGGGCGTTCGTGGGAACGCGACCGGTTGTCTACCGGCACGGACGGCGGGTTCGACTCCCGCCGGGTGCGCTCAAATCAACTCAGAACGGCAAACCGTCAACAGCACTCAACTCGCAATTTTGAGAGTTGACCGGCCTAGACAGCGAATCCAGCACCTCGGCAACCAACACCGCCTTCCGATCGTCACCCATGAATTCGTACATGGCGTCAGCCATCACATACCGTGGGACCGAATCGCGGTCGTTAATGGCTGCGTCGATCAACCGGCATATGGTCTCGTTTTTAATCCTGAAGAAGTAGTCGTGGAAGCGGTGGAACGTTCCGCAGTAATACTCGTCGCCACGACGGTAGAAGTTGACCACCGTTTTTACACCGTACTCTCCATCGGAATTCACCAACAGGCGAACGTACTCAACACCGTCAATTTTTATTCCGTACACATCCAAGTTCGGCACTCCGGAATTACCGGAATGGTGCCGGTGGCGAAATGCCGGCGCAACCGTCGCGGCCGATTTCCGATCCGGTTAATCTGCGTCGGCACGTTGCGCCAGATCGGGCGAGCCGGCAAACTTCGGGTGCCGGGCCGACCGCCGGTGGCCGCAGACCGTGGCCGTGGACATCGCCCCAGGTTGGGCAAGCCTCTAACGCCGAAGGTTCCCTGCGGGGGTCGGCGTGATAGCCGTGGTGGCAGCGATCAAGAAGACGCCACCGTTCAAAAGCGGAAATCGGGAGCCGTCGAATCGGCCCGACCGCTGGCGATCCCGCGAACTGGGTAAGGTATCCGAAACACGGCCCAGGTGTCCCTCTCGGGGCTGGCGGCGGAGTGCGGGTGTGACCCGGCCGACTCCGATATCAAAACCAGGCCGGGCGGACGAGGCTCCCTCCACAGGACCGAATCCGACCGACCCCCGGCACGGGGTCGGAGCGTCTCCGCTCTCAGTCCCGAATCTCCCACCAGCAAACACCTCAACACATCAGTGCTTAAGAGTTTGCGATTGCGCCGCAGGAGAGAAGATCGGTAAAGTCAAAGAGTAAAAGTGCAGGCAGAAACAATGACCACCGAAGACACAGAACACCTGATCCTGCATTTCGACGGGTCGTGTTGGCCGAACCCAGGCGGTCCGATGGGGTACGGTTGGCACCTGGACACGGAAGGCGGCGACCGGATTGCGGATGAGTCTGGGACGGTGACCGGATACCCGCCAAACGAGTCCACCAACAACACGGCCGAGTTCCATGCCCTGCTCGCCGGCCTTGAGTGGGTCAACGCCCTGCGATGCTTTCAGGTGGACAAGATCACCTTCCGTGGTGATTCGGCCCTGGTGGTGAATATCGTCACCGGCCGATGGAAGGCGAAAAAGCCGCACCTGGTCGAACTGGCCGACCTGTGCCGCGAGGAATTCGACAAGCTTCGGCGGTGGTGCCAGGATGTTGAGGTTGAGTGGGTTCCTCGGGAGGAGAACCAGACGGCCGACGAGTTGAGCACGGCCAGCAAGTGAACTCGCAAAATTGCGAGTTGGTCGCCCCCGGCACACTTCCGTAAAGGGGGTGTGCGATGCCGCTGGTGGACCGCCAGTCACAGACCATCTCGTACAACGGGTACTCCAACTTCTCGGCGTACACCAAGACGCTGTCGCTCACCTGCACCCCGCTCAAGGACTTCACCGGCCGCACCGTCAAGGGGAACGAGTTCCGCCTCCGCATCCGCTCGGTGTTCACCGGGGTGGGGGCGGCGGCCGAGGTGCAGAAGGCGCGGCAGGCACTGAGCAAGAACGGCGGGGTGCTGATCGTCACCGGGCTGGCGTCCGGCGACATCTACGTGAACACCAACGGCAAGACCGACTCCGACTTCGGCCCGTGGTGCGAGGAGGTGACGTTCGAGCCGACCTACGGGTCCAACCTGGCCACCCTGGTGGAGTTCACCCTGCGGTGGCAGGTGCCGGACTGCCAGGACGCGACGTACAAGTACCGGGTGATGGAGTACGGGTTCACCGTGGACGTGCAGATCGACGAGTTGGGGTACACCACCCGCGTCATCAACCTGACCGCCCGCATCCCGAACAACCGCGCCACCCCCGGCTCGCTGAACACCCAGGACTCCATCGACTACTACGTGGAGGCGCTCACCCCGGCCCTCTCCCCCGGCTACCGCCGCGCCTACGGGTCGCGGGTGTACAACGAGAGCCGGTCGGAACTGCGGTGGCAGATCACCGACTCGCAACTGCGCGGCCCCGCCCCGCCCCCCGGCGTGGTGCGGCACGACGGCGGCATGTCGTTCGAGTCGAACGGGGTTCAGGGTCAGATTTGGAACGGGCGGATTTGGTACTGGGCGGAAGTAGCCAACGGCGGGAACATCTCCGACGCCATCAAGGCGTTCCAACTGTTCGTTAAGTATCGCTTTAACCGTCTGTCGTCCATGCTCAACAGCGGAGGGAATGGGAATGCGGTTCCGATCCCGGCAGACTGGTCTGTCACCGAGCCGTCGATCGAGGACCGGAAGGTCGAGTTCTCCATCACTTTTATGGTCGCCACCTCGCTGACCGAGTTGCTCACCAGGAGCGGCATGTGGACGCCGACGGCCGGGTTCGGCGACTGGGACAAGTGGTCCAAGTCCCTGACGAAGACGGCGTTCAGCCCCCGCGGGTACGCCAACTACATGCTGTCCATCGACGACGACAAGATCGTGGACCTGTGCTCCTACGGCGGCAAACCGGTCCAGGGCATCGGCGAGGTGCAGGAGAAGAACCTGCGGGGCGGCATCTTCGACCCGCAGTTGCCCAAACCGAACAAGGACAACTCATGGGTGTTCTACACCAACACTATCTACGAGGAGCAGAACTCGGGAACGGTGTCGATGGTCACCCTGCCGAAGAAGGCGCTGGACGACACCACCGACCGGAAGGGTACGAACGACGCCCTGAACCAGCCGATGGACGGGTTGGGCGGTGGCGGTGGCGGGGCAGAGGGGGGCGGCATCCAGTTCCTCCCGCCGCCGGGTGGAGGTGGCGGTAAGATCATTAACCAGCCGGTGGACAAGGGGAAGACGACCGCCCGCCGGGTCCGCCGCCCCCAGCAGTTCGTCATCATGGAAGGGCGGGCCATGCGGGTGAACTTCCAGATTCCGGAGCCGGTGCTGGAGGCCGTCAACGGGGTGAAGCTCATCCCGGCCAACCGCGCCGACCGCGGCGAGGGGTTCAAGACCCAGTCCAAGTTCAACAACCAGCGTGACGTGTTCTACACCGCCACCTGGAAACTGCGGTACATGGTGGACGGCGACCTCGGCGAGACCCCGCTGCCCGTCGCCCCCAACCCGCTCCTGGGGAATTGAACTCTCAATTTTGCGAGTTGACGCCGGTCAGTCCGACGACGGGAGTGGTGGCACATCGGCCACCAGATCGACGACACGGCAACCCAGGGCACCGGCCAGTTTCTGGAGAAGTTCGAGCGACGGGTTGAACTTTGCGTTCGTCTCGATGCGGGCGATCGTGACACGATGGACGCCGACCGCATCGGCGAGTTGCGTCTGGTTAATACCGACCGACTCGCGCAACTCTCTCACCCGGCGACCGATCGGTCCTGGCTCAATCTCACCACGTCCTTGCTTCTTGTTAGCCAACTCTGCTGTCTTCACGAATTGCTCCGGACTGATCTTGTCGGTGTAACAAGCTTTGATACACTTTCCGGAAATCACCGGAGCGTGATTCCGCGTGAAAACGCGGTGGGGGGACTGGCATCCCCCCACCGCTGGTAACCGTCCCCTGCTAGGAGGTGGTCATGACCGCCACTCTACCCGCACGCGCACTGGTAGGCAAGTCTGTTCCGCTCGCCGAAATTAGGAAGTTAGCCCGCAAGTACCGCTCGTTCGCCCGGCACGAGGTGGATGACCTGACCCAGGAGATCGCCCTGTTCCTGCTGGAGGGCGGTGGCGAACTCACCGAGCAGATCGTTTTCCAGGTCGCAAAGCGACTTCGGAACCTCACCATGTCCGACCCGGCCCGGCGTATAGGTGACGACGCCCTGCGGCAGGTGACCGAGGGTGGCGACGATGACGACCCGCAGTTCGAGTACGCGGCCAACATGAAGCGGCACACCGACGCCATCCGCCGACGGGTCCACGCTGCGGTGGACAACTTGCCGCCCGGCCAGCGTGAGGCGGTCCGGATGTCGATGCGCGGGGAGAATCTGACGGCCGCCGCCGTCGCCAGGGGCCGGTCCAAAAACGCCGTCGCCACCAACCTGTACAAGGCGAAGGTTGCGCTGCGGCGGGCGCTCGGGGATGATTTCTCGGTTGCGGCCAGTGGTGAATGTGCGGCGGAAACAGGAGCCGCGATTTCCGGGCGTGGTACACCACCGCCCAGGCCAACCGACACGAGGGTGAACGATGACGAAGGGAGAACTGGTGCGGACGTTCAACGGGACGGCGATCGAGCAGCGGAACGACGACGGGTACATGGACGCCACCGCCATGTGCCGGGCGACTGGGAAACTGTTCGCGGACTACTGGAGAAACAAGACCACGCAGGAGTTCATTCTGGCGATGACGGAATCTATGGGAATTCCCATAGATTCCCTGGTGCAGTCACGGGTAGGTCGCAGCGGAGGTTCCTGGGTTCATCCGCGTGTAGCCATGCACCTGGCCCAGTGGTGCAGCCCGAAGTTCGCGGTGGTGGTGAGTGGGTGGGTGCTGGACATCCTGACCACCGGCAAGACAGAGGTGGTGCCGGCCAAGAAACCTGGCGGTCTGACCGACATGGCGTGGTGCGAGGGGCTACTAATAGTCATCGCCGACGGGCAGAAGATGATCGCCGCCCAGATGGCCCAGCAGACGGCCGCCATCGCCCAGCACACCGCCGTCGTCCAGACACTCGTCTCCGGCATCGTGGAGCGACTGCCGGCCAAACAGCCGGAGCCGATCCAGCCAGCCGCACACCACCGCCAACCCCGCACCACCAACGCCGACCGGGAGCGGGAATCGCGGTACGAGTTGCGTCTGCAACCGAACCGGACGAACGCCCAGATCGCCGAGTCGGTTTCCGCCCGCGGTTACTCCGTCTGTGCTGGCACCGTCGGGAAGTACCGCAAACTGATGGAGCAGGCCGGCGAGATCGCCCCGCAACCAGTCCGCACCACCAAGGCCGGGTGGCGGATGAGAATCCACCGTCAGGGCGGTTGAACTCGCAATTTTGAGAGTTGACGGCAGTACACGGTGAACTTCCGTAGGCTTTTTTGGTCCTGGTGTTGTGCTGTAACCTTCTGTTGAACCAGAGGGTTACTCCATGCCCCGGAACGAGAAGGTGGACTTCATCCGCCGCGCCCCCCGCCGCAGCCCGCTCACCGTCCCCGTGGCCGTCGGCGGCGGCCTGCTGACGCTGGCGGCGGCGATCGGGCTGGTCGTCCTGTTCGGCAAGCCGTTCGGTGGCGTCTCCCCGCTCAACACCGACCCGCCGCTGACCCAACT
>FRDC01002560.1_pt2 | contig 17716 bp, 18 predicted proteins | sample 1106171 | NCBI WGS metagenome assembly FRDC01 (sample SAMEA3930566, study PRJEB13176) | freshwater metagenome | biome: Drinking water system; feature: drinking water; material: water | place: Singapore | collected 2014-12-20 | reverse complement strand
CCGTCGGCAGCCTGATGGGCAATCTGGTCGGCGGACGCATGGCTGTCGAGGGGCGCGCGGCGCGCTTCATGTATGTTTCGCTCTACCGCATGCACCTTATCGCCATCCATGGCTGGCTACGCGGCCTGTTCATGATCCTCGTTGGGCACGTCAATCAGGTCGTTCGCCCGAAACTGAAGCTGCATTAGAGCGGCGTGCGCAAAAGTGTGCGCGGTTTTGCGCGAAAACGCCGCGACCAACAAAAAAACTGATGGAGCGCCTTGATTCCGAATCAAGGCGCGACGATCTGGAACGTCAGCGGGACCCGAGGATTGCGGCCGCGGCGAGATCCGCGACTTCGTCTCTGCTCATGCCGCCGCCCGGTTTCAGCCAGGTGTGAGTCCAGTTGAGCATCCCGAAAAAGAGCATCGTTTTGGCGCGTAGCGCGGCCTTGTCCGTTCGCGGCGCGGCGCGGGCGAGTACATCCTCGACATGCGCTATAAGCTTGCGCTCCTTGGCGACAATCAGACGGCGCTCGGCGGCGGGCAGTCGCGCCAGCTCGTAGAGCAGCACTTTCTGGCGATCGGCCGCGCCCGCATATAGCCGCAACAACGCACGCGCGAAATGTCGAAGCGCGAAGGCCGGGTCATCGGGCGCCGGGGCGTCGATCGCCGTCAGCAGCGCCTCCATGTGCCCATCCATGACGGCGAACAGGATCTGCTCCTTGGACGGATAATAATGATAGAAGAGCGATTTCGACATGCCGCAGGCGTCTGCGAGGTCGGCCAGCGAAGCGCCGTCGAACCCTTTCGTCGCGAAGAGCCTTGCGGCCTCCTCGACGATCGCGCTGCGCTTTTCTCCATAGTCGTCAGCTTGCGTTCGCGCCATCAGGCGTCCTTCGGGCGGAGGTCGCGAATGCGCCTCGCCTTGCCCATCGAGCGTTCGACGTCGTTCGGCGCGGCGACTTCGATCTTCGCCGACACGCCGATCAGGGTCTTGATGGCGTCTTTCAGGGCGATCGCCGCTCCGGCGCGCGCGGCGCTATCTGCGCCGCCCCGCGCCTCGACAATCACTTTCAACTCATCCATTCGGCCGGGCCGGGAGATTTCAAGCATATAGTGCGGCGCCAGCGCTTCCTGTCTCAGGATCAGCTCTTCGATCTGCGAGGGGAAAACGTTGACGCCGCGAATGATCATCATGTCGTCGGAGCGGCCGGAAATCTTCGCAATTCGGCGCATGGCGCGCGCCGTGCCCGGCAAGAGCCGCGTAAGGTCGCGCGTTCGATAGCGGATGACGGGCGTTGCTTCCTTCGTCAGCGAGGTGAAGACGAGTTCGCCTGTTTCGCCGTCGGGAAGAACGTCGCCGGTCTCCGGATCAACGACCTCCGGAAAGAAATGGTCTTCCCACACGGTCAGTCCGTCTTTCGTCTCGACGCATTCGTTGGCGACGCCGGGACCCATCACCTCAGAAAGCCCGTAGATGTCGACGGCGTCGATCGCAAAAGCCTCCTCGATCTCGCGGCGCATCGCCTCGGTCCAGGGTTCGGCTCCGAAGATTCCGATTTTGAGCGACGACTGGCGTGGATCGATGCCTTGCCGCCGGAACTCGTCGAGGATCGCGAGCATGTAGCTCGGCGTCACCATGATGATGTCAGGTTCGAAGTCGCAGATGAGCTGCACCTGCTTTTCCGTTTGCCCGCCCGACATCGGGATGACCGTGCAGCCAAGCGCCTCCGCGCCGTAATGGGCGCCGAGCCCGCCTGTGAACAGTCCGTAGCCGTAGGAAACATGCACCTTCATGCCGGGCCGTCCGCCGGCGGCGCGGATCGAGCGCGCGACGAGCCCCGCCCAGGTCTCGAGATCGCGCTTCGTATAGCCGACGACGGTCGGCTTTCCGGTTGTGCCGGACGACGCGTGAACGCGCGCGACGTCTGACTGCGGGACCGCGAAAAAGCCGAAAGGATAATGATCGCGGAGATCCGCTTTCGTCGTGAAGGGAAATCTTGAAAGGTCCGAAAGCGATTTCAGATGATCGGGCGTGACCCCCGCCTTGGCGAAGGCGTGTTTGTAATGCGGAGAGTTCGCATAGGCGTGCGAGAGGGTTTCTTTAAGGCGCTGCAACTGGAGCGCGGAAAGGTCCGCGCGCGAAAGCCTTTCGCCGTCGTCGAGGAGGGGGATGTATCCGCGCTTCGGCATGTCAGATCGCATTCATGGTCAGCAACTCATAAGTCGCGACGGTCTCATCCTTCTGGTTGAGGACCGTCACGTCCCACTTCACTTCACCATACTCGTCATTGCGTTTCTTCTTCGCCTTCGCGGTAAGGCGTACACGGATCGAATCGCCGGGCGAGGCGGGCGTCAGGAAGCGCAGCTCGTCTAGCCCATAATTGGCGAGCACAGGGCCGGGGGCCGGATCGACGAATAGGCCAGCTGCAAACGAAAGGATGAGATAGCCATGCGCGACGCGGCCCGGAAAGAACGGATTCGCCTTCGCCGCCGCTTCATCCATATGAGCATAGAAAGTGTCGCCGGTGAAATTCGCGAAATGCTCGATGTCATCGAGCGTGATCGTGCGCGACGCCGTTTCAATCGTCTTGCCGATCTCAAGCTCGCCGAAGCGATAGCGGAAGGGGTGCGGCGCGTCTTTTTCAACGCCGGCGCCCTTTAGCCACCGCCCGGTAATGGCGCGCAAGGCCGCGGGCGACCCCTGCACCGCGGTGCGTTGCATGTAGTGGCCAAGACCTCTCATACCGCCCATTTCCTCCCCGCCGCCGGCGCGGCCGGGGCCTCCATGTACGAGAACGGGAAGGGGCGAGCCGTGGCCCGTCTGTTCCTTAGCGCAGTCGCGATCGATGACGATGACGCGTCCGTGGAACGACCCGGCGCCGAGGATGACTTCGCGCGCGATTTCGGCGTCATAGGTGAATAGCGACATGACAAGCGAGCCGCCACCGCGGTTGAGGAGAGCGATCGCCTCTTCAAGCGAGGAATAGGGCATCAGAGTCGCGACCGGCCCGAACGCTTCTACCTCGTGCACGGCGCGCGCCGCCGCCGGGTGATCGCACACGAGCAGGGTCGGCGATAGGAACGCGCCGCGTTCATCGGCTCCAATGAGGGCCGGTTTTGCGGCGAAAGCGACGCGCGTCTCGCGCGACAGGTCTGCAAGGCGCGCCTCGACGTCGGCGCGCTGGCCGAGGCTGACGAGCGCGCCCATGCGCACCTCCTCGCGCGCGGGATCGCCGACGGTCGTTCTGGAAAGCCCCTCGGCGATCGCCTTTTCCGCTGCAGGAAGGAGCGCAGCGGGCACGAGCGCGCGGCGGATCGCCGTGCACTTCTGCCCCGCCTTCACCGTCATCTCGCGCACGACTTCCTTGATGAAGAGCTGGAACTCCGGCGCTTCGGCAGTGGCGTCCGGGGCCAGCACTGCGGCGTTAATGCTGTCCTGCTCCGAAATGAAGCGCACGCTTTCGCGGATGATGACGGGATGGCTTTTCAGCTTCGCCGCTGTCGCCGCGGAGCCGGTGAAAGACACGACATCCTGCCCTGTCAAGTGGTCGAAGAGATCGCCGGTCGCGCCAATGACGAGTTGCAGCGCGCCCGGCGGAACCTTGCCTGTGTCCATCAGGATGCGGAAAGCCGCCTCGGCGAGGTAGGCGGTCGCCGTCGCGGGCTTCACGATGGCTGGCGCGCCAGCGATCAGCGAGATGCTGAGTTTTTCCAGCATCCCCCAGACCGGGAAGTTGAACGCGTTGATGTGAACAGCGACACCCTTCAGCGAGGACATTACATGCTGCGCGACGAACGTCCCTTCTCGCGAGATCTGTTCGACCGCGCCGTCGATGAGGATGACGTCATCGGGCAATTCGCGCTTGGCCTTCGACGCCATGGAGAAGAGCGTCCCCGCGCCGCCTTCGATGTCGATCCAGCCATCCTTGCGCGTCGCGCCGGTGTGAAAATTGAGCGCGTAAAGCTCCTCCTTGCGGTCCATGATCGCCTGGCCCAGCGCCTTCACGATGGCGGCGCGCTCAAGAAAGGTCAGCCGACGGAGATTGTCACCGCCGACGCGGCGCGCATGGTCGGCCATGGCGCGGAAATCGAGCGGGGCGGGAGTGAACGCCGCGACTGTCTCGCCGGTGACGGCGGAAGCGATGCGCGTTTGGGCGCCGGCGCTGGCGCCGGCGGTCCAGCGGTCAAGGGCGTAGCTTTGGAGGTTGATCGCAGACATTAATGTTTCTCCCTGTCACTTCATCCGGTCATCCCGGCCAAAACCGGAACAAACAGCGAGGTTTATCGACCTTTGAAATCCGGTTTGCGCTTGTGCAGGAAAGCATCGACGCCCTCTCGATAATCTTCGCTTCGCCCAAGCTCGCGCATGCGGTCGCGCTCATGGTCGAGCTGTTCGTCAAGCGGACGCTCGAAGGCGCTGCGGATGAGTTTCTTCGTCTCGGCGAGGCCGCGCGTCGGGGCGTTCGCGAATTTCGCAACCAGCAAAGCCGCCTCTTCGCCGAGCTTGTCATCATCGACGCACTTCCAGATGAGGCCCCAATCGGCCGCCGTTTCGGCCGGCAGGGGATCGCCCGTGAGAGCGAGGCCGAGCGCGCGCGCCTGTCCGGCTAGTCGCGGCAAAGCCCAAGAGCTTCCCGAATCCGGCACGAGGCCGATATTGGCGAAGGACATGATGAACTTCGCCGAGCGCGCGGCGATGACGACATCGGCCGCGAAGGCGAGCGACGCTCCCGCGCCCGCCGCTACGCCATTGACGCCCGCGATCACCGGCATCGGCAGCGATGTGAGGCGACGGATCAACGGGTTATAGCGCTTCTCGACCGATTCCCCGAGATCGGGCGCTCCGGCGCCCGGCGTCACGGCGCGATCGGAAAGGTCCTGCCCCGCACAGAAGCCGCGGCCCGCGCCGGTGATGAACAGTGTACGGACGGTCTTGTCGGCTTCGACTTCATCAAGCGCCGCGGCGATTTCCTCATGCATCTTGACGGTGAAGGAATTGAGCCGCTCGGGGCGATTGAGCGTCAGACGCGCCGCGCCCGCTTCGACGCCGTAGAGGATCGTGTCGAACGCCATCGCCGCCTCGTCATTGCCATTGACGCTGCGACTCTTATAATTGAACAGTCGGTCGGTCAATGAACCGCGGGGATAAATGCGCGAACAATCGAAAGAGGAACTGGGCCTCGCCGTCGCGAAAGCGCTGCGCGCCGTGGAACCCTCGTCCGACTTTCTTCGGCTGACGCTGGAGGGTGCGGGGGAAGGCTGGGCGTGCTGTTCGATGGTCGTGCGCCCGGAGATGCTGAACGGGCTAGGCACCTGTCATGGCGGATTTATCTTCACGCTCGCCGATAACGCCTTCGCCTGGGCCTGCAATTCGCGCAATGTGAAGACCTTCGCGCAAGCCGCCTCGATCAGTTTCCTTTCGCCCGGGCGACTCAGCGAAAAGCTGGTGGCGGAAGCGCGCGAGGAATCGGTGGAAGGACGCACAGGCGTTTACACCGTGCGCGTCACCGGCGAAGACGACCGCGTTGTCGCCGTGTTTCAGGGCCTCTCGCGCACGGCGGGCGGGGCGGTGGTGGAGAACATCAATGACTGAAGCCTTCATTTGCGACGCCGTCCGCACGCCGATCGGCCGTTATGGCGGCGCGCTTTCTTCCGTCAGAACCGACGATCTCGCCGCGGTCCCGCTCCGCGCGCTTAAGGAGCGTAACCCGCGAGTCGATTGGGCCGCGGTCGACGACATCGTCATGGGCTGCGCCAATCAGGCGGGGGAGGATAACCGCAATGTCGCGCGCATGGCGGCGTTGCTCGCGGGCCTTGGCGAGGCGGCGCCGGGGACGACCGTCAACCGCCTGTGCGGCTCCGGCATGGACGCGGTGATGATCGCCGCGCGCGCGATCAAGGCGGGCGAGGCGGACTTGATGATCGCGGGTGGCGTTGAATCGATGAGCCGCGCGCCCTTCGTGATGGGTAAGGCGACAGAAGCTTTTTCGCGGTCGGCGGAGATTTTCGACACCACGATCGGCTGGCGTTTCGTCAATCCTTTGATGAAGGCGCAGTATGGAATCGATTCCATGCCGGAGACGGCGGAGAACGTCGCCGCCGAATTCAACGTCAGTCGCGCCGATCAGGACGCTTTCGCCTTTCGCTCGCAACTGCGCGCGAGCAATGCGCAGAAATCAGGACGCTTCGCCGCTGAAATCGTTCCGGTCAGCATCCCGCAACGCAAAGGCGATCCCGTCATCGTCACGAAGGACGAGCATCCGCGTGAGACGACGATCGAGGCGCTATCGGCCTTGAAGCCCTTCGTGAAAAAGGACGGCGTCATCACGGCGGGTAATGCAAGCGGGGTCAATGACGGCGCGGCGGCGATGATCGTCGCATCGGCGGCGGCGGTGAAGCGCCACGGTCTCACGCCGCGCGCGCGCGTCGTCGCCGGCGCCGTTGTCGGCGTTCCCCCGCGCATCATGGGCATCGGCCCCGCGCCCGCGTCGAAGGCGGCGCTCGCGAAAACAAAACTCACGGTGGCTGATATCGACGTCATCGAACTCAATGAGGCTTTCGCGAGCCAGGCCCTCGCCTCGATGCGGGAACTGGGTCTTGCCGACGACGCGGACCAAGTGAACCCTAACGGCGGGGCTATCGCCCTCGGCCACCCGCTTGGCATGTCGGGCGCGCGGCTTCTCCTGACGGCGACGGAGGAACTCCATCGGCGCAAGGGCCGCTATGCTCTGGCGGCCATGTGCATCGGGGTCGGGCAGGGGATCGCGTGCGTGATTGAGCGGGTTTGACATCACCTAGAATTAGTTGACCGATCGGTCAAGGAATAGTAGGACATCTTCGGCAACGGAGTCCGCCCATGTACGCGCAGATGGTGAAATCGACCGGCGAGCGAGTGAAAACGCTTGACGAGATGGGCCCCGAGGAGCGCGCCTTTCAGGAAAAGGTCGACGCCGACATCAAGATCGAGGCGAAGGACTGGATGCCGGAGGGCTATCGGAAAACCCTTATCCGCCAGATCTCCCAGCACGCGCATTCGGAGATCGTCGGCCAGCTTCCCGAAGGCAACTGGATCACCCGCGCGCCGACGCTCGACCGCAAGATGATCCTCCTCGCCAAAGTGCAGGACGAGGCCGGGCACGGGCTCTATCTCTATTGCGCGGCCGAGACGCTCGGGATCAGCCGCGACCAGATGACGGAGCAGTTGCTCTCCGGCAAAGCGAAATACTCCTCGATATTCAATTACCCGACGCTCACCTGGGCGGATATCGGCGCGATCGGCTGGCTCGTCGACGGCGCTGCGATCATGAATCAGGTGCCTTTGCAGCGCTGCTCCTATGGGCCTTACGCCCGCGCGATGGTGCGCATCTGCAAGGAGGAAAGCTTCCACCAGCGGCAGGGCTACGCGATCATGATGGCGCTCGCGAAGGGAAGCGAGGCGCAGCGTGAGATGGCGCAGGACGCCCTCAATCGCTGGTGGTGGCCGTCGCTGATGATGTTCGGACCCTCCGACGGCGACAGCGTCCATTCCGCGCAGTCGATGGCGTGGAAGATCAAGCAGAACTCGAACGACGAGCTTCGCCAGAAATTCGTCGATCAGACCGTTCCGCAGGCGGAGTTTCTGGGCCTCAAGGTTCCCGACCCCGGCCTCAAATGGAACCCGGAAAAGCGCGGCTACGATTTCGGCGCGATCGACTGGACCGAGTTCTACGAGGTCCTCAAAGGCAACGGCCCCTGCAACGCCGAGCGCATGGCGGCGCGCCGCAAGGCGTGGGTAGATGGCCAATGGTTCCGCGACGGGCTGATGGCGCACGCAAAAAAGGCCGCGGCGCGCAAGATGGCGGCGGAGTAGGGCGCGCTTTAGATTGGCCGAAATGCTGAATTGACGAAGCGTCGTGATGTTTGAGGATTTTACATTCACAATGACTGAGGCGATACCTACCGTTCTCGCGATTGGCGGCGCTATTGCGTCCGTAATTACATTTCTCTGGAATCAGTCGCGCGCCGTTAACGAAACAATGATGGCTCGATACGATGCGGTTAGTCGCTCTTACATCGAGTATCAGGCGTTATGCCTTCAATATCCTGATGCAGAGACATCCTGGTATCGATCCGCCGATCCAAGTTCTCGGTCGGTGAATGAGGAAACCGTCTTACGGCGGAAGATATTGTTTGACATTTTTACATCCACCTTAGAGCGCGCCTATTTAACCTACCTGACAGCTCCGGCGAAAATTCGGTCGTCGCAATGGCCCGGATGGGATGCCTTCGCCAAGGCATACGCTGAAAGAGAAGATTACCGATTTTGGTGGCGAGAGAACATTTTCGACTATGAATCCGAGAAATGGCGCGATGGAGTTTCGCAGTACGATCTGCGTTTTGAGCGCTACATGAAGTCGCTTCTTTCGCAGAAGTCGGGATAGGACAATGGCAAACGAATGGCCCCTGTGGGAAGTCTTTATCCGCGGCCAGCACGGGCAGGCGCACCGGCATGTCGGCTCGCTCCATTCTCCTGACGCCGAGATGGCCATCAAGAACGCGCGCGACGTCTACACGCGCCGCAATGAAGGCGTGTCGATTTGGGTCGTGAAGGCGGCGGACATCGTCGCCTCGGCGCCAGGCGACAAGGAAGCGCTGTTCGAGCCGTCGAACGCGAAGGTCTATCGCCACCCGACCTTTTACGACATTCCCGATGACGTGGGGCACATGTGACGGCCGCGCCGCTCTTTCATCTCGCGCTGCGCATGGGCGACAACGCGCTCATCCTCGGCCAGCGCGTGTCGGCGTGGTGCGGGCACGCGCCGGCGCTCGAAGAAGACATCGCCATGGCGAATGTCGGCCTCGATCTCATCGGGCAGGCGAAGCTGTGGCTGACGCTCGCCGGCGAGGTTGAAGGCGAGGGGCGCAGCGCCGACGATCTCGCTTTCCTCCGCGACACGCGCGCGTTCCACAACGTCCTTCTTGTCGAACAGCCGAACGGCGATTACGGCCAGACGCTGATGCGACAGTTCCTGTTCGACGCCTGGCATCTCCCGATGCTGAAAGCGCTTCGTCAGTCCGCGGACGCCCGCGTCGCCGACATCGCCGCCAAAGCGGCGAAGGAGGCGGATTACCATCTCGATCGTTCCTCCGATCTCGTCGTCCGTCTCGGCGACGGCACGGGCGAAAGCCGCGCGAAGATGCAGGCCGCGCTCGACGCGCTTTATCCCTTTGTCGCGGAACTGACCGCTCCGGATGCGATCGATGATGACATCGCGGCGCTTGGCCTGGGTCCGCGGCTCCCCACGCTCCGGCCCGCGGTGGATGCGACGGTCACCGCCGTCATCGCCGACGCGACGCTCACCCTTCCCGCCGCGCAGGCCCGCAGCGGCGGCAAGGCAGGGCGCCACTCGGAGGACTTCGGCCGGCTCCTCGCGGAGATGCAATGGCTGCAACGCGCCTATCCGGGAGCGGCGTGGTGAAGGCGGCTGGCGACGCACTCAAGTCTCCCTCTCCGGCTTGCGGGAGAGGGGTAAAGGGTGACGGGGAGTCACAAGAAAAGCCGCTCGAAGTTTACGCCCCCTCACCCCCGAACCCTCTCCCGCGAGGGCGGGACCGGGGGGAAAAGGTCGCCAATTTTCCTTCTACAGAGCAAATTCTGGCGTGGCTTGACGACGTGCCGGATCCGGAAATCCCTGTTCTCTCCGTTACCGATCTCGGCATCGTGCGCGGCGCCGAATGGGCGGGCGACACGCTGGAAGTGACGGTGACGCCGACCTATTCGGGGTGCCCGGCCACCGCCGTCATCGCGCTGTCGATCGAGGAGGCGCTCCGTCGCAAGGGTGTTACCCGTGCACGGATCAAGACGCAGCTCTCGCCGCCCTGGACGACCGACTGGATGCGCGAGGAAGCGCGGGAGAAATTGCGCGCCTACGGCATCGCGCCCCCCGAAGGCGCCGCCTGCGCGGGGATGGTCGCGCGCAACGCGCCGAAAGCGTGCCCGCGCTGCGGATCGAGCCGCGTCGAGGAAGTGAGCCGTTTCGGTTCGACGCCGTGCAAGGCGGCCTGGCGCTGCGCCGAGTGCCTTGAGCCGTTCGATTATTTCAAGCGGTTCTGAAATGGCGCAATTCTATCCGCTGACCGTCACCGATATCCGGCGTGATACGCGCGACGCCGTCGTTGTGACGCTTGCGCCGCCTGCGGAAGCGGCCGACGCATTTCGGTTCATACAAGGCCAATACCTTACCTTCAGCCGCCGCTTCGACGGCGAGGAAGTGCGCCGGTCCTATTCGATCTGCGCGGGCGTCGATGACGGGGTCTTGCGCGTGGGCGTCAAGCGCGTCGAGGGCGGCTGGTTCTCGACCTTCATGAACGAGGAACTGAAAATCGGCGACACGCTCGAAGCAATGGCGCCGATGGGGAATTTTCATGTTCCGCTAGCCCCTGATGCGGCGCGCCGTTATCTAGGCTTCGCCGGCGGGTCGGGCATCACGCCAATGATCAGCCTCATCCGCACGATCATGGCGCGCGAGCCGAAATCGAGTTTCACGCTCGTGTACGGCAACCGCTCGACCTCTGCGATCATGTTTCGCGAGGAGCTGGAGGATCTAAAGAACCTCCATCTCGGCCGACTGAGCATCGTCCATGTGCTCGAAAGCGAAGCGGGCGAGATCGAGCTTTTTTCCGGCCGTCTCGACCGCGAAAAATGCGAGGCGCTGTTCACGCGCTGGATCGACGTCAAGTCCGCGGACCTCGCCTTCATCTGCGGGCCGGAGCCGATGATGCTCGCCGTCGCCGACGCGCTGAAGGCGCATGGACTTTCCGAGACGGCGATCAAGTTTGAGCTGTTCTCGAGCCCGCGGACGGGCCGCGCCAAGCCGAAGACCGCGTCTTCCTCGCGCGTGCATGAAGGCGCGGCGACGGCGACAATCATCCTCGACGGCGCGGCGCGCGCGATCGCCGTCGCCGAGGGACAGGCCGTGCTTGACGCCGCGCTCGCCGCGTCGATCGACGCCCCCTATGCTTGCAAGGCCGGCGTCTGTTCGACTTGCCGGGCGAAGCTCGTCGATGGCGAGGTTGAAATGGAGGTGAATTACGCTCTTGAGGACTACGAAGTCGAACGCGGCTATATCCTAACCTGCCAGAGCCGCCCGCGCACCGCGGCGATCACCGTCGATTACGACCAGTAGATGAGCGACGACAGCGATATTTTCGAGTACCTCGCGCGCGGCGGTAAATTGTCCGCGCCCGGCAACGCGCCGCCGCGCTACCGCGCCGAAATCCTCCGCCTGATGGCGAGTTTCGTCGACTCGGAGCTTGCGGGCGCCGCCGGATTTGCGGACTGCATCAATCTCGGCCCCGGCGTGAAGGAACGCATTTCGGCGTCGCGCATCGTCCTTGAAAAATTCGACCACGCGAATCGCGTGCTGTCGATCATGGGCGTCTTTGGCGCGAATATCGCGCGATACCAGAACGTCCATCCCTGGGCCGCGCGCATCGGTCGACATGACGACATTGGCGTGAAGCGGCAGGCGGGCGACATGCGCCTCAATGTTTTCCACTATCCGATCAGCGGCTGGACGGATTCGGTCGTCCTCAACGTGCTGATGGGAACGGCGACCGTCATCCAGCTTAGCGATTACGCGGTCATGTCCTACCAGCCGCTTGGCGAGGCGTTCCGCGCGATCCTGCCGCGCGAACAGCGTCACGCCGAACTCGGGCAGGAGGGGCTCGACGCCATCGGCGCGCGCGGAAGCGCGGCGCAATCCGAAATCAGCGCAAGCGTCGATTACTGGTTCCCGAAGGTCGCCGCGACCTTTGGCGCCGCCAATTCACCCCGAACCGAGCTGCTGCGCCGTTTTGGCGTGCGCCGCCGGACGAACGCAGACCTTCTCGATGAGTGGCGCGGCAAGGTGAACATCGCCCTTGGCTCCTGCCTCAGGGGCTGGAGCGGTCGGTAGCCGCGCCGACCGGAAGTTGTGACTTTGTATCGATCGTGCTAGCCTCTCGGGCATGAGGGCAAGTCCAAGAGCCATCGCGGCGCTGTCTTCAGACCGGTCGGCCCGGTCGGTTTTAGTCGTTGCGGCTGCGCTCTTTTTCCTGCTGGCGCAGACGCTCTTCGCGGCGCACGCTTCGACGACGGTTGATGACCTGAAAGGCCATTCGGCGGCGGAATGCGCGGTCTGCCTCGCCGGCGGCGCCGCCGATGATCCCGCGAACGCCCTGCCCTCGATCAAGGAACCTTCGCGCAAGGGCGAGGCCGCAAAAACGGCGATCCCCGCAGCGCTGCTGACCGAAATCGCCGTTCGCGCCGCCAGTCCGCGCGCGCCTCCTGCTTGCTGATCCATTGAACTTCACCCGCGCCTGACGACCAGCGACCCCGATGGGGCGCTTGTCGCGGGCGTCAATCTTCAATCGATCAGCATCAGGCTCCTTCCATGACCATCAAGCTTTCCCTGTCGGCGTCCGCGTCGATTCTTTCCCTTTTGTCCGCTTCGACGGCGTTCGCGCAGGAAGACGCCGCGCGCGACGAAATCATCGTCACCGCGTCGCCGCTCGAACGCCGCGTCGCCGAAACCGTCGGCGGCGTCACCGTGCTGACGGACGATGAGCTCGCCCGCGATCTTGAAAGTTCGATCGGCGAGACATTGCGGCGCCAGCCCGGCATCTCATCGACCTTCTTCGGGCCGGGCGCCTCGCGGCCCGTCATCCGCGGCCTCGGCGGCGACCGCATCAGCATTCTCGACAACGGGATCGGCTCGAACGATGCGTCCGCGACCAGCGTCGATCACGCGGTGGCGATTGAACCCGCGACGGCGGAGCGTATCGAAATCGTTCGCGGCGCCGGCACGCTGCTTTATGGATCATCGGCGGCCGGCGGCGTCGTCAATGTCTTTTCGGGTCGCATCCCTGAAGCTCTCCCCGAAGACGGCGCGGACGGCGCAATCCGCGTCGGGCTTTCGAGCGTTGATGACGGCGTTGAGGCGGCGGGCAGCTTTGACGTAATGCTCGTCAAAAACGGCGACAGGGGCCTCGTTTTCCACGGCGAGGGCGGGTACCGCAACAGCGAGAACTACGAGATACCGGGTTTCGCCCATTCGGCGCGGCGTCGCGCCATCGACGCGATGGGGCCGGGCGCCGACACGACGCGCGACGTGCTGCCAAGCTCCAGCGCGACGTCGAAGACCGGTTCCGCCGGGGTCTCTTATGTCTTCGCCAATGGCTTCGCCGGCGTTTCGGGCACCGCAATCGATTCGCTCTATTTCATCCCGGGCAGCGAAGAGGCGCTTCCCGATGGAACGGGCCCCAGTATCGACCTTCGCCAGCGCCGCCTCGATTTCAATAGCGCGTTTGAGGCCGATCTCGGGCTGTTCAAGAAGGCGTCGCTGCGCGTCGGCTATGGCGATTATACGCATACGGAGTTTGAACCGGACGGAGCGCCGGGCACAGTGTTCGCCAATGAAGGAATCGAAGGGCGCCTCGAGTTCATCGACAAGACCGTCAATCTCGGGTCCGGCGCGCTCAATGGCGCCGTCGGGCTCCAGTGGCGCGTCCGCGATTTCGCTGCGATCGGCGATGAAGCCTTTCTACCGCCGAACGAGACGAGCCAGTACGGCGTTTTCGCGCTCAAGGAATACCAGTCCGGCCCGTTCCGCGTCGAAGTCGGTGGGCGTTACGAGCGCACGAGCCATCGCGCCGACGACATCGGAGCCGATCTTGGTTTCAACGCCGTCTCGGTCAGCGCGGGCGTCAGCATCACGCCGGCGGACTGGGTTTTCCTCGGCGTCACCGGCCTCAGGACGGAACGCGCGCCCTCGCCTGAAGAGCTGTTCTCCGACGGCCTCCACCTCGCGACCAGTTCATTCGAGGTAGGCGATCCAGAGCTCGGCATCGAGACCGCGCGCGGCGTTGAAGCGACGGCGAGGTTCGGCAACGAAGCGGTGTCGCTTACCGTCAACGGGTTTTACACGTCGTATAAGGATTTTATCTTCGAGAACGCGACCGGTCTTGACGCCGACGTCGATGGCGAACTTTTCCCGATCTTCGAATACATCGCCACGGACGCGACGTTCAAAGGGTTCGAGGCGGAGCTGGAAGCCGAACTTTTCGATCTCGGCGCGGTTCATTTCCATACGCACCTCGCCGCCGACTATGTGCGCGCGACGGCCGACGGATCAGCGACCGGCGACCTTCCGCGCATCCCCCCGTTTTCAGGGTTGTTCGCACTGGAGGCCCGCTCGGCGCTCGTCGATCTGCGCGGCGAACTCGACTATGCCGCGAAACAAGATCGAACAGGCTTCAATGAACTGCCGACCGACAGCTACACCCTGTACAATCTCTATCTGACGCTGCGCCCGCTCAGGCAGGATAGCCCGCTCGCTCTGCGACTCTCAGCGCTCAATCTGTCAAACGAAGAAGCGCGGCTGCACACCTCGTTCCTGAAGGAAGTCGTTCCGCTGCCGGGCCGCAATGTTCGCATCGCGCTGACGGGGTCCTTCTGACGAAAAAAGCGCCGGCTTCCTACAAGGAGGCCGGCGCGCCTTACTCCCTATTCCTAACCCGTCGCCGCTTCTTAGAGCAGCTTGAGGTTCGACGCGGACGTCTTGCCGCGTTCGTCGGCGAGGTCGTAGCTGACCTTCTGATTGTCCTTGAGACCGGTGAGGCCCGCTTTCTGCACGGCGGAGATGTGCACGAACACGTCCTTGCCGCCGGCGTCGGGCGTAATGAACCCGTAGCCCTTGGTCTCATTGAACCATTTCACTTTTCCGGTCGCCATCCGAAATCTCCTGTCAGGCGTCGTAGGGGCGGCGCAGGGTCGAGCGTCGCAGCGCAGCAACTCGGCAGGCGATTGAGACGGCAATGAAGGCGTTCGAAAGGCCAGGCGAAGTCGCGGGAGACAATAGAATGAGCGCAAGCGCGCCCGTCAAGCGTTATGAAAGAACATCAATTGCTCCGCGGCTTGGGAGAGCCGGGACTGGTCAGGGCGAGCGGTTTGCCGCCGTGATTTTCAATGGTGTTGTTGATCATCACCGGTTGAAGCTTTGTGTCATTGCGAAGAAAATTCCCGCCCTGAAATCGATTGATTACGCGATTTCCGGTAATGACGAGGCCGTCCGCCGAACCGCCTCGCGTCAGGTCGTAATTGACGATCGAGTAGTTTTCGGCGTCGCTCGCCTGGATGAAGACGTTGTTTTCGGCGATCAGTTCGCCGCCGCGCGAAGCGTCGATCGCGTAGCTGCCGCGACCGTGACCATCGTCGAAAGTCGTCCCGCGCACGATGGTCTTCTTCGAAAGGCTCTTCAGGTGATGGCCGATCCGGGTGCTGACGAATTTGCTATCCCGCACGTCGACGAGCGCCGCGCCATCGACATAGACGCCGTGGCTTTGCCCGTCGCCGAAACCGCTCTCGCGGAATAGCGACCGCTCGATGACGATCGCGCCGCTTTTATCCCCGGTCGAGAGTATGCCGTCCTCGTTGCCGATGAAGCGGCAGTTGACGACGGTCAGATTGCGCCCTTCATGGCGAATGCCCGCGCCGTTCCTGTCCCACGACTTCGCGGCGGCGAACGTTATGTTCTCGACGCGCAGATCGACGCCGGTCAGAGGAACAAGAATGCCCTTCTCCGTCACGGCGGCGGAGCGCAATGTCGTCTTGCCGTCAGCGGACCCCTTAAGGGTGAGCGACCTGTAGATCTTCTGGTCGGTCAGATCGTAATCGCCGGCCGGAATGTCGATAACGGCCCCGGATTTCGCCGAAGCGATCGCGTCAGCGAGCCAGGCGCTGTCGCCCGCAAGCGCCGGCGACATGGCGAGCCCGGCGAACGTCAGGGCGAGTATGAACTGTCTCATGCCTAATCTCCTGCGGCGCGGCGCGCTGCTTCTTTCAATGCGGCCGCCATTTCAGGCGGCGCCATGCCGCCCGAAAAGCCGATGCGCTCCCCGACGATAAAGGTCGGCACGCCCGAGACGCCGGCGCGCCGGAACGCTTCGGCTTCCGCCGCGACCGCAGGCCCGTTGCTCGCCATCAACGCAAGCACGCTTTCGCGGGTCAGACCAAGGCCTTCGCCTATCGCAGCGAGCGTCTCATCGTCGCCTACATCGCCAAGCGCATCCCAGAAGGCGCTATAAAGCGCGAGCGCCGCCCGTTCCTGCAAGTTAAATTCCTGTGCGGCGGCGATGAGTTGGTGCGCCCTCAGCGTGTTCGGCAGGTGCGGCGGGGCCGACGGATCAAAGTCGAAACCCGCCTCGCGCGCATTGGCGCGGATCGCTTCGCGCGCCCTCGCGAGTTGCGCCTTGTCCGGAAACTTGCGCGCGTAATAGGCGTGGCGATCGACGCCTCTCGCTGGAAGATCGGGATTGAGCAAATAGGGTCGATACCGGACGACGAACTCGTACTCGGTCTTCAAGGCGTCGCGCGCGGCGATGAATGATCTGACGCCGACATAGCACCATGGGCAGACAATGTCCGAAACGACATCGACAAGCAGGCGCTTCACCGACCAAATCCCTTCAGTCGCGATTGCGTGTCGTCGATCTCGGGAAATTCAAGCTCAACCTCTGTCGCCAGCGCTTCCTCAAGCGGCAGGTTCTCTTCATGCAGGCTGTAGAGCTTCTTGTACGCGCTGACGGCGCCGCGGCTTCCTGCGGCGATTTCGGCCGCGCGCGCGTTCACATGCGCGTCGAGCGCCGACTTGTCGGGCAGCGCTTCATTGGCGATCCCCCAGCGCGCCGCATCGGCCCCGGTGAAAGTCCTTGCCGTGAACGAAAGTTCTCGCGCGCGCCTGACGCCGACGGCGCGGGCGAGGTTCTGGCTCATTCCCCATGTCGGCCGAAGGCCCCATTTGGCGTGCGTGTCGCCGAATTTCGTATCGGCGGTCGTAAAGATAAAGTCACAATGCAGGGCGAGTTCCAGCGCGCCGGTGAAGCACGCGCCATGCACCTTTGCGATGACCGGTTTTGGCGACCTGCGGATGGCGCCCGCCGCTTCGGCGGCCTCGCCGTCAAAGGCGCCGCCAAGACGGCCTGCATCGAAATTCATGGCCTGCAAGNNGCCCTGCAAGAGCTTCAGGTCGACGCCGGCCGAAAAAGCGCGGCCGGCGCCTGCGAGCACGATCACGCCTACCTCGCCATCGGTCGATGCGGCCCGGACCGCAGCGGTCAGCCTGGACAGCAGCGGCGGATTGAAGGCGTTCAGCGCCTCGGGCCGGTTCATGGTGACGCAAAGCACGCCCGCCGACTNNGACTTCTCGACGATCAATTCGCTCATGCTGGAACCCCTGACGCGGCGGGACTCCTTTACCAACATGTACTGGCGATGAACACGCGGGACCGTCGGTGACCTGATCTTGACCACAAGGCCATATCGCTGACGCGATCCCGGCGAAGGTCAATTTCGAAAACACGAACATCGGCGGACCGGGATCGGGCGCGATCGCCTTCGTCGACAGCGCGCCGCCGAGCGGCGTGTCATTGACGGCCGGCGGGATCGCCCATTCGAACAACAACGGGGCGACCTGCGCCTACACGCCGACCGCCGGCGTCGGTCCGGCGGTCACCAGTCTCAGGGTGACGAAGAGCGGCTCGATGGCCGCAGGACGAACGGCGTCGATCAGGTTCCAAGTCGTGATCGAGCGATTTTTCGCTCTTTGACGCATTGCGGCAATTTCGGTCTTGGCCCGGGGCCGGCGGCGCCCTAATCGGATCGCTTCAGCCTATTGCGTCGCCCCAGGGCGGGGCACGGCGATTGCACGGTAACC
>FRDC01004738.1_pt1 | contig 17740 bp, 17 predicted proteins | sample 1106171 | NCBI WGS metagenome assembly FRDC01 (sample SAMEA3930566, study PRJEB13176) | freshwater metagenome | biome: Drinking water system; feature: drinking water; material: water | place: Singapore | collected 2014-12-20 | reverse complement strand
AGCAGCGGACAATTTCCTCTCAGAGTCCCATCGCGAGCGAGACGGCAAGCTCGCCTGCGTAAATCATGGGTTTTGAATTGGGAATGACGTTGATAAACGCCTCCAGGTTGACCACGAACGCTGAGCCAACAGAAAGGTGATAACCAACCCCGCCTCGACCCATAAAATAAATGGGAAGATCTGCCGCGGGAATTTCCACCTCGTTACTCTTGGCATAGATCACTTTGGCTTTGTAGGCCTTCGCAACCTCGAGGCCGCCACCATACCAAAAGGCACTTCGAGGAGACGAGTAAAACCGAACCAGCCCGCCGCCCGAATAAAACGACTGACTCACTTCCAAGGGCGTGGACCCTCCGGTGGTCAGGGTGCCTGTCGTAAGCATGGATCTGAGCCCGCCAAAAACTCTAAACCCAATGTTGGAACTCAAGGAGCCATCAAAAAACACCATCGGAAATGTAGAAAACCCCTCAAGTGTTGAGACCTTTTCAGAGGTTCCGTCATCCCGCGGAATGGCTCGAGCCCCCTGCATGGCAAAGCTTGAGACGATGCTCAGCCCAACAAAGCGACGATCCGCAAAACTTGTGCGGGCGCTCTTTCCTGACTCTCCACGCGCAGAGTTTTCGTTATCGGTCGTAATGGACCCTGCCATGTCTGATTCCTGAATCCACCCGACCGTATTTCCACCGGGAGATCTGAGGAGTACTTTCCGCCAGCTTCCGTATTTTTTTGGGGACAGAGGGACTCGGTCGCCCTTTTCAAGGGTTCTCAAAATCTGCGACTCCGTAGATTTTTCAGCGTAGACGTCCAATTCCTTGCGCACCAGAAGGTCTTGACCCGCCTGTGCGAGATGCCCAAACCCATAAAAAAACCAAAGAAAAACATAGAGAAAAGCGAGCCAATGGTGGCAAAACTTCATGATCTCCCACTCTAACGCGAGGGCCACAAGCATGTGAGTCCAGGACTTTTCTTGACTGCATTCTACGACGGGATTAACAGCATGTGTCAAATAGACTGTTGGCCCATTCCTTGGCCTGGCGGAGGCACTCCATGATCATTCGGCTCAACGAAATCAAAGACGAAGGCGAAGACTTTCAATACTCCCCTGCCAACGAAGACGTCAGCCAGGGCTTGATCGATATTCTGAAAGGGAAGCCCTTTCAGATTCACATGCGTATTGTGCCCGCTGGCGATGCGTTTGATGTCATTGGAACATTCCTGGCAAAAGCACCAGAGATTTGCTCCTTTTGCGCTCAGGATATTGATGTCCCGCTTGCCGAAAAGTTTCATGAAATCCTGCTGGTCGGAACAAAAAACAAAACGGACATCAAGGGATCAAGTGAAGACTTCGAAGATCCAGATTTAAACGCGACCCACATCCAGAACTACGAATTTCATGTGATTGAGTTCCTTCGGGAACAACTGCTCCTGGCCATGCCGACCCAACCAAAGTGCTCCGATTCCTGTCAGGGCCTCTGTGTCATCTGCGGAGAAGACAGAAACACGAAGGATTGTGGACATAACCCTCTTGAAATTCCTAGAAAAAGTGCTTTTTCAGTTCTCAAAGACCTGAAATTGAATTAGATAGTCAAATCTTTGCAAAATGAGGTGAAATCATGCCTACACCGAAGAAGAAATCGTCCCGAATGCGCAGAGGACATAGACGCAGTCACGATGCACTCACAGCCCCACAGGTTGTGAAGTGCTCCAGTTGCGGTGCTTTGAGCCGCCCTCACCGTGTGTGCGCCGAGTGCGGACAGTACGCGGGTAAAGAAATTCAATCTCCAAGCAATTAGTCGTCGTAAACATGGCGATCACCACTGCCGGTCTTTACCGCAGCCGCATCTCTGGAACGGGTTCCTATCTCCCGGAGAAGCGGCTCACGAATGCAGAAATAGAAAAGCTGGTTGATACCACCGATTCTTGGATTGTGGATCGCACCGGTATTCGTGAGCGCAGGATCGCCTCTCCGGAGGAAGCGACTTCAGATCTTTCACTGAAAGCCGCAAACAGAGCTCTTGAGATGGCTGGCCTGACCGCCAAAGACCTGGACATGATTCTTCTGGCAACAGTTTCAGGTGATCAAACCATGCCTTCCACGGCCTGTGTTCTTCAGGCGAAGCTTGGGGCGAATCATGTGTTTGCCCTTGATATCTCTGCCGCTTGCTCTGGTTTTGTTTACGGACTTTCAATTGCCGACCAATTTATTAAAACAGGAATGTACAAAAACTGCCTCGTTGTCGGCGCTGAAGTTTTGAGCCGCATCGTCAATTACAAAGATCGTGACACTTGCATTCTTTTTGGTGACGGCGCCGGAGCCGCGGTCGTCAGTCGTGCTCCCGAGGGAACTGATTCTCAGATTTTTTCAACTCACCTCCACGCCGACGGAAGCCTTGGAAACCTTCTGGAGCTGCAGGCTGGTGGCTCGAGGCTTCCCATTTCAAAAGAAGTGATCGAGCAGGAACTTCATTTGATGAAGATGAAGGGCCGAGAAATTTTTAAGAACGCCGTTAGAACACTCACCGACTGTAGCTGCGAAGCTCTTGAAACAAATCAAATGAAGATCGCAGATCTGGATTGGCTGATTCCGCATCAGGCCAATATTCGAATTCTTCACGCGGTCGCCGAGTATTTTGGAATTCCCCAAGAAAAAGTCATCATCAATCTGGATCGCACCGGCAACACATCCGCCGCAACCATTCCAATCGCTCTTGATGAAGCCGTCCGGGATGGTCGAGTGAAGCGGGGCCAAAATTTACTTCTCTCTGCATTCGGTGCGGGTCTCACCAGCGGCAGTGCTTTGGTCAGGTTCTAACAAATGAAAGCGACATTTCTCTTCCCAGGACAAGGTTCGCAATCCGTTGGAATGGGAAAGATCTTCTACGCCGAGTTTCCCGAAGTTCGACAAACCTTCGAAGAAGCCAGCGATGCTCTGAGTTTAGACGTTAAGAAACTCTGCTTTGAAGGACCCGATTCTGAGCTCGCTCTCACCCAAAACACCCAGCCCGCACTCTTGACGGTCTCAACTGCAATGACTCGCGCAGCACAAGCTCATTTAGGGCTAGCTCCGGACCGGGCAGCGGGACACAGCCTTGGCGAATACTCTGCCCTGGTCGCGGTGAAAAGTATCTCCTTCCATGATGCGGTTCGCGCTGTTCGAACCCGGGGCGAGGCCATGCAGGCTGCTGTCCCCGTCGGAGAGGGCGCCATGAGCGCGGTTCTGGGACTGAGTGACGAGGACGTCGTGAAAATGTGTACGTGGGCGACCCAATCCTCGGGATTAGGCCCGCTGGAACCCGCAAACTTCAACTGCCCGGGGCAAGTGGTCATCAGCGGAAAAGCTCAGACCCTGGAATGGCTCAAAGCCAATATCAGCCCGGAAGCTGCCGGAATTTCGGGAAAGCCCAAACTGATTCCCCTCAATGTTTCGGCGCCGTTTCACTCCTCTTTGATGAAACCGGCCGAGGAAAAAATGCGCGCCGTTTTAGGAGCCACAACTTTTCACACCCCTTTGGCCGCGGTTGTACAGAATTTCACGGCTCAAGAGGTCACAGACCCATCAACGCTGAAAGAGAATCTGACACGCCAAGTGTCCTCAACGGTGCGATGGACTCAGAGTGTTCTCAGAATGAAGGAACTTGGATCAGGCCGCTGGATCGAGTTGGGCGCTGGAAAAGTGCTCGCGGGCCTGATGAAGAAAATTGATTCCAGCCAGGAAGTCCTTGGTTTGAACTCTATGGAGGACTGGAAAAAACTTGAATCGCTTTCAAATGCGCAAGAAAAAGGATCTGGGTGATGAGCGGAAATTTGATTGGTAAGAGAATTCTCGTGACCGGCGGCTCGCGCGGTATCGGTGCAGAAATCGTACGCGAGTGCGCTCGCCGAGGTGCGCGTGTGGCGTTCACGTCGACTTCCGACTCCCCAGCTTCAGAAGAGGTCTTGAAGAGTCTGGAAGGCCAGGGACACATGCGTCTTGTCATGAACGTCAATGACGAGACATCGATCAATCAGGGCGTCAAAGCGGTCATTGAAGCCTTCGGCGGCCTTGACGGCCTGGTCAGCAATGCTGGGATCACCAAAGACCAATTGCTCCTTCTAATGAAGCCCGAGGAGTTCGATCAGGTCATTCATACGAACCTTCGGGGGTCCTTTCTGGCCTCAAAGGCGGTTTTACGCCCGATGATGAAAGCAAAAGGCGGATCCATCGTATTCGTCACGAGCGTCATTGGACAAACCGGCAATGGCGGGCAGGCGAATTATGCCGCCAGCAAAGCTGGAATTCAGGCTTATTCCAAGAGCTTAGCCCAAGAAATGGGCAGCCGAAACATCCGCTCCAACTGCGTCGCCCCGGGCTTCATTCAAACAGACATGACGGCAAGCCTGACGGACGCACAAAAAACCGCGATTTTGAACCAAGTACCCTTGGGCACACTGGGCGAGCCGAAAGATGTTGCACACAGCGTATGTTTTCTTTTGAGTGATGAGTCGAAGTATATTACCGGTCATACGCTGAGCATAAATGGCGGGATGCACATGGAATGATAGCCATGGGGCAGTCAATTTAATTAAAAAGAAGCTTATAAATAGAAGAGGGAGAACTATGGAACTCACAAAGGAGAAAACAGTGTCAGTGAATGCAAAGGTGAAAGATATTATCGTGGAACAACTCGGCGTCGATCCGGACCGCGTTAAGTTGGAAGCAAGCTTCATTGACGATTTGGGTGCTGATAGCTTGGACATCGTTGAGTTGGTTATGGCTATGGAAGAAGAATTCGGAATCGAGATTCCAGACACTGACGCGGAAAAACTGCGCACCGTTCAGGACGTTCAGACGTACCTGACTTCCAAAGGGAAAGCTTAATTTTTTTCCAAGCACGCACAATCGCCAGCCTCTTGAAGGAGGCGATTGTGTTTTGATGGGCTCACTGAAAAAGAGCGCGGAGGCGTCCTCCGTAGACGCCTTATCAGCGAAAGACCGACAACATCGCCGGTTTGCCAGTTTCCGAAGCGCGCAAGGCAAGGAGGCACAGCATGCGTCTAACAAAAAAAACGATCGATCTAAAACGTGTGGTTGTGACGGGAGTGGGAACTGTTTCCCCTCTTGGGCTTACAACTGCGGAATCCTGGAAAAACGCCCTCGGTGGCGTCAGTGGTGTGGCTCGTATCACTCGATTTGATTGTGAGGCCTTCGACGCGAAGATCGCGGGCGAGGTCAAAGGATTCAACCCGGATCCCTTTATCCCAAAAAAAGAACAGAAAAAAATGGACCTCTTCATTCAGTTCGCCATGGCGGCGGCTGAAGAAGCAATCAAGGACTCAGGAATCACAATCACCGAAGAAAACAAAGACCGCATTGGTGCGTTTGTTGGAGCGGGAATGGGTGGGCTTCCAATCATCGAGGACCAACATGAAATTTTCCGTACGCGTGGCCCCGGTCGCATCAGCCCGTTCTATATTCCTGCCGTTATTTCAAATCTTGCCGGTGGGCAAATCGCAATGAAATACGGATTGCGGGGCGCAAACTTTTGCATCACTTCGGCTTGCGCAACAGGAGCTCACGCCATTGGGGAAGCAACTCACGCTATTCGCCGCGGGGATGCAGACCTCATGGTTGCGGGCGGGGCTGAATCGGTTGTCTGCCCGACGGCGATCGGTGGTTTTGGGGCGATGAAAGCGCTCTCCACAAGGAACGATGCGCCCCAAGCTGCAAGCCGGCCTTTCGACAAGGGACGCGATGGTTTTGTCCTTGGAGAGGGTGCTGGGATCATGATTCTGGAAAGCTTGGAATCGGCGGTCAAAAGAGGTGCGAAGATCTACGCCGAAGTCACAGGTTATGGAGCAACTTGCGACGCCTATCACATGACAAGCCCTGCGCCTGAACATATCGGAGCTCAAAAGGCGATGCGTTTAGCGCTGAAAGACGCAGAGCTTGAGCCCTCGCAAATTCAATACGTGAATGCGCACGGAACATCGACTCCCGTTGGGGATGAACTTGAGTCTCAGGCTGTCAAAATTCTCATGCAGGACCATGCAAAGAAAATCGTGGTAAGCTCGACCAAGAGCATGACGGGGCATCTCTTGGGGGCCGCGGGCGCCGTGGAGGGAATCTTCTGCTTGATGGCGCTCAAGGACCAAATTGCTCCGCCCACAATCAATTTGGAGAATCCTTCAGAGGGATGCGATTTGGATTATGCACCCTGGAAAGCCAAGGAGCTCAAGATGACCAACGTTCTAAACAATAGCTTCGGCTTTGGCGGCACAAACGCGAGTGTTGTTTTCTCATTACTGAAATAGAGGAACCCATGAAGCAAAAGGTCTTTCTTGCCTCCGACCACGCCGGTTTCGCGATGAAAGCTTGGCTCATGGAGCAAGCAAAGCAGAACCCGACACTCATGGACTATGAGTGGGTCGATCTTGGCCCAAAGAACGAAGATCGCGTGGACTACCCTGACTTTGCGGACCAGGTCAGCCTTCGAGTGATTGAGAATAAAGGCTCGATGGGAATTTTGATCTGCGGGTCAGGGCAAGGTATGGCCATGCGGGCAAACAAGTACCCAGAAATCAGGGCCGCACTTCTTTGGGACACCGTGACTGCCGCTCTTGCGAAGGAGCACAACGACGCCAACATCCTCTGCCTTGGCGGGCGGCTGCTGCCCCAGGGCCTGTTGATAGAAATCTTGGAAAGTTTCTTGAGAGCAAAATTTCAAGGTGGCCGCCACGCAACAAGGGTTGAAAAACTAGGCCGTGCGCCGTTGAAATAGGACTCCGCTTTTCGATCGGAGTACCTATGAAGGATTTACTGAATTCCCTTTCGCAGAATGATCCGACACTGTTTCAGATGATCGAAAAGGAGTTCGAGCGACAGCACGACGGGCTCGAAATGATCGCAAGCGAAAACTACACCTCGCAAGCTGTGAGGCAAGCTCAGGGATCCATTCTCACAAACAAGTATGCCGAGGGTTACCCCGGCAAGCGATACTACGGGGGCTGTGAGTTCGTTGATCAAATCGAACAGCTCGCGATCGACCGAGCGAAAAAATTGTTTGGCGCAGAGCACGTCAATGTGCAACCCCACTCGGGCTCCCAGGCCAATATGGGTGTCTACTTGGCCGTGGCAAAACCCGGAGATGTGATCCTCGGCATGGACCTCTCCCACGGGGGACACTTAACTCACGGGAGCCCCGTGAACTTTAGCGGCATCCTTTTTCAAGCAAAGTCCTACAAGCTGGATCCAAAGACGGAGCGAATTAACTACGAAGAAATCCGCAAGCAAGCCCTGGAAACTCGCCCCAAAATTTTGTTGGCCGGCTACAGCGCCTACCCGCGAACGTTGGACTTTCAAAAGTTCCGTGAGATCGCAGATGAAGTGGGCTCAGTTCTCTTAGTCGACATGGCGCACTTTGCGGGCCTTGTGGCAGGAGGAGCCCATCCCTCTCCGATTCCTTTTGCAGACTTCGTGACGACGACGACCCATAAGACTCTCCGCGGTCCCCGTGGGGGAATGATTTTGTGTAAGGAAACGGACGCAAAATCGATCAATTCGAAGATTTTTCCGGGCATTCAAGGCGGTCCGTTGGAGCACGTGATCGCAGGAAAGGCCGTGGCCTTTGGCGAAGCCCTCCGACCCGATTTCAAGACTTATGCAGCACAGGTCGTGAAGAATGCAAAAGCGTTAGCTGAAGTGCTCCTTCAAAATGACATTCGTCTAGTCACAGGTGGCACAGACAACCATCTTCTGCTGGCTGACCTCACTCCAATGGGACTCACCGGAAAAGATGCTGAGATCGCCCTGGACCACGCCGGAATCACGGTGAACAAAAACACCGTACCAAACGAGACAAAGAGCCCATTCATCACCTCGGGCATTCGCATCGGAACCCCAGCCCTCACGACGCGTGGTATGAAAGAGGGAGAAATGAAACATGTCGGTCAATGGATTACAAAGGTTCTCAGAAATCTGAATTCTCCAGAAGTTCTCAGGCAAGTGCGCGGAGAAGTGAAAGAAATTTGCCAGCAATTTGCGATGCCCTAGAGCGCGTAATGAAATGGCGTGCTGCAAAGCGCACATTAGGACCTTCGGGCAGGTTCGTTGGCCCGATCGCAACGGGATGTTTAAAGCCAAATCTATGAAAGGCTGCTACGCTTTTTTATATGCGGATTCTCCTATCAAACGATGACAGGTATTCGTCCTCGGGAATTCAGCGTCTCCGAAGGATACTTAAGCAGTTGAAAGCGGCAACCCTCGTGACGGTCTTCAACGTCGTGGCGCTCGGTCTTGCCAGTTGCTCCTTGAGGCAGGGATACAGAGAGCCTCAGAGCGAAGAATTTCCGAGAACTCATGGAGGCTCTGATAAGGACCTGCTTCTTTTTTCTTGGCCGGTCAGTCCCCCGTTTCGCTTGACCCAAAAATTCAACCGCTTTCCCTCCAGCCCTCATGATGGAATTGATCTTGGGGGCACGAAGAACGCTCCCATTTTCGCGGCCCATGACGGCTGGGTGTCCTATGTGGGCCGAGATTTTAGCGGCTACGGCATTCTTGTCATTGTGGACTCAGGTCGTGGGTGGACGACTTTCTACTCCCACCTCAACCGGGCCTATGTAAAACAAAAGCAACACCTCCAACGGGGGGCACAGCTTGGAGCCATGGGCGCAACGGGCAACGCCAAAGGAGTCCATTTGCATTTCGAACTTCGTCGAGAAAAAATACCGATGGATCCATTGGTTTACCTTCCCGCCCTGGAAGCGAGATTGTAGTCATGCCATCGAGAGACCAAAATCAGTGCACTCTTGGAGCCGGAGCAATCATTTTCGTGAATGGGCACGTTCCCCTTGTTAAAGTGGGGTACGGCCTCGCAAAAGGCCAATGGATCCTCCCGGGAGGACTCCTTCAGCAGCGCGAGCACCCGGCAGAAGCCGCCGTCCGCGAAGTCCTTGAAGAAACGGGTCTCAAGGTGAAAGTCACAGGTCAAGTCAGCGTTCGTCACCGGATTCGAAAGGATGCGTCCTCCGATGTTTACTGGGTGTTTCTTGCAGAGCTCACACACCCGCACGAGAATCCAGGGCTCCCCGCACTAACGTGGCCAGAAGGAGAAATCCAAGAAGCACGCTTCTGGCCGGCAGAGGCTATCGCAAACTCTCCGGATGTCCGTCCCTACACAAAGCTGCTCCTCGACAAAGCCCTTCAAAACCGAAAAGGCGCACACCAACTCCTTCATGTGTCCCCACTGATTGGAAATGACGATCAAGCTTTTGGTATTTTCTGAAAAAAGCTCCGTAAAGAAGACGCTTTTTGTCGATTTCATCGGAGAGGTCTCAGAAAAAAATGACCAATATTTGGTCAACGCAGAAACCATTACACCTCGGAAACGTCGAACTTTAGATCAACGTGACGGGCTTGTATAATCCCGAGCGTCGGAATCAGGGGTGGCTCAATGGAATCTTCGGCGGAAGCTTCAGTCGCATCAATAAAATCTACAAATGTAGTGAATAGTTTTTCGCGCATCGAAGACAAATTCATTCTTCCCGTCAAACACCTTCCGGATTTCAGGAGATTGGTTGAAAGTCAACTTGATCGAAGTTATGGCCCCAAAGACGGCGACTATTCCCTGGTTCAATCAATCTACTTTGACTCAGAAACAGCGGAGTTCTTCCAACACCATTTTCAAAAACTCGCCAAGCGAGCTAAACTTCGAATTCGCCGCTATGGCGTGAACGGCATTTGGGACAACGCAATCATTTTTTTAGAGTGCAAGTACAAGATCAATGGAATGAGCTCAAAACACCGCTTTCTCATGTCTCAGGATTGCCTGGATAGACTCTACAAAGGCGGAGAAATTGTCGTCACGTCGGATTTAATCCTCGCGAATCCCAGCATGAAACCCGAATCCCTTGTTCGTCGGGTCAAAGAAGTGAACCAATTGATTCAAGAGTTTCACGTTCGTGCTCAATTGAACGTTGAGTACAAACGGCTGGCTTTTGAAAAGGGCGACCTCAGGATCACCATCGATCAGAACCTCAATGCTGTGACTTTGGGTGAAATCACACAGCACGCGGCTCGCCAGATCAAACACCGGGAATACTGGCTCCAGGCTCTGTTGATGAGAGGGGAATTCAACAATCAGGATCAGTGCCTGGTGGAAATCAAGCATCACGGCAATCATCCAGCCTGGTTTGATCAGTTTATGAACGAGCGCGGGATTTCACAATCTCACCTTTCCAAGTACTGCTGGGGAATGACCCAGGTGATTGACCGCGCGTCACAGGAACGAGCAGAGGAAGCGATCCGGGAACGAACAGAAATGGTCGCAAGCTCATAGCGATAACGAAACACTTGAGACAGTCCGGGGGGACATATGCTAGGACAGGGTTTGATATCTGCGATTCAAAAGGGCCAGACTTCCGTAGAGCCTCTTCCAATGGCGGCTGTCATCGAAGCCATGGGACACTCGATTCTCCTCGGAATGGTGCTTGTCCTTGCGACTTTCTGGGTCGGACGCTCGCTCGACAAACGCGCGATGGGATCGATCACCTCTGAAGATCACTTGAAAGAGATTATTGGATCTATGAATCTGATGTTTTTGACCGTGGGTTTGTGCGGAATCATGATTTTGATCAACAACTCCATTTTCCGGGCCTTTGCGATTGTTGCGGCAATTGCGCTGGTTCGATTTCGCGTCAAGCTGGACAACAAGGCCCTCGGGTCGGCGATGATCTTCGCAATTCTCTCGGGGATGGCGTGCGGGGTTCACGAAATCGGTTTTGGATACTTGAGCGTTGCGGTGTTCCTTTTGCTGACGGGAATTCTTATGGCCACCGTCAGCTTCGTAAAGGAGTTCAAGATCCAGTCTGCGCCCCAGGCGCTCCGCCCGATCGAGGCCAACGCTGCGGCCATCGGTTCGACTTCCTCGACCGCCCCTCAGGTTTCGGCGAGCTTCCCGGTTTAATGTCGAGTCCTGAACCCCTTCCTTTGGAGTTGTCCAAAGCCGGGGCCCAGGTCTAAACTTCTCTGAAGGTGACCAGAGATTTCTTAAAGTTCTTCTTTCGCCAGGTCATTCGACTTTTCTATCGAAGAATTGAATTCCATCAAACACACCGGCTCCCTGCGGAAGCGACCGTGTTCGCCCTGAATCACGTCAACGCCTTGGTCGACCCGGCCTTGCTTGTTTGTTTTCAAAAGCGTGCCATTTCTTTTCTCGCCAAAAGTACGCTTTTCAAACTGCCCGTGATCGGATGGATCGTTCGTGGCCTGGGGTGCATCCCCGTTTACCGAAAACAAGACGGCGAGAACAGCCGCGACAACCTTAAAACATTTCAAATGGTATCGGATCTGCTTTCCTCAGGCGGAGCTATCGCGATTTTTCCAGAAGGAACAAGCCATGATGAACACAAACTAAAGCCAATTAAGTCGGGAGCTGTCCGCATGGCCATGTCCGCGGCCACTCGCCGACGCGAGCCGGTCTGGATCGTTCCCGGTGGATTGTTCTATACAAACAAAGTCACTTTTCGAAGCGAAGTGCTGGTCATTTTCGGAGAACCCATTCAGATTCCGGCAATTGCCGAAACGGATCCCCGTTTCCGAGAAACCATGCGCCAACTGAACCAAGAACTTGAGCTCCAAATTCGAAAACTGATTTTAGAGGGGGACGATTCTAAACTCATTGAACTCTATCGATTTGCCGAAAAAATTTGGACGGCTCACCAGACCGACAACATTCCCTCGCTCAAAGAGCGCTTCGAACGCAGAAAACGTATCCAAACTTTATACGAGACCCTTGGCAAAAAGTCTCCGGAGGAGCTCGAGAAACTCAGAGCAAGAATCGAAAGCCTCTACGAACGCTATCGCCACCACGATAGCCAGTGGGTCCGCTTTACAAACCCTCGGCGCGACACAGCAGGCCTTTTTTTGCAACTTTTCAACTGGGTGCTCCTTTCGCCCATAGGGTTTTTTGGCGGGCTCCTTCACTTTCCGGTCTATGGTTTGACGTCGCTCATCGCTCGGAGGCTTGCAAAAAAAGAAAAGGACATGGTCATTACGATTCAGATTTTCGCGACCCTTGCCCTTTTCCCGGCCTATTGGGTGGTTCTCTGCACGTTTCTCTGGGCGGGATTCGAAGAAAGAGATTTGGCTGTGGCGACGCTCATGGTTCTGCCGTGCCTTGCCTGGGTCGGCCTTCAATGGATTGAGTGGGGCATCGACATGTTTCGGGGTTTTCGTTTATTAAGTCTCCGTGAATTTCCGACAAAGACTGATCTGGACTTTGAAAATGAACTGAAGCAAATCTACCGAGATATCGAATGGTTTAACAAGGCTTCCGTTGAAGTTTCCTAGAGTTTCGATAGGATCTGAGTTCTATGAAATCCCAGAAGCCGCCTGGACATGATGCCTCTTCTGAAATCACACCCTGGAGTGTGACTGCTGGGCTTAAGGCCAACGCCTTAAGCAAACTCTCCTCGGGGATTGCTCACGAAATCAATAACCCGCTCACAATCATCTTAGGACACGCTGAAAACCTAATTGCCTCGGCTCAAAAGGGATTCATTTCGCCTACCGAAGTGACTAAAAGCGCCAATGCCATTCTTCAATCCAGTCAACGCGTAAATCACGTTGTCCGTGGGTTCAGAAATTTCGCCCGCGATGGAAGCCAGGATCCCATCGAGGCCGCTCAGTTCCAAGCTATTTTTGAAAGAGTCACGGCCCTCTCGAGAGCTCGATTTAGAAATCACGATGTGGAACTTCTCCTGGAACTGCCACCCGCGGACATGAGCGGGTTTTGTCGACCCCACGAAATGGAACAGAGTCTGTTCTATGTCCTCTGTGTGATGTTTGATACGGCTTTGGAAGCCGAGGTCAAATGGGTCAAGCTTTCAGCGATCGCCTTAAACGAACACATCCAGATTCGCATCGATAGCTCTTGCTCCGGGGTTTCGGACGATGTCAGAAGTTTTTTAGATTCCTCCAAAGTTCTTTCAGAAGCATCGGATTGGATCGGCCTTGCGGTCGCCAAGGAACTCACGGAGGCTTTCGGCGCAAAACTCTATGTGGACCTGAGTGCGCCGTCCCTTCGTGTGGTCATCGAAGTGCCAAAAGGCTCCTCAGAAGTGGGTTCTTAAAACTCAGGCTTGATTCCAGGAAAGTCTCATGTGCATAACTGACCTCTTCAGGAGACGACCATGAGTCAGAGTCACAAGCCTTTCGTATCTGGAAATACCACCGCAGAATTGACCATCGCCCCGATCATTGCCGGAGTGATTCTGGGTATCATTTTTGGAGCCTCATCTCTTTACCTGGCACTCAAGGTTGGAATGACCGTTTCAGCGAGCATTCCTGTGGCGGTTTTGAGCGTCACCCTATTTAAAGGACTAGCGAAGGCCTTTAAAACCCGACAAGCGACGATTCTTGAAAACAACATTGTTCAAACAACCGGATCGGCCGGAGAAAGCATCGCCTTTGGTGTTGCGGTCACAATGCCCGCACTTCTGATCATGGGTTATGAGATGGAGCTAACACGCACCATGCTGGTGGCGACGCTGGGGGGTCTCTTGGGCGTGCTTCTGATGATTCCCCTTAGAAAGGCGCTCATTGAGAAAGAGCACGGAAAACTCATTTATCCTGAGGGTACAGCGTGCGCCGAAGTTTTAATTTCTGGAGAAAAAGGCGGAACGACGGCCGCAACCGTTTTTACAGGTTTCTTTCTCGGGTTGATTTATAAGTTCTTGAACGTCGGAACAAAGCTCTGGAAAGACGCCCCCGAAAAACTGATTCCGGGCTTCAAGGGCGCGGCAATCAGCGCCGAGGTTTCACCAGAACTCCTGGGTGTTGGATACATTATCGGACCGCGCACAGCCTCCATCATGATGGCGGGTGGAATTCTTTCAAGCTGGGTTCTGATTCCAATCATTGTTCTCTTTGGCGGCACTTTGAAAGAACCCCTCTTTCCGGCGACAAAGTTGATCTCCGAAATGGGTATTCACGAAGTCTGGAAGAACTATGTTCTTTACATCGGCGCGGGAGCCGTTGCAGCGGGGGGAATCATTAGCCTGGTTCAAAGCCTCCCGACCATCATCCGCGGCGCAAAAGCCGGTCTTTCGGCAATTGGCGTGGGCGGAGGAAACGGAGCCAGCCGTCTCACCAAAGACATGCCCCTCTCTGTGGTTGGGATTGGTGCCCTCGGAATCATTCTCACAATCTGGTTGGTTCCGGCGTTTCACATGAATCTTCTTGGTGCGGCTCTCATTGTCCTTTTTGGCTTCCTGTTCGTCACGGTTAGTAGCCGACTGACGGGAGAAATAGGGTCTAGCTCCAACCCCATTTCTGGCATGACGGTCGCAACGCTGCTTTTGACATGCCTTATTTTTGTTTTGCTTGGCTGGGTCGGAGCAGATCATCGTGTTACGGCATTGAGCATCGCCGCCATCGTCTGTGTTGCAGCCGCAAATGGAGGAACAACGTCTCAAGATTTGAAAACAGGCTATCTGGTGGGAGCGACTCCATTCAATCAACAGATCGGCCTTCTGATTGGCGCGGTGACCTCTGCCCTGGTCATAGGTTTCACGCTGAACCTGCTGAACGACGCCTCAACGATTTACACTCAAAAAAATCTTCCTTCGCAAATGGTAAACGTATCTACCTTAACAGAGAAACAGCGTATTCCTTCAGGATATGGCATCCAGGATGAAAAAGAATACCATGTTCTCCGTATCAGCGAGCTGAAGTCTGACGGACCCACTGCCGGAATTCCACTTGGAAAATATTTAGTCGATGAAACGGGAATAGTTCGTTACATGGTTGACCCAGGCATCAATGGGTCCCTGAAAACTCGTGACGACGGACTGCCAGTTCCCAAGTACGAGGCCCCAAAGGCGCGACTCATGTCCTTGATTATCGATGGAATTCTGACTCAAAAGCTTCCCTGGGGATTGGTCCTCCTGGGCGTTGCTATCGCTATCGTACTTGAGCTCTGCGGGATCTCAGCCCTTCCTTTTGCGGTGGGCGTGTACCTGCCGATTGCAGCGTCGACTCCAATCTTTATTGGCGGACTGGTCCGTTGGGCGACAGAAAGAATGTCTTCCAAGCCCGCTGGGGGCACAACTGAGAGCGATTCGAGCCCTGGAGTTCTTCTGAGCTCAGGTTTGATCGCCGGGGGAAGTATCGCAGGGATTTGCCTTGCGATCTCGACACTGGCTGAGGGCTGGGCGCAGAAACTGGATATGAGCCGAATCAACCCACTTGCAGAGAGTGATGGGTTCGCCGTTTTGATTTTCCTCGCGTTGGGTTTCTATCTCTTCAGAGTGGGTCGTGAAAAAACGGCTTATTGATAAAAGCCGCCTGCGTGCGAACAGCTCAGTTCGCACACTCGTAGGCTGCGGCAAACGACGTCCCCTCGGGAAGCGCGGGATTGAAGGTCAACTGCGATCCACTCAAAACCGGAGTGGAGGGTGCACTCAGTGTTCCTGAAAAAGTCACATCCAAGTCGGGGCTGCCGTCGCCATTTCGATCTGTTGGCTGGCAGCGCAGATTAAAAACCTGGCGAGCTTGGGTGACGGAAGTTCCGATCTGGGAAAGCTGGGAGCCGTAGTCAAAAGCGCAGGCATCGCCCATCTGGCCACCGGTCAGGTCTCTGAGAAAACTATAAATGCGTCCAAAACGTCCCACTTCACTCCCCACCTGCTGCCGTTGCTGATCATAACAAGCTGTGTCTCCCGGGCGAATAACAATGGGGTGACTGGAGAGGGCCTTTCCGGATCCGTACTTCCGAGCTGTCATGGCGACCAGGTCTTGCGGGCAGTCGGAATAATCCAATTGCAACACGTCGCCGTTGGAGTCGCAAAAACTGTTCTCCAAATTTGATGAGGCTCCAATCGAAGAGCTTCCCGAAGTCACAGCGCCCGAAAGAGTTCGTCGTTCTAACGGATACCCGCTGAACGCTCCACCACCGGAACGCTCGTCCTCATCGGACAAAATTACCACGGCAAGGGCTGCGCCCGATCGGATCCATCCGCCTTCATTCATACGAATCGCTCGAAAGGCCGTTGCGATACCACGTTCATCGCCCTTTCCCGAGGTAACCGGGCTGCTTGTGATCTGAATCGTGCTACGAAAGGAATCTATTGCGTTGGGAGTATTTCGAGTGATGTAAGTGGTCCCTGCCGCCTGACCTTGAAATTCAAGCAGTCGCCCCCCGGAGAAGCGATTTGTTCCACCTAGGTCGCTCAGGTCAGTTGTGGTGATAGCGATTCTCCAACTCAATCTCCCGTCGGCTCCCGCGTTCAGTGCATCGATCAAGTTACCCACACGATTGGCCATGTTCTGCTGCTCATAGGTCATGGATCCAGAATTATCGACAACAACAAGAATATCCACTGAGCCAGGTCCCTCAGAAACAAAACGATCTGTATAAAATGGTCGTACCACTGTTGGGGGCAGTGTCCCCGGAGTTGTCGCTCCAGGACCTGGTGTTGGAACGGCTTCAAACTTCGCTGGTGAGCACGCGGCAACCCCAAGAAGCACGACTGTCGCAGCGGCTGAAATCCAATGAATAAGCATGGAGACACTCCTCTACGAAATCCTATAAAAGCAGGGAACGTGCCATTCTGAGACAAGCCGTAAGGAAGTCAGATCGTTTTTACATGGGCTGTATCGAAGTTAAGCAAGAGAGGCGCAGCACCAAGCTGTAAGGCTGCTAGACAGGGCCGTTAGTTCGCATTGAAGAGGCTCAGAATTGTCACCTCAGCTTCTGAGTTGCTTTTGCCCTAGACTCCGAACGGGATCTCCCCTAACTCCTGTTTCCATGCTTGAGCTCAATCCAAATCGAATCGCACTCAGTAATATCGATTCCGTCTTCCTTGGCCAGCAACCCGTTCCAGTTCAGATGGTCTTCCTCTTTCCCGGAGGCTTGGATCCAGACCTGCTTGCCAGTTCACTCAAGCGAGTGATGCCCATTTTCTGGCCCCTTTTCGGAGAGCTTGACCTGAGCGACGCCCTCCAGCCACACGTTGCTAGAAATCCAAACCTTCCCTTCGCGCTTAGTTGTGCTCCACCCTTAGATTTCGCATGGCCCTGGGAACTCGACCTCAACCAACTGGCAAAGGACGCGTTACCGCCGGACACCCGCGTTCTTGCACCCCCCGCTGAAACAAAGACCCTCTTCGCGGCGCAAATCACACCCTTGAAAACCGGAGGCGCTCTTCTGGGAGTCTCCATGAGCCACGCAATCGTGGACGGATTTAGCTTCTTCTATTTTCTTGATCAGTGGGCCCGAGCCTCCCGCAATGAGGAAATTCTACATCCCAATCACGACCGAAAGCTCCACTCAGGAATACCAATTCAGCGTCGATTTCTTGAGGATGTCTCCCCAGAAGAATTTTTGGAAATGACGGGATTTTTCTGTGAAAATCCACCCCCTTTGGCTTCTGAAAATCCTTTCCTCAAGGGCGAAGCTTGTTTTGATTGGGAAACGCTCACCCTCTCTGAGGAAGACCTGCGCCGGATTTCCAACGCCTATTCCTCTGAAGATGGAGTGCGAAGGTCTCTCAACGACCTCCTCTGCGAGTTCCTCTTCAGGAGATTTGGGCCCGATACTGGATATCTCGCCATTCCTGTCGACGTCAGGCGTCTCTCTTCTCGTCTCAAGGAGGTCAAACACAACTATTTCGGTAATGGGATCCGCCCGGTCACTCTGAAAGTCTCTCAATACGATGCGCCCGGATCCATTTCACAGCGCGTGGGTAACGAAGTTCGTAGACT
>FRDC01000225.1_pt1 | contig 17768 bp, 11 predicted proteins | sample 1106171 | NCBI WGS metagenome assembly FRDC01 (sample SAMEA3930566, study PRJEB13176) | freshwater metagenome | biome: Drinking water system; feature: drinking water; material: water | place: Singapore | collected 2014-12-20 | reverse complement strand
GGGATGCCGTAGCGTTTGCACTTTTCCCACACGGCTTTGCGGGAGAGGCCCAGGATCTTGGCCGCGGTCGTACGGCTGCCGTCGACGCGCTCCAGCACCGAGAGGATGTAGTCCTTCTCGAATTCTTCGCGCGCGGAAGCCAGCGAGGTGAGCGCCCGCTCCGCTTTCTTGTGGCCGGTCAACCCTTCGCTGCAAAACCCGCAGGTCTCTTGAGGGACGCCGCCCATAAACGGACAGGATTGGAACCCGCAGAGGTCTTGGGGTTGGACGGGCTGCTGATCGTGCCCCAAGGCGACACCCCGTTCAACCATGTTTTCCAACTCGCGCACGTTGCCTGGGAACGAATACCGCAGCAACAGTTCGCGGGCCGGCGAGGAGAAACCTTTGAGCTTTTTGTTCATCTTCGTCGCGCACGTTTTGAGCACGTGGTCCGCGATGACCAAGATGTCCTCCTGCCGCTGCCGCAGCGGCGGAATGACGACCTGCACCACATTCAACCGATAGTAGAGGTCTTCACGGAATCGGCCTTGAGCCACTTCCTTCCGCAGATCTTTTTGCGTCGCGCAGACCAGCCGCACATCGACGTCGATGGTGTCGTTGCCACCGACCCGCTCGAACTTTCGCTCTTGCAGCACCCGCAGCAACTTCACCTGAACGACCGGCGAAATCTCGCCGATTTCGTCGAGGAACAACGTGCCCCTGTGGGCGAGTTCGAAGCGGCCACGGCGTTGACGCAAGGCGCCGGTGAACGCCCCTTTCTCATGGCCGAATAATTCCGCTTCCAGCAAGGTCTCCGGCAACGCGGCGCAGCTGACTTTGATCAGCGGATAATGGCTGCGCGGGCTGTTTTGATGGATCGCGTTGGCGACCAGTTCCTTGCCCGTTCCGCTTTCTCCCAGGATGAGAATCGTGGAATCGGTGGCGGCGACGGTTTTGATTTTTTCCAACACCGCCCGCATCTGGCTGTTGGACCCCAGAATCCCGTTGAAGCAGAACTTGTCTTCCAGCGTCTCCTTGAGGTCCTGGTTCTCCCGCCGCAAGGCGACGACGCGACCGACCCGCTCGACGATCAACAATAGCTCGTCCATCTGGAACGGTTTGGTGATGTAATCGAAGGCGCCCAGCTTCATGGCGCCCACGGCGGTTTCGACCGATCCGTGGGCCGTGATGACAACGACCTCGGTCTGCGGCGATTTTTCCTTGGTGGACTTGAGCACGGTCAGACCGTCGGCTCCGGGCAGGCGCAAGTCCGTGATGACGAGATCGAACACCTTGCGCTTGATCGCCTCGATGCCTTCCGTGCCCGAAGCCGTCGCCTGCACGTCGTAGCCGACGGCTTCCAAGGCGTCGACCATGGAGAGTCGCATCAACGGCTCGTCGTCGACCAAGAGGATGCTGAGGCCTTTCATCAAGCTTTCTCCACCAGGGACCGTTCCCGGGACAGGGGCAGACAGAGCGTGAACGTCGTCCCCTTCCCCACTTCGCTTTCTACGAGAATCTTACCACCATGTCGCTCGACGATGCCCAGACTGACCGACAGGCCCAAGCCGGTTCCCTCGCCCTCGCTCTTCGTCGTAAAAAACGGATCGAAGATCCGCGGCAGGACGGCGGGCGGTATGCCGGAGCCGGTGTCGCCGACCTCCACACGGCAGATGCCCTCGACCACCGACGTTCGAATGGTCAACACCCCGCCGTCCTTCATGGCTTGGACGGCGTTCAGTATCAGGTTCATCATGACCTGCTCGATCATGTGCCGATCCACCATGAGGTTCGGAAGCGCGTGTCCCAGTGCCGTTTCCAGCCGGATGCGGTTGGGCGCGAACAGATGGTTGGTCAGCACCAACACGCGATCGACCACGTGGTTGATGTCCGTCGGGCTGAATTCCGGTTCATGTTGCTGGGAGAAATCCAAGAGCTGCCGGACGATCTTCTGCACGCGCCGGACCCCGTCTTCCATCGAGGCCCAGTACTCTTCTTGACGGGTCGGCGACAACGTGCCCTTTCTCAAGTTGTACAAGCAGTTCAAGATGCCGCCGAGCGGGTTGTTGATCTCATGTGCGACGCCGGCGGCCAGCTTTCCAACCGAGGCCAACTTTTCGGAATTGCGAATTTGCTGTTCCAGCTTCTTGGTATCGGTCATGTCGCGGGCGATGCCCAACACGCCGAGAATTTCGCCTTCGACGCCGTGCAGCGGAGAGACGCTGACCATCACGGTCCTGGTTTCGCCCATCCGGGTGAGCACTTCCACCTCGTACACCTGTTTGGCTCCGATATCCAACGTGTTCTTCAGCCGCCGGCCCCGGTGACGGCGAGACAGCAACGACAGATACGGCCGGCCCAGAAGATCATCCTTCCGGTAGCCCCACACGTTCACCTTGCTGTTGACATAGGTGAAGCGTTGCTCGTTATCGAGGGTGTAGATGACGTCGTTGGCGTTCTCCAACAGATTTTCCAGGTACTGCTTCGTCTCCTCGATTTCCCTCGTCCGCTCCCGCACTTTGACTTCGAGTTCTTCCCGATAGGATTGGAGCTGCCGTTCGAGCTTCTTGCGATCGGTGATGTCGCGCAGCTGGACCATGACGAGGACCTGATCGGCCCCTCCGACCCGGATCAAATCCATTTCCACCGGGGTGTCGATCCCCGCGGCGTTGTAGACCGTGATTTCCTGGGTCGGGACCTGCCGCTGCCCCGTCCCGATATCCGTCAACCAGCCCTGCAACCGCCCGTGAAACTCCGCCGGCACGACGTCGAGCACCGTGCGGCCGACCACCATCGCCTCGGCGTAACCCAGCGCCTGCTCCTCACGTTTGTTGACCGCCACGATGGTCCCGCCCGCGTTCACCATGAAGACGGAGTCGGCCACCAGGTCGAACAGCGCCTTGTAACGCGCCTGCGACGCCACCAGCTGCTGAGTGCGCTCCGACACGGCCTGCTCGAGGCCGGACGTGTAGTGCTGGAGTTCCTGTTCGAGTCGATGGCGCTCGGTCACGTCCCGGACGAAGGCCCGAGAGTGGACCAAGCCGCCGCGCTCCTGGTCGAACAACGCGGTGGCGTGGATCTCCACGTCGATCGACCGGCCGTCTTTCGCAAGCAGCACCGTTTCCATGGAACTTTGCCCCTGCGAGACCAACCGCTCGAGATAGTGCAAGACCTCGGTCTCCCTACCTTTCGGCACGAGTTCCCAGAGCTTCATCGTCAACATCTCGTCCAACTGATAACCGAGTTTGTCCAACCCCGTCTTGTTGACGTGGACGAATTGCCCGGTTCGATCCATTTGATAGATCATCTCCGGCGAATGTTCGATCAGATCGCGGTATTTCTCTTCGAGCCGCCGAACCTCGAGCATCCGCTGTTCGATCTGTCCGAACGAACGCTGGAGGTTCGCCGCCATGTCATTGAAGGCCCCCGCCAGCCCTTCGATCTCGTCGCCGGTTTTCAGTTCCAGCCGTTGATCGAGACGCCCGCTGCCGATCTCCTGCGCCCCTTCGTGCAACAGTTGGATGGGTCGGGCGATCCGGCGTGCCACGAGAATACCGGTTCCCCACAACACGGCCAGCACCGCCAGCCCATAGAGCAATACCTTCGCCACGAGTTCCGCCAGGGGTGCGAACGTTTCTTGCGGATCCTGCCTGACGACCGTAATCCACTGTTTGCCGCCGATGCTGCCGCGAGCCAACCGTTCGCTGAAGCGGACCGGCGCGAATCCGATCAGGGCGTTCTTGCTTCCGTGGGAATCATCGGATGTGACCGCCCATCCGGACTTCGTCGTCCCCAGCATCCGGATCAACTCCGCCGTAATGGTGTGTTCTTCCGGGGCCAAGATGGGACAGATTAACGGCACACCGTCGGAACTGAACAACATGGCATGGCCGGTCGTGCCGATCGACACTTCCGCGATCGAATGGAAGAGCGTGTCCCGTCTCAATAAGATCGTGACCGCCCCGATCACGTCCCGTTGCTGATCGTCCATGATGGGCGCCGCCACGACGACCACGTGGGTGCCGAAGGCCGGATCGAAGGCGATCTCGCTGACATACGGCTGCGGACTGTCCCCCTTCACTACCGCCTGCCACCACAGCGTCTTGCCGTAAAAATACTCGACTTGAGGGATGGAACTGACGACAAGCGCCCCCTGGGCGTCGGTCACGAGGATACCCACGTAGTCCGACTTTCGGATGTCGTGCCACCGGATCAAGTAGTTGGTGACGATGCGGTTGATGAACAGCGGGAACTCGCTCCGCTTGTCCCGCTGTTTCCACCGCTGTTGCCAGTCCTTGATGGTTTCCTGGATGCTCTTGGGATCTTTTCCTTCGTAGGTGCGGTTCGCTTCCGTCACGGCGGTGCGGAGGAAGGGCGTCGTCGCCAGCTGCTGCGCCTCGTTCATGCCCCGCGTGACGTGCATCTCGATTCGGCGCGCAGCTTCGACGGCCACCTCCTTGAAGTTGGTGCCCGTCGTCTCCCGTAACGCCCGCCGTTCTTCGAAATAGCTCAACCCGAGGAGGAGAGTGAGCGGAAGCAGACCGACCATCACGATCGCCGTGATGATCTTCCGCTGGAGGCTGTGAGACCGACTCCAGAATGACATGGACATGTCAGCCTACAGAGCTCAGGACCGGGTCGGCGAACCGGCCTCGGGGGACCGGTCGCAATTCAGGCCCGCTTGAGCAGACGGCCCGGCGTCCCCGGCCACAGCAGCAGCAGAGGACTGGCCACAAACACGGACGAGTAGGTGCCGAAAATCACGCCCCAGAGCAGCGCGAGCGAGAAGTCGTGCAAGACTTCTCCGCCGGCCAGCGTCAACGGGATCAAGACCAACACGACGGTCAAACTGGTCACGATCGTCCGGCTCAACACTTGATTGATGGCGTTGTTGATGATGACTTCTTCCGTATCCCGCCGTCGCATACGGAGATTCTCCCGGATACGGTCGAACACCACGACGGTGTCGGTCAGGGAGTAGCCCGCCAGCGTCAACAGGGCCGTCACGACCAGCAGCGTGATTTCCTTGTCGAGCACGTAAAAGGCCCCCAGCACGGCCAGGACGTCATGGAACGTCGCCAGGGCCGCCGCGATGCCGAACCGGAACTCGAAGCGCGCCGCGATATAGAGGATGATGCCGGCAAAGGACACGATGATCGCGACCATCGCATCCTCCTGCAGCTTCTTGCCGATCGTGGGGCCGATTTCTGTACTGGAATCCACCAGGAATCGGTTGTCGGGAAACTCCTTCTTGAAAATCTCGACGACTTTGTCGGCCACCTTTTCCTCGATCGTCGTCGACGCCTTCACACGGATGAGCAGCTTGTTGTCCTGCCCGAACTCCTGGAGTTCGGCGTTGCCCAGTCCGTTGCGCTCCAGGGCCTTGCGGGCGTCGTCGATCTTGAGCGCTTGATCAAACTTCAACTGCACCGCCGTCCCGCCCGCGAAGTCGATGCCGAGATTCGCCGCTCCTCTGGCGATTTGGATCAACGCGATGACCCCCAGCAACACCATGATGCCGGAAAACATGAACGCATACCGGCGCTTGCCCATGAAGTCGATGTTCGTCTTTCCGAGAATCTCTAACATTCTGGCTCCTCTTGATGCCCGCTATCAGCGGTCAGCTCTCAGCTTTCAGCTTCTAGAACCGCGGACCCTGTTTGAGGCCGACAGCTGAGGGCTGTTCGCTGACAGCTGTTCCATTAAATGCTCAACTGCTCCACTTTCTGTCGTTGATTCATCATGTCGAAAATCACCTTGGTGCCGACCAGGGCGGTAAACAGGTTGATCGCGATGCCCAGGCACAAGGTCACCGCGAACCCCTTGATGGGGCCCGTGCCGAACAAAAACAACGCGACCCCGGTGATCAACGTGGTCACGTGCGAGTCGATGATGGTCAGCAACGCTTTGTCATAACCCGCGTCCACCGCCATCCGTACGGCCTTCCCGCTCCGCAACTCCTCACGGATGCGCTCGAAGATCAGCACGTTGGAGTCGACGCCCATGCCGATGGTCAAGACGATGCCGGCAATGCCCGGCAAGGTGAGTGTCGCCGTCAGCGCCGACAGTGCGCCCATCAGGCAGATCAGGTTCAACACGAGCGCGAAGTCGGCGACGACGCCGGACAGCCGGTAGTACACGATCATGAACATGACGACCATGGCGCCGGCGATCAGCGTGGCTTGGATGCCTTTTTCGATCGAGTCTTGGCCCAACGACGGGCCGACCGTGAGATCTTGAATGATCTTGAGCGGCGCGGGAAGGGCGCCGGCGCGTAGGACGATGGCCAAGTCGTTGGCCTCCTGCGTCGAAAACGTGCCCGTAATCTGCGCGCGCCCTCCGGTGATCCGTTCTTGGATGACGGGAGCCGAGTAGATGGTGTTGTCGAGGACGACGGCCATCCGCTTTTTCACGTTGTCCCCGGTGATCCGCTCGAATTCCCGGCCGCCCTTCGCGTCGAACGTGATCGACACGTAGGGGTCGTTGAACTGGCCGATGGCCACCCGCGCGTCGCTCAGCACGTCGCCCGTCAACATCACCCGCTTCTTGACCAGGAAGGGAATGCGGTATTCGCGGCCGGTGTCCTTGTCGACCGCCCGCTCGAACAGGATTTGGTCGCCTTCCGGCAGCTTCCCCTCGACCTGCTTGAGCACGTCGCCCTCTTTTTCTTTGGGCACCCGCGTAGGCAGGTCGAGCTTCAGTTGGTTGTCTTCGTCGAGCATCTTGAATTCGAGCAGCGCAGTTTCCTTGATCAGATCTTTGGCCCGCTTGGGTTCCTTGACACCCGGCAACTGCACAACGATCTGTTTCAAGCCTTGGCGCTGGACGACCGGCTCCGCCACGCCGAATTGATCGATGCGATTCCTGATGGTTTCGAGCGCCTGATTGATCGCCGAATCCTTGATCCGCTTGATCTCCGTTTCCCGCAGCTCCCAGACGAGAGAGTTCGCGGAGCCGGCTCCCTCTTTCTCTACGAAGGTCGGGAAGTCGTCGATCAGCTTCTGGATCGACACCTTCAGGTCCGCGTTCTGGAATTGGATCGTGATCTGGGCTGGTCCTGTGCGCTTGACGGATTCTGCGGGCAATTTCTTATCGACCAGCAAGTCTTGGAGGGACGTGACCGATCGCTCAACGGCGATTTCGACCGCCCGATCCTCGTCCACTTCCATCACCATGTGAATGCCGCCTTGGAGGTCCAACCCCAGCGTGATGCCCTTGTTCGGCAATACCGCCTTTATCCATCCAGGCAGGGATTGATACAACGGTTGATACGACGGGATGAACCACACCGCCGAGATCACGATCACCAGCAACAGTAACGTCAGCCGCCCACCTACCTTTTTCATGTCGCGCTTATCCCCCCTACCCTCTCCGGACTACGAGTCCTTGTCTTCGTCCTCTCCACGCACCCGCGAGATGTACTCCCGCTGCAATTTGATCTTGGTGTTATCGGCCACTTGCAGGGTGACCGTCTCTTTTCCCAGATTCGTGATCGTCCCCCAGATGCCCGACGAGGTGATCACTTTGTCGCCCTTCTTCAACTGCTCCAGCATCGCCTTCTGCTGTTTCTGCTTCTTCTGCTGAGGAAGAATGAGCATGAAGTAGAAGATTACGAAGATCAGAACGAACGGCACGAGCGACAGGATGGTTCCCGTGCCCGATCCGCCGCCACTGGTGCCCTGTGCCCACGCCACCGATTCCATGAACATACAACCCGGCCCCTTTCGCTGCTTAGTTGTCCCCGGCCGCCCGCCGGCCGCCGCCCGTGTCCCGCTCGGCCGCCTCCATCGTCTCCCGCCCTTCCTGCCCTTGCGCACGGTAGAAGTCCGACCGAAACTGCGAAAACCTGCCTCCGGCAATGGCCGTCCGCATGCGTTCCATGAAGTCGGCGAAGTACCAGAGGTTATGGATCGTGTTTAGACGTGACGCCAGCATTTCCTTCACGTTGTACAGATGGTGCAGATAGGCTCGGGAATACCGTGCGCAGACCGGACAGCCACACCGGGGATCGATCGGCTGTTCATCGCGAACGTACCGCGCCTGCTTGATCAGCACCCGGCCGAAGCTGGTGAACAACCAGCCGGTCCGCCCGTGGCGGGACGGCACGACGCAGTCGAACAGATCGACGCCGCGGGCCACCGCTTCCACCAAGTTTTCCGGCATACCCACGCCCATCAGATATCGCGGCTTCGTAATCGGCAACTCCGGCGTTGTCACCTCCAGCATGCGGTACATGTCTTCCTTCGATTCTCCCACCGACAGGCCGCCTACGGCATAGCCCTCGCACTCCAATGCCACCAGCTCGCGGGCCGATGCGGCCCGAAGATCCGGCTCCAATCCGCCTTGGACGATCCCGAACAGCGCTTGATCGGTCCGGCGGCGACTGTCCCGGCATCGCTTGGCCCACAGGGTCGTGCGTCTCACGGCATCTTGGAGCGCCGCTCGTTCGGCCGGCAGCGCCACGCATTGATCGAAGGCCATAATGATGTCGGCCCCCAGCGCTTCCTCGATTTCGATCGCCGTCTCCGGCGTGATGAAATGGGTCGAGCCGTCGAGATGCGATTGAAAGGTCACGCCGTCATCCGTGATCTTGCAGAGTTTGGCCAAACTGAAGATCTGAAAGCCACCACTATCGGTGAGGATCGCGCCGGGCCATCCGGTGAAACGATGCAGACCGCCCAACTCGGCCACGACTTTGTGTCCCGGTCGAAGATATAGGTGGTAGGCATTGTTGAGCATCAGACGGAAACCCAGCCGCTCCAACTCCAGGGGCTCGATGCCTTTCACCGGCCCCAACGTGCCGACCGGCATGAACGCCGGGGTCTCGATCACGCCGTGAGCGGTGCTCAACCGTCCCAGCCTCGCGCCGGAATACCGATCCGCCTCTGTGACCGTAAAGTCCACCGTTCAAGCTCTCGACCCGTTACATCTGTTCGGGCGCCGACATGCCCAAGACCGTCAATCCGTTCTTCACGACCTGCTGGACCCCTCGCATCAGTGCCAGCCTCGCGGCCGACCGCTCCGGGCTCAACGATTCCCGCTTGGCCCCCTCATCCGCGACGAGGCCCGGTACGGCTGGCTCGAACACGTCTTTATCTGCCGCCGGCGGAAGAATGCGATGTTTGTTGTAGAAGCTATGGAGGAGTCCCGCCAACTGCTGGAGATAGTTCGTGACACGATGCGGCTCGTAGGCCAAGGCGCCGGCTTGCAGCATCGAGGGATAGGCGGACAGTTTCCTGATCAACGCCAGCTCGTCGGCGTCGGTCAAGAGGCCGAGGTCCGTCTCGCTCGGCAGCGGACAGGCGATGCCTCGGGAAGCGGCCACACGCCACAGGCTCGAAATCCGAGCGTGGGCATACTGGACGTAATAGACCGGATTGTCGGCGGATCGCTGTTTCGCCAGTTCGAGATCGAATTCCAAGTGTGTGTTGGAGTCGCGCATGAGGAAATAGAATTTGGCGGCGTCGGGACCCACTTCGTCGATGACCTCCCGCATGGTGATGAAGTCACCGGTCCGTTTGGACATCTTCACTTCTGCGCCGCCTCGCAGCAGTTTGACCAGCTGGATGAGCACGACCTGGAGCCGTTCCTTCGGATGCCCGTAGGCCTGCATGACAGCCTGCATGCGGGGAATATACCCGTGATGGTCGGCCCCCCAGACATCGATCAGGACGTCGTAGCCCCGCTGGAGTTTGTCGCGGTGATAGGCGATATCGGAGGCCAGGTAGGTGTATTCCCCATCCTGCTTCTTCACCACCCGGTCCTTTTCGTCCCCGAACGCGGAGGAGCGGAACCACCAGGCGCCTTCCCGCTCAAAGAGGAGTTCCCGAGACCTCAGTTCATCCAGCACCCGCTCGACGGACTTCGATTCCAACAACGACGCCTCACTGAACCACGATTGAAACTCGATGCCGAAGGACTTCAGGTCTTCCTTGATCAGTGCCATCAGCTCCGCGTACGCCAGCACGCGACATTGTTCCTCGACGAGCTGGTCCGGTTGCCCTGCCAGCAGGGTCAGACGAGGCGCGATCCGCTCCGCCACCTCGGAGATGTAGGTCCCGTGATAGCCGTCATCCGGAAATGCGGAGGGCCGTCCAGACAACTCCTGATAGCGGGCAAACACGGACGCGCCCAGCAGCTTCATCTGGCGGCCCGCGTCGTTGATGTAATACTCGCTGACGACGTCGTACCCGGCGGCTTCCAACAGACTCGCGACCGCCTGCCCAACGGCCGCACCGCGCCCATGCCCCACGTGCAACGGACCGGTCGGATTGGCACTGACATATTCCACCAGCACACGGCGACCGAGCCCCACGTCCGTGCGACCGTACCGGCTTCCCTGAACTTCGATTTCACGGAGTACCTGCTGCCAGAGTGAGGGCTTGACCGTCAGATTGAGAAATCCGGGCCGGACGATCTCGACCCGGTCAAAGAGCTGGTCTCGTTGCGGCAGATTCTCGACGATGATTTGGGCGATGTCGTGAGGGGCCCTCTGCTCCGACGATGCCAAGGACATGGCAACGGTCGAAGCCAGATCACCCCACTCAGGGCGCTTCGGCGCATCAAGGCTCAGGGTCGGCCATGCCTCCGTTTTCAACTGGCCTTTTTGTTTCGCCCCGTTGAGGGCGTCCAACAAGGCGGTCGCGACGAGATCCTGTACCACACCTTGAGACACGAACGGCTCCTAAGTCCTCAGCATTGAAAGGAAAATTAACTCGCCACTCTAGCACACAGGGTAGGGAGAGACAAGGCGGGTATTGAGGAAAGTCCAGGGGTTGCGCTGGTATCAGTGGCCATCATCCGTTCTACAATCTCGTCGACAGCGTGCCGGAGGCAAGGCTTCTCGGCACAGCGTCGGACCTCATCCCAGGAAGGGCATCTACAGGCCTCTGCCTGAACGACGGTAATATGTCTGCCTCTCGGCGCCCAGCGGGCTGGGTTGGTCGGACCGAAGAGGGCGACGGTTGGAATCCCGAACAGACCTGCAAGATGGGTCATGCCGGAATCGTGACCGACGAAGCGGTGCACGTGGCTCATTAGTCCAACGACCATCTCAAGATCCAGGTCACGAACGACCGGCGGAGGAGCAGACAGCCTGTTGCATAGTTGGGTCACGGCGTCGCGATCCGCAGGCCCTTCAAGCAGAATGGGAGCCAACCGCATTTGGCGAAAACGGGCAACCAGTGGGACAAGTGTGTCTAGCCCCACACACTTATGGGGACTGCCGCTCCCGGGGTGCACGAGGACCAGGGGGTGTCCGACATCCACCCCCTGCCGCGCGAGCGCCCGCTGTCCCTCATCGCGCCATCGCTCAGGAATGATGAGCGGATCCTCATTCGATGAGTCGATCGATGGCAGGCCGGCGATCTCGCCGAGACGATCCGTTTGATGAAGCGCCTGGAACCGAGAAGAAAACGGCGAACCTACTCGGACCTCTTTGACGCCGTCTTGTCGGAGCCGCTGTGTGAGCCGGCCTTCCGTGTCTTGCAGCCAGCCGACCGCCAGGGCGCATCGTTCCAACCACCCCCTGAGCGGCAGCGAAACCTCCGTCGTGTCGCCGAACAGCTGACCGGCGGCCTGGCCGTCCATCGGCAACCACTCGTCGACAACCGCGCAACCGGCTAGAAGCCGACTCACCTGCCCATTCGCCAGTAGCACCAGTTCATGCCCGGGACGCTCGAGGCGCAAGCGCCTGAGGACCGGGACGGCCAGCAAGACATCGCCAATGGCTCCAGGGTGCAGAATGACAACGGTCGGTTTCATGCCGCTAAGCAGACACCTCCCCCTTTGCGGACCTTCGAAGCCACTCCTTGGCGACCTCGAGATCGGCCGGGGTGTTCACGTTGACAAACGAGCGCCCTTCCGGATCGATTCCATTCAATTCGTCCGCCGTCACGATCCGGGACCTGAGCGCCGGATGATTGGCGAGTTGTTGGATCTTCAGTTCGCGTTTCGCCAACATCTCTTCCATGACCGGCAGGCAACGTTTGCCGTAGAACGCGTGCATCGGCTGAAACCCGGTTGGCCGCTGCGCCATCACGACATCCACGTCGAATCTCAGCGCGGCCATATATTCGATGGTCGCCGGGATGAGCAACGGCATATCACAAGCCACTGCGAACACATGCTCGGTCGCGGCTTGGTTCAGCCCCGTGTACAGACCGCCCAGGCTTCCCGTATTCGGTAGTAGATCGCGTAAGACCGGCACGTCGGCCTGCAGCGGCTCACTGTCCTGCGCAATCACGATCACGACCGCCTTGAACAGCGACTGCAGTGTCCGCAAGCCAAGTTCCAGGAGGGTGCCAGATCCGACCGATAAGAACCGTTTGTCCTGGCCCATCCGCCGACTCTTGCCACCGGCCAGGAGCACGCCCGTTACCGCATCGACCATCGGCTCAGTCTCCACATGGAGGGCAAAAACAAAAAGGGGGTGGGTTTCCCCACCCCCTCCTGGTTGAAACGTGAACGGCCTTCAGACGAACCTTAGAGGGTCTTCCCCTTCTTCTTGTTCGCCCGGCGGGTCAAGACCCATCCTTCCAGCAGCACCACGCCGAAGGCAATGACCACCGGATAGATGTAGGTTTCCCGCGGAATCGGCGGATTCAGGAACGTGTAGTAGAAGGCCGAGACGGCCATCTTGCGTCCCGCGTCGCCGTTGTGTCCGTCCCAGGCAAAGAACACAGTGGGGATGTATTGACCGACTTCGAAGAAGGTGTCTTCATCGTAGTCCTGATCCTTCTTGTTCCCCAGCGGCCGTTGAATCATGACGTACCAGCGGCCGTTCTTCCATTCGCTCTTGAGGACTTTGAGATTCTCCTCGTAGGAATCGCGTTCTTCGAAGTCCTTGTCCCACCCCGTGCCCTTGAACGCGCGGATGGACCCATCGGCTTCCCATTTGACGATGTCGACCGGGAATTGGTCGTTCGTTCCGAAGAGATACCGGGGCTTGATCGGAGCGGGTAATTCCTTCCACTTCACCGGCGTCTCGATGGCGACCGCGTCGTTGTAGACCGCATACTTGTTCTGATTCGCCGCGATCGATCCCTCTTCACCGGTCTTGGGATCCTGCTCCTTGATGTCCACGTTCACCTGAGTCGGGGCCCAAGGCAACTTGCCTTCCGCCACGCTCTTGGTCCGATCATCCCATTCGAGCAAGTACACGACGTGTTTGTCGTTGTACAACGAGCGAACCCAGATGTCGTCGATCCGGTTCACGAAGTTGCGAGGCTTGTGGGTGATCTGGCCGCCCATCGCTACATAACGCTTGGGAGCCTTCTGCCAGTTCTCGTTCTCCATGTCGGCCGGGATCTCGCCTTCCACGGGGTTCGACGGCACGACGAAGTTGATCTTCGGCTTGTCCGTTAGCGGATCGATCGGCAAAGGATTGCCTTCGTTATCGCGCTCGCACAGCGAGTTGACGAAGTTGGCGATGTCCCAGCGCTCATCCACCGAGGTGCTGTCGGCGAACGACGGCATCGGGGTGCCGTTCACGCCGGTCGAGAAGGTCCGGAAAATGTTCTTGACGTTGTAGGGATCCTGCCGGCTGCCTCTGAAGTTCCAGCACTTGTGCCAGTCGGCCGGCTGGATCGAGAAGCCCCAGTCGTCCTTGAGGTTGAACGCGTTGCCATCGCCGCGTCCTTCCATACCATGGCACTCGATACATTTCTTCTCGACGATCAGCTCGGATCCCCGCTTCTTGCTTTCCTCGGTTTGCGCCTTCGGCTTGAGATCGGCAAGCTGGAGGATCGTCTGGGTTTCGGACTGCTTGTCCGTGAACTTCCGGTCCTTGACGAGCTGCGTCGTGACGAAGGACAGAACTTGGAGTCTCTGCTCTTCCGTCAAGATACCTTCCCAGGACGGCATGGCCGAACCTGGCAATCCATGGGTGACGGTCTCGAACAAGTCGTTCTGGCCGGGAACTGGCTTCTTCGCGTCGAACAGAGGAAGCTCGCCGCTCGCCGTATGGCGGATCTTAAAGGTTCCCTGGTTGAAGTTGCGCGGACGGGGCCACAAACGATCGGCGCCGGGACCATCACCTGCGCCATCGACGCCGTGACACCAGACGCATTTCGTAAAGTAGACTCGCTTACCAGCTTCGATCATATCTGCGGCTGGTTCAGGCGCCAAATCGCCTTTTTTGAAGCCCTCAGGAACGTCTTCGGCAGCCACGAGCGGGAGGCCGACGTGCCCCGAAGCCAGGACGATGCCGAAGGCGGCTGCGGCAACCACTCCTACCTTCTGACTTAGACTCTTTCTCATGTTTGTCCTCTTCATCATGTCCAGGTTTGCCACGAATCCGTTGGCCGCTTAATCCCAGGTACGGGGATAGTAGCCGGTATGCCAATACTCGAACAGAATCACCTTCCAGATCTCATCCACGGTCAGGTGTTGTTCCCACGGCGGCATAACGGACGCCCAGGGGAACCCTTCGTTCGGTAACCCGATGCCACCCTTGGAGACGCGCCAGAAGATGAAGGTCTCCTGCAACTGGGCGATTGTGCCCGGGTCGGTGAAGTTGGCCGGAATCGGGTTGAATGCAAAGGCGTGCAGCCCGCGGCCGTTCAGATTGTCTCCGTGGCAGAAGTGACAGTTCTGGAAGAAAATTTCGCCGCCCTCCCGAACGTACTTCAGATAGCCGGCGTTCTTCTCATCCCAGGGATTGGCGTTGGGCTTCATCAAGCGCCCCATACCCTGTTCGACGATGTTCGCGTTCGAATATTCCTGATCGTACTTACCTTCAGGATTCACGCGGTAGGGGTTCTGCGAGGTCTGCAACACGTACGTCTTGCCGTGCACCTTGGTGCTGGCCGGAGGCGCCGGATGAACGGTGCGCAATTCGATCGGTTCTTCCGACTTCGGCTTCATGGAATTGAACGAGGTCCATCCCACGAGAAGAGGGATGAGAATCAAGTAGCTATAACGCAGCAGCTTGTTGACCCCGCTCTGAGCGTCAAGAACATTCATGATCGGCTGCTTGAACTTCTTCCAGTCTTCTTCGTTGGCTGACACCCACATGAACACCGCCACGAGCGACACCGTCCCGTACATGGCGCGAACGCTGAACGGGATCGGCGGATAGACGCGGAACTTCAGGTACAACAGGACGAAGGCCCAGAACCCGATACCCTGCCAAAACCGCGGGATGGCCATGCCCATCGAACTCATCATGTAGCTCAAGCCGGTGAAGCCGGCGACGAACGCGGCCATTTCCAGGAGCATCTGAATGGGCATATAGCCCTCGACTAAGCGCACGGTGGTCGACGGGACGACGTCGAAGATCATCCCGACCAGCAGCAGAAGCCCTATGGCTCCTACCAGCGCGCCGACTGACATCAATGCTTTCATGGGTTCACTCCCTTTTGTCTATAAGGTCAAAATAGACGTCAAGCTTACGAGATCTTCGGGGGCGGCGCGCCCGCCTTCACGTGCGAAAGGTATTCGACGATCTTCTTCAGCGCGCCAGCGCTCAACTTCTGCCCGAAAACCTTCGGCATGGTGTTGTCCGGGAATGGCTTCACAACGTAGGCACTGGGATCGACCACCGATTCCATGATGTATTCGGACGTCGAGGTGGCCTTGCCCTTGTACTCCTTGTCCTTGATGCGAAGCGGCGCATTCGTCCCCTCTTCCAGCTTGGGACCGATGGTGCCGGTCGCGCCGGGGATACCAGGGATCGTATGGCAGGCCACACATTGCGCCTTGGCGAAGATCTGATCGACCGGCTCCGAGCCATCCGCCATCAAGGCGCTGGGAGGGCCAGCCTTTTCTTCCTGCTGCTTCGGACGATCGGCTTCCGGAATGAACTTCTCGTACGACTTGACGATCTCTTCGAATGAGGGAGCTTCACGTCCTTCGCGTACGTACAGCCACGTGTCGACGGCTGCCAACTCAGGCAAGCTCAATGAGATCGGCGGCTTGTGGATCGCCGGCATTGGGCTTTCCTTATCGTTGGTACCCTTCACGCCATATCCAGCCACAACGTAGCAACTTGGGCAGGAATGGGACTCCGCGATGTACTCCTGGCCATTCTCGGCGGTTCCGGAACCAGGGAACGCTTCTTTGACCGAATACTCGCGCTTGGAGGGATTTCCTTTGGAGTATTTCGGATCCTCGAGACGCTCCTTACCCGCTCGCTCCGGAAGTCCGCTAAGATTGGGCGCCCGCTCTCCCAACATGCCTTGATGGAACGCGTGACACAGTGGACACTGTCCCTTGCCGATTGCGCCTTGAACTTTGTTCTGACCGATACCGCCGAAGATGATCTTTTCACCTTCGTCGGCCAGCTGCTGGGGCGTCATCGAGCTGAAATCCAACTTCTCTTCTTTGGGAGGAAATCCACCTTCGACCTGCGGCAACCAGTTACCGTAGCCGGAAAGAAAGGCGGCAACAAAGAACATGAAACCGCCGATCTTCAAGAGGGCGCCGAGATTGGTGAAGTACAACGCCATCATGAAGGTCGTGGCCGTAATCATGACCAACGACACCGGTAACAACCGGTTTTCCCCATAGAAGTTGTTCTTGTAGTTTGCGATCGCGATGAACAAGAGGAACGACGCGATGATACCGATGAAGGTCTTGAAGACCGCGCGTTTCTTGGCGACCGGATCGCTGATGGATACCTGGAAGTAGATAAGAAGCCCGACGAGAATCGCCATCACCATCCAACCCATGGAGATGGCTTCATTGATCAAATTACCCACGGTTTTAACCTCCTGCGGCTACAGGGAGAGCGGATGTACACGCTCTCCCTTGAGCCAATGCGTCAAGTAAGATGGTTAGTGGCTACCAGCAGGCTGCGGCGCACCACCGGGAACCCCCGCCTTCTCGCCAGCAGGAACCTTCTTCGCCGTCAAGCTGCCGAGCCAGAAGACGAACAGGATGCTGATCCAGAAGAACAACACGTTGAACGAGATCATGTTTGCCGCGAATCCCACCGTGTGGGTGTACGCCCAGGGCGAGTTGTCGCGCATGATTTCGTTCACATGCCAGAAGAGGCGGACCGACGAGCGGATATAGCCCATCAATCCCATCATCCAAGTGAACGCGGTTGCCAACATGATCAGCGCATACTGCGACCGGGCGGAGATCTTGCCCCACTCGATCGGACCCATCTGCTTTGCGCCCTTCATCATCACGCTGTTGAGCGCGAACATGAAGAAGAGACAAGAGAGCGTGGTCGCGACCTGCGGCACGGACAACCCGACGCGGACGTTGGCCGGAATGTAGTAGCCGTAGATGGCCAGCCAGATGATGTTCACATACGCGCAAGCGAAGAAGACACCCATGAAAATGTTGCCGAACTTCGCCCACGAGACAGTCGAGACCTTGTTGCCCCGCATATACCACACGAAACTCAAGACTGTGGTGGTAATGATGACGTTGATGCCGCCGTTCTTGGCCGACATGACGCCATAGTTACCGAGCACCGGGTGCTGCTGACCGCCCATCGCTTTCAATTCTGCGGGCGTCATGACCATGGTGTGCGGGGTGATGAAGACGAGATAGCCGCAGGCGAGCAAGAAGACCAGATACTTGATGTAGCGCTGGTATTTTTCCGCGCCACGCATCCGGCCCATCGCCTGCCACAGATAGTAATTCGTGCTCAGGAACAGAATACCGATCATGGTCGCCTGAATGATGAACAACCAGGCGAGCAAACCACCCATGAGCGTGATGCCCATCTGTTGACGATAGGCATACACTTCGCGCATCAGCCAATACCCGGCGAAAGGCAAGGGAATCAAGAACGCCACGCCGAGCGCCATCGCGATGTAGCCCATCCAATCGTA
>FRDC01004400.1_pt1 | contig 17771 bp, 18 predicted proteins | sample 1106171 | NCBI WGS metagenome assembly FRDC01 (sample SAMEA3930566, study PRJEB13176) | freshwater metagenome | biome: Drinking water system; feature: drinking water; material: water | place: Singapore | collected 2014-12-20 | reverse complement strand
TCAGGCGTTGGCCAAACCAAGGCTGCGCTTGATATTTCGACAAATCTCGCCGCAGCAAAGAAAAAATACCACCTGCAGGAAGGGGTAGGCCATTACGGGATTTTCAACGGCCGCAACTACCGCGAGCATGTGCGCCCGGTTATCACCGCCTGGATCGAGAAGCATAGTTAGCATTGTTTGCGCCCGTCTCGCGCTACTGCGCTCGCTATGGCGCGGTGCGTTGCACGCTCATGGCTGATTCGGCCTACTGGCCTCATATCCGGACTTGACGCGCACGGAATATGCGCATAGACTATGCGCATGGACTCTAAGCATGCTACGAAGCCTGACCGTCGCCGCTCGCTGAACGTGAGCATTCAGTCCTCGCTGATTGAAGAAGCGAAGAAGCTCAATATCAATCTGTCGCGCGGCGCTGAAGAAGGGCTTCGCCACGTTGTGCGTGAAGAGAAAAAACGCCGCTGGCTGGAGGATAATAAGGAAGCCGTCGCCGCGCTAAATGATTTTGTGGAGAAAAACGGCGTTCTGATTACACCGATCTGGATGCGTGACGATGTCACGTTTTGATATTTACGCGTTGCGCGAAGGCAATGTTTACGTCATCGATGTGCAGTCAGATTTTCTGGATGCTCTGCCAACACGGCTTGTCGTGCCACTGATTGAAGAGCATCGCCTTATCAAGGCCATTCCTGAACTTAATGTGTCCATCCATGTTGAGGGTCGAGCGTTTTATACTGTCACCAACATGCTGGCAGCGATGCCTTTAGGCATGCTAGGCAAGTGCGTAGGCAGTGCGGAGGATAAATCGTACGAAATTGTGCGAGCCATCGATTTCCTATTGCAGGGATTTTAATCATGCGCCAGGGATTCACCCTCGTTGAGCTTGCGATCGTGCTGGTTGTGATCGGTCTGGTTGCAGGCGGGGCCGTGATCGGGTTCGACATGGTGCGCGCGAGCGAGCTACGCGCCGTATCAAACGAGTTTTCGCAATATGTCACCGCGGTGCAGAATTTCCGCACCCGCTACAGCGCCATTCCGGGCGATATGAAAACGGCGACCAGCATTTGGGGCGATAATGCCACTGCCTGCGCCGATGCCACCATTACCGATGGTTCGCCCGGTACATGCAATGGCGATGGCGACGGCGTGTTCGATGATGCCAGTGCCGCCAACACCACCGGCGAGCGCTTTCAGTTTTGGAATCAACTTTCTTACTCGGGATTCATTGGCGGGTATTTCTCCGGCGTTGCCGGATCAGGCGGCGTTGCACACCATGTGATAAACAGTAATCACCCGGCATCGAAATTCGAAGGTGCGGGCTGGAGTGTCGGCTATCTTAATAACTATGCCGGAGACTCCGTTACTCCTGCGCATGACTACCAGCGCTATTTTATGGTCGGCGCACAACGCAGCAGCACTACCCCGGCAGGGGCGATTTTCCGCCCCGCGGACGCGCTAAGCATCGACCAAAAGCTAGATGACGGCAGGCCCGCAACCGGAGGTGTGATTGCACTCTATTGGAACAATGCCTGCAGCAACGGCTCCTCCAACACCGATACCGCAAGCACCTACCGCGCCTCGGATGCCTCAGCCCAATGCGCGCTGGTTTTCCCACGTGCGTTTTAGAAAGACGCAGTTCCTCCTTGACTAGGCTTGCCCACCTCGCGTAAACCTCCGGCAATTTGGCTGCAATTTCGATGATTCGCGATTCGATGATTCGTGATTCCAAAGGCGCTAAAAGGATGACCGAACCGCTTCAAAAGCCTCCCAACGCCGCGCTCGTACTTGCGGATGGGACGGTTTTTTCCGGATATGGCATTGGCGTCGAGGGAGCAACCGCGGGTGAGCTCTGTTTCAACACCGCGATGACGGGCTATCAGGAAATCCTCACCGATCCTTCCTACACCGGGCAGATCATTACCTTCACCTTTCCGCATATTGGGAATGTGGGGTGTAATGAGGAGGATATTGAATCCATAACGCCCCCCCTTACATCCCCCCCGCAAGCGGGGGGGAAAGAGGGGGGGAACATCTTCCCAGGCGAAGTCGCCTTCAAACTGTATGACACCTATGGATTTCCGCTGGATTTAACGCAGGATATTCTACGCAGCGACAATATCAGTGTTGATACGCGCGCCTTCGATACCGCCATGGAAGAACAGCGCGCCAAGGCACGCGCTGCCCATAAAGGCTCCGGCGACACGGCCACTTCGGCCATTTGGTTCGACATTAAGGATCGCGCGGGTGCAACGGAATTCTTGGGCTACGCGATGGATGAGGCGCAAGGTGTCATCACCGCGCTGGTGAAGGACGGCAAGGAAGTGAAAGAGCTGAAGGAAGGCGAAGTCGGTGCGGTTATTACCAACCAAACGCCGTTCTACGGCGAATCCGGCGGCCAGGTTGGGGACACGGGCTGGATAAGTAGCGCTACTGCAGGCGTTGAGGTCGTGGATACCGACAAGGTGCTGGATAGTGTGTTTGTCCACCATGTAACGATTAATACTGGAAGCATAAAAGTTGGTGATATTATTACGTTAAAGATCAACATTGAACGCAGAGCCAGCATCCGCGCCAATCACTCAGCGACCCACTTGCTCCATGCCGCACTGCGTAAAAGACTGGGCGAGCATGTCACGCAAAAAGGCTCGCTTGTGTCGCCGGAGCGTTTGCGTTTTGACATTACCCACCCCAAGCAAATCGCACGCGAAGAACTGGAATCGGTTGAGGCGGATGTCAATAGCGTGATTGCGCAAAATGCGGAAGTCACCACGCGGCTGATGACACCTAAAGAAGCCATGGATGCCGGAGCAATGGCCCTATTCGGCGAAAAATATGGCGATGAAGTGCGCGTGCTGGTGATGGGCGACTCCGTTGAGCCGTTGAGCCGCTTATCCGATCATCCAAAAGCTTTACACGGATCATCGGATCATCGGATCATCGGATCAACGGCCTTTTCGGTAGAACTTTGCGGCGGCACGCATGTGAGCCGCACGGGCGAGATTGGCCTGTTCAAAATTATCTCCGAAGGCTCGGTCTCAAGCGGCGTGCGGCGTATTGAGGCGGTCACCGGCGAAGGTGTGCGCGGCTTTATGTGCGAGCAGATTGCAAAATCCAAAGAGCAGCTCGATACGCTGCAAAAAGAAAACGCACGTCTTTCTGCAGAGCTTAAAAAACCCGCGCTGAGCGTTGAGATACCGGATGCCGCCACCCTCATGCACGTGCCGATGGCGGAGTTAAACGCGCGCTACACCGCAACGATCAGCAATGCCCATCAGGCAATTGAACAATTGCAGGAGGCGAATAAAAAACTCGGCAAAGAAGCTGCTGAAGCTAAAAAGAATGCAGCCATGGGCGATAGCGGTGAGGCGGTGATTGAAACGGTAGGCGCGGTGAAGTTAGTGTCAAAACAATTTGGCGAGCTGGATGCTAAATCCTTGCGCGATCTCGCCAACAGTCTGCAGCAAAAACATGCGGATGCGGTGAACGTGCTGCTTTCCACCAATGAAAGCAAGGCGAATATTATTGTCGCCATCGGCAAAGAGCTGCACGGCAAGGTGGATGCGCCGAGCCTCGTCAAAGCTGGCGTCGAGGCCGTGGGCGGTAAAGGTGGTGGCGGCCGCGCCGAATTCGCACAAGGCGGCGGACCTGAAGGCGATAAGCTCGATGCCGCCTTGGCGGCGATTAAGCAAATATTGGCGGCGTAGTTTCATCAAATCTTCATATTTCCCTTGCCGTTTGCCGCTAGCATGCCGCGATGGTGAATCAAGCAGAGAACCAAACCGTTATCGTCGGTGGCGGCATTACCGGACTTTATGCCGCATATCGCGCGGTGGAGGCAGGTTACACTAATATCCACGTGTATGAAGCGGCAGAGCACCTCGGCGGGAAAATCAAAACCGTCAAGGCCGGCGAACAGCATTTCGACATGGGACCTGAATTTATCGACAGTACTCACACGCGCCTGCTGGCTTTGTGTAAAGCCCTTGGCGTGGCGCTGGAAGAAGCGCCGGACCAGCGCACCGACCATTTTCAGGATGCGCAAGGGAAACGCGATTCTGATTTTCTAAAACACTACCGGCCCATTGCTGAGCGCATTTTACGCGACAAAGAAAAACTACAGCGCGATCCCAACGGTGCGGATGCCGCGCGTTTCGAATCCATCTCGCTTGCCGACTATGTTGCGGCGCTACTCAAAGAGCCTGGAATGCCAAAGAATGCAAACGCGGTCATGGCGGTGATTCTTCAGGCGTTTTCTGCCGAAGTGGGGCAAGACCCAAAACACATTACTGCCGCACAATTCGTGGCAGAAACAATCACCTCGGACACCAAATTTCTGGCAAGCGATTGCGGTTATCGCGTCAAAGGTGGCATGCAAACGTTGGTGAAGGCGCTGGAAGAGCATCTTGCAAAGCGTGGCGTTACTTTTCATTACCGCACTCACCTTTCTTCCGTCGCAAGCGATGAGAACGGCTATCGGCTGACTTTCGGTTCGCCGGACGGCGCATTCTCCGCCCACGGAGTACGGGCTATTCTGGCCCTTCCGGCGTATGGGTTAGCGAAGGTGGAAGGACTTGATACGCTCGGCATTCAGCAAAGCAAAGAACGCGCCGCCTCGGTGCAATATGCGCGTGTGATCAAATTTACGGCGCGCTTCAAACCGGGCTTTAGCGCAGACCCCAGCAATCTTTTCGGCGGCGGCGCGCAGTCTTTCTCTCCGCGCGAAGGCTACCGCACATTTGTAGTCTACCATGCGGACTCAGCACAAAAACCACGCGATATTATTCATGCCCATCTCACTCATTTTGCCAAGGCTTACGGCAAGTGCGCGGAGGAGATGTTCGATACCAGCCTTGCGTCCATACAGTTCGAAAATCCTGGAAAATCGCCGTGCTATTCCACTCCATCGCCGGAGACTTATAGCAAAAACAAAGTGTTTTTTGCTGAATTAGAACCGTTGGCCTCAAAAGGTCTTGCCATTATTGGCAGCTATATGCCGTACGAAGGATCGCTCGGATTCATGGAAGGCGGCCTAAGCGCAGCAGACCGGATGCTTGCAAAGTTGCCCAACCCTCGCACACAGCAAAAGCCTTTGGGCAGCGTTAGCGAGACATTACACACAGGTTTTATCTCCGGCAGCATGAGCAAGTCGCGGCAGGCGTTTTAATTACCACAATACTCAGTTTTTATGCGTTGCGCCTTCGCGGAATCCAGCTTTCGCTGGAAGAATGCCAGTAAAGCGCGCTATAAAGGCAGAGCCATTGGGAGTGTTTTATGTCACCTGTCGTGCAGATCAAAAATAAACCGCAAGCGAAACCCATCACCGTTGCGTATGGCGACGGGATCGGCCCTGAAATCATGGAAGCGGTGCTGAAAATTCTTGCCGAAGCACGCGTGCCACTCAATATCGAAACCATCGAGGTGGGGCAGAAGTTTTACGAAAAAGGGGTCTCCACAGGCATTCCTCCGGCGGCGTGGGAATCCATCCGCCGCACAAAAGTATTGCTGAAAGCACCGATTACTACCCCACAAGGCGGTGGCTACAAATCGCTGAACGTCACCATGCGCAAAGCGCTCGGGCTTTATGCCAATGTTCGCCCATGCGTATCGTACCATCCTTACATCAAATCGATGCATGCCAACATGAACCTCGTCATCATCCGTGAGAATGAGGAGGATTTATACGCCGGCATTGAATACCGCCAAACGCACGACGCGTTTCAGTCGGTAAAAATGATTACGCGTTCCGGATCGGAGCGCATCATGCGCTACGCGTTTGAGTATGCGGTATCGAATGGCCGTAAAAAAGTGACATGCATGAGCAAAGACAACATCATGAAACTGACCGACGGTGCGTTTCACGATGCGTTCAACCGCGTGGCCAAAGACTATCCGCAGATTGAGGCGGATCACTATATTATCGATATCGGCTCGGCGCGGATTGCAAGCAAGCCGCACGTGTTCGACGTGATCGTGACCGAAAATCTGTTTGGCGACATTATTTCGGATATCGCCGCGGAAGTTTCCGGCTCCGTTGGGCTGGCTGGTTCCTCGAATATCGGCGCGAACTACGCGATGTTCGAAGCGATCCACGGCAGCGCGCCGGATATTGCTGGAAAAGATATCGCAAACCCCTCCGGCCTGCTGCACGGCGCGATCATGATGTGCGTACATCTCGGCATGGCGGAAGAAGCAAGCAAGTTGCATAACGCCTGGCTCAAAACAATCGAAGACGGCATCCATACCGGCGATATTTTTAACGACATGTCGAAAAAGAAAGTCGGCACGAAGGATTTCGCCCAAGCGGTCATTGATAATCTCGGCGCGGAACCTTCCAGCTATCGCGTCGTGAAATACCAAACGGGCAAAGGCTCGCCCGCAAGCCATGCGGTGCTGGCGGAAGCCAAAGAAAAACGTGAGCTTGTCGGGCTTGATTTCTTTGTGCAGTGGATTGGCAAAGACATCAACGAACTTGGCGCGAAATTGCAGGCCATCTCAAGCGATGCACTCACCTTACAGCTTATTTCCTGTAAAGGCCTTAAAGTTTGGCCGGATATCGTGACCGAAATGGATGTGACCGACCGGTTCCGCGCGCGCTATATGCCCAAAACCAAAGGCAGTGCCGTAACGCATGCGGATATTGCCAAATTGCTCGCCGCGGCGGCGGAAAAAGGCATTGATTTCCTGAAGCTCGAAACACTCTATACGTTCGATGGTAAGCCTGGATTCAGCGCGAGCCAGGGTGAGTAGAAAATTCCTCCCCCAGTAGGGTGAGGATGGAAGAGGGGCGGAATATGGCACGATTTTTCTCAATCATGCCCCCACCCAAACCCTCCCCCTGTGGGGGAGGGAGTTGATGGTGCACCAGCTCCTCAAACACGCGTATCATTCTACTTTCCTACGCAACGTTACTGTACTGTCGGGCGGTTCGTTCATCGGCCTTCTCATTCCGCTATTGCTGCTGCCAATTTTCACGCGCATCTATGGCGCGGAGATATATGGCATTCAGTCCCTGCTTCTCATCGGCTTTATCGCAATCGCACCCCTTGCCACCGGCTATTTCGAGATGGCTATTCCCACCCCCAAAACACTGGGCGAAGCGCGCGGCCTTGCTCAGTGGGCAATGTTGTTAGCACTGCTCTTTAGTGTTGCTGCACTGGTGCTTATTCATCTCAGTGATGAAACGCTGATCGCATGGTTTCGTATTCCGCTTGCCTATGGCGAGTGGCTTTATGCTTTTCCCCTGATCGTGCTCTCAGGAGCGTTGATGAACATTGCTAATTTCTGGCTGCTGCGCGCCGAGAAATTCATTCTCCAAGGGGCTGTGAAAATCATCGCCGCGGCGTCAACTGCCGTGCTGGCCTATGCAGCGCATTATTTTCACCAGGTGGATGGGCTGCTGATCGGATTTTTAGGTGGGTTTATGACCGGTGCTGGTTTGGGCATCTGGGCCATGCACCGCACGAAGTTTTATGTTGCGATTCCGCGCCGTGCACTTGCCCGGCGTTATCAGAAATTCACGCTGTTCGGCGGTATTCCAACTGTGTGTTACACTATCGCTACCCAGTTGCCTCTGATGTACATCACCACCCATTATGCGCTGAGTACCGCCGGGCATTATGGGATGATCCGTGGGCTTTTATTCGCAGGTGTGCTGGTACTTGCAACAAGCATCGGCCAGGTGCTTTTGAATCACATCACCGCGCTCGCGCGGCGTGAGCCTGAAAAAGTCTGGCCGTATTTTTGTCATGTCGCACTCAGTGTGACCGCAGGTGGTGTGTTACTGGCGTTTAGCATGTATGCGCTTGGGCCGTGGTTCTTTGAGCTTTACCTCGGTAAAGGGTGGGAGGATGCGGCCACCCTTGCCCGCACCTTATCACCCTTACTATTTTTCTGGCTGGTGGGGCCGACGCTCGCGCATGCGGCGATTGCCGTTCACGCCCTGAAACCAATTGGCGCATGGCAAATTGCGTATGCCGGAGTGTTGCTGACGCTGGTGCTGGCGGCTGAGCTTTCCTACCACACGTTTCTTGCGCGCTTCATTGTGATCGACGCGGTCATGTACGGCATCTACGCCCTTAGCGTGATTGGGATTATGTGGCGCTACCATGCAACAAGGCGCTAAATGCTTGCATGTGCTGCGGTAGCGGCGCTTCGGCGCGAATCGGCTCTTTCTTAGCATCATAAGGAATCGCAATACTCCGCGCATGCAGCTGGAGCGAATACTCGCTTTCAGGGGCGTAGAAACGGTCGCCTACCACCGGGCAGCCGAGCGCTAAACAATGCAGGCGGATCTGGTGCGTGCGTCCGGTTTTGGGTGAGAGCACAAGTACGCTTACGACACCGTCACTGGCGCGCAATGTGTAATGCGTAGTGGCTTCCTGCCCATCGGGATGCAACTCCATGCGCCATTTACTGCCATGCCCGGTTTTGCGGATCGGCTGGGTGATAATGCCTTCGCGTTCCTTCGGCACACCATTGACTACCGCGAGATAGGTTTTTTCGACTTGCTGGCTGGCGAATAGTTTGCCGAGTCTATCGAGCGACTGGCGATGACGGCCTAACACGAGGCATCCCGAGGTTTCTCGATCCAGCCGGTGAGCAAGTGCTGGCGCGCGTGGCAAACCAAAGCGCAGATGCTCAAACATTTGGTCAAGAGCAACTTTATCATGCGCCGTGGGGTGCACGGCAATGCCTGCAGGCTTATTGAGAATCAACACCGCCGCATCGCGGTGAAGCAGGCGCGCATGCAACTCCTCGGCCGACGGCAGTAGCGACACGTCGTCGCGCAGCGCGGTTTTTCTGATGTTTCCAGCCATTTTTCGTTGCTTTTTTCGTGATAAACCCGTATGGCTCCGCCATGCGCAAACCAGCCGCCAAGCTAGTCTCAAACCGCGTGGACTTCAACGCGTTACTTGCCCGTTTCCAGAGCGCGAAGGCAACGGTCGCGATTCTTGGTATGGGCTATGTGGGGTTTCCACTTGCCCTCGCCACGCATGCGCAAGGGTTTAACGTGTTGGCGTTTGATATCGACAAAAAAAAGATCGATCTTCTGAATAAAGGTAAATCCTACCTCAAGGGCATTGAGAGTAATATCGTTGAAAAAATGCTAAAAAAAGGCCGCTTCCACGCCACGGCGGAAACAAAAGCGCTGCGCGAGGCGGATGTGCTTTTAATGTGCGTGCCCACACCGCTGACCAAGAACCGCGAGCCGGATATGAGTTATGTCGAGGCCACCACGCGTGCAATCGCCAGTGTCCTTAGACCTGGACAGCTGGTGGTGCTGGAATCCACCACCTACCCTGGGACAACGACGGATTTTATCAAACCCATTCTCGAAGAAACCGGCCTTAAAGCGGGTGAGGATTTCTTCCTCGCCTATAGCCCGGAACGCGAGGATCCCGGCAACGGATTTTTCTCTACCGCATCGATTCCCAAAGTCGTCGGCGCGGATGAAAACCGCTCACGCGCGCTTGCAGAAATGTTTTATAGCAACGTGGTGAAAGAAGTCGTCCCTGTCTCCTCCTCGGCAACAGCGGAGGCGGTGAAGCTCGTTGAAAATATTTTCCGTAGCGTCAACATCGCCCTCGTCAATGAGCTAAAAGGCGTATTTGAAAAAATGCAGATCGATGTGTGGGAAGTGGTGGATGCCGCCCGCACCAAACCGTTTGGCTTCATGCCGTTTTACCCTGGCCCGGGTGTCGGCGGCCACTGCATCCCGATCGATCCTTTTTACCTCACCTGGAAATCACGTGAGTACGGTGAGCCTACGCGCTTTATTGAGCTTGCAGGCGAAATCAACGCCCGTATGCCGGAAATGGTCGTTGCCAAAACGCGCGAGGCACTCGATACGCGGCAAAAGCGCGGCCTCAACGGTGCGCGGATTCTGGTGCTTGGCATTGCCTACAAAAAGGATGTGGACGATATGCGCGAATCGCCCTCCTTGTTCGTGTTTGAAAAATTGCTCGATGCCGGCGCGACGGTGGACTACCATGACCCATTGATCCCTGTGATTACCCCAACGCGCGAGCATGCACGTCTCACCGGGCGCAGCTCCGTGCCGCTCACGGAAAAGCAGTTAAAATTATACGATGCGGTGGTCATCACCACCGGCCACACAAAGGTGGATTATGCGCGTGTTGTCAAAGCGAGCAAGCTTGTGGTCGATACGCGCAATGTCACTGCCAAACTCAAAGATAAAAAGAACGTGGTGAAGGCGTAATCAGTGCCTATTGGCACTGCATCAACAATGCTTCTGCGGCGAAGCGTTCGGCAAGTTTTTTATTGCCCGCCTCACCACGCGCAGGGTGCATACCCTGCACCCTGACTTCAATCACAAAATGCGGCGCATGCGCCGGCCCATCGGCGCTGATAGTATGGTACTCCGGCAAGCCAAGCCCGCGCGACTGCGCCCATTCCTGCAAGGCGGTTTTTGCATCCTTCGGCGGCACTTTGACCAGCAACGCCCGCTTTTTCCAGAATTTCTCCATCAGTTGCTTTACGGGTGCAATCCCGCCATCAATATATATCGCACCGAGCAGTGCTTCGCAGGCATCTTCAAGGTTACTGTTATTCTGCCGCCCGCCTTGCTCTTCTTCACCGGGCGCGAGCGCAAGATACTCTCCGAGGTTCCATTCATTCGCAATTTCCGCCAGCGCCCCACCATTCACCAGCGCCACAAGACGCTTGCTTAAGTCGCCTTCTTCTTCATTGGGGTAAAGCTGGTACAAAAGCTCTGCAACACACAAACCGAGCACGGCATCGCCCAAAAACTCCAACCGTTGGTTATGCGCGCTTTCAGGTTTGCTCTTCATGACCGAACGATGCGTAAGAGCCTGTACCAACAGCTCCGGCGTCGTAAAACGGTAGCCTAACATCTGCTCAAGTGCTGCGAAATGCGAGCTGCTCATATCGACAACAACCAACGGTCACCTCGAAAAAGCTGACCCCAGCTAGAAGGTTTAAAGAACGACGCGTCGGTATTAAAAGAGAGCAAAACCAGCTCAGCCCGGCCAATGATATTTTCTTCCGGCACATATCCTACAACGCTCTGATAACGGCTGTCTTGCGAGTTATCGCGGTTATCGCCCATCATAAAATAATGCCCAGCAGGCACGATATAGACTGCGGTATTATCCGCAGGCCCTTCGTAAATCTCATCGAGAATAATGTGTTTTTTGCCGTTCGGTAGCGTTTCGATATAGCGTGGGAACGGACGTAGATCGTTGGTTTGCGACGAATGCAATGTCACTTCGCCATCGCGCGTGATCTCAACCGCTGTGCCGTTGATATAAAGCCTTCCGTGCTGCATTTGAATCCTATCACCGGGCAAACCGATCACGCGCTTGATATAATCGATGGAGGTATCGGAAGGTAAGCGGAACACGACAACGTCGCCGCGCGCGGGCCGCGCATCGGACGTGCGTCCTTCAAAAAACTTGAAGCTAAAAGGAAAAGAATAGCGAGTGTACCCATAAGAAAATTTAGAAACAAAAATATAATCACCTTCATAAAGGGTCGAAAGCATGGAGCCTGATGGAATATGAAACGGCTCATACGCGAGCGAGCGGAAGACCAGTGCAATGAGAATGGCGAAGGCGAACGACTTGATCATCTCCCACGTGGATTCAGTTTTTTTCTCAGCCATGGGATGTGCCTGCCGTGCTTAATGCAATTGTGGTTTGACTATGCCGTAAAGGTCGTACGCATCGGCATCGGTAATCTCGAGTGTGACGACATCGCCCACTCGTACACCTTTTTCTGCAGGTGCGATGGCATTCCCATCAATCTCCGGTGCGTCGGCTACCGTACGGCAGATGAGCTGTTTGTTCTCAATCGCATCAACAATTGCGCGTTGGCGCGTGCCCACTTTAGTTTGCAACTTGGCGACGGAAATTTCCTGCGCAGCTTGCATGAAACGATGCCAACGCTCCTCTTTCACATCCTGCGGCACGTGGTTTGAAAGCGCATTGGCGCTTGCACCTTTTACGTCCTCATACTTAAAGCAGCCGACGCGGTCGAGCTTCACTTCACGCATCCATTGCAAAAGCAACTCAAAATCTGCCTCGGTTTCGCCGGGGAACCCTACGATAAATGTCGAACGCAGCGTGATCTCCGGAACGTCCTTACGCCAGCGGGCGATGCGCTCGGCGGTTTTTTCAATTGCTGCCGGGCGGCGCATGGATTTGAGTACTGCGGGCGACGCATGCTGGAACGGAATATCAAGATAGGGAAGGATTTTTCCCGAGGCCATGAGCGGCATCAACCCATCAACATGCGGGTAAGGGTACACATAATGCAGCCGCACCCATACACCAAGCTCACCCAACGCATCCGCTAAATCATAGAGCTGCGTTTTTACTTCGCGTCCCCGCCAGGTGGAAGTAGCGTATTTCACGTCTACCCCATAAGCGCTTGTATCCTGCGAAATCACAAGCAACTCCTTCACGCCTGCCTTCACAAGCAGCTCTGCTTCCTTCAGCACGTCACCCGCCGGACGGCTGACGAGATCACCGCGCATGGAAGGAATAATGCAGAACGAGCAGCGATTATTGCAACCTTCGGAAATTTTGAGATACGCATAGTGACGCGGCGTGAGGCGGATGCCTTGCGGTGGCACAAGATCGGTATAAGGATCATGCGACGGCGGCAACGCCTGGTGCACCGCATCCATCACCGCCTCGTAATGCTGAGGGCCGGTGACGGCAAGCACATTCGGATATTTCGCGGTAATCACCTCTGGCTCCGCACCGAGGCAGCCGGTGACAATCACTTTACCATTATCATTGAGCGCTTCGCCAATCGCTTCGAGTGATTCTTCGCGTGCGGAATCAAGAAAACCGCAGGTATTGACGATCACGAGATCCGAACCCGCGTAATCCGGTGCGATCTCATAGCCCTCCGCGCGCAAGCGAGTAAGGATGCGTTCCGAATCGACAAGCGCCTTCGCGCAGCCAAGGCTGACAAATCCGACTTTAGGCACTGCAGCAGATTTTTTCATACAATATTTCTGCGCCTAAAGAGCATGATACCAACCAAAAAGCAACTTGATGCTCGCTTGTCAGGCAACACAAAGTTCTGTATCGCTGCCGCCATGACCACCATCGCCACATGGAATGTGAATTCGGTTAAGGCGCGGCTTAGCAATGTGCTTGCCTGGCTTGAGTCGAACCCGGTGGATATTCTCCTGCTGCAGGAGCTTAAATGCGAGACGGATGCGTTTCCGGCGATGGAGTTTGAGGACCGCGGCTATAATCTCGCCATCCATGGGCAGAAAACATACAACGGCGTTGCAATCTGTTCCAAATTCCCGCTGGAGGATGTGATGCGCGGATTGCCTGAAATCTCCTCCCGCCTGCGGGGGGAGGAGGTTGATGCGCAAGCCCGCTATATCGAAGCGCTGGTGAATATTCCCAATGGCGTTCTACGTGTTGCCTCGGCGTATATTCCGAACGGTCAGGAAGTAGGCAGTGACAAGTTTCTTTATAAACTAAATTTTCTCGATCGTCTCTATGCCCACTGGCAAGAGCGATTGGCATGGAATGAAATGGCCGTTCTCGGTGGCGATTTTAACGTCGCCCCCGAAGCGATCGACGTGCATGACCCCAAGGCGTGGGAAGGTAACATTCTGTTCCATCCTGAAGAGCGCGCGCGCTTACGCGCGCTATTGCATTTAGGTTTGTACGATGCGTTTCGTGTGAAACACCCAACAACACAGCAATTCAGTTGGTGGGATTACCGTGGCGGCGGTTATGAGCGCGGCATCGGTGCACGGATCGATCATCTGTTGCTTTCGGGCATAGCGGTCGACAAACTCAGCGATGTGGCGATTGATGAATCTCCGCGCGGCCAAGAAAAACCATCCGATCACGCGCCAGTGGTGTGTACGATTACACTTTAGTTTTGTCATTCTGAGCGTAGCGAAGAATCCTTATTCCCTAGCAAGAGATCCTTCGCTTTCGCTCAGGATGACAACGAAGAAAAGATCAATTGCTTCGTCGCAATGACCTGCATCCGCTAGAGACTGGTAACTACTAATGCCCATGCGCGCAATTGGGACCATGCACATGCGGGCGCATGCCGATACGCTTTGCCTTCTCCATTTTACGGCGCAGCACGTCGCGCTTCATCGGCGGCTGATAATCGAGGAAAGTTTTGCCATCGAGATAATCAATTTCATGTTGTAGCACGCGGGCGAGCAACCCTTCCGCTTTCAGGTTTTTCGCCGCGCCATTTTCATCAAGATAGTCGATAGTAATCGAAGCCGCCCGTGCAACCGGCGCGGAAATGCCAAGAAACGTGAGTGAGGATTCTTCCTCTGTATCCGTTGCATCCGAACGCTGGGTGATCACAGGGTTCACCATGCGGTAACTGTGCAGAACTTCACCCTCTTCCAACTCGACCACGACGAGGCGCTGGGTGATGCCCACCATCGGTGCAGCAAGGCCATAGGCATGCTCGGCGCGGAGCATTTCCATCATTGCTTCAAGCGTCGCGCGGATGGAATCATCCACCACCGCCACCGGCGTGCAGATCGTTTTATAGATGGGATCGGGAGCGAGAATAAAATTAAGCATTAGCAATTTCCTTGCGTTTCATGCCGCCATATAGGTGATGCCTAAACAAATGTCATCAAATCTTCATATAACTGATATCAAACCGACATCATTTCATGATAAGTTTGGTTCTGAGTTAGTTTACTTAGAAACAATTAAAACTTAGGAAGTAGTTATGACGAACAAAGACGCACAAACGGCTAACAAAAAGGACTGGATTGACAGCAATGTAGGGCATTTTGCACATGGATTTATTAATAATTTAACATTAACTGGCTTTGACCACACAGTTATTTTAGCAAAAACGATACTTGATAAAGACAAAGAGCAAAATTTCGGCGAAAAGTTTAACGAACACCGCCAGGATATTCTTGAGTATGCCGCCGATAATACAGGGGCTGAAATTACCGGAGCCCTTACCGCATTCTTAGTGCCGCCGGTTTTGCAAACAGTTGCTGGTAGTGTGGGATCTAAAATGTTTCAAAGCAACTTTGTAAAGGCTTTTAATGGACAAAAAGGTAATTTTGCCTCACAAGCGAGACTCGGTCTTCACTTAATAGGTTATGCAGGGAGTAATTTGACATTCGCATGGATGACGGGGATGTATACAACTCAGGCGGCCCATTATATTATTGGCGCAGTAGAAGAACTGAAAACTCCGGCTCCTACGCCACACGTGCGTGAAGGATCGTTAACAAGAGCAATCTAGAATCGTACTACCCCTTCTTCTCCCCGCTTGCACTTGCGCCAGGCACGGCGAGTTTAAGCGCCTGGGAAGATTGGCCGCCGAAGGGACGCAGATATTCAACTTCCTCACGCGCGGCAACGCGGCTTGGCGGCAGCTCATAAGAAGTTTGCGCCTTGGGCATCACCGCGTTGCGGCCGCTGCTTTTGGCTTCGTAAAGTGCCACATCCGCGCGCTTGAGGAAGATCTCCGGCGTATCATTTACCTGCATGGTGGCGTAGCCAATGCTCACCGTTTTGCGCAGTGGGCTATCCGGATGTTTGATAATAAAGGCCGTGTTTTCGACATTGCGCCGCAAGCGCTCGGCGGCTTCGAAAGCGCGCGCTTCATCCGTCTCCGGCATCAGCACCACGAATTCTTCCCCGCCATAGCGCGCCGCTAAATCCGCTGAGCGGATGGTGCTGACGATAATGCCCGAAAGCTGCTTTAAGATTTCATCGCCCGCATCGTGACCATAGGTATCGTTCACGGATTTGAAATGATCCATATCCATAATGAGAAGCGACAAGCTACGCTGCGTTTCACCCGCCTGGCGCAGTAGGTTTTTAAGGTGCGTGTCGAGGTAGTGGCGATTGTAGAGGCGGGTTAGCCCATCCGTCACCGCCATCGACACCGACTGCTGGTAGTTGGATTTCAGCGCTTCCTGATATTTCTTGCGACGGATTTGGGTTTTCACCCGCGCCAGCATTTCGTTAAAATCAATCGGCGTGATGAGGTAGTCGTTCACGCCCAGCTCCAAGCCTTTCAGCATGAGGTGCTGCTCGTCCTCATCGACAAGCATCACAATCGGTACATGACGCACCTGCTCGATTGCCTTAAATTGCGTGGCGAGGCGCAACCCGTCGATATCCGCAAGCTGGGTGGAAATAATAATGAGATCAAAGCTGGGGTTGGCCTTGGCATGATCCAGCGCCAGCTTGTGATCGGCGAAATTCGCTAGCTGGTATCCCGCGGATGTGAGTTTTTCCACGATGCGTTTGGATTGCACGACATCATCATCAATCACCATCAGCGAGGAGCCGGAGACATCAAACGTCAGCGAAAAGTCCGACGCGCTCATGCCAAGCTGCGAGCCGGATTTATCGCGCAAGCGCAGCTCATCAATCAGCACTTTAATGCGCACCAGTGAACGCACACGGGCAAAGAGCGACGTATCATTAATCGGCTTGGTGATAAAATCATCCGCCCCCGCTTCAAGGCCCTGTACGCGGTCCGAAGGTTCGGAAAGGGCGGTGACCATGACGACCGGAATGTGCGAAACGTCAGGGTCCTGCTTGATCTGGCGGCAGGTTTCAAACCCATCGATCCCTGGCATCATCACATCGAGCAGAATGAGATCGGGCTTTTTTTCTTTGGTTTTGGCGATGGCTTCATAGCCATCTTTGGCGGTAATCACATCGTAATATTCGTTAGCAAGCTTGGCTTCGAGAAGCTTCACGTTGGCGGGCACATCATCGACGACAAGAACGAGGCCAGTCACTACTTCCCCCTACACCGCATCATACACCGGCTCCAAGAAACGGCGCACCGTGTCGAGAAACGCGTCGATCGCAATGGGCTTGGATAAATACGCCTCGCAACCGGCGGCGAGAATGCGGTTTTCATCGTCCTTCATGGCAAAGGCGGTCACGGCAATCACAGGAATATGGCGAATATCGCCATCCGCCTTGATTTTTTTGGTGATCTCAAGGCCGGAGATTTCCGGAAGTTGAATGTCCATCACGATGAGATCGGGCATGATCGAGCGCGTGAGCGCGATCGCTTCGATACCTTCTTTGGTTTCGAACGTCTCGTACCCGTTCGCGCCCAGAAGATCGCGAAAGAGCTTCAGGTTGAGGTCGTTATCTTCAACGATGAGTATTTTTTTGCTCATGCGAGCGATCACTATACTGATTTTTCAGTAGTTTGAAAGAGGAATCACAGCGGATGCTTGAGTTGCTTTCTTCTCGACGTCAGCGCTTTTGCCAGACGAAAAAATCATTCGTCAGTTTGGAAATATCGGAATAGTCGCTATCGCGTCCAGTCAGGTTTTGTTGCTTTGAGATGTGTATTCGTATGTTTTTCCGGCACGNNCACGTGGCGAACGTTGAACAACTTCACGAAACTGTCATCGAATCGTCATGAGTTTGTAACGCATCATGTTTATGAAGGGTCTGATTTATCTGAGTCTAACAAATCAAATTGATCGTGTGAGGAATTTTATGGGTGTTTCAGAATCTTATGCGCAACCTAAAGACGAATATATCGCTTACGACCAAGCAATAGACGAACTGAACCGCATATTGCATGACGAAGATATTGAAACATATAAAAAAACTGGCAAGGATCTTGAAGAAGTTAATCCCGAGCGTGTCAAGGCTTGGAAAGATAAAATTAATGAATTGACCAAAGCAAGAAATGAGCTGCGCAAGAAGGCAGATCAGTATCCAGTCTCTAGCCCAGCTGAAAGAGATTACAAGCCTGGAAGAGGTAAGTAC
>FRDC01002933.1_pt1 | contig 17779 bp, 13 predicted proteins | sample 1106171 | NCBI WGS metagenome assembly FRDC01 (sample SAMEA3930566, study PRJEB13176) | freshwater metagenome | biome: Drinking water system; feature: drinking water; material: water | place: Singapore | collected 2014-12-20 | reverse complement strand
GGGCCGCCCCCGCCGCGGCCCCCCGCCCAGCCCGCTGTCGACCACGCGCATCATGCCCGCCGCGAGCCGGCCCCGCGCAGGTCCTCCGCCAGCGCGCGGGCCGCCTCCTCCTGCAGTTCCCGCCGCGCCAGCCTCGCCAGCCGCAGGTTGTTCGCCACGTCCAGCCACGCCAGCCCCACCACCATCACCAGCAGCAGCAGCACCGCCAGCCACGCCATCGTCATCGCCCGTGGCGACTGCGGCCCCGCGATCGACACCGCGTACGCCATCAGCGGCGCCAGCACGAACATCAGCAGCCCCGACGCCGTCCGGATCCGCCGCCGCGACGCCGGCACCTCCGGCCCCTGCAACGCCACCAGGTGCGCGATCAGCACCGCCATCACCAGCCCCGCCAGCGGCACGCTGATCCACCACGGAATGATCGCACCCGCCGCCGCGTTCACTTCGTCTCCCCAGTGGGGCGGGCTTCCGCTCGGGTGGGGCGGGCTTCCCAGCCCGCCGGCTCCCCGGTGGGGCGGGCTTCCCAGCCCGCCTGGTTCGACGCTCCCCGCGCCGCAATCTCCTTCAATATCGGCTTCAACCTCTCCATCGGCAGCCCCATCACCGTCGCCGGGTCCCCCTCATACCCAATCGGCCACCCCGCCGCGATCTGCTCATCCAGGTTGTACCCGCCCGCCTTCCCGCGCCACGCCCCCGCCCGCAGGTGCGCCGCGATCTGCTCCTCGCTCAAGACCCCCAGCCGCACCTTCGCCGTGTCCGCGAAAATCTTCCGGAACTTCGACCGCGGCTCCAGCACCGCGCACCCCGTCACCACCTCGTGCCCGTCCCCCATCAACCCCCGGATCATCGCCTCCGCGTCCCGCTCGTCCCGCGGCTTGCCGATCATCCGCCCCCGGTGCACCACGATCGTGTCCGCCGCCAGCACGCACGGCCCGTCGTACTCCGCCGGCAACCGCGCCGCCGCCGCCTGCGCCTTCAAAAACGCCAACGCCGCCGCCCACCTCGGCGGACAGTCATCCGCCCCCGGCAACAACTCCGCATCATCAAACGGCGCCGCCAGCACCTCGTGCTCGATCCCCGCCCGCGTCAGCAACTCCCGCCGCCGCGGCGACCCCGACGCCAGCACCAACCGCCCACCCTGTCGCGCCACACTCACGCCCCAAGTCTACGACGCCACCCCAGTGGCACCGGCGTCCCGCCGGTGCGCCTTCCTCGAACCCCTAACCCCGAACCCCTCCCCCCTACTCTGCCCCCATGCCCCGCGCCCACCTCCTCCAATCCGACATCCGCTGGGAGGACCGTCCCGCCAACTACCGCCTTGTCGACGACATGCTCGACGCCCACGCCGCCGCCCTCGCGCCCGGCGACCTCCTCGTCCTCCCCGAGATGTTCGACACCGGCTTCTCCTTCAACCTCGCCCGCACCGCCGACACCGACGGCTCCACCCTCGCCTTCCTCCGCGACCTCGCCCGCCGTCGCCGCCTCTTCGTCCAGGGTGCCCGCACCGCCATCGGCCCCGACGGCCGCGGCCGCAACCGCTGCCCCGTCTTCGACCCCGCCGGCGTGCTCCTCTGCGAGTACGACAAAGTCCACCCGTTCTCCTACGGCCGCGAAACCGAGTTCTTCTCCGGCGGCGAACACGTCCGCGTCTACACCTGGGACGGCTCCCCCCACTGGCCCGGCCACACCGTCGTCTGCCCCTCCATCTGCTACGACCTCCGCTTCCCCGAGCTCTACCGCCAGGGCCTCGCCCTCGGCGCCGAAGTCCTCGCCCTCGGCGCCAACTGGCCCGCCTCCCGCGCCCACCACCGCCGCAGCCTCGGCATCGCCCGCGCCATCGAGAACCAGGCCTACCTCCTCTGCGTCAACCGCGCCGGCCAGGACCCCCACCTCACCTACTCCGGCGGCACCTTCGCCGTCGACCCCAAAGGTCAACTCCTTGCCGAACTCGGCCCCGAGCCGGGCGTGCTGTCAGTCGAGATCGACCTGCCCGCCCTCCGCGCCTGGCGGAAGGACTTCCCCGCCTGGCGCGACCGGCGGCTGGCCTAGCGCTAGAGCCCTGAGCGCAAGCGAGGGTCCTTGGGCGTCGTGAACACCAGCGTCGCCCAACCCACCGAACCCGCCGACGACGCGCTGAACGCCTCCCGCTCGTCCCTCGGCGAGGTGGTCGGTGCCACCCGCCGACCATGTGCTACCGGAGGCCAGCAAACCGGCTGTTGACTCGGAAGCGCGGCAGCCCCGGAGGAAGCCAACTCGGATCCGGAGGAACACTCCTGCCGAGCGATGACCCGTAGAGCCACACGCGATTCCCCGCCGCGAACCCGGCGATTGTGTAGATGTTTCCACAACGAATCCATCGGCCGCGGTTAGACCGTGGCCCGCGAAGGAGCACCACGTGGCACTCATCGAGAGGAACCCAGGCCGACCATCGCCAAAAAACACCAAGGGTCGTGCCGCCAATTCTACACATCATTGTTTCATAATTAAACTCAATTTTAGAAACGGTGCACAAAGCGTTCAAAAACATGCAAATGCACACAATGAAAATACTGTCTCTAATATGAATAGGCTGCCCATTAAATGGATAGAAAGCAGATGACATTACTAAGATAGACAGAAACCACGTGGTAATAAAAGACAACTTCAAGAACGGTCTCGACACGACTCGGGCTCGCCTATCACCCGAACGTACTCGCGCATTTGAGCAGACGTAAACCCAGAAACGCTTAGCATTATATCCGAGCTCATCGCTCTCTGGCCAACCCATGAACCGCTGGCCGCTCGGGAGACGATAGTGTAAGAATGAACTGGGACGAAGGACCGTCTCGGCGATACTTTGCATCCCCGCCTCTTCGTTTGGAGTAACAGGCGTCATGGTCTGCAGCACGTTCTCTTAGCATCTTCCAAGGACCGCCCGTTGGCAGCGTCGTACACCCGATTCCGCACGTGGTAGTACGCGCCGGCGAGCACGGCGTGAGTGTACAGCTCGCTGCCCACGCCCGCCGCCGCACCCGCGGCCGAACTGATGGCCGGGTCCCACACGTAGCCAGCGTAGCCGAATAGGCCCCCGACCGCCAGCGCAGCGGCCACGCTCATAAGCACTTACGCCGCCCCCCGCCTCACCCCAACTGATCCATCCCCTCCTGCACCGTCCGCACCAGCACCAGCGTACCCCGCCTCCGACCTCCGCGCCTGGCGGACGGACTTCCCCGCCTGGCGCGACCGGCGGCTGGCCTAGTTCTGGAGCCCTGAGCGCAAGCGAGGGTCCACCGATGTCGGTGACAAATAAATACTGCACGTTAAGTTATATTCTTGCGACTACATAATGCGACAATCAAATATAGCGAGGTCAAAACAGCAATCCACATACCAAACAAACTCACAATACCCATAAATCTTGAGCCAAACGGGGAAATCGACCAAAAGAGCTCGAAAGAAAGTTCCGTCATAGAAACGATCACAAGTGGGCTAACCGTTCCGAACACGGCGAGAGAGGTGGGAGACACGCATCCATACACTAACCCACCTCGAAGTGATATTCTCGAACGCCGAAGACGAACATTTTTCAACCTCAGCCTGCTATGAGCGATTGAAGAATTCCATGCTACTATAAAACACAGAACCATCCATCCAAATCCAACTAAAGCAGTTGCAATAAACGCAATAATCGTGGACATCGTCGATGGGGAGGCAATCGCAATCAAAACGGAAACCCCGGAAGCGATTACGTAATGACGCGGCCCGAGTTCCCAAGACTCATCGGCATCTGTGCGATCGGATACGTTTTCCTTAAGCTTCGACCGATCTCTCCGGCATTTTTCAGCGTATATGCCAGCTGCCATGAAACACTTGACCTCCGTATCCCACCATTGAGCAATCGGATTAGTCATGGCAAGTATCTCTAGTGAACGAAATCGGCATTTGTCGAGCAACGGACGCACACAAAGCCATCTTGCCGGCTATGCACGAGGCAAAGTCGCCCCCGGGATCCCTCCTCGTCCTCCGCCGGTTGACAGCGTCGTAGACGCGGTATCGCACGTAGTAGTACGCGCTCGCCAGCACGGCGTGAGTGTACGGCTCGCTTCCCACGCCCGCCGCTGCGCCCGCAGCCGAACCGATGGCCGGGTCCCACACCTAGCCGGCATAGCCGAATAGGCCCCCGACCGCCAGCGCAGCGGCCACGCTCATAAGCACTTACGCCGCCCCGCCTCACCCCAACTGATCCATCCCCTCCTGCACCGTCCGCACCGGCACCAGCGTCAGCCCCGCCGGCGGCCTCGGCAGCCCGCGCCCCGCCGGCACCAGCAGCGTCGTGAACCCCAGCCGCGACGCCTCCAGCATCCGCTGGTCCAGTTGCGTCACCGCCCGCACCTCGCCCGCCAGCCCGACCTCCCCCACCGCCGCCGCCGTCGCCGGCAGCCCCCGCCGTACGTGCGCTCCCGCGATCGCCAGCAGCAGCGCCAGGTCCGCCGCCGGCTCGCTCACCCGCACGCCCCCCACCGCCGACGCGAAGATGTCGCGGTCGGCCAGCCGCTGCCCCGCGTGCTGCTCGAGCACCGCGATCAGCATCGACAGCCGGCTCGCGTCCAGCCCGCTCGACTTCCGCTTCGCCGCCCCGAGGAACCCCGTCGCCGTCAGCGCCTGCACCTCCACCATCAGGCACCGCGACCCCGTCATCACCGGGCACACCACCGTCCCCGGCCCCGCCGTCCGCTCCCGCGCCAGCGCCGACGCCCCGTGCTCCGCCGGCACCAGCCCCTGCCCCGTCATCTCCATCAGCCCCAGTTCCAGCGTCGTCCCGAACCGGTTCTTCACCGCCCGCACCAGCCGGTGCGCGTGGTACCGATCGCCCTCGAAATACAGCACCGCATCGACCAGATGCTCCAGCAGCCGCGGCCCCGCCAACTGCCCGTCCTTGGTCACGTGCCCAACCAGGATCACCGTCGTCCCGCTCGCCTTGGCGAGGTAGACCAGCTCCGCGCAGCACCGCCGCAACTGCGTCAGCGACCCGGGGAACGCGTCCAGGTCCGCCTGATAGATCATCTGCACGGAGTCGATGATCAACACCGGCGGCCGTCCCTCCGCGTGCTCCCCCAGCACCCGCGCCGCCTGCTCCGTGATCCGCCCCAAGCTCGTCTCCGCGAGCAGATACAACCGCTCCGGCAGCGGCCCGCTTGCCCCCGCGCTCAGCCGCGAGAACCGCAATTTCACCTGCTCCGCCGATTCCTCGCTCGACACGTACAGCGTCGGATACCCACCCGCCGCCAGGCTCCGCGCCGCCTGCAGCAGCAGCGTGCTCTTGCCGATCCCCGGATCGCCCCCCAAGAGCACCGCCGACCCCGGCACCAGCCCGCCGCCGAGCACGCGGTCCAGTTCCGTCTGCCCCGTCGCGATCCGCCGCAGCGTCGCCCCGGCATCGATCTCCCCGATCGCCCGCGCGGGCGACCGCGCCGTCACCGGCTCGGGCAGCACCGACGCCGCATCCGGCCCGGCCTCGGCGTCCGCCAGTTCCTCAGCCGTGGGAACGCCCGCGCGCGGCCCAAACGCCCGCAGCGACGCCCCGCGCGGGTCCACCTTCGCCTTCGGCTCGACGCTCTGCGCCTCCAGCGCGTCCCACGTGCCGCAGTCCGGGCACTTGCCCATCCACTTGGTCTGCACCGCCCCGCACGCCCGGCACGCAAACACCTGTCGCACTCGAGCCATGCCCCAAGTCTACAACCGCGCGGCACCACCCCCGCCGCGCGTGCAACCGCCCTCACCCCTAACCCCTACCCCCTCACCCCTCTTCCCTCGTCGCTCGTCGCTCGTCGCTTCTCACGCCCCCGCCATCGCCCCCGCCGGCTCCTTCTCGCTCACCCGCTCGATCGTCGCCCCCAGGAGCCGCAAGCGCTCCTCCATCCGCTCGTAGCCGCGGTCCAAGTGATAGATCCGGCTGATCGTCGTCCGTCCCTCGGCCGCCATCCCCGCCAGCACCAGGCACGCGCTCGCCCGCAGGTCGCTGGCCATCACCGGCGCCCCTTTCAGCGTCCGCACGCCGCTCACGATCACCGTCGGCCCCTGCCGGAACAGCCGCGCCCCCATCCGCGACAGCTCCGCCACGTGCAGGAACCGCTCCGTGAAGATCCGCTCCGTGATCACGCTGTTCCCGTCCGCCAGCGTCAGCATCGCCATCAACTGCGCCTGCAGGTCCGTCGGGAACCCCGGGTGCGGCTGCGTCGTCACCTCGATCGGCTGCAGCACCCGCGACGCGCTGACGCGGCACGTCGTCCGCAGCAGATCCTTCCCCGTCTCGTACGTGATCGTGATCCCCGCACGCTCCAGGTGATCGATCGTCGCCATCAACGCGTCCACCGGGCAGTTGTCCAGCGTGATGTCCCCGTTGCTGATCGCCGCCGCACAGAAATACGTCCCCGCCTCGATCCGGTCGGGCAGCACGCGGTAATCCACCCCGCCCAGCTCCTCGACCCCGTCCACGATGATCCGCGGCGAGCCCGCCCCGCGGATCTTCGCCCCCATCTGGTTCAGCATGTTCGCCAGGTCGACAATCTCCGGCTCGCACGCCGCCATCTCGATGACCGTCTGCCCGTCCGCCAGCGTCGCCGCCGACATCACGTTCGCCGTCCCCAGCACCGTCGACCCGAACGGCCCGCCCAGGAACACCCGCCCGCCCTTGAGCCGCCCGGGCCGGCCGCCCGCCCCGCGCGGCGCCGTCGCCACGATGTCCCCGCCCTCGAGCTTGAGGTCCGCCCCCAGCGCCGCCAGCCCGCGCAGGTGCAGGTCCACCGGCCGCTCACCGATCGAGCACCCGCCCGGCAGCGACACCCGCGCCGACCCACGCCGCGCCAGCATCGGCCCCAGCGTCGAGATGCTCGCCCGCATCGTCTTCACGATCTCGTACCGCGCGTGGCTCGCCTCCGGGTTGAACACCCGGATCTTCGTCACGCCCCCGGGGCTGTTGATCCCCTCCGTCGGCGTGTAGTCCACGTGCGCCCCAAGCTCGCCCAGCAGCCGGTGCATGTTCTGGATGTCCGCCAGGTCCGGCACATCCCGCAGCACGAACGGCTGGTCCGTCAGCAACGCCGCGCACAGCATCGGCAGCGCGCCGTTCTTCGAGCCCTTGATCGTGAGCCGGCCCGTGAGCCGCGCGCCGCCGACAATCTCAAACCGGTCCATGAGGTCCTCCGTGACCGTGCGCGCGGGGCGACCGCGCCAACGTCCAATATATCTCGGCTCTTCGCCCCGCCAAGCGGTAAATCCGCGTCAGATCCCCCGCAGCCCCCGCCCAGCCCGCGCCACCCGCACCGCTTCTCCCCGCCGCCACGCCGCCTTCTGGCCGCCCAGCCCACCGTTTCTGACCTTCTTCCCTGTCGGGTTGGCCCGGCCGGACGCCCGGCCACCTGGCTCGGAGGAACGTCCCATGCCCGTCACCAACTCGACCGCCCACGGCTCCCTGCTCCTGCTCGCCTGCGGCACCCTGCTCGCCCTCGCCGCCGCACCCTCCACCGCCCTCGCCCAGTCCGGCGACCGCTTCGCCTCCCTCCCCAGCCAGATCCGCCTCAAGGCCGTCGTCCGCGACTTCCGCTGGAGCACCGAGACCAACGGCCACGCCGACTTCCAGCGACAGCCCACCGCCGGCTTCGCCCACTACGTCAACATCGTCGCCGACGACCTCGACGCCGACGGCAAGCCGCTCTACCGCTCCACAGGCTACAAGGTCAACACCCAGGCCAAGGACGCCCAGGGCCGCAACATCATCCCCGTCGCCAAGCCCTACATCCGCGCCCTCACGGGCGACACCAGCCCCGGCGTCGCCACCACCCTCGGCGGCGCACTCACCACCCTGAACAACGCTCAGCCCAAGGACCAGCCCATCAGCCAGTGGTACCGCGACGTGCCCGGCGTCAACGTCTCCAAGATCGTCGACCTCAACCTCAAACGCAACGCCAACTCCAACCTCTACACCTTCGACGACAAGACCGACGACGTCTACAAAAACAAGGGCGGCTTCTTCCCCATCGACGGCGAACTCTTCGGCAACTCCCCGGGCCAGACCAAGAACTTCTCCTTCACCGTCGAGGTCGGCACCAACTTCACCTACCGCCGCGGCACCGGCCAGGTCTTCACCTTCACCGGCGACGACGACGTCTGGGTCTTCATCGGCAACAAGCTCGTCGTGGACATCGGCGGCGTCCACTCCGCCGTCAGCCAGTCGATCAACCTCGACCGCCTCACCCACCTCGAGGACGGCAAGGACTACGGCCTGAAGCTCTTCTTCGCCGAACGCCACACCACCCAGTCCAACTGCCGCATCGACACCACCCTCGAACTCCGCCCCGCCGAGCTCCCCACCGTCACCGCCCTCATGGACTGACCACGGGTCCACGCTGCCCCCACTGGGGCGAGATGACCCCAGTGGGGCGGGCTTCCCAGCCCGCCTGGTTCGAACGAGGGTTGTCACGGGCTTCCCAGCCCGCCCGGGTCAAGCGAAGGAGCCTGAGTTCATTCCTCAGCAGTGACGCGGCGGGCTCCGGACTGATGATCCGGAGCGGGCGGGGCGCGTCGAAGCCTCAGGGGACGGGGCTCACCGGTGGGGCGGGCTTCCCAGCCCGCCTGGTTCGAACGAGGGTTGTCACGGGCTTCCCCGCCCGCCTGGTTCGAACGAGGGTTGTCACGGGCTTCCCAGCCCGCCAGCCAAATGAATGACCTCCTTGCCAGGCGGCCCGCGGTCACCACCGCGTGCCGCCCTTCCGTTTTTTCGCCGCGCCCATCAATCCCCCTCCGCAACGCGGAGGGGGTGGCCGAGTCCGCGAGGCCGGGCGGGGGGGGGTCGGAAGGGAGGGAGGCGCTCGACACCTCACCGCCCATACCGATACGACCGCGGCACAAAGAACACCTGCGTCCGCTCGTTCCGCGGCAGATAGATGTACCACGGCGTCGTCAGATCCGGCGGCTCCGCTTCCGGCCACTGATCCGACGCCAACTGCGCCCGCGGCACCGCCACCGCCAAGTCCGCGTCCCGCCGCTGGTACTCGGGTCGCAGCCACTCCTGCCCGCCCGCGAACGCCGCCCCGCGCGCGCCCGCCGAGACCACCTCGACCTCCGCCGCTGGCATCCGCGGCTGCACCGCCCCCGCGCAGCCACCCAGCGCCGCCGCGGCGAACACACCCAGCGCCACCACCGCGCGCGCCCCGTCCTGTCGCTTCTTGAGCACCATGCTCACACCCCGGCAACCCCAGTGCCGCGCCACCCCGCACGATCCGGCCTGCTTTTCCCGGACCTTGTCGCCACTCGTCAACCCGTCAACTCGCCAACCCGTCAACCCGTCAACCGCCCGCTCTCGGATGATTCCCCGCTCACCTCCGCCTTGCGCAGCACACACGCGTGCGCGCGCTCACCCGCCGGCACCATCTTCCGCTCATAGTTTGTCCCGACCAGTTCGCCCTCGCCCGCCCAGGCCGGCGGCTCAAAATGTTCCACGTGGAACAGCCGCGAGTCCCCGCCGGGCAAGCGGTTGCGCAGCCAGTCCGGGATCACGGACGCGGCCTCGGGGTGGCCGGGCTCGGTCCAGGGCGCGAAGTGCGCGCAGTCCCACGCCCACAGCTCGGCGTGGTCGGTGACCACGCGCAGCTCGCCGCCTGGGACCAGCACGCGCCACGCCTGCGCGAGGAACGCGTGCTGGATCACGCGGTTCTTGTGGTGCTTGGTCTTGGGCCACGGATCGCTGAAGTACAGGTGGATGGTCCGCACGATCGCGCTGGGCACGCGCCAGCGGATGAAACTCGTCGCGTCCGCGTGCAGCATGCGCACGTTGGCCAGGCGGCGGCGGCGGACGCGGTCGGCGGCGTAGACGAAGAACTCGCGCTCCCACTCGATGCCGAGGTAGTTCGCGCCGGGCTCGGCGGCGGCCTGGTTCAAAAGGAACGAGCCCTTGCCCGAGCCGATCTCGATGTCGAACGGCCGGGCGGCGTCGGGGAACCAGGCGCGCGGGTCGATGAACCCCGATTCAGGCCGCTTGAGCAGGTCGTCGGGGAGCGGGGGCAAGCTGGAGGCGGGCACCTCGACGCCGGTGGGGTCGAGCTCGCGGCCGCGGGAGAGGCCAAAGGACATGGGCCAGCGTAGTAGCCGCCCGCGGGGCGGAAGAGGGACGCGCGGGGGGAGCGTTGCGGGACGGGTGCGGCGGCGTGGGCGTGAAGAAGTTGATGCGGGCAAACCGGGGGCGATCCGGGCCCGTATCGAGAGGAGGAAAGGTTTTGGTCGGGTGGGAATCCGCTTGGCCCCGGACGCGAAGGGACCGATACGGAAGCGTCGCTCGATCGCGCTTTGTCAATCGAAACTGGCTCGTGGTTCCGGACTTCTCGCGCCCCCGGGGCGAGCACGCGGCGTCGTGCCCGCGTCCGCCGGGGCGTCCACGGACGGAGGAACGCATGCAGGACTTCACCAGCAAGTTGACGACCGGTGCGGCGACGCCGCTGGGTCAGGCCGCGTTCGAGGCGCCGCGTGCGGCGACGCGCGACCTGGCGTCGCTCATCGAGCAGCGGCTGGACCGGCGCTCGTTCCAGGAGCACCACTGGGAGGGGACGTTCTTTGAGTACCTCGAGATCGCGCAGGCGAAGCCGTTCATCGTGCGGAACGCGTACCAGCGCGTGTACGACGCGGTGCTGAGCCACGGGTTCGAGAAGTACCGGCTGTTCAAGAAGGACGTGGTGCGGTACCACTTCTTCAGCGACCCGTTCGACGCGGGCGCGGACGCGATCTACGGGCTGGACTTTGCGCTGATGGCGTTGGTCGATTTCTTCCGCTCGGCGGCGGAGGGCTACGGCACGGACCGGCGCATCCTGCTGCTGCACGGGCCGGTGGGGAGCAGCAAGAGCACGATTGCGCGGCTGCTCAAGAAGGGGCTGGAGCACTACAGCCGGAGCGAGGAGGGCGCGCTGTACTCCTACTCGTGGCTGCTGGACGAGCACTGCGGGCCGGGGGCGAAGTCGCACGAGTTCCCGTGCCCGATGCACGAGGAGCCGCTGCTGCTGGTGCCCAAGGAGGCGCGGGGCGACATCCTCGCGCGGCTGAACGACACGTATCGGCCGGCGCACGGGGGCGGGAAGCTGCGGCTGGTGGGCGAATTGGACCCGTTCTGCCGGAAGGTGTACGCGGACTTGATGAAGCACTACGCCGGGGACTGGCGGCGGGTGATGGAGCACGTGAAGGTGCGGCGGATCGTGCTGAGCGAGAAGGACCGCGTCGGCATCGGCACGTTCCAGCCCAAGGACGAGAAGAACCAGGACAGCACGGAATTGACGGGGGACATCAACTACCGCAAGATCGCGATGTTCGGGAGCGACAGCGACCCGCGGGCGTTCAACTTTGACGGCGAGCTGAACATCGCCAACCGCGGGATCTGCGAGTTCATCGAGGTGCTCAAGCTCGACGTGGCGTTCCTGTACGACCTGCTGGGGGCGAGCCAGGAGCACCTGATCAAGCCCAAGAAGTTCGCGCAGACGCACATCGACGAGGTGATCATCGGGCACACGAACGAGCCGGAGTATCGGCGGCTGCAGAGCAACGAGATGATGGAGGCGTTCCGCGACCGGACCATCAAGATCGATGTGCCGTACAACATCCGGCTGGACGATGAGATCAAGATCTACCAGAAAGATTTTGGCCCGCAGCGGGTGAAGCACATCCACGTGGCGCCGCACACGCTGGAGGTGGCGGCGATGTGGGCGGTGCTGACGCGGCTGGCGGAGCCCAAGAAGGCGGGCCTGACGCTGGTGCAGAAGCTGAAGCTGTACAACGGCAAGGCGATCCCGGGGTTCACCGAGGACTCGATCAAGGAACTGAAGGAAGAGGCGCCGCACGAGGGGCTGGAGGGGATCAGCCCGCGCTACGTGCAGGACAAGATCAGCAACGCGATGGTGGGGCGGCAGGCGCTGGAGGACAAGGCGATCAACCCCTTCATGGTGCTCAACGAGCTGGAGAGCGGGCTGTCGCACCACTCGCTGATCACGGACGAAGAGACCAAGAAGCGGTTCCGGGAGCTCCTGAGCGCGGTGAAGGAGGAGTACGAGGACATCATCAAGGGCGAGGTGCAGCGGGCGATCTCGGCGGACGAGGACGCGATCCGGCGGGTGTGCGCCAACTACATCGAGAGCGTGCGGGCGTACACGCAGAAGGAGAAGGTCAAGAACAAGTACACGGGGCGGGATGACGAGCCGGACGAGCGGCTGATGCGAGCGATCGAGGAGAAGATCGACATCCCCGAGAGCCGCAAGGACGACTTCCGGCAGGAGATCATGAACTACATCGGGGCGCTGGCGCTGGACGGGAAGAAGTTTGAGTACAACACGAACGCGCGGCTGTACCGGGCGCTGGAGCTGAAGCTGTTCGAGGACTCGCGGGACACGATCAAGCTCAAGAACCTGGTGTCGAGCGTGGTGGACGACGAGACGCAGGCGAAGATCGACGTGGTGAAGCAGCGGCTGATCAAGCAGTTCGGGTACAACGAGACGAGCGCGACGGATGTGCTGAACTACGTGGCGAGTATTTTCGCGCGGGGGGATAGCAAGCGGTGAGAGCGGAAAGGAGCACCGGCGGGACGCCGGTGCCACTGTTGACCTTGGTGCCAGCGGTTTTAGAAGCCGGCGGCGGTGAACCACTTGGAGGGGGTTGAGCCGAGAGCGGCGGCGACGGCGAGGAGGCTTTCGAGGCTGGGGAGGTGGGCGCCGCGCTCGATGGAGGAGAGCTGGCTGACGCTCACGCCGCTGGCTTCGGAGAGGTCTTTGAGAGTCCAGCCTTTCTGGGTGCGGGCGAGGCGGATCTGGCGGCCGAGCTCGGCGCGGAGGCGGTCCTGGGGGCGGCGGCCGAGGCCGAAGGCTTCGGCGGCCTGGGCGAGGACCTTGCGGAGCTCGTCGATGGAGAAGGGCTTGGCGAGGTAGTCGAAGACGTCCTGCTTGAAGGTCTCGCGCATGGAGGCGAGGGACGGGTAGCCCGTGACGACGACGACGCAGAGGCGCGGCCAGCGGGTGCGGAGCTCGCGGAGGACGTCCTCGCCGCTGGCGCGGCCCATTTTGATGTCGAGGAGGACGGCGTCGGGGAGGCGGGCCTCGCAGGCGGCGAAGAACTCGTCGGGGGTGGCGAGGGCGCGGACCTCGTGGCCGTCGGCTTCGAGGACGGTGCGGATGTACTGGCGGAAGTCGGGGTCGTCGTCGAGGGCGACGAGCGAGAGCGGCGGGAGGGTGCCGGGCTGCTCGGCGGCGGGGGTCATGGGGCCGAGTGTACGGGGTGGGCGGGGTTGGGCCGCGCGGGCGGCGGGGTGGCGGCGGAGGCGGTGTTCGCCCGGCGGGGCAGGGTGATTTCGAAGACGGTGCCGCGGGCGTCGTGGCGGTTGGCGGCCGAGATGGTGCCGCCGTGTTCTTTGATGATGCCTTCGGAGACGGCGAGGCCGAGGCCGGTGCCGCGGGCGTCGAGGCGGGTGGAGGCGAAGGGCTCGAAGAGTCGCGCGGCGACGGCGGGGTCGAGGCCTGGGCCGTCGTCCTGGACGGTGAGGGTGACGCGGTCGAGGTCGGCGTGGGCGTCGATCTCGACGGTGCCGCGGCCGTCGAGGGCGTCGACGGCGTTGCGGAGGAGGTTGACGAGGACCTGGAGGAGGCGGTCGGCGTCGCCCTCGATGATGAGCCCGTCGGGGACGCGGTTAAGGACGGAGACGCCGGCGGCTTCGCGGTCGAGGCGGACGAGGGTCCAGGCTTCGTCGGCGAGGGGTGCGAGGGGCGTGGGGGCGGTGCGCGGAGGGCGGGCGCGGGCGTAGTCGAGGAGGCTTTCGCTGAGGCGTTCGAGGCGGCCGATGACGCGGGCGAGGAGGGCGGCGTCGGCGGGCGCGAGGGCGAGGCCTGGGCTGCGCTGGAGGCGCTCGGCGAGGCCCTTGGCGACGGCGAGGGGCGTGTTCATCTCGTGGGCGAGGCCGGCGGAGAGCAGGCCCAGGGCGGCAAGGCGGTCGGCGCGGGCGAGGGAGCGTTCCTTTTCGCGGAGGGCGTCGATGGTGCGGTTGCGGGAGCGCATGATTTCGCCCAGTTCGTCGGCGGGGATGAGGGCTTCGGGGATGATCTCGTGCTCGGGGGGCCCGTCGCGGGCGGCGCGGTCGGCGTCGAGCATGGCGCGGATGGGGCCGTAGACGTGCTTGGGGAGGATGAAGGCTTCGAGGGCCAAGGCGATGAGGCCGTAGGCGGTGAGGAGGGCGAGGGTCAAGACGATGACGAGGCGGTTCATCTCGGCGCGGGCGGCTTCGAGGCGTGCGGAGGCGACGAAGCCGAGACCGCTGGGGCGGTCGACGGAGAAGACGGCGGGTGCGCCGGAGTCGAGCCAGCCGAGGCCGAGGCCGTCGGGGTTGAGCTGCGGATCGCGGAGCAGGCCGAGGTGATCGGGGGCGGCGTCGGGACGGACGGGGCCGCCGGCGACGCGGACGCCGGAGGGGAGGTCGCGGTTGACGAGGGCGAGTACGGGCTGGGGGTCGAAGGGGAGGTTGCCGGCGGCGGCGCGGTCGAGGGCCTGCTGGACCTGGGCGAGGGTGACGGCGAGGGCGAGGCGGGCCTCGTGGATCTCGGCCTCGGTGACGATGCGGCGGACGGCGGGGCCGAGGGCCAGGCCCAGGATGGCGGCGAGGGCGAGGGAGAAGAGGGTGTGGAGGACGATGAGTTTTTTGCGGATGCGCATGCCGGCGAGGAGGCCGGCGCGGCGTTCGGGCTTGCGGGTCTCGACGATGATGCGCTGGGCGTCGGGCATCGGGGGATTATGGGCTTGCTACGCTGGGAGACGGTGCCGCCAAAGCCACGCCAGCCGCGACGTTCGGGTGATTCGCAGGGTGGAGGGTCTGGGGGGAAGGGGCGTGGGGGGAAGCGCCCGGGCGGGACGCCGGTGCCACCGGTGAAACGGGGGCGCACCGGCGGGACGGCGGGGCCGCCGGGGGGAGAGGCCAACGCCGGCGGGGCGCCGGTGCCACTGCCACCTTTGAAGGCGCCGCGGTCGTATCTGAAGCCGCTGGAAGAGCCGATTGATGCGGCGCGGGACGCGGTGTGCGAGTTGATCGCGCAGCAGGCGGCGAAGTTCCCGCATCTGGAACTGGTCGGGCTGGATGAGTCGAAGCTGCCGGCCAAGGACGCGGCGCTGGCGCACGCGATTCTCGATGCGGTGATCCGGCGGTGGCTGACGCTGCGGGATTTGCTCAGCCGGCGGGTGAGCCAGCCGGTGGAGGGGATCGAGACGGGGGTGCAGGCGGCGCTGCTGGTCGGGGCGGCGCAGTTGATTCTGCTGGACCGGGTGCCGGCGTACGCGGCGATCGATCACGCGGTGGAGTGGGCGAAGCGGCGGGTGCGGCCGGGGGCGGGCGGGTTCGTGAACGCGGTCTTGCGGAAGGTGGCGGCGGCGCGGGCGGAGGGCGAGGGCGGGAAGCCGGTGCGGCGCGAGCAGTGGACGTTCCAGCGGGATGAGTTGCCGCTGGGCGATGGCTCGGCGCTGGTGCTGCGCGAGGCGGAACTGCCCGAGGACAAGACGGAGCGCTTGGCGGCGGCGACGAGCCACGCGCCGCAGCTCATCTGGACCTGGCTAGAAGCGCACGAGCCGGAGACGGTGATCCGGCTGGCGCTGCACTCGCTGGCGACGGCGCCGACGATCCTGAACCTGCGGCACGCGGGGTTTTTGCCGCTGGGGCCGGGGGACGTGACGCCGCACGAGCGCGAGGGGTTTGCGGTGTACGGCGGGCCGCGGGAGACGCTGGCGTCGCTGCTGGAGTCGCGGGATGACGTGTGGGCGCAGGACCCGGCGTCGGCGGAGGCGGTGGAGTCGGCGCGGGGGGTGAAGCCCGGGCTGATCATGGACCTGTGCGCGGGGCGCGGGACCAAAACGCGGCAACTGGCGCAGCAGTTCCCGCAGAGCCGGATCATCGCGACGGATGTGGACGCGGGGCGGCACGCGGAACTGAGCGAGGTGTTCAAGGGGCACCCGCGGGTGACGGTGGTGCCGCCAAAGGATTTGGTGCTGGAGTACAGCGGGGCGGCGGACCTCATTCTGCTGGATGTGCCGTGCTCGAACACGGGCGTGCTGGCGCGGCGGCCGGAGGCGAAGTACCGGTTCAACCGGCAGAACATGCAGAGCCTGGTGGACATTCAGCGGCAGGTGATCGCGGACAGCGTGGCGCTGCTGTCGCCGCGGAAGGGGTCGGCGATTTTGTACTCGACGTGCTCGCTGGACCGGCGGGAGAACCAGGAGATTGCGCAGTGGGCGGTGAAGTGGCACAAGTTCAAGCCGGGGCGTGAGCGGACGGCGATGCCGGCGGGCGGGCCGGGGGAGCCGGGGACGCGGTATACGGATGGGTCGTACTCGGTTTTGTTGGTGAGGTGAGGGGGGAGGGCCTGGGGCCTGGGGCCTGAGGGGAGGCACCAGTCCGCCGCAGAGCCGGCGGACTGGTGGCGCCCGGCGGGACGCTACATTCGGGCGATGGACTTCGCGGGCAAGCGTGTGGTGGTGATGGGGCTGGGCCGGTTTGGCGGCGGGCTGGGGGTGACGCAGTACCTGGCCGGGCGCGGGGCGCGGGTGCTGGTGACGGATCTGTCGCCGGCGGAAAAGTTGGCCGACGGGCTCAAGGCGATCGAGCCGCTGGTGCGTGAGGGGCGGGTGGAGACGCGGCTGGGGGAACACCGCGAGGCGGAATTTGCGGGTGCTGATGTGGTGGTGGCGAACCCGGCGGTGCCGCGGCCGTGGGAGAATCCATATCTGCTGGCGGCGCGCGGGGCGGGGGTGCCGATCACCACGGAGATCGGCCTGACGATCGAGGCGATCGGGCGGCGGTTCGGCGCGAAGGGCCGGGCGGGAGTGCCGCGGACGATCGGCGTGACGGGGAGCGTGGGCAAGAGCACGACGACGGCGTTGATCGCGCACATCCTGAGGCACGCGGGGCGGCGGGTGCTTTTGGGCGGCAACCTGGGCGGGTCGCTGCTGGAGGAGATCGAGCGCGTCGAGCCGGGCGAGGAGCCCTGGTTTGTGCTGGAGCTGTCGTCGTTCATGCTGCACTGGCTGGAGCAGACGGTGGAGCCCAAGTGGTCGCCGGGGATCGCGGTGGTGACGAACATCGCGGCGAATCACCTGGATTGGCACGGGGACATGGACCACTACGTGGCGAGCAAGCAGCATCTGATCCGGCACCAGGAGGCGGGCTCTCGGGCGATCCTCGGGGCGAGCGTGGCGGAGTGGGCGGGGGCGACGCGGGCGGAGGTGGCGCTGACGGGCGAGCAGGCGTGGCGCGGGACGATGGCCCTGCCCGGGCGGCACAACCGGGTGAACGCGTTCCAGGCGGTGGCGGCGGCGGCGGGGGTTGTGCCGGCGGTGCCGCTGAACGTGGTGAGCGAGGCGGTGGGGTCGTTCGCGGGGTTGCCGCACAGGCTGGAGCTGGTGCTGGATCGCGGCGGGGTGCGGGTGTTCAACGACAGCAAGAGCACGACGCCCGAGGCGACGCTGACGGCGGTGGCGGCGATGACGGAAGACGACGCGGACGCGGCGGGGGCGGATGTGTCGCACGTGCACCTGATCGCGGGCGGGTATGACAAGGGGAGCGACCTGACGCCGATCGCCGAGCTTGCCGGGCGGCTGGGCGGGTTGTACACGATCGGGCAGACCGGGCCGAAGCTGGCGGAAGCGGCACGGAAGGCGGCGGGGTCGAGGGCGAACGTCGAGGAGTGCGGAACGCTGGAGGCGGCGGTGGGGCGGATCGCGGAGCGGATCGCGGCGGGCGGGAGGG